>Ga0163217_1016555_pt1 | contig 10421 bp, 6 predicted proteins | sample SynspAceP_FD_185933 | JGI IMG/M metagenome (GOLD analysis project Ga0163217, IMG submission 185933) | Saline lake microbial communities from Ace Lake in Antarctica - Synechococcus sp. Ace-P (PacBio error correction) | ecosystem: Environmental > Aquatic > Non-marine Saline and Alkaline > Saline ... | reverse complement strand
CCCGGAGTTGAGTGGCTTGTTAAAAAAACTGCCTCAAAAAAAGCCATTAATTGGATGGCGTGGTCGTGTTTTTTTCTATAAAAACACGTGATTCGCCGATTGACCACAAGCGGGACCGAGAATTTGCCTATCTGTGTTCGTCAGGCGCAATATAAGCTCGTTTTGGTAAATTAGGTCGGATCCCAGTGGTAGCTGATTACATTTAGATATTGCTCGCAGTCTTGCTCATTGTTTTTATTTTGCTTTCTCTCGCACGCTTAGGTCATGCTGTGACTCGCAGAATGTCGCGCCGCCGTGGAAGGACTACAGATGAACAAATGTCTTGCAGATTTTAGGCAATTATAGAATAGAAGATGAAACGAACTCTTCGCCACGTCGCTGGTTGCGGTCTGTATCTAGTATCTCTTTCCGAGTGTCTATGGAGCGGCCGGCGAGATATTATAGGATATTCACGAGGTTTCCGCGCATGCCTTGCAGGTTTGTCTATTCCACAACGTTTTCAGCTGTTTACCTTCGACCAAATTACGTACCACATGGACTAGACTCGATACAAATCTACTGAAGACTCAAGTGGGTTCAACAAGCGGAATACGAGATCGCAACCTGTGTTGATCATCTTAAAATGACTTGGCTCGCGCATTCTGAACTTGGTGTTAGTATTGGTGTGTAATACAGACTGATCCTATAGAAATATGGCCTACGTGATAGGGCAACCGAACTAAGAAGCGGAAGCACTCAGGTAATTTTATTATGGCTGCTGTTATATTTTTCGCAGCGTGTATTTTATGTTTCTGGTCATCCGTAGGAATTGCATCTGTTACATTCCGACTCCTAAGGAGTGGTCATCGGATGCAGACTATGATTCCTATGCATTTCGGTGCGAAGATAACTGGCCTCGCGTGAAGACACGTTTTCGCCACTTTTTTCTAATGGTTGTCGCCGTGGTACCTTTTAATAGTGCTCGGCGGACACTGGATGGCCATTCGGTAGAAACCACAACGAGCTAACTCCATTGAACCCGGCTTGCGGCACTGTGGACGTGGCCTTCTCTTAGGCAGAGTGACCCGGTTAGATCCGCGATACGGTAGGGGGCTAATGGTTGATGGCTTCCGGTAGAATGGGGCGCAACGGACGACAACTGGATGGCCACATTGACCCACATTGGGTAGGGATAAGTGGACGGAGGAGGAGGTGGTCAATTTGGTCATTATTGGGTCGCCTTCCAAGAAAGTGCGTAAGCGTCATAGGAGATGGACGTCAAATAGATAGTGCGATCGTCGAAGAACGAAGATACATGCGGGGATAATCGACGATCTCAATAGGCGTACATGTAATTATACTCTCACTTAGTATGACAACAGATGATCTGCGGCTCCCCTTAATATTGCACTATTTGAGGCTTTCTACCAGATTGGTTAACAGCCCAATTTTGTGCGGCACAGTCAGGAGCATGAGATCATCTGGTCCGGTGATAAAGTCTATACAAGCGATGGTCGAATTAAGCCCACTCTCTCGCTGTCGCTTTTCATATATAAAAGATACACGTTGGGATAAATGGTGAGTCGGACCTTTCTGGGTATAGTGTTGTGCTGTGCTATCTCGCGTCATTAGGACTGGGAGGTTCTTAGATAGAAATTTTGCGCGACGGAGAAAAATGTTACAGACCTCTCACACGCCGACGTCCGCGCAAAGCCTACGGGTAAAGTGATAGAGATACCCTCTACATACAGCGCTAAGAGTCAATCCGTGAACGAGTTGCAGTTTTAAGCTGATATTTGTCTTCTTGTAATGCTGTATCCATATCTAGAGGCAGTTGTAGCAGGTGTAGTGATAAGTATAAAACGTCCCGAGATAAAAAAATTGAACACGGGAAGTTGGAAGTAGCAAACGCGATTCCCATGCGCAAGATATAAAGAAGAGGGGTGGTAGTTTAATCGGGTCCTAGGCTTATTGAGACACATATAGTCAAAGTTCTGACGTGCAGACACCAGGGACCTAAGCTGGCGGCCAATCAGGCGAATAAACGGAATATATGGCATAATTTTGTTAGATGATGAATACTATCAACGGCCGCATATAACTCACCCGAAGAAACTGAAGCATTATATGCTGAAATTGAGTGCTTAGAGTCATGGTTAAATAGCCTCTTTGACACAGGTGCTGTCGCGCTTATGTAGTTTAATATTATATATATTGAATAAAGTGATTCATCAAGTCGAACCCATTGGGCGCGTTAGTTTTGACAAATTGGTTAAGTGGTTTCGCTCGTATGGTTCCAGACCTACAGACCAAATAGGCGCCCAATAATGAAGGGCAAGGCCCAAAAATGAAATCATCCAATTTGGATTTTCGCGATGGATCTTTGGATGTTTCCATTTACCCATATCTAATCGCTTATTTATTATGCAGACACCAGCAATTAGGTAACTGGTGACCGTAAAAGATAGGTCGAAGAGTGGTGTCTGCAGTTATCAGTGTCTCACGTCTCATAAAACTGGCCTCTTGATACGGTAAAAGATTGAACTTTTGTCCGTTATGGGATTTTATATGACTAGTTAAGTTATTTGTCTCTATTTATGGATAAGATTCGATGTGACTATTTTGGTCTCCTGTATCGTTCAATTTGTGCTTACACTCTAGATCCATATATCTGCCAAAACAGAAAGCGTCTATTAACTTGGACAAGAAATACATAGAAAATTCTGTGATTGTGGTAGATTATCTGAGTACGTAGCGATTTCGGCTCTCACTACATACCCAACATGAATCCAAATAGAGCATGCTGATTAATAGTGTCTCAAAAGCAGGAAAATGCTAAACATCTCTGATAAGCTACACCATATGGAGATTTAATAGATTGTTTAAATTATAGAAATGGGTTAACACTCACCTGTATCTGTGAGTGATTTTTCTCATTTACTAGAGCATATTCCAGGTTTGGTAGGGACTAGCTCGTTAAATTTCCCACTGGCACTCTCAAGGTGTTGGCGTCGGATTGGTTACTAGCTGACGGGCAGACCGCTTATTAATTAGAGTCCGGTTTGGGCCCAGGGCCAATACTTTATGCACCACTATGAGGCCTCTTATTTAGAAGATAATAGTTATGACTCTTGTCACAAGCCACTTAGGCCAGCCACCTGCGGCTAAAGTTACCGTGCCTATTTTACTGTACATAGGCCTAAACTTGATTATATTTATGCGTGGAACAGTTCGCGCATTTATAAAGAGATTGTAGGGGCGACCGCAAAATAATAGAAATAAATGCATGATATTTGCCTTTCTAAGATCATCGTGTATTTTTAGCGATCTTTTTATTAAACGTTCTCTATGGGATATCCTTTTTGGATGTTCTTCTGTGATAAAAATAACCTCTATAGTGAGAGACACTGAACTTCGTGGTTGTTAACGTTTGCGGTTATCGACGCTCTGTCTCATTGTTGTAAGGATTATTAGCAATTAACTTAATATCTGGGAAGTCTATTTGAGTTGTTTTAACAGATGCTCTGACTTTTTCAGGGATGGTAGGATGTGCCGCACACCGAGGTTAATGTGCAAGATGTGCTAACTTTAGTTTACAGTATCATTTGTCGCTGGAATTGGTACTATGTTCCTCATAATTCGCATGCAAGACTCGGCCATTTTTGGTATCTAGGTTATAGCCTCTCACGGCTCTGCGGTGTTGCTTTGGCTTGACAAGTCAGAAAGATTCACTAAAAGTTGATGTGGAATAAAAAAATCAGTTAGCCGCTAGTTAAATTTCAAGATTGTGGTGGTTACTGCTTGATCTGAAGGTCTGCGGCTTATTTTTGCCGCGGGGCTCGATCAAGGCTATGTGCCCTGCTTCTGCCTTTTTTCGTATCTATTTGGCCAATTTACATATATAGGGTTAATGTATTCACAATATAGTGTTGAAGAGCTCAGGTTCAAGGGGTTTAAATAGATCAGTATCCTTGCATCCTTTATCTCTCTACGCCTCGAAAATAAACGTATAATGTCGGTGAGGTCATCTGTTTTCAATATCTTGTCTAGTAGTGGTTCCGACCATCGTGTTCATTTAGGCTTTTGCCAAGGTTAAGCTATGCGTCGCTGGGCAAATTCCGCAGCTGTGATATTGTACTTTTAAGTGAGAGGATTTAAAATGTGTTTTCAAGGTGTTAAAAGATGACATATTACGATATGAAAATTACGAACAATTTATACTCGAAAGCAAGATCTCTTCCATTAGCCAGAGCGCAGCGGGAGGTACATCATGTTCTTGAACATTTTTGCGTAGATGGAGGCGGCGCGGTAATCGAAGTCGTGTTTATAGAGCTATTTTGGTTCTGTCGCCCTATAGCTCTTTGAGGGCCGTTGTATGCGAAATGGCTAGGACAATGTCTCAAATAGGGTTATTTTTTGACCGACTCTTTTCATGCTGATATCGTTGCAATGTGTGCGCATTATGCTCAACATATGAGAATTGCTTCTGGTCATATATCTGGTACTGAGCCATTTCGTATTGGACTTCCAGATCTGTCCTAAGCATGAAGCAAATTGGCGTTTTTGTACTGCGACCTCTGGCTTAAGCCAATAGCTGGGTCAAGAGATATAAGACTGGATCATTGCGTCAAGGTGGTGCTCAATCGAAATGATCTCGCTGCTGTGCCTTAGCTAACCTGTTGAGACTATCATGGAAAAGTATTTCCTGATTTTTTCTCTTGCTATGCTTAAGCTGGATTATGTATGAGTGCGAGGATGGACAGGCAGATAGTTGGCACCACTTATTCCTCAATCAGACCGTGGTTACCTTATTTCTTATACTGGTATTGCATCGCGCTGGATGAATCTTGGCTCGCTCAAGTGGTGTGAAATCTCCTTGTGAGATTATGCGCCGATAATATGTTAGGCATTATAGAGTTTCTGCGCCGCATTGAATACAAGATATATCTTGCGTGGAGTCTTTTTATGATATACCGCTTCGCAATAAAATATGCCTTTGACCAGATAATCTTATTGTCATCCTACGGCAGGCAGTAGCGGTCGGTTGTCATATAATTTGTTGTGGTTTATAAAACATGAGTTAGGGGACTTCGTGTACCTGTGATGCGAAAATGGTTGGCATCAAGAGAAAATGGCCATGTTTAGCGCGCCTTTTTGGAGAATATAGAATAAGAAGGAGTTTTTAATCAAGGACGCAGTAATTAGGAGGTTGGGGACATTTTTTTATTGTGTGACTCCCTCTCTCAATGATTAATAATTCCCTCGAGAAATGTCGATCTAGACCGTGACATAAGCCGGGTGAGCACAATAAGAAGTGACACTTAGCTTATAAAATAGCAGAGTGTGATAAATGAATACAAGTAGTGAATAGTGACCGCAATGAAAAGCGCACAATCGTATTGAAGACATTTGACTCCAACAGCAAGGAATTTGAACAGCTGCAGCTCAGGCAAGGCATGGGAATGTTTAATGATGAAATGTAGGGGACTTGTTCTCTAGGTCGTGAATCCATGATGAAAGCTCTCGACACATCATGGGCCATCTGGTGTTTTGCTCCCAAAATAATTAACGAGTCGACTCATATGTTACTATCTCTCACGCGCTCTTCTAAAGGTGTATTGGAATCGCGCGCGCTTGCTGTTCTCATAAATTGTGGGGGGTAGGTGCTACCTGTACCAATCAGGCTCGCGTTATCGTATGTCCATGACATCTTGAGAAAAATATTTACAAGTCGAGTGTGCAGATGAGGGAAGAATGAGATGGTCTGGTCTGTCAATATCCAATATTAAGGGCGCTCACGTTCGAGTACGTGAGGTACTATGATCTACTCGCAGTTTCTTTTGGACAGTCCTTTAGAGAAGAGAGGGAATTAAATCTAGAAGAAAAAATATTCCGAAGGGCATGGATCGTTGAGTTCTGTTATCGGCGAATCTTAGCTTCAGTCGGATGCGAGAACTAGCTTAAGGTGCCAATGCGAGTCGAAAGTGAGTTGACGGAAATTTGAGATCTAGGGTACAGATTATTGTGCTAGAAGTGTATATTGGAAAAGAATATAGGATTTGTGATTCTCTTTTTCTATGTTGACAGACATATTCATGTGGGGGTGCAGTTTATGCTTCCAGCGCACCAGATACACTGAAACGGGTGTATTGTTTACATATCTCCATTGATATGTGTGATGGTGGCTTCTCGCAGAAATAGACACAAATCAAAATTAAGGACTTTTAAACAGTTGCTTCGCCTTATACGGCTTCATTGCTAGGCTTATGTTGGGTCTTGCGGTACTGTTTTAGTCCATTGCAGGTTATTTAATTCATCTTGCAGGCACGTCTGCAGATTGAGGGTGATAACTATGCTCATGCTAAAAGCGCAAGAATATTTGTGGCGATGTGTGTTGGCGGTGTTAAGCTGGTTATCGATGATCTGCTATTGGGCCGATAGAACGAACGTATGCCAAATTGTGACAGTTATTTGCGTTTTATGGACTGGCACATACAGCTTGACTACTTGGTTAAGACAAGTTGCTTGTATAACCAATAGGATAATGTAGACTTTGAGCAGATGTTTATGGACTTGCCTTCTTTAGTTTTTTCTAAAACCTTTCGCAGGTGTGATGTCTATAGTAAGGTCACATATATTAGTGAGGACCTTATATTATTTCGGGTGAGTTGTTCCAGTTACCAATATCAAGAATCGTTAAGATTTTCTTTGGTCTATTGCTGTTTCGTTTTGTGCGACATTCTATATAGAGACTACGTTTGGTCATCGACACCTTCTGGATTCATTTTATGGCATCAACATGGAAGGTTTGTAATGGCAGAGTAAAAGAGCATAAGACGGCTGACAAAAAGTATTGGTTCCTAATGTGCTGCGAAATTTTGGAAAGTGGTGATTTTTGAATTCGGATTGATAGCTCCTATTTCATGAGGGGCTCGGGTTACCCGCAACTAAAATATCAGGCTGGATGAGTCACGAAATGATCTTAGTGCCGTGTCGCCTATAGTTTTTTTGGGAAGATGCGACGCCAGATATGTGTGTTTGGCATTGGTGTTTTGTGGTCCAGCATATGTTGCCTTTTAAATGGGATAGACCGGGTATTTCCGCCTCGATGTGATAAGTTTGTAGGGGTATAGGGGCGGCTGGGTGTTTAGTGGTTTTGATTAAAAAAATTTTTTTGTCGTGGTTGTGTGTTGTTTAGATGTCTAGATCTTCAGAAATTTAATTTGATGTTCAAGCCTCGCTGTGGTGATAATCACATAGGTTTCTCGGGACACAAATAGAATTCTCACAGTATGAAAATTAGGGTTACGAGCTCTATGAACGAACAAAATATTAATAGGAAACGCCCTAATGCACTTAGAGGTGGATGCTAATAGACTAAGGATTCATACGGGATGTTTGGATACGTGTAAATGTGTATAAGGCGACAGCCACAAGTGGTTTTTTGACTATAGTGAGGTTTTAGTGGGTTGGTTTTCCGCTTAAGATTTGCCCGAACTTGGACAAATAATATTAAATTATTTCTTTCACGGGGGCAAGTCTACTAGGTGATCGTGCTATTTGGCGACAATGGCAAAATGGGCAACGCTCTTCGAAAGTCCCTATTTCTGTGCAGGATGCAATACATTAGTGGAATAAATTCGGATAGTATCGGGATGTTAAACTGCGTGTCGCAATGCGTATTAGTTGCTGGTTTTTGGGGTTGGTTTAAACCTTGGTACATTAGGAATTAAAGGCTGCTTGGTTCATCATGTTTGGTTGATCTTTTAATCAGGTGAGACGATGCAAACATAAGCTTGGAGTACTTGGAATTACATTGGGCTTGGGTTACACTGCTTCTAAAGTGCGTGTGTGTTTTTGAAGGCCCCGATTAAAAAGCCAACTAAGTGAAAGCCGAGAGCGTAAGGTGGATATCTTTTTTGAGATTGGATATATCTCAACGAGATCGAAAGTCAGCGCGAGCACGTAATCCATTGGGAGACTCAGTATTGCACGGGAAATTATTAAAGGTGTAAGCATAATTATCACTCATGCGCGGAGTGCTGCTTGCACGTCTGGCTAGGGTTTGGATAACCTTGTCAGGCCGAATCGATTCTGGACGTTTATGTCGCGGGACGGCGTGTGTGGGGCAAATCGACCTCTTCCTGTTATCCTTGCTGTCTTCTCGGAGCTCGCTGCAACAGGCGCAGAGCTCGGCCTCGCAGCATTATTGGAGAAGAGCGATCGACTCCCTTCAGCGCCCGAGTGCTGACATTATTGGCAAGCAAGGCATGATGATGCTGTGTTTTTTGTGCGAGGAGGAGACTCTCCAAGGCGCGGTGTGTTCTGCTGAGAGGTGACTTCTTCCACGCCGGACTTCCAAATGGTTCAACTTATTTGGTTTTTGGGAAGTTGATTATGATCAGATGGTCGGTTTCTAGGACACAACAGACATAAGAACACCCAGTGTTGACTATGGCTGTGACTCGAGGAATGAAGCTAACACTACTGTTTTGTTGAAAAACCGGGGCTTGATGCGAAATTTTGACGCAAAACGCATTCGTAGGGAGAATGAGGGTTTTGTGAGATTTGGAATCTCTCTCAGTGAGTTGACTTTTTGATTTTATCTATCGCGATCTTCTGATCAGGGCATGCGACAGGGTTTGTTAGTTACGGGGACTTTTCCCGCGGCTTACCGCTTGGCCGCAAAAAGCTGCCGCGCGTAGCGGGTTCGGTTATTTTTGTTACTACGCGTGCACGCCAAGTGGACGGATTGCCTTGCTTGGGACATTCATATTGGTGTGTCGCTTCCACGGGGACGGTTCGCAGTGGGTGCTTAGTGTAGGATGTTTCGCAATTAATGTTGAAAAAATGCTGCATCGTCTGGATGTCATGTGAAGTGCTGAGTTTCGCGTAGCAAGCAAGAAAAACAATATTGGTTTTTGGCTTTTCTTGATGTGGGACCAATCCGATGTCAAGAATTGCGAATATTTCTCTCGTTGCTCGTTTAACTTACAGTGCATACCGGATTATTAGTGCCACAATTGTCTGAAAGGGCTCTTAGTTCGCTTATGGCGATGAAGTCTCAGAGTCGGGTCTCTAGAAGGATCTCTCTTGTCTCAAAGAAGGTTTCAGACCTTCAATCCTAGTTGTATAGAGTCGAAATAGTAGATTGGTCCAGGTTTAATTCGCACCAATATGAAAGCTTTAGATCGTCTTCTGTGACGAAACAATGGTCAAAACGTGATGCAGGTATGATAACCAAATTGATAGTAGAAGACGGCGTGACCCAAGAAAAGTGGATATCCGTGTCAGCTATTTTATTCAAGTTGTGCAGATTTAAGTTTTATAGCAGGTGTGAAGCGTTAATAAGGTGTACCGTTGCATCTTCTCATGTAATAAGACGATCAATTGGATTCTTACCATGCCGACCTAATTGGTCTAGGAATGGCTGTTCAGCCTTGGCTATGAGTGCGTTGGTACCGATCTAGCTGAAGACAATGCGTTCTCGTGATGTCGGGTGACGTTAGGACATGATTATAAAGCCGTCGATGCGGGTTTCTATTGATCTAATTGAATCGGATCGGTCCTCCTAAACTTTCTAGGGATTTCGTGTTCATTCGAACGGTTGTGTGTCTGTGTGTGAGTTTGCGTGTTAGGAAGGTTGCGTTTTGCTTGCTTTTCAAGAGTACCTGTGCGTCTCCGAGTGATACTTTGATTTTATAGCAGCTCTAAAAGTTATCGTATAATTGTGGTGAAGCGGAAGGAAAGTGACTTGTAGTGCGGTAGTGTAGTATTTTCGTCTTAAGTGGTGTGTATATATGAGAGTTTTGTTGGAATTAATTAGTTTTCTCTTGTCCTGACCACGACGAGGGTAAGAATCGTATAATTGTTGCTCTTATCGTCCGGAAAGACGAATCTATGAAGTTAGAGGTAGCTCTCTTTAGCGGGGTGGACAAAAGAGTCTTACTGATACATTTTCGTGTTGGTCTACTGCCACTAGGTGATCATATTTGTTCTTGGTCTTGGGTGTGGATGGCTTTAGTTTTTTCTTTGTGGAGAACGGTCTTCCTTTTTTGTTTTTAATAGGGTTATTGGTTGGTAGGCTTCGGCTCATCGCATTTGACCGCCGAGGTTTGGTGCGGGAACCTCGTTATTGACGGTGGGGTGTACCTTCAGGGGCTCCATGCCCTATCTTAGAATTCGATAGAGAATTAGCTCTCGCGGCTTTCAATGGCGACAACTGCTTTAGGTTGCAACCATCGAGATATATGCTCTATAATGATTCCCGGTGGTGGGGTTTTTTGATGACGATGTACGTTCTTAGAGATTAATGAAACTTTGATTGGCATCGCGGACTTTTAATAACTGAAATGAAGACTGCTTACCGTACGAAACCATTGTTTTAGGCTCCGCGGATCGTCCTTACAACAGAAGATCCCGAAACTAGGATCACCACAGGG
>Ga0163217_1110421_pt1 | contig 10422 bp, 6 predicted proteins | sample SynspAceP_FD_185933 | JGI IMG/M metagenome (GOLD analysis project Ga0163217, IMG submission 185933) | Saline lake microbial communities from Ace Lake in Antarctica - Synechococcus sp. Ace-P (PacBio error correction) | ecosystem: Environmental > Aquatic > Non-marine Saline and Alkaline > Saline ... | reverse complement strand
CTTGCCGGGTGCCACTCCCCGACGAGTATGAAATCACCAAAGTCGCGGCAAGGGCTTTGGGCCAGCACCTGTTATGGAGGATCTGATCCGCCTTGGGGCCTATAAATCAGGGCCGATCCCGAAACGATCAGGGCTATTACCTTCTTTAAGCAGCAAGCCCGCTTTCTGTCACAAAGCCGTGGCGACAAAACGCCGCGCCGAGGGGTTTGCAGATACCTATCGGATGAATACCTTGATATCCAGCATCGACGGACCCGCTGCGTAGTTTTTCGAGGAACGCGCCCGCCGCCGAGGCTGCTTCAGGCGCAATAAAAACCGGCGGGACGCATGTCCGGGCCGTGGTTGTGTCGTCAGGGCCCCCTTCCCCCACCAAGCGGAGAGGGTATTTTCATAAAACGCCGAAGGCGAATTAACGCGAAACAACGCTCAGGGGATATTCTGAGAGGGTTGGTTGGCATAGATCGACAAGATGCGTCGCCAGCTTGCTGCTGAACCTGATAGGCCGCAGACGTGCCCGCTTCTTCTTCCATATCAGCATCAACCATCGAGCTCACGCCGGAAAATCCAGAGTGTCTGTCAGGGCGTCGATGAAACTCCATCTGACCTTCCCAGAGCGTTCTCGGTGATGCCGAGGGATGTGGCCGCAGTAATTGACGCTGCCAACTGAGCCTCAGCTGTTTTCCAGTTTTGCAGCATTGGTTGTGCCACCCGATATCAGCTGCAAGAGATTCCAGATCGATTTCAGGCGAAATTGCCGCCTTAATAACGTTCAGGTTTAACACTTCAAACGAGAAAGGTTCGTCTGTCCCGACGAAACCAACGCATTCCCGCTTTACACCGTTGACGACAGTTACAAGCGTGTACCTGCCGTACCGCCCGCCAGCGCCGTCATCGACCCCGAGAGTTGTCTTTTTCCGTCAACCAAATTAATCACCGTTGAACGGTGGCTTGCTCGAATTTGCGGTTCCCATATTTTGACAAGTGCATCAATTTTCCAGGCTGAACATTCGGGCGACGTCAACCCACCATCGGTTTGGGCGAACGCCACGCGCTCTACGATCTGTTTGTGCGATATCTGGAAACAGTTTCGGCACCTAGACGAGCTGTCGCAACGGAGTTCTGGTTGCGGTCATTTGCCTTCGTTGATGGCTTTTGAACGTTACCACTGTCCCTTCATCGTCTCTGAGACGGTCGGAAAAGCCAGCGTTGTCTTTACCAGACGCCACATTCAAGACCCGTGAAAACACGGTCCTGCGTTTTGGTTCAGCCACGGTTCACGTCTTTCAACGTGGCAGAAGCGTTCATTGCGAGCTATTGTGAGAATGGACGACATTTTAATGTTTTCTCCTCGTTTCTCGTATTGATCCAGTTCTCTTGACTGATTGCTGACAGGGCCAGCTTTACTTACATTTTACAGTTGAAAGCGGGCTGGGACAATTGTCAGTGGGCCAAGCCCTCCCCCACCAAAGGCGGAGAGGGTATTGTCATAAACGGCCGAAGCCGAATTAACCCGAACAAGCCTTCAGGATGTTCTTGAGGGCCTGGTGGGCAATCGACAAGGACTGCGTCGCCAGCTGTTGCTGAACCTGATAGGCCTGCCAGGACGTGCCGGCTTCTTCTTTCCCCATATCGCATCAACCAGTCGAGCTCCACGCCGGAATCCAAGGGTCTGTCAGGCGTCGATGAACTCCCATCTGACCTTTCCAGAGCGTTCTCGGTGATGCCGAGAGACGCGCTGCCGGTAGATGCAGCCAGTTGGGTTTCGGCATTCGTTAGTGCGGTGGGCAACATCATGGTGCGATCGTCGGGGACGCCGGCGTGTTTCAGTAAGACCTTTGATTGTGTTGATGCGTTTTCAATATCGGCAAGGTCCACACCCTCAAATACGAACGACGTAGTGAGAATGTAGCACCGCGCTTTACACCATGGTGACTGTTACTTCGTTACCGCACCGGTTTAGTACCGTCAACTAAGGTTATCACCGTTGAATGTGGCCGCTCGATTGCCAGTGCCCATTGTTCTTTACCAGTGCATCGATTTCCAGTTGGACATCTTTTCTGTCAACGCCTTCAGTTGCGCGAAAAGCAACGCGCCTCTACGATCTGTTTGTGCCGATGTCCAGAAACAGTTTCCGGCACCCAGACGGGCTTCGCGGACGGAGTTCTGGGTCGCGGTCTGCCTTTCGTTAATGGCTTTGAACATGCGCGTCGCCCTTCATCGTCTCGGAAGACGGCGAAATAGGCAAGGGCGTTGTCTTTACCAAGACGCCACTTTCAGCCCGTGGAAACACGGTCCTGTGTCTGGATTCAAGCCCGCGGTTCACGTCTTTCAACGTGGCAAACATTCATCGCAGAGCCTATTTGGTGAGAATGGACGACATTTAATGTTTCTCCTTGGCTTCTCGTATTATCCAGTCTTCTGACTGAGGTCAGCCGTAGAAAGGCTAACCTGACAACTACTTAGGACAGCCAGTTAAGCGGCGTTAACAAAATGGGTGGTTTTAAATCGGGTAGAAAAGAGAGATCAGAATTCTGATCAAACACGCATATTCTTGTCGGCAACACGCTGAGGACACGTTGCCCCATCTTCCCGTAAATTCCGTCTAGATCATTGCGATTGCTGATCTTTCACTCGCGTAGAAATGGTGCGCGCTCGCGACCGCATGCGGGACAAAAATGGCGCTGTCTTCTTTCCATTCGCGCTTTTTGAAGGTGCTTGAGGTGCCGCTTGAACCTCCAGCTCTGTTCATAAATCGGGTGATCGATAAAGGGCCTCTACCAGCGGGCGTTTGGCAGTTCCAAACATTTCAAGCGCGCGGGAGTTCTCTTCCTCGAAGATTCGCGCTCAACGACGTTCCAGGATCAACCGGCCTTTGAATCGCTCCGTCTAATTCTCGCGGTTCCAGCACCGTCGATTGCTATCGTGGATCTTTCGCCACAGGAGCGTGGATGTTTTCTTCGTCCTGCGGGGTGGTAAAGCAGGCGGTCCGTCGCCGCCCGCTCTGGGGTGCTGCCGCGTTGACCAAAGCGGAAGTGCGCGACATCATTCGCCCTGCCCTTCGACCGGGATTTTACCCTGACCGTAGGCATCCAGCAATCTGCGACACGCTGGCCGAGAACCCGAAAACCGGCCCTGTTCGACAAGCTGGCCAGGCAACGGCTTCTGACATGAAACGACCGCCAACATATCGGACTTGCTGCCTCGCCACCAAACGCAGATGAGCCGGCCGTTCTTCAATCATCTTCCATCGACAAACTGGGTCAGTTAACACCTTTTTCGAATCCCTTGCCCGTCTGTGCCGCGCGAATCGGCTTGGCGATTGTCGAAAGCAGGCAGCGCCGGAGTTAATTGAACCCGTCATGTCAGATTAAATTCAGATCCGCATGTAGGGCACGGCGGCTTGATCGCTTGCAGGATCGCGATTGACTGTTCGTGCGCAACGCCCAATTGGCGTCAGCCCATTCGACCAGCCTCTGAAGGGCTCACGTCGCCCATTCAGAATACTAAAGCTGCCGTCGGTTCCTGGATATCGATCTCGGTTTCGGGACGGATCCACGAGTCGTCCCCCCGATAGAGATAGGTTTTCTCCTGGATCACAGCTGTATTTGCCACGACCACTGAACGGCCGGGCTTTGACTAACGCCAAAGTTCTCGCGCACGCGAACCGGTCAATCGCCTTGGCTATGGCAAACCTGCCGCGATCCGCACATCGGACCCCATGACGATGTGCCGGATTTTGGGCGGTTTCGATCACAAACCCGCGCAACGGCTCCGGCCTGACCAGCAGATTTTCGGACTGCCATGATGCGTTTCGGGGGCGTTGCGCTTGTCACCGACCAGAACCTCGATCGTGCCGGAATCCAGCACTTGACCTGACTAGACCGAAGGTGTCGGGCAATCGCCTCGCGTACACGGTCAGCGGTCGTAAAATCAGGGTTGTTTCAGCGCCGAATCGGATTGGCTGTCCGAGCTGGAAGAAGGCTAAATTCGATCTCCGCGCTCAACGATGGCACCGTTTCGATCCAGCGCGCATGGTCGGCACGCCGTCACGACCACTCGCAGCCATTTTTTTTTTTTTTTTTTTTTGGGGCCGTCACGCGGATACCCGAGGCGCGACCGCGCCCTGCCCGGACGGCATTAGACCTCACCGTCTGCACCGGTCAGCGGCAGTGATCAACAAGGTAACCACCCGCGCAGGCTGGTTCGCATCGCCCAAGGACGACACCGTGATATCAATGGGCGCATCGCGCCGCGCAAAGGCGGCAGCTTGGCCGTAACCACACAGCTGCGGTATTTTTGGTTTTCAGCGTCTCGCCATCAGATTGGCCACGCCCAAACGTTTCAAGCATGCTCCGCGAATGGATTTCGAACGCGTGAAGGGGCTGGAATTCAGCTTGTCCCCCGTCCCGAAAAGGCCAACGGACCAAGCCATAAGCGCGATCAAATGGTTTTCCCGAACCCCTTCGAAATTGCGCCGATGTCCTTGATCCGAACCTGCGCGCCCGCGCGTACTGCCGGCAACGCGACAGCGCGGCAGCCGCAATCGCCTGCAAGGCCGCGCACAGCCATGCTGCAGAAAGGGTCGCTGGCGGTGCCGCCATTGGCGAAATCTCGGTACAAGAACAAGATTCAACTATTCTTGCCATAAATCACGTAGCAGACCGTTTTATACAAGTTAAATCATCTTATTAGATTGTTGCTACCGCAGAATATTACTTTTCTACCGAATAGGAATAGTCAGGATTTAGGGCAGAATAAAATGGCGCATGTATATTTTCGAACAAGCGGAAAGACGATGCGCCGGCCTAACCGCAGCAAAGCTGCGCAGCGCAGTATCGAGCTTCAGTTCGTCACAGCGAGTGTTTCAACCACTGGGCTTGGCCCCTTGCTGCAAACCTGGGCCACAGTACCAACGCGGTGTTGATTTGGTGAAGGTGACGACCACGCGTGACTATATTCCGTGCGATTGCGCACGGCGGGCTGGCGTCAATCACGGTCATCGTCCTCAAGGATTTCGCAACGCCCAAAGACACCTCAGATCTGCTGCAACCTCGGGCCCCGATGATGTTATCGTTAGCGATCCGCGGTGCAGAGGTGCTGTCGCGGACAAAATTCGATTATCGGCGCACTATGGTTCCAGCCTTCTGAAAGCGTTGATTGTCGGAGAGCTGGGACGCCTAGTTCGACGGGCGCGACGCCCATTGTTGTCTGGCAGCCGGATTTAAGCTTTCCGAAACGGGAATACTCGTGGTGTCCAGCATCTTTGCGCTGAACTCGAAAAACAAGGTCATCTTTCAGAAACGCGATCTATGACGCCATCCTATGGCAGCAGCATCGATCAGCCGTTCTGACAAGTGATTGACGATCTACATCTGCAAGCTGCGCAAAAAGCTCGCGTCGGCCGTCAAAGTCCGGCTGGCAGTATATCCGGAAACCGTACATCGGTCGTAGGTTATAAGGCTCACATCGCCGAAGGTGAACCTCCAAGGCAGCTGATCAGCGCAGATAGTTCAGGATCGGACAGGCTCGAGAGGCCGCCGATGTCACCTGATAGCTCGCTTGCAACCTGGTCTCCAGAGCTGTTCATCCGCGTGGCTGCCTCATAGGGGTCAACCGCCTCTCGTAGTTCGAAATCTGACGTGCGCTGGACCAAAGACAGACGTTCAGCTGCATTCTGCGTTTTTCCGAACGATTCTGCTGATTGACAACCGATCCGTTGCAGAGATATCCAAACATCCTTCTTCGGACGCTAAACGGCTTATCGACGGACCTGCGTTGCACATCCATGTGCTATAGGCGCGCGTCAATCCATCTACTCACATACCGAAACAGCCAGCATCGCAAGCCCATTATAGGCATCGCGAAAAGGATTGTTCATTTCGCAAACGCCCACGCCATATACCACCTCTCCCCCTGGCAGTATTCCACCAAGCGCTAAGTTGCTGGTCTCGTTGCCGCTGCATCGGGCTTCGGGCGACGCCTGATAAAAGTGCCGGTGGAAAATTTCGGAGCTTCGCACGGGTTTGAGACTGGAAAACCGCGTCATTTTGATCTGCAAATCGCTTGGCACTTGCGGAATCTGTTCGGGGCCGGAGCCGAAGATTCTCCATTCACAGATTGCGGTGACCGCCCGGTTTGCTGCACTGTTTTCTGGCCAACGTGTCAGCGCGGTCTTATTGGATTCCAGGACCCGAAAAAAGTTTTCGCCGTTTATACGAGGTGGTCATCGTCGACACGAGCTTTCAAGGGCCCGCCCGCGCCTGCAGACTGGGAGCACTTCGGCCCCATTGTTGTCCCGCGTCGCATTGACCAACGCGCCTTTCAGCACGATTGCACCTGCGTGCGCGCAAAGCGTTCGACCGAGGCAAAGGCATCGCGTCAAGCTTACTGCCGAGGACTTGTTCGACGGTTATTAAAGGTTTGCGTGTTCGCTCCGGACGTGCAGGTTTTCATGACCGACGCGGGCGCGCGGGCCCAGATCGGCATAGATGTCGGCCTTTTTTCCGGTGGCTACTTCCTCGCTCGCACGCTGCAACGCCATTGTGTTGCGCGCCACAGTCATTGCCGGTTGAAAAGGTTAAACTGAAACGACGAAAAAAGCTTGGGATGCCTTAGAACCATTTTATCCGCCTTCATACCGCTGCGATCAAGCGTGGTCCCGTGCATCTCTGACACTTTGCTGCAGAGCACTCTGGAATTTGGCCGCGTAGCTTTGTTCGATCAACAACAATGCTGCAGTCTCGGTCGTCGATATTGACGCCTTTCGGAATTGCGTCGCGCCGACTTCACCACCTCGGCCGCAGAGGGCCGCTGTGGCATTGAATCATTCTCGGCCCGCGCGCGCATCTGGCCGCCTGACTGGTGATCATGCTCGCAGAGAGAAATTCACGTAATGAGACTTCGCTCGGAATACCTGTGCCTTTCGGCGGCTTCATGGGGTCATTCAAAGCGCTGTCAAAAAGGCGTTGATCGCGCCATTTCAGACCCGCACCGGGAATCCGCCCCTAACCCGTCAGCGAATTACGCCAAACCTCGGCCAATCCCCATTTGACGAATTTGTCGGTTTCACCTGCAGCGGCTGGCCAGTCCGGTGAGTTATCGGGATCAAAAGCACTGCCGTTGTCGCGGAACAAGGCCTGCCTCGTTCGGTGCCAGGTGGCGTCGGCCCCTCGAAGGTTCTGATCAAACCCCGCAGCGCGAAATTCATCCAACGTTGACTCAAACTTCGGTATCGTCTCTCGTTTCAGTTCGGACAGCCCCCGCAAGACTGTCCGCTGCTGCACACCGCGGACGCCGTCTTTGAACGGGGTGAGTCTTGCTTGCCGCCACTCAGCGGTCCCTTTCACTGCGGGTTAAAGGTCACGTCCTGAACCACTTGCCCTCAAGGCAAAGCCGCACCCGCTGACGGTATATAGGCTGATCGACCCATTGGACGACCGGTGCAATGCGCGTATCACAATGCCCGATATCTTGCGATCAAGGGATCGTACAGTACTTTTTCATCGAAACTGCGCAGACTCTAATCGATCCGGCGCGAAACTGCTGCCGCCGAGGCGTTTCAGACTCACGCAGCTGATTACCCAGTTGCCGTGTCAAATCCGCGACTTCATAGCGGATTTGCATGTTCACCGTCGCTCAAGCGTGGTCGACAAGGGTCGTCGCGGGCCTTTACAAAACGACCGCCTAGGTCCTCTGCAGCCAGCGCACCGCACAGTCTGCGCCCCATTTGGACGACCGCATATTCACCAGCCCCGTTGTCCAGACTGTTCTGGAAATCGTTTTGAACCGGTCGGCGGGCAACGTTACCATCGCCGGGCTTGCCCCAGATAGGCAAGTATAGCTGGCAGCCCTTCCTGAATGGATTGTGTACTTGCGTCATCCTGAGATTTTCGAGGCGCGACATCCCTGCAGCGTCGCATCGACTTTCGCGGCGGATCTCCGCTGATCACAGCGCCGCCCTGCCCGCCGCTGCGGGTGACAGCACCGCCTCGCGCCGACAGACCCCCGGTTCATCGCATTCGAACACGTTATCCGCCGCGACCGCGACTGACCCTGTGTGGTATATAACCCGGCCGTGGTCCGGAATTCAGCGCGCCCGTAAGGCTCATGTCATGCTCGGTCAGACCGTCTGGATTAACGCTTTCAGGACGGTGGTTTCATCCATTCATATCGTTCGACGGTGCGTGATAACTTTGCGCCTTGGTAAAAACGGCGCGCTGCGCCTTGATCAAATCGCGTCATCTCTGCGCAATTGTCCTCGTGAGGCCTTTCAAGCGCCCCGGCGATTGATCGACGCCAACGGTAGAGGAGTTGGCCTGCACGCAGAGAAACGACCCGCGTCTCGCCATGACAGGCGTATAGGCGTTCCTTCACCTCGACCAGCCCGTTCGGGGTTGGCCACAACAGCGACAGGAATTATCGTATAGGGCGCGGCGCATACCCATTGTCGGGAAAATTGCCGAACCAAACAAGTGCCTTCTTCCCCCGGTGAATCTCCTCGGTACCGTACCAGTGTCCCCCGGCGCTGGACCCGTCGCGACAAAACGCGAGGCTAAGTCACCTGCGAACGGCTAATCCGTCAAAGCCACCCGGCATTGCCAGAGTAAATGTCGAATTTCTTGCGGACGACACCGTTATCAACGTGAGTGGGTCGCCAACACTGTTGCGGATCAACTGAACGCAGCCGGCGCTGTCAGCGGTCGACGTGGCGGTTGTATTTACCCTCAGCGGGTGGCGAACCGGCTGCGGGGCCTTGCGTTGTTGCAATTCCATCTGACGCTTGCCCAGCACATCGCCGTTTCTGGTCCGCGTATGGCCAGATCCACGTATTGCCGTCGTGCCGGGGGCCCAGGAAAAAGCTCACCCGCTGGCTTTCGCCCAAGGCGGTAAACACTTCGATGAATGTCACAAAGGCGCACCGTGGTTCGGCCCCTGCCCCTATCTCCTGCGACCGGTTAGGTTGCCAAAGGAAAGAAGTAAAATGAGTCGTCCGTCACCCCGGCAGAATATTCAGGTAGTTACCGATGTTTACGGTCTCCATAATCGCTAAAAAACGATGTGCGGTCGACGATTCCGGATGCCGCCATTTTGCCAAAGCTGGTGAGGGATAGACCGGCAAGGTGAACTATCCCGCCCGCCGTTTTGCAGATTGCCCTTTTCATCCGGCAGGAAGATTCCCGCCACGTGGTGAGCATATAGTTGGTCTGAACTTGTCTCGGGTTCGGATTCATCGACACCGAGAAAAAAACCGTTCCCGCCCGATACGCCAGATCGTAGGGGAGTTGGTCGAGATCAAGCCGCCCGCCGTCGAGAGCTATCTTCTTCGACGGGCATTTAACCGACAAAACCCGTCACCATTTCCCCCGAAAAGCCCGTCGGTCGTGACCATATGCTGCGAAACCCGCGGCTGGTACCCCACTGTGTTCGTAGTTTGCGATGTTCTCGGAGATGCAGCAACCGGCCCTTTTGAGTTGGCGCGCAACCCGACTGACCACCGGTTCTGAAGCGCACTTGAAATGCTTCATATTACGTACCTTCGTTATTCGCTTTATTCTTGCCTAATAGGACAAATAGACGAATTAGTTTAAAGAAAGGTTGAATTGTTGCGTTTTATTTTTGCTCTTTAACCTTGCAATTTCGACGCATCAGGATGCGAGTTCATGGAGATATCCTGAGTTGGCATACTTTCCAAAAGCGTTTTCAGCTGCTCCAAGCCCCGCCTTGCAGCGCTCGTCTGCGCTTAGCGGCGGTCAACCCCGTCGCGTGTTTCTGAAATACTATTTGCGAGTGATTATCAGATCTTCTAGACGGCGATTAAGACTAGGAAAGGCGATCGGGTAATCCTGGCTCTAGCGTTGCCCTCTGATCGGTCGGACCGGTAGGCCGCAATCAGCAACCGTGTGGGCAATCTCTGTGAAGGAAAAATAGCCTTGAGGGTAGTCCCGCCAAAGCTGACGAATTAAAGCTATCCTGATTGGCCTGCGGCCAGCGGCTCTTTCTTCGGACAGCGCCGAAGGCAACATCGCGCAGATGTTGTTGCCGTCGGCGTGTTGACCGACCGCTCCGCAACAACGCCGGGGCTATCCCCAGTTTTGAACAGGGCTTCTGCCAACAACCCGTCTGATGGCGCCTGCGTCAGGGCTGGCGCGACGCTTCGGGGTCCATCACCTCGAGCGTCAGCCCGGGCCTCAAGCGAACTGACGCCGGCGCATCTGGGCCTGCGCAAGCTTCAGGTGCAGCGGAAAAATATTCCGCTTCACGCGACGCACCCTGTTCTGTCCTGCTTTTCTTCTGCAAGATTGCGCACCGCCGCACGGCGGTATTCCTTGGCAGGCCAAGGTCGGGTTGACCGAGCTTCAGCACATTAGTCGCCCAACGTTTTCAATCTGCCGCCGTGAACCCTTCGCTGTGTACCGAAAAGGT
>Ga0163217_1085384_pt1 | contig 10422 bp, 9 predicted proteins | sample SynspAceP_FD_185933 | JGI IMG/M metagenome (GOLD analysis project Ga0163217, IMG submission 185933) | Saline lake microbial communities from Ace Lake in Antarctica - Synechococcus sp. Ace-P (PacBio error correction) | ecosystem: Environmental > Aquatic > Non-marine Saline and Alkaline > Saline ... | reverse complement strand
TACCATGCCAAGTGAAACCTGTCCAGGACATGGTTTTAAAAAATTACGAGCGATGCTTTTAGTAGAGTGGGATTTACCGCAACCGTTTGGCCCAAGCAAGGCTATAAAATTCCCATCGCGGAATGGTTAAGTTCACCTGTTTTACAATGGCTTTATCGTGGTTTAAACCACTGATAAATCATGAGTGCTAAGAGACATAAATCATTTCGTCCTAAGGAGTACCAAAAGAAAATACCGGTGCACCAATAATGGCAGTCATAATACCGGCGGGTAATCTCTAGGGCGGATCAATCGTCCCTGTGCGACTAAAATCCGCCAAGAAAGCAAACAAGGTCATGCCCACAACCAATAGCGCAAGGCAAGAGAATTTGATGCACCCGCCAACCAAGCGGTCGTGCCAAATGCGGGGCAACCAGGTCCCAAAAATCCAATGGGTCCACAGATAGAGGGACACAGCCGCGTCATACCAACCGCAATAGCCAAAACCATTAAGCGTCGTTACCGGAATGGATTACGCCTAAGCTGGTTGCAACGTCCATCGCCTAACTGCACAAGTTCATGCGTTTTCGCTAGCAAAGAAAGCACCGGCACCCAAACTAAGCCAAGGTAAATCATCACTACCTGATCCCACCCTCGACCCATAAGCTGCCTTTAACCAGAGTAAGGCGTTGTTATTCTAAAGGTTGAGTCAGCATTAAAAATCGAACCCAAACTACTATAAAGTGTGCCAGCGCAATCCCAGTTAATAGGCCAATTTGATCGCCACTACTGTGGAACCCACACAACACCCAAAGAAGTAAAGCAGCCAAAAAACCGCCGCATAACCCGCCGCCCAAGGCAACCAAAAAACACGGGACACATGAGGGAATAAGGTCATTAGCACCACCCGCCGCCAGGACCATGCTCCGTGTCTAACACCCCAAATATCGGAAGCCAATGGCGTTCGAAAATCACACCTTGCTACTAATGCCCCAGACAGCCGGCCATTCATACCGCAACCAAAACAACGGGCTAAATAGGGTTCTGGGCGTAAACCGGTATTTCTGAATGGTGAAGTAGAATTCAGACGATGGTGTGAAGCCGCTGATGATGGTCGTTCAAACGACAGACTGACCGCCCCCAAAAGAAAGGTTCAAGCCACTAATATCAAACACCATGGTGAACAGTAAGAAAAGAACCAATACCATCGGTTTCATGATGTTCGAGTCCTTACCATGTGTAGATGAAAAATGGTTGCGCCAATTAAGCGACAAAATCCCCCCAACAGGGTTTCCATCGGCATAAATAAGGCACGACTACTAAGGGCATCGCCATGAACAACCAAAAACAGCCCCCATAATGCGCGCGTACTTGGTTAATATTTTTCGATTATCCTTGCCCACCAATTGCTTTCGACCATTATGGAGGAACGAGCCAAGCCGATAAATGCGATAGCCGCCGAGGGCAAACTTAAGGGCACTGCCCACAAGATTCAAGAACCCAAGAAGACTGCAAATAATACGAGTCCACCCCAATCTTAACGGGCCTTAAGCTGCGGGCATTATCGTCGCCAAGATTTAATAAGTTTAAGGTTGGGCTCCATGAAAAGCTGGCACCAAGTAGGACTCACAGAGGGCAAGTGGCAAAGCTTTAGCCATTGATGTGCCAGCTAGCACCAGCAACCCACTGCCAGCTAAGCCAAGCAAAACCGCAAGGCTTGTCTTCATGAAGTTATGATCATGGCTTTCATTAAGGCTTGCACACAAATGCGAAAAACCGCCACACCAGCCACACTAAGCGGCCATGTTCGTTGCCGGCCGCGCCACGCCGCCGCCCAGTTAACATAACGATTCCCCATGCTATCGCGCCGCCCTAGAAATGGCGCGGTTAAGTGCCGAAAAAGCCAAGCCAAGGCGTCACCGTCGAAACGGCGGCCATGCCTTAATGCTGCGCCATGCATTCACCACCCAATACAGAAGGTGATGCTAAAAGGGTTTTTGGGGGTGAGGGCTTTGGCATGATGGCACCAGAAACAGCTAAGCAGCGCCGACAAAAGGCCCTCAATCAGGACTCGCGGTAGGCGGATATCCAACACAATATGAGTGGCAATACTATTGACATCAGGGGCGATTTAATGCATCAAGGGCTTGAATGCCACTTATCGCGGATGATGTGACCAGCGTTAAATAAGGATAAACCAGGCAAAGAGCAATAATACAATAACGAGCCGTGCATGTCTCGGGTTAGGACGTCTGTGTTTAGAAGCGACATGGATTTTGATGAAAAATCCTTTGTCAGATCTTAGCCATGTTTTCTGCTGCCATGAGCCTCGACAGCTGTGACCAAACATTGCCATTGACCCTAAATATATGTTGATTACGAGCGACTTTAAGCACGACAAAGCGGTTCTTTTCCCATTATCGATAATGTTTGGCGACACATAGGGTACCAACCAATAAGATATCTGGGTTGATGGCGCAGCAGCTGTTCTAGCGGCCAATTTGGCGACTGGACTGTTTATCGTCTTTTTTCTAAGGAAGGATTTTTTAAGCCAATGCTTTTATTCACTCCCGCCCGGCCGTAGAGTTTGCTGGGTGCAGAAAAGATTGTCTGCTCTCGCACGGGACGAATTTGTACGTTGAAAAGTCCTTTGGTAGTTTGTGTCGCCATAGTTTTTGCATGATGGTTTTATGTTTGGGCGAGTCTTGCTTGCATTTCTGTCTTACCAACCACCTTTACCAATGACCGCGGCGGCGTTCGCGTATGTCTTCGTAGGTTTCACGACCCCCCCCCAGACGTTCGTAAAATGAGCGTTGGGGCAATTTTTTTCAGATCCTTCATACACGCCTTCGTGGCGGCCCAATGTCGGCAATTGATCAAATCCGGTTTTAAGCGAAGGAAATTCCACCTTCAAGCTAAAGGTTGCGAGCCGTTGCCTACGGATTTGCCATTCGCCAATAATGTCTCGCACTTGTTTTAGCACACGTTCAGGGTCTTTGTCGTCAGCGATACCAAAACCGGGCTGACATTTCACGGAAGCCATGTGCATCGGCAAAAGAAAACTCTAATACGACAATGCGTTTGGTATGTTAGTCGAGAGTAAAGGTTCCTTTGCTATCCTCTTACCGTAACGGCTGTGAAGTCAGTGAGGCAAAAACACATGGAAAGGACAGTGAATGTGAGGCAAAGCAAAAGCGCTTCATGGATGGTAGCCTTAGTTCATTATCATCAGTGGTTGAAGGGTTTTTGATAATGATAACACTTCTCCAGTTCCCATAGAAGTGATTTTGCTCTAAGGGCTTCGGTTTTGAAGGTTTTTTATCTGGACGTTGTTTTACACTAAATGCTTTTCACCCATTTTCAATCTGAAAAGGCGTTAAGTTAATGACTTTTTGTGAGACGGGATTGCCTTGCTAAAACGAGGACAGCAAATTGCTCTGCCGCTAAACGGCCCATTTCTTCTCGAAGGGGAATGACCGTAGCTAATAACCGGTTACATGACTCTCGCGATATTATTGGCCATGAAACCCCGCAATGCCCATTCTTCGGTATTTTTGATGCCCCATTTTTGTTGGCAAGCGTATGAGTGCGCCAATGGCAAGTCCATCATTGGTGCAAAGATGCCGTCGCGTATTCAGGTTGTTTTTCTAAAAGGCTTCTTTCATGGAATGCCGGCCCTGCGTAAAAACGATGATGCGCTGTCTGGTACTTAGGGCACATTTCGGTTAAGGCCATGGTCCTGCATTGCGGCCTGATAGCCGCGTATTCTTAACAGCTGCGTTGGTCCATTCTAGCGGCGAAATAGACAATTTTACGATGACTTTTTGATCATGCATTCGGTCATGGCATAAGCCGCGGCTTGCGTTGTCGATACCCAATTGGGCTTGCTCGATTGCTGGTGACACCGAATCCATGATTTCAATAACGGAAAATAACCGGCCACACTAAGCATCTTGCGAACCCGTTCGGTTATGGTAGCTTCGGAAACATAATAGGGCCGTCCACATTGTAAGAAAGACAAGCCCAATACGGGGTGTTTCTTCGGCTTCTTTGCGTAAGCCATAGTGCGCCAGCATGGTTGGTAACCAGCAGGTTCTAGTACCGATTCAATTGCCACGGATGACTTCTGCGAATACTTGGTGGTTAGCGGACGGGGCACAGCACCCCAATGGCTGACTTTTTGGATTTGCGATAAAATATTCGGGTGCACGGTTGGGTATGTAGGCCGAGGTGCGGTCTGAACGCTTCCCCTATTTTAATTTGCAAGAGGGGTGAAACCTGATTAGGGTTTCTTTAGATAACGCCTTTACCGTCATTTCGTGACGCCAAAACTAGCGGTGCAACGTCTTGTAATGTAGGGCGTTTATTTTTCATAACCTGAGCTTTTCATATCAAGAGACGTATCCATGAATTGCTTACCTGTAAACAATTATCATAAGCAACTCATAGCAAGAAACAAAAAAAAAGACAATTTACGCTGAAGGTGTTTTTAAACAAAAGAGGCTATTGAAAAGTGAGTATTTACTATTTGTGGTGGTTTATTAAGAGCCACAACTTGCTTGATGTGCCTCTTTGTTCTATTGTTTGATTAATAGAGAAAAGTGCTTAAAGTCAAGGACGGCATCTGCATCTTGGGGAAATATCAATGACGAGTGCTTCTTCTTTCTGTGGCTTCAATCAAGGTGGCAAAAATTGGCTTTCTAGCATTTTCACGCACCATTAAAATAGTGACCATCACGTTTTTGATGACGTTTGCCAAATGTATCAATGCTGCCTTTTAAATAGATTCATGTGGACAATCATCGAGACCTTTGACGAAGCCATGGGCGCGGTATTCTTTGGTTTTATCCAGAGCAAGCGATGACGGCACCGGTCGAAGGGTTGTCGGTTCAATAGGCGTATTTGAAGTGTTGGCGAGCCAGTCTTACGATCTTCGTCGCGTTAGCGGAATGCCTTTGGCGCATTTGTCCGATATTGCGCTTGACTATGAAAGTGCATCACCATTCAAAAAGCGATAACCAAGCTTGTCTGCAATGTTTTTACCAATCAACGGGATTTGCCTGAGCCTGATTACGCCTAATACACAATTTTCTTTGTCATCTTCTTAAGTCCTTGTCGCCTTGCTGATTATCGCAAGGCTGTGTCTTCAAAAAAAAGCCGCGATTGAAACGGCATGGTCTCAATGGGTATTTCACCAAAGGGCCAGCTTCAGGAAAGAATATGGACCAAGGCCGAGTACGGCAATCTGCATTGCAATAAAAGGAAGCAAAAGAGCTGAATATTTCCACAGGGACTAATGTCTTTGGGGGCCACGATTTAGATAAAAAAACGTGGCGGGGCCAAAGGCGGAGAAAGGAAAGAAACCTGCATATTCAAAACAGAGCACCCACACCAAAACCAGATTGGGCTAAGCCCAGGACGATAATGATGGGGACAAAGATCGCATGGTTAAGCCAGCGCAAACCCGACCCAAATCTAAGAACATACCCAGACAAGCAAGCATCACCATTTTCATGATTCATGATGTGCCCTCAACGCTCCCGCCAACTTAAGGCAAGAAATGATCTTCACAAAAACTGATACCGCCCATTCAGGTTGTAAAACACCAACAAGCGCGGTTTGCACCAATGGCCGATCAGTATGATCATGCCGCAGGTGCTCATCGTCGCGGTGGCGCTGTCTTTAAGCATGGAGAAGTTTCAGTTCGCCACGAATAGCCGCACTGATTGATGATGCCGACAAAAAAAACACCCAAAGCGGAGGCTCCGTGACAGATGCCCACGCCAGTATAAAATACTCCCCAATACCATGCATCACGGGTAAGCAAAAGGGAAAAAGCAGTGCTTTTAAAATAGTTAACGCTCTTCGTCCGCCGGCGAGTTTCTTCTTGCGTTGGTAATGGCGCGTATTCTGGTGTGAATACGACATAAAATATAGTTACGTAAGCCATGTAGGCAAAAAGCAATATAAAAGCAGTAAAAAAATGGCGGCTTTAAATAAATCACCAATAGGAAACACTGGCGGTTTAAACCAAGATAATTAAGCTACAAATACTTGGAGCAACATGGTTTACCAATGTGCGCCACCGGCAACAGTTGGTCCCGATTGCTTAATTTAACGGTTATAACCAAGGGCGCAGCATTTGTGCAAGGCCAGAATGCCCAGCAATACGGTTTCTCCGCCTATAACCAACCAGACATGACGCCAATACAAATCGCTACTAATAAATGTTTGTACCGCAACGCGTCCGGCGCAACTTACGACCAAATACCTTCATCGCATCAAAGAGAGATCACCGTTGCAATGCCGATTCTATCTAAGAGTTGCGGCATCAAATACAAAACATCGTACAGCAAGGAACACCATAGCTGCCCACAAAAACTGTATTAAGCGGCTGGTGATCAATGCAAGGCGCCTACACCAAACCAACCGACAGCAAAAACCAGAGCCACTAACGCGAGGTAACGAACGCTTAATTGCCATTCCCCGTTAGCAGTAATTTAAAATCATGGAACCGGAGCATCAATAGCTTCCGTAGCTATGCCTATAGCGGATAAATCAAACATTCGTCGCGTTTCCTTAAGCCATTAATTCTTGTATTAGGGCAAGGAGAACTGCACAAACATGATACAAAGCGTCATGAATATCATTGCCTTTAACTAACGCAGGGAAAAGCAGGATCCCAAAGGCCGATCCAGATGTTTCTAAACGAAAATCACCGTAATGGTGTGGAACCAGAGTCTTGAACCATTTGATATGCCAGCCCAGCTGAGCAAAATCCTGAAAAAAGGTGAGCCCCATAACGTGATGAAAAAACATTTCAACCCAACGGTCGTGTTCTATCAGAGGACAATTCGTAGATGAGCACCACAACGCACATGTTATCTATCATAGAAGCATAGATCCCACCATAAAACAAAACAAGCAACCACCCAGAAAAGAATGCCGTTTCATGAACCCACATAGTGGGGGCGTTAAAAACATAACGCATTCAAGACTTCGTAAAAGGGAAAATGGCAAACGGTGAAGATTGAATAACAGGCTTAAGAATTGCCAAGTTTGAAAATAATGCGCGTCTAAACCTTTCTTGGCTGGTTAACTTTGTCCGGGTGTTTTAGAGGCATGAATTTCGTCTGCATGATCATGATCAATGAAAAAACAGGCGTTTACATAATAAAACGCCTGTTTGTGCTTAGCCTTAAAGGACGTCAGTAAGCTGTTGTTTAACGCTTATAGAAGACCATTTTCTTCTAGTAAGTTGTGACAGAATGTATACTTTTTGTGCGTTATCAGAGCCTTTTAGCGAACTCTTTCCACTGCGTACGAGCAATTAGCACGGAACTTTTTACGTTCTTCTTCAGGGACCCAGTTCATGGAATGTGATGTTTGCGATCCGCTTGTGCTGGCTTTATACGGCAGCTTGATCGGCAATTACCGCAATTGCGTGCTTGCATATTCTTCTGCGAAGTCACGTTTACTGAAAACCGTTAGGATTGACTGGAATGTCAGCAGGTAATTTGTCCCATTTTTTTCTTGTTCATTGAAAATCGATCAATGGCAAAGAATGGAAAACCTTGTTGAACAGGGGGTGTGTTGCAATGTCGTTTCATTACCGGCTTTTTGGTTAGTAGAAAAAAACAGTGTTAGTTCAGCCGCATTCGATAAACGCCTTTGCTAAGACCGGTGAATACTTCAGAACCTGTAGGTTTACTGGAGGCAGGCCAGCAGCCGCGGAAGACTCGCTGAAACAAGACTTCAGGTGCGCGCAAGTTTCAGGGACCTTTCAAATTCAGAAACGCTGTCTAGCGGAACACGAAGATACCAATGACTCAACACCGGTTGGGAACCACAATGAATTTCACGCCGTAAGAGCGCTAAAGTTCGTTCATTAGCTCGTAACCACCCACCGTAGTTAAATGTATTGGCAGAGTTGCTGAGTGTTTGACCAAAGCGCCTACTGTGTTACCGATCATAACAAACGCTGGGTCTTTCAGAGGAAAAATTCAGTTGCCGTAATATGCCCATCTAGGATACCCATTTTAATGCTTTTTCCCGTCTAGGTTCGGTATGTTGAAAAAACTACCAACAGGGAAGCAAGTCGATATGAACACGGCCGCCCGTCATTGGTTTCAACGCGTTCAACCCATTCTTTTCGAACTTGAAGTTCTTGTCACCCGCTTGGATCAGGGATTGAAACTTAAAGTTATAATCCGCTGCATCGCAGAGGTAGGAGAGGATGCGGGCCATCGTGGCGGTCAATTAGTTTGCGTGCTGAATTTACTCATGGTATCGCTTCTATTGTTTTTTTTGAAAGAACATTTTTTAGGAAGATGTGCCTAGGTTGTCGGTATATGCTACCGGTAAAACTAAGACTGAAAATGTTACCGGTAAACTTTTCTCTTTTCGTCAAAGCCTTTATTCGCAGATTTTTAGTTAAAACCATAGATGATTGATATCCTTAAGGAAAATTTTCTTATGGTCTTTTTTAGTGAGACATTAGTGCGGACTTAAGGTTGGTTTACTATTATGAACATCAAGTTTGGTTCTTGTCTGGAAAAGTTTTGATTAAATCACGGAACATTGAAGTGATGGTAGGTTTGGCCTATAAGTCGCTTAGAAAATTAACCCATTTAGGAAAAGAGCGATTTGGTTTGGCTTTAACACCACAAAATTATTGATCTTATCAAACGTGTTTTGCTGATTATGCCGCTTACTTCTTTACTAAAAGAGAGCTAGGCAACAAACTATTCCTTTACTGTATTTTGGACAAAAAAAATTTGTTGTTAAAAAATTGTTGTGTTTGAAACAAAGGATACTCAGAAATGGCCCGTTGGGGATTACCGTGGTAAAATCGTATTTGCTTTGGCAATACTTGCCTTTTGCGTTGTTAATTATCGCTGTTATTGGTTGGTTCCTTTGTTTTCAAAAAAGGGCAAGAATATTCAAGCGGAAAATTACGCAGACAGTTTTACTTCAGTTAAATTATTCAACGCATATTAACGCCAGTTTCAAGAGAAGTGGCGTTGCAGAGAGCGCTTTGCAGAGTTCAACCGTTTTATAAAAAAGCGTGGTTGAATAACCCTGAAGATCCAGAGTTGGGAAATGGTTTGGCTGAAGAACGCAAGGCTATCTTGATGCCTTTTCAAAACCACGCGCAGTTCATTTGTGAATGATTGACTCGGCATTATTACTTTGCAGACCAAGAGATAACGCACTGACAAAACGACCCCAAAATATTGCCCTAAGGAAAACGAATAATTACCGACAGGTTGGTATTTTCTCTTTACGCGAGCAAAACGAGCCTTTTAGCATCCAATTGTGAACTACGACGAAGTCCTTAAGCGATGAAAGTTTGGATAATTTTCCGGTCGTGGACCAGGTCAAGTTTATTGGTTTGGCGGGAACGGCTTTTTCATTGGATCGTTTACGGCCAATTTCATTGAGAACCAAGTTCCAGGGGCGTGACGCCTTTTTTATTATCAATGCTGATGGCGCTATAGAGATTCATCGGAAATATAGGCGCTGATTGCCTACAATGCAAAAACAGGCGGCAGTGATGTGGAGTCTAATTCTATTCAAATTGTTAAGACGACAGTAAGTCTAAAAAAAAGAGTAAAAGAGCATTAGCTCAAGCCACCAAAGCGAAGAGGGAAAAGTCACACGGTGAGTGTGCAGCAAGACGGCATAAGCAGTGATGTCTTTTGTGTATCCGTATTAGATTGGTTTGTTGTTAACCAATATAGATTTGGCCCAATGTCCAGTATTTTTTGACGCCAGTTTGGTGTTGCCTTGCGGTCAGTGTTTTTTGTGTTGCTGTTGGGTTTTACTATTGCTCGTTTTGGTTTTTTTTTTTTTTTTTGGGGGGGGGCCCCCCCCCCCCCCCTTTTTTTTTTTTTTTTGTGGTGAGCGTTTATTGATAAGCGCCGATTCGTTCAGTTACCAAACCAGGTCGGGCAAAAAAAAAAATTGCCAGCGTTTTCCTATTATGTATCATTGACGGCGGATGGCAATGATGAAATAGGAGACTTAAAAGCCAAAAAAAACCTTTAATAAAATGGCGGGCAGCAAGTAAAGAAAAGCCACACTTCCAAAGAAAACTTGGAGGAAAAAGTACAAGGCTCGTACGGGCGGGAATTAGGGAGGAAAAGTCATTGCAAAAAGGGGTTATTAGGAAAGCGCATGGGGAAAAAATTGGCCGGGCGTTCTATTTTTCGGACTATTTGCTAAAGCCTTATTCAAAAGGTCGGATTTTTTTCTTTTCCTTGATCGCCCAAAAATGGCGGGTCAGTTGGGTAATTAGGGGGAAAAGAGGTAAACAAAAAAAAAAAGCCGTTTTATTTTGGGGGCGTTTTTCCCCCCGGCGTTGGAATTGTGGGTTTTGGTGGGTGATTTTTTATTTGTTATTTTCCCCACACCACCAGGGATGGAAGGGTGTTATCTCCT
>Ga0163217_1072238_pt1 | contig 10422 bp, 14 predicted proteins | sample SynspAceP_FD_185933 | JGI IMG/M metagenome (GOLD analysis project Ga0163217, IMG submission 185933) | Saline lake microbial communities from Ace Lake in Antarctica - Synechococcus sp. Ace-P (PacBio error correction) | ecosystem: Environmental > Aquatic > Non-marine Saline and Alkaline > Saline ... | reverse complement strand
CATGGAATAGTATATAGCATTTCTTTTTTTCCACATGCGCGTCATCAATTCCCGCGCGGCGCGACCGGATATGGGCCGCCTGTTTTCATAAACCGAGGCGATCCGCGCCATTGTTCAGCTAATTGCGGCCGCCAAAAAACCTAGCCGAGTCTTGCGCGCTTTTTCGCGACGCGTGATCGGCCCGGGCGATTTGGCATCCCGCCCTGGACGTTGATCGACGACAAAGAAGCGGTGACGCCGGGGGCACCGGCGCTATTTGCGGGCTGCCCGCATTGGCGGCGCGGGGGCCCACAGTGAATCTGGGCACAGCGGATTGCCGCTATTTGACGAACGATCGCTTGGGCGGCAAGTCGTCCCATGATGATTGTATTGACTCTTATATTGGGTACAGAAACGCACCGCGAAACCTTTCTTTAGCGTCCGGGGCGGGTTCTTGGGGGGCCTGTCCACCAGTGGTGCTGTTTGGAATTACGCGCGCGATCAAAGCGCAGCGCATTCCTACGCCGATACGATGCCTTATCCGGCAGTTCGCATGATCTAGAACAATCGACCACGAGGTCATGCAGCATCGCAGACAGGATCAAGGCCGCACGGTTCAACGCGCAACCCTCCGTTTCCCTGAAACCGCTGACCAGCCCCGCTGGGTCAGGCTTTTGGCATGCGTGAAGCCCCGACACGATGCAAGATGTGAAGGATGCCGGAATGTGGCGGACATGGAGACGATCCATGTGGGAGCCATAGAAATCAGCAAACCGCGGGCAGAGGTTTCTGACGCTGTGCGAACGCGCGAATGCCGCAGCCGGTCCGGATCAGCGTCATTAAGGTTGCCATATGCTTGGCGTGAACCGGCCTGACGCGTTGCAGCCGCAGGTATGTATGCGCCGCCCAAGGGGGCCTCTGACCTACCGGGGCTGGAGTGTTCGGGAGAGGTGTCGGCGGCTTGGATTCACAGGTCACTGAATCTAAAAGTCGGCGACGCAGATCTTGCGCGATTGTTGCGGGCGGCGGTTTACGCGGGAATGACGTCCACCCTGCCGCGCATATGTCTGCAGTAACCGGACGGCCTATGGATATGAACAGGCGGCCTGCTGCCACGAGACCTATCTTCACCGTCTGTTCCAACCGTCTTATGCGCGGCGGGGTTGCAGGCCGGGGAGCGGTTTCCTTTGCATGTGGGTCAAGGGGATCGGCACAAACTGCGATCCAGTTGGCGCATGTCTTGGGCGCGCGGGTCTTTGTTGACCGCCGGGTCAGAGGACAAGCTGGAAGGCGTGCCGGCAAGCTGGGGCCGCAAATCGCAGTTCAACTACAACAGGCTGATTTTCGTCGAGGTCGTGAAGCGAAGGCAGGTGGCTGATCTGATCCTTGATATGGTTGCGGCAAGTTATATGCAGGCGAAATATCAATGCGGCTGGCGAAAGATGGGCCGGTTGTTTGCAGATCCGCGTTCCTGCAAGCATGAAGCGAGCTGAACATGGTCCAGTGATGACGAGCGCCTGACCCTGACGGGCAGCACGCTGCGCCCGCAAAGCGATCTGGCCAAGGGCAACGCATTGCGGATCAGCTACTCGCAAAAGGGTCTGGCCGCTGCTGGCGGGGGGCGTGTTTGCCGGTGCATGACCTGGAATTTTGCCTTAGAAGATGCCGCAAAAGCATAGCCCGCATGGATACCGGGCGATCACATCGGCAAGATTGTCCTAAAAGGCTGACGAAACGGCGCGCGTGTCATCGCCCTTTGGCGGTGCCACGACGCCCCGCCCGCCATTCTCCGGCCAATTTTACTGGCGCGGCGGAAGCTTTTGTAGACCGGCAGGCACCAGCCGAAGGCGATTCGACCCTGAACGCAAGTCAAATGTCGCCCCCCGGGCAGGCCGGTACGCGAATTTTTCGGGCAGGCCCAGTGCGAGGGCGTGACGGTTGGTCGTCGCCCCGGCAAGGCGCAGGTGACGTAAGCTCGCCTTGTTTGGACCAGCGGACTCGTTGCAGACAACGTCGCGCATTCAGGCCGCCAAGCAAGGCCTGTCGTGATACCATGATGATGATCACGGCCAGTCATGCCCATCGCCAAGCAACCGCCCACGCCAGAAGGACGCGACGGCCAGAGCAAGCGCCCTTCGGCAGACGATTGGCCGCGAATATCGGCTTTCGAGAAGTGCGCGGTAAAAGACCCAAACGCGGCGAGGACAGCAGCAACGCTATCGAAGGCCGGGTTTGCGACCCAAAAACCGTGTCGCAGGGTTCAAGATGACATCGCGCACAGTCCGCCGCCCACGCCGTCGCGCGCCGATAAAGCGAGCGACTCAGGTCAAGCTGCGCCCGGCTTGCAACAAGCGCACCTGTTCAGTGCGAATACAAGACTGAGGCATCTTCGAGCGGCTTGAGTAGAGCGGCATGTGGGCGGTGCCTCCGGCGGGAGATAGTTTCAGAAAAAGCGAGGGGGCTTAGCCTTGACGGCAGCATGCCGGCGCGGCAAGCTCGTCGGGACGCGTTCGTTTTTCCGGGTGGCCGGGCGTGCCTTTGACACCGACTGCCACGTCACATCATGAGATTTGGTCGCGGCATCAAGGCCGCTTCACAACTCCTCGTTCTTGACGGGCTTGTTGGCGCGGTTTTTCCAGAGCCGCGTTTTTTCGCGCGTGGATCCATGCTGGTTGATGCATCTTTACATTTAGACCGATCGGTGATGTTTCGTAATTTACTGGGCTTTGTCAGGCTATTCGAGGGCCGAGATGGCGGCCAAAAGTTTCCATCTGGTTGTTCGTAGTCTGGGCCGCGCCGCCGCTGAGGTTCTTTTTGTTGATACGCCTGCCCGCCTTCGCGAGCAATCCATCAGGCAGCCCCAACCGCCGGACCGGGATTTCCCAGAGCAGGCACCGTCGGTGTAAGGGCAAAAATTCAGATCGGCGTACTTTCCGGGCTTGGATCACGAGAAGCGTCATCGCTGCCCGCGAGGCCCTAGTCCACCCCCCAGTTCGCGTGAAAAGCAGGCGCAAGGCCCGCGTCTGTCAGCAGCCGTTCAGCTGCGGCTGGTCACAAGGTATAAAAGCCTATCGATACTGTCGCGCTGGCCCTTCGCCTGTTTTCATCGCGAATGTGGAAACAGGCCGCCGGGGCGCAGGGCGCGGGCAGATGCGCGATATTAGCGGGCAAGTCATGTAGCCCGGCGTGCAGGCAGGCTGAAGCTAGCCCAATTACGCCGTCATAGATGTTTCAGCCCCAGTGAGTGATATCGTCAAAGGTTGCGATCTGCGGGCCTGCAACGCCTTTGGATTGCGCAAGCTGGACCATCGCGGCAGAGCGTCGATGGCTTCAACGCGCAGGCCACTGCAGCCACATCTGCACCGCGGCAGTGCCTGGGTCCGCAGCGACGTCCAAGACGCTGTCCCATGCGTCGGCAAGGCGTCGATTAAACTGGGCGTAGGTCGCGCTGCGGCTTGTCTGGCCCATGCGCGATACGCTTCCAGCGCGCGCATTATTAGACGGGCAATCGTGCGGGCGTCGGTCATCAGAAGGGCGAGGGGCGAAGGGACGGAACAACAAGTCCATGGTGAGCAAGAGCGAAAGAATCCACACGGCGGTGTCGCGCCGGCGTTGCCAGAACTGAAATCAGGCAAGAGCAGGCCGATAAAGCGATGACAGGTTCAACGCTGCGGAGCCGGGCCGCCGCCGACCATGAAGAAACGCACCAAAAGCGCGGGGGATTTGGTCGATAGCGCGTAGCCGGGTGCCAGTCTGTGTCTTTGGTGGCAAAAGCCCAGAGCACGCCGAATGAAGGAATTAATGACAAGTGCCATAGGAGAGGCACAAAAGGTGCCGTGAACGGCCGCCAAGCGGTTCAACAATTGCCCATTCGCCCAGAGGCTGGTGCAGGTTAGGTCGCGAGGCCCCAGAAAAAACGGCAGCAAAGCCAGCAAGGCCACAGAGTAGGGGGCGCGAGGATGGCTGTTGACATCAGCGGATCCTTTGCGGGGCATAGTGTGCTGTGTCTTAGGCTTGCGCCTTGGGTGCGGCGCAACAATCGCGGGGGTGAAACTGCTTGCAGGTCAGGCCGTTTCGCGGCAGACGCGGGGCACTTGAATTCGACGTTCTCGATTTGCGCGTCATCAACCATCTCGACTGATTAGCGTAACGGTCTGAAGGCGTCGATTACCTTCGTTGTATCAGCACCTCTGGGCAGAGGCACCCTGCGGTGATACCCATTGAGGTAAGCCTTCTAGCGCGCGCCAGTCGGATTGGTTTTTCGGCACGCGTTGCACCAGCTGGCTATACCCGTCAGGCAGCCTTTTGTTGCCCCGACCTGACCAAGCGTTTGGACGTTGCTGGATTTGGCGCGCCGACAACCGCATTGCGTCACATTTCGGGGCCATGGCTTTGACCGCTTTCTTTGGCGGTTCGTCGTGGCGATAGCAGATGTCTTCTTTGTGGGGACGATGATCCTGGAAACCGCTTGTTTCAAGCGGCGGTGACGATGTCGATTGGTAATCGTTCACGACAAAGTTCGTCTGCGTCACAAAAAGCCAGACGTTCGCGTCGCGCGGCCGTGACATGGCCAACTCGGGCGACGAGTTTCGACCAGTGCCACTTCGCCGTTCTGTGAAGTTGGCCCATGGTGGCCGACGGTTTCGGGATGGCCGCCGTGACCGATTCTTCACCATTGGCAGGCCGTTGCAGCGTGCGCTGGGCCTCGATTATGGGACTTTGCTGACCAGGGGGCAGGTGGCGTCCGAACGTACGACATCTGCCGCTGGCGGCCGGGCCGCAGCACCGCCTTGGACCACCGTGGGGCAGAAAAAAATCACCGGGCGATCATACGACATTCATCCAAGCGTTTCAACCGAACACCGCGCCTTTGTCACGCAACCGTCAACGACGAAATTTATTGCTGCACGACTCGTGGCCGGAACGAATACAGGGGCACCCATTTTTCCAGCGCCATTTCAAAACGATCTTGATCGCGCGGTCCACGCCTGCGCAAAAAACCGCGCAGGGGCTGCAAGTTAAAGGGTCAGGGGGGGAAGGGTCATCTGCGCGTCGCTCCTAGGATGGGTCATAGGTAGTCGCGCAATGGGGCAGGCGTAAAGCTGGGTTGCACACAAAGCGTGACACCCCGCAGAACGCCAACGTGGCGGGGACTGCGGGTTCGGTCACGTTCAGTTGACGTTTTCGTCGTGATCGGCGTTTTCGCGCCGCGGCGGCCCACAACGTCACGCAATTCATCTAGTCGATGAAGTTGTACGCACTGGCGACGCAGCTCGTCGAGATTCATGGGCGCCTGGCTGCGAAGGTCGACACAACCGACACGCGCACGCCTTTAGCGCTTGCAATTGATTTCCACCAGCGGTAGCAAAAGTCGCCCGTCGGCCTGAAAAACAGGCACGATGTTGATCGACGTGCGGGGCCAGTTTCCATGGCATCGACCGGTCAGTTCGATGTCCATGTTCCCTTTGAGCCTTACCGGGCGGCCCATGGAATCCGCTGTATTCTTTGCAGGCTTTGTCACCATCGCGAACGTTGTAACTTTAACCAATCCACAGGGCGGATGGGTGAATATTCTTCGTTTTCGGTAGCCGCGGATATAGGTAGAAAGCGCGCAGCGCTTACCGCGGCGCATAAATTGCTTGGCCGCAGCAGTTGATAGTCGAATCGAACCCTAGCGCAGCGCAGGCGTAAAGGTTCGCACCAATCGCTGAAAGAAGCGCCAGGCGCTCGTCCGTAAACATGAAGATTCCTTTTCCCGACGCGTCGGTCGGTGCTTAGTTGTGACGTGTCGATGGGTGGATTCGATGACCACGGAGTTTTGTGTATCGTTACTATGAAAGACAAACATGCAACGTTTGACGAATGAACAAGGGACGGCGACATCCGTTATTTTTGTCGGAGCATACTCTCGCGATATTGTACCTACTAATTTTGTACTAAATGGCAGGACTGCGCTCTAATAGAATTGCTGATCTTGATGCCGAATAAATTCGCGTCTGTATTGCTCCCCCGCTTTTTCCGGCGGGATCGGGCCTGAATTTTGTGAATTGCTGCCATGGCGATAACGGACCACGATTGCCGCCGGATGATTTTGCTTGATTTGATGCATAAGTTGAAGCGAGCAACCGACGCGCATGTTGCGCTGGGGCCTCGCACGCTTTGATTGGATTTGGTTGCGTTCGCAGCGCAGTGTTTCCTAACGTCAAAGTTCAAACAACTTGGCGGCGATTTGCCCGCAGAGCGACAAAAATAGAAAATCCCGGCGAGTTGATCCTTCCAACCCCCGTCTGCAAGATCGCGCGTTCGTCCTTGTGCACTGGCCGCAGGTGCCCCGGTCATTGGTGCATACCGTCCTAGGTCGCCAGCGTTGTCCAGATTGCGCGTATGCTGCCTTTGATCTGACGTTGGCTGCGATCAGGCCGAGGCTGGGTGAATCTGCGCGCCGCCGGTTAAATAGACTTGGACAGACGGCAAAACCGGCTTGTCATTTTCAGATTTCGGCTAGTGCAGTGTTGTCTTGCATCACGCCTGGACAGATGGAGTTTGCCGATGGCCCGCGTTTACCGTCGAAATGACTGTGTCGACAAGGGTCCCGAACCGGTTGAGGATTGTCATGCTCGCGCGCATCGCGCCCGTGAATCGCTCCGGCTCGCCGCGTCACCGTTAGCCGCGACAACGACAAAGAACCCGTTCGTTTCCCTGCGCGAAATTCGCAGAGAAACACAGCAAGCCGATGATCTACGCGAGCGTAATGATCGAAGCGAACCAGACGCAGATGAAGTCGGACGAGCTTGAAGAAGACTCGAGGCGCTGTTGATGGGCGCGAGGCTGACAAGCTGTCGAAAGACGACATGAGCGAAGAAGAAACTGCTGCGCGCCCTGATGGAAGCGCAAGGACAGCGTTAAGGGCCACAACCAGCCCAAGTGAAAGAAGTGCCGACCAGCATGAAAGCAGCAGATGACTGATCGCGCTGGTCCGCACATCATAAACCCCGCACGAACGAAGCGCTGTTGCGCGACGCCTTTGCCTTTTGGCGAAGAGATTGCACGAGGGGCAGTTTCGCCATTTCCGGCGAAGGCCTATTTTACCCACCGATCGGCCGTCGCCAGATTCTTTGGCTGACATGCAGATGAATGATGAAACAATCATCACCGCCTTGCTGCACGATACGTCGAAGACACCCCCTGCCCTCTTTCAAAATGGTCCTGGCCCTTTAGCGCGAAATCGCATAGGGGCTTGTGGACGGCGTCACGAAAGCTGACGAATCTACAGCTGACAGCCTGCGAATCGAAAGAAGCAGAGAACTTTCGCCAAGTGTCTGGCGACCAGCAAGGGATTTTGCGGTCCACGTGGTGAAGCTGCTGAACCGGCCTGCATAACATTGGCACCATCAAAGGTCGATTGAAGCCAGAACGCAGGCGCAAAAAAGCGCAGAGGAGATGGAATACTACGCGCCTCTGCGCCGGCCGCATGGGATGCAATTGGATGGCGAAGAGCTGGAGGATTGGCTTTTCGCGTGCTTGAACCCTGAAGCGCGCGAACAGGCATCATTCGCCGTTTATCACCCTACAGCGCGAGGCTGGCGATCTCGTCGCGCGGATCACCGCGGACATGCGGGCTTGAACTGGAAAAAGCAGGTATTCAGGCCGGAAGTCATGGGCCGCGCTAAAAGCCCTATTCCGATTTTGGCGCAAGATTGCAAGGAAAAGGACATGGGCTTTTTCGCGGCCGTCCGAAATCTATGTTTCCGCCATTATTACTGCGACAGAGGCGGACTGCTACCGTGTGCTGGGTGCGATCCACCAACGGCTGCGGGCTTGCCGGGCGGTTTCAAGATTAATCAGTCAGCCCAAAACCAACGGGCTACCGTTCATCCATACGACGGTGTCTGGCCGCGCATGGTAAGCGGCGTCGAGGTCCAGACCGACCGCGAAATGCGACGAAGTCCGAAACCGGCGTGTGCTGCACATTGGTCCATCCGTAATGGTGAACGAGGTCGAAAACCGCTTTGCCGTCGATCCGGTGCACTGGATTTCTAAAGCTAAACGAACGGCTGGACGAACGGCGATCACGACGACTTTCTTGAAGCGGTTCAGCTGAAGATGTTCACCGATCAGGCTTGTTCTGACTTTACGCCCTAAGGGTGACGTGATCAAGCTGCCCGCCGCGAGGGCTCGCCATCGACTTTGCTTTGCGATCCTCGCGCATCGGCATGCCTGTGTCGGGCAAAAAGTGGACGGCATCGCGTTCCGCTATGGACCGCGGCTAGAAGAATGGCAAAGCGTCTAATCATCACCGCCGAAGTCAAGCACGCAGCGACTTAGGGTCGGAACATCGCTACACGGGCCGGCGAAAACCGCATCCGGCGAGGGCTGCGCGAGGGCGGCGCGAACGCTTTACTCCGGGCTTGGTCGGGAATTGTTTGCCGGTGCGTTTGAAAAGTCGGCAAAAGCATGACGGAAAAGGCGCTGCGCACCAGCCGCCAAGGCGCTGGCGTTGGAAGGATGTCAGGTGACATGTGGCCAAGCATGGCAGCGCGACAATCAGCGCCGTGATATGTGCGTGCGACTTCTACCCCGATCTGGCCCAGACCCTGGCACGATGAAATTGAAAGCGAACCGCGCCGTCCTGATCGGTTTGGCTGTGGATCATCGCACGTCGCGCCCGGTGTGTCAGCCGTGCCGGGCGAAGCGGATCGTCGGAATTATTTATCGCGGCCAGGGTGTTGTCGTGCATTCTGCAATCGATTGCGCCGCCTCGCGGACTTTGAGGACCACCGGATCGCTGGATCGACCTGCGCTGGCCAAAGACGGGCAACACGGGCGGTGACTACGTTGACTTTGAATCTCGATCACCAAGGCGACTGGTTTCTGGGCCGGATATTGCACATTGATCGGTGAAAAGCAGAGGCCAATATCTTGAACCTGAAATTCATTGACCGCAACCGAGATTACTATCGGCTTTTGGTCGATAATCCGATCGAGTGACGCAGAAATCTGCACCGGGTTCATGAGACGGTCGAGCGGACAGCAACTTCTCTGGGCGGCAGTCGGCACCGGGACCCGGCCAGTTTCCGGGTCACATTCACGGCGGGCTTAAGGCTCGAGGAAGGACACGCGGTGTTCAAGCGCAGAATAGCGGCCGATCTGGAAGGTCGTGACCGCTGCTGTCTATCCGACGTGGCGAGGTGGGGCCGGGCCTTTTTCCTACTCAAGCACCGGGTGCGCGCTTGCGGATTACGCCGGAAAAGATCGTCGACGGCATCTTGCTGGTGTGTTCACGAGCGTTTACCCTTTTACCGGACTGCATTCACGTCGCCCCGCTGATTGCCGGGTGATTGCGCGGCCAATATTTACTGGCCGCCACTGATTGCGACGTTCTTTGGCAACCGCTGACCTATGGTTCCGATTGCCGACCGGTATCGCTCCAGACCGGACCATGGTTTGCTGAGCAGCAAGCCGCACGGGACCGCCCCATTTCGTCTGGGCGAGCAGTTTGCCCGCATGCGGGCGCTTGACCTGTTGGCATTAACGTTCATGCGATTCTTTACGCCCGAGCGACATGGGACTGCAGGGCTTGTCGATCTCTTTCTATTTTGATATTTTCTTATCCCATATATGATTGGGAGCACTTTGCCGGTCATTATTAACCGGCAACCGCTGCCTATTATCGTCGGTGCCGGTTGCTGCAGGCCTATCGAAACGGCGACGGAATATTCTGCGTGCCAGCTGGAAATCGCTGGGCCAGCAAAGATACCGGTGCAAGGGTACCTGCGGGACGCTGAGATGGCGACGCAAAGAAGGGTGATGTGATGACCGAAACAGCTTGCGACTGGGTGTGAACATCGATTCATGTGGCCACCGTGCGGAATGCGCAGCGGGTGAACAATCCCGACCTGTGCGTGTGCCGCTGGAGTGGCGCCAGGACGCCGGTGCCTACGGTATTATCGCGCACCTGCGCGAAGATCGCCGGCATATCCGCGGATGATGGACATGGGCGGGCTAAGGCCGCCGTGCGCTGCCGCATGAAACTTTGAAATGGCCGCCACGGACCGAAATTGCAGGCCAGTTATGCGTGCGACCCCAGGCCGCATTGCGTTTGCCTTGTGCCGGAAAAAAAGCGCGAAAAGCGACGACCGGGAAGGGCCGGCTAGAGGATTGCGCGGCAGGCCAATGTGCTAGGTGACTACACTCGGCGCCCCTTTTGCCGGGACGCGGGCTGCGAGGTTGTCGGCTGTTCAATTGCTAGCCGACCGCGACAAAAGTCGACGGCCGCGCACCCGCAATTGGCCGGCCGGTGATCGAACTGCATTTTGGGGTGCCGATTTTTTTGGGCGGGACCGCTTGGCGGAACCGGACGCTGATGATTTTTCAGCCGGGGGGAACGGGGAAAACTTGTTTTGCCCCCAATTCTTCTTCCCCTTTTTTTTTTTTTTCCTTGCG
>Ga0163217_1017347_pt1 | contig 10422 bp, 12 predicted proteins | sample SynspAceP_FD_185933 | JGI IMG/M metagenome (GOLD analysis project Ga0163217, IMG submission 185933) | Saline lake microbial communities from Ace Lake in Antarctica - Synechococcus sp. Ace-P (PacBio error correction) | ecosystem: Environmental > Aquatic > Non-marine Saline and Alkaline > Saline ... | reverse complement strand
CTATGTCGGTTTCATGCCCTGGCACTACCGGACGAGTCCGGATCATGGAGATAAGTGGCCGAACAAATACGACATCGAAAGTGGATTCTGTATGCAGGATCAACGACTTTATCTTCGAGGGCGATCAATTTCAGTTACACCCCGGCCGTTTCGATGGTTCGCGACCGTAGCGAGTTCACCAATACTTTATGTACGACCTGGTATATGCATCATATCGCTAACAACTGAGTATCCTCTCTGCCAAATGCCATCGATCGTAATTATATCTCTCGTATCCTTGCATATCAGGAATCATATAGCAATATAGTGGCCTATACGCTCCGGCTTCAGTCACACTTGTCATAGCTAATGCTCACTCGATAATCTTTTATATTAGATTTACACTCAGTCCCATACCTCCTGAGTAGCAGACTCTATCAGTGCGAGAGCGGGTACGCAGAATCAACCGCCGGAGGTTACTATGCCTTGCGCTAGATCTTCAGTTGCGGCAGGCATGAGCTTGCTACTTGGATACACTTCGCCATGACCAATATGGAATTTGACTGACCATTCAGCCGCCGCCGGGGTGGGAACCACCGCATTGAAATCCACCGGCGACTTCTCCAATGGCCAACGACGCCGTGGTGCTGAAAGACGGTTGAAAGCCTAGACAGGACAATTGCGGCCTTGATGTGTATTTGCTTTGAGGCTGTCTGTCTCCCCACTACACATGGGCCCGCGCCCTGGATTCCGTCGGTATTGAGCGAAGCGGGACGTGCGCCGTGGGTCAAACCTCTACGCCGACATCGCGCATGGCCTTCAATGATATGCGTGCAAGCACTACACTCTGGAACCCGCAAAAAAATGGCGACATCATGGAGAACCGTCAGCCAACATCGTTTTTATTCCACGCGATGTCCTGGCGAGATCCTCGAACATTCATGGCGTCAATACTCAAACCCTGCCGAAAAACCCCGAAACTGGGCCAAGGCACTGACCGGCGCCTGGTTTTGAAGCTATGGCGATTATCAGCGGCGATACGAGCGGCCCGCGAAGCCAAGCAAAATTATGCTGAAGCGGCGGTACCGATATGGCTGGCCTGCAACGCCAGCTGATGGCCAACCCATTCTGTTTGAAACGCCAAAGCCAAGCGGACTTACCTCACTAGCGCTCAGCTGAGAAGACCATTGACCTTCGTTTCTGAATTTTCCTTTCGAAAACGCTACTGCGAGGGCGCCCCTTCTGCCGGGGGTGGGCTTATTGGAATGCTCGAACGGCTCCATTTTGGCAACCCGGATTTTGTGCGCATGCGCTTTAATCACGAGTTTCTGAAATGGCAGTGAAGGCGAGCCTAGATAACCAAGTCCAGACGCTTCAGGTTACGCCGCTAGAAAACGTAGTTCCAAGCCCAGGCCGGCCACCCCCTGGTGGCCGGCATAGCTATTCAGTTCAAAGGGCATCTATGCTCTGGGCACTTCAGCCTTCTCTGTTCAATAAGGAAAACAATGAACCAATCAAACTGGTTTTGCGAACGCGCTGTTGTGCGCTTGGCTGTGTGTCTGTAGCTGCGGGTTGTAGGATGCAAGACAAACAACAACGCCAGGAGGGCTCCTCCGAGGAAAAGAGCGTGGATACGTGCCCGCCGAAGGGATGACTTCCAGCCCGCCTTCGTGCTGGCTTCTGATGACGCCCCGTGGGAACCTCAACTTCGGCAGTCCATGAGCTTGCACGAGTCGGCTAGCTCGACTCCCCAAGCATGGTGGACCTCAGCAGTTCTGACTTGCCTATAACGTCATGCTGTATTTCCACGAACGGCAAGCCCGGGTTATTGGGGTAAAAGTGGCCATCATTCACGGCTTACCACTATCGAACTTGCAAGCGACCTGAATGGCTTTGCAAGAAAGTTTCCTTAGCCCCGATCAGCCGAACGTCATTCAACCCAGGCCCGGGAACATTAGTAATTCCAAACTGGGCTTTGCCAGAGCTGCCTCGCCGTTCAAATGCTTTACACGCCGTTGCCCAGGCGACTGTCTATTGTCTGAGGCCAAATCTGTTCAGTCAGAGACGTGCAAAACGGCGGTTACCAAACCCCGTCAATTTAGCGTAAATTATCATCTCAATGCCGTTTGGCGGCCCCCTGAGTCCTCACGGGAAACTCTATGCGGCATTTGTTTACCAATACTCAAATTGCCTGGGCATCGCGGCATCGGGCACTAGCCGCGGGCCGACCTATCCGGGACTCTCCGGATGTTGTCGCGGTAGGTGGCACATCAAAGCCAGTTTGTCAGCCAGTTTCGCCTACTCCAGTTGAGACCGCATGGCGTTGACTCGGCTGCTGGCATGTCTAGTGTATGAGAGAATGCCCCAATTACCCAAGGATGATCACCGCCAGAATGCCAACACCACGGCGCTCCGTCCGACCGGACGTCGTTTTCAATGCCGATCCCTTGCGTCCGGCGCCGAATTACTGTATCAATACTTGAAGGGTATATATAAAGGTCGGCGGTAACTCGTATCACCGTCGTTGCTTCACGGGGCGTGGTTGCATAGCCAATCAGTTCCGGAAATCCCTTATAAACCGATTGTTGTCTTCCATCAGGGCACGTCGTTCCAGACCGCTCCAGAGGTAGCCTCTACCGAGCGTTATGTCCTCAAAGGGAGGCCCACCGAACTCGGACCTGCTCAATGATGTTGTGGATGTTACGTCAGGAAAACGGATCGTATTTGCAGAGCCCTGGTTCGATATTGCACCGGCCTGGGCTCCTTTGGATGTGGGCGGCGTTTTGCTATATACATGGCTAGATCAGCCTGTTTGAGGCGGGGGTTATAGCGGCTGTTAGCTTGAGCTGATCATGCCAAGCATGCTTTAACCCTAGCGAAAGGCCGAAAACAAGTAAAGGGTGACCCTATTGAAGGTTACCAGCACCACACGCAAGTGAGGCCATCGATAGTTGAACCGCTCAACCGTTCCGCCACCTGCATGTACTTCTGGAATGATCGCTCGGGGCCGGCTTCAATGCGCGCGCGGCGGAGAGTTCTGTCGCTATCGCCGCAAAACCTTGAGCGGGCAATTGGCAACGCTCTGAAGTGACATTGGGCAGTGCGCTATCAGGCGCGCCAACCCTCCCTGCACTCACCAGTTTGGGCAAAACAGTCTTCTCCTATGCCGACGACACTTTCAGACCAGAACCAGCGCTGACCGAAATCATTCACAGCCGCTCCGAGGAATTCCCGTCCTCTCAACCTTCGGTGGCGTGCCGCCTCTATTCATAAACTGATTGCCACCCCCTGACCGCGCCTTGCTTAACAACTCCCCAGAAGAAGTCCATCTGCGTTGTAGAAACAGGGGAAACCAATCAACTGCTCAAGGCGCTTGGCCAGCGTGAAACTGGACGTACTCTTGACGACCGGACAGCCGGACTCAAAGATACAGGCCAGTTTCGTCGCATCGCCTTGGCGAGTTTCGCTTCATATTGCTCGCTATTGCAGCCGGCCGAAGCGGGCCCAGCCAAGTTGAAAACCCCGGCTTTTCCAACCAAGCCGGATCGCCAACCGTTTCGGACCACCTCCCTGAATGCCCCTTTATAAAACCGAGCGATTAACTGCAGTAGGGTCGCGGCCAGCGCATCCAGGTCCAAGAATCGTGGCTGAGGTCGATAAGTTGCAGTGATAAAGTTATTCGCCGCGAGGGGATCGCTACTTCGCCGCTCCACGGAGATTCAGCATGAAGTGTGTCGCCATATTGAGGTGAGTGCATCGCTCGATCGGCAAGTGTATCAGAAGAGACCGCTGTATTGCCATTTACGCAGAAAGCCCGAATAGACCCACAATATCGCCATTAAGGCCCGCTGCTGACGACGTGCAGATTCTGCGACGGACAGCACGAAAAAGACGATCAATAAAACAGATTTTAACTCTATTTATTACGATCCATCATTGGCACGACCATAGCGCTATCTTTGCCGGGTGGGGCTACAGTTTGCTGACTCACCAGACTGTCGACCAAGAAACCCCGTTCAGGGCTCTTTTTTGCCTGACGTTAACCTGCATCAGCGACCGGAACGCGAAACTAATGCCCGATTATTATCTGCTGATGTTCTTCCCTGCTTGGCCTGATCGCTGGTATCATTGCGCTCGGACCTGCCATTCCCAAACCGTCTACGGAATCCTTTCGTTGTGCTCATGCTCGACGATTGGCCTGAAAGCGGCATTGGCACTGTACGGCAAGCTGTGAATGGTCATATTGACAGGAGGTGTTCAGCGGTTTACCGCACTTTGGATTTCTGATTCCGCTATTGCTCTATCCATGCGCGCTAAACCTGGTCAGGCTCAAGATGCCGGACGCTGCCAGCTTTTGCGCGCCACTACGGCTCAGTCAGCGTGGTACCTTCGCTTGGCTCTAGCCTGGAACCGAGTCCCCGGGGCCTGGCACAAGCGGGCAGGTGACGCTTTCACCTGGTGCTCCTGAGCTGCCGGCCATCATCACTGGTTTATGCTCTACCCGCCGCTTTCAGTCGCACCCTGCGAAACACCGTGCAACTAAAACCATTCACCGCTATGGCAAGAAACCTGACCAACCGGCAGGCGTAATACTGCTGGTAGCGGCGTGGTTATTAGGGCTTCTGATATGCACGGGAAAACGGCGAGCCAGGGTTCACAGTTCGCTGAAACCAGTGCCTTCGCCCTGATCCTCGCACTGAATTTTTTGCTGAAATGGGTTGGTAGCGCTGAAACCTGGCGCAATGTCAGCTCCGCCATTGGCGAGTGATGCCTTCGCTATCTCTTGGCCATGCCGCCCTTCTCTCATTGCCAGTTTTGCTGGTACGGTTTATGGGCATTGGACTGGACCGGCACCATCGTTATCCTGCACGTGACTGCCAGTGCCTCTGTATATCGCAGCTCCGCGTAAGCCTGCGGCACGCCGATAGCTCGATGCAAGACATAGGTTGTTCATGCTGGCATCACTCGGCAATTACCTTCCCATTCAAACGTGCTAATCGGGATTAACTTACGCTTGGAATGCGTCACGCAATGACGGTGAGGAGGGTGAGGGTGGGTGCAGGTGAAAGCCTTGGGCAGTATCTTACGTTCATTGATCAAGCTTTACGCCCAAAACAAACCGCTCCTGCTTCAACCACGCCCGATTGGGTATAATCCGCATGCGACTGAAAGGCGCGGCGAACAGCGCAGATTCGCTGGCTAGCAGCCTCTTCGGCGGATCAGCCGGAGCTGGTTGGCCATTCTTCAGCCACTTTTTGCACCAGCCCACTCGCCAGCGCTGCAGTACTCGCAGGCGTTTCGCCCACCGTCTTGCGAAACTGATGGCAAACACACTGCGCCGGACATGCCCGCCACGGCTGCCAGCGATTCAACGACCCAGTCTGCTCCGGCGCCTGGTTTGCATTTGGCGACAATCGCCCGGCTAGCTGCTGGTGCGCAAAGCCTGCCAGCAGGCCCAACGGGTGCTGCCGTTTCTCCACAACACTGGCCCGCAGCAACTGCACCAAACAGCAACCTCATACAACCGATTCAAGCATGACCTGGGCGGACCGCAGTTGTTGCCTCGCCTCGGCAAACAGCAGCCGTCAGCACCGACCCGCTGTCCGGTTAAGCTGGTCCAGCCGTAGCAACGCAAACGGGCAGGGCACTGGCAGTGGATTTGCCGGGGGCCGCCCTCAAAGGCCCAATTTGTGTTGCGCAAACCAAAAGTCTGCGCCTTGTCCGCTGTCGGCACAAAGCGATTGCCGCCGTGGCGCGGATAGAAACAGCAGGGTTGGGCCGTCCAGGCTGTGTGCCTTGCTGGCCCATATGCAGACCTCGGCCTTTGCCGCGGCGCACAAATGGCAAACTGACCAAAGGGCTCCGGCCGCCATTCAGCGTGTTGATACCGCACCAGCGGTCGCGGATTGGAAGGTGCGCGCAACTGACAGCAAAAGTGGCCCCAGCAAAGCAAGCGAGCGGTCAACCATTAAATCGATACGTCAAAAAATTTTGAGACTAATTTTGCTAATTCGTACGATTAGATGCCCGAGGAATTCCTTTGTCGTCAACCAGCAAACACCACTTTTTAACTTAAAGCGAAGAGGATTACCCAACTGTTCTATTCAAAACTTAGCTTACCGTTGCCTATGCAGAAAGCACCGGCGGCCCGTGATGGCCGTGCCATCTCTTCGAACGCGTGCGGATGTGGGGCTTTACACCCCGCGAGAACTGGGTGGCGAGGATGGTGAAGGTACAAAACCGGAGGCAGTTGTTCGCTGCGGGCTACCGGTCCTGCTTTCCTGGGGGCAATTGAAGTCGTCGCCGGCGCGACAACTCAGCATTGCCAGCAGGATGCATCGGATTGAGGGTTATTACGTGGGTATGGCGCCCATCCCACAGTTTCGGATTCGAGGTTTGAACTGGCTATCAGCCTGCCAAAACCTGGACGATGAACAGCACCAGACCCTTGATTGTGATCTGCCACATCGTCTGCCCTTACTCCAATGCCACCTGGAACATTGATGTAACCGCTGACACGGTTTCGAGTTGATTTCGCAGTCGGTTGAATCGGTTCATGAAGGGAGTTGGCCAAGACTTTATCGAATTCAATACCACTGACCCCAATTTGTTCCCAGAGTACGTACAAGCTGCAAGCGCACCACAGCTTCCCACTACTGTTAACTGACCAGGGCGAGGCATCACCAGACTGAAGCAGATTGCAGAGAGACCGCCAGCATGGACTCATTCACCGCGGTTCCTATTGCGGGCACGGTGCGCATCACCGGCCACAGGCCGCCCCTACGCGTGGTTTTGTGCCACTTGGCATGGATTTGCGCAAATACCCACGGCGGCGCTTTTCATGCATCTGCGATTTCCGCAGACGCGTAACCATCGATTAAGGCGAACCCCACGGACTACCAGAGGGGGGGCCGCTACTTCTGCCCCGCACTTGCGGATTCTCGGTTTTCTCTCGCACCGCTTGATGAGATTCTGAAGTGAACCTGCTCGCTGCATACGCCTGATCAGTTTGTTGCCGACTTCATAGTTGTGGTTAAAACGGCGTTGAGGGCGTTGCCGGGAAGTTGCGGGAGTTAGGCGTATGAAGGGGACCCGGGGGGAGGTGGGACGGGATAGGATTAAATTCTTGTGAAAAGGCCGCTTTCGCCAAACAGGGCCTTGAGTAACTTCGAAATCGGGGCCAATTCAGAGGTAGCAGTAGGCTCTCGTGGCGAGAGCCCGGGTTCGGGATATTAATTCTGGTGGTTCGACGCTCGAAACTAAAAACTTATATCCGCTGCCATAGCCGGGAATCGTTCAGGCTATGCCCGGAGGCACGCCAGCAAGAGCAACAATCCAGTGGAGAAATCGAAATTTGAGATCCTCTGCTGTAATTTTTGGCAGGTTAGGTCAGCGTTTTGGGAACTCCAAATTTCTCTATCCAATTAAAACAAACGGTTTTCTGTTGATTCGTGCCGAGGATCATTAAAGTGGGCTTGGCGCCATCGAGACTAAGAACTCAGTTTTCCCACTACAGTGGCCAGTCGCGCGGAACAATCACTTAAGGCAAGTCGAAACCACTGATGTTTTTTCCGCGCACATGCGCGCGAGCGCCAAATAACGGACGACATTCAAAATCCTTAATGTGATGTTGAGATAAACGATAAGCCGGGTACGTGGTTGCCCGTCCCGGTCTTAATTGTTCAGGAAGGCGAAAGGTCTTGCGGTATTTCTATCAGTCATGTGGCATTGGCAAAAATGTCTTTCTCGTGTTCAACATGGCTACCAATAAGCTACTAGAAATAAAGGGCAACTCCGGGGACGATACAATATTGAAAAAGAGAGCCTCTTCCCACGTGGGAAATTGAGTGAAACCTGGCTCCGCTGGATTCGCCGGATTCAGTTTGTGCCGACGAGAGGTTACCGAGCGCGGACCAGCCGTTTGCAGGGTCCATTCGATGTATAACTTGGCGACTTACAAAAGGAGAAGCATCCTTGGAACAAGCAACAAGGAAAGGACAGCCCTCTTCCATCAAAGGCTCCGTCTTCGGCAAGTACCTGTAATCGTTAATCTCGTTTTGATGCAAACGAAGGAAGCTAAAATAATGCTCCTTCTGAGTCCACGTTTGGTGGTCGACCAATTTACGCCCCGTCATGAGTGCCATTGGGGCGGAGAAGGACTCAAGCTGCCACTCGCGCATCAAAGCTGCTTACTCTGAACCCATTCCTGACCCCGAATTTCTACCTGTCGCGCTGGTTAATACGTCCGCTACATCGAGCGTTGGTCGCCCACGCCCCCTGGTTCTTAAAATGGCGAGCGCCCCGTCAATGCGCCCAGAGGGGGCAGACGCCTGGGGTACGGTGCCGAACGAAAGCTGCAGTTGATCGTGAAAGTCTTATTCGCATGGGACACAAGATGCGTTTCTATCCCGATTCACCTCGACGTAGGCAGAAGGCGAATACCCTGAAACCTGGTGATTTCACAACGACGCCAACTGCTGCATGAGGGCTGGTGCTTGAACACAGAGAAGAGTTGGAAAGAGCACGCCGAATGATGAGGCAGTTTCGAACATGGAACACGACCGCACCCTACATGGCCCACGTCGATTCCCGGCCAGTCGCAAAGCATCATCTGGACATTCAACAAGGGCCAGGGGCGCGCTTGAATTCGCCTGTCTGCTGCCAGGCATTTCCAGGCAGCATAAGGGCGGAGTTCAAAGTGGTATCAGGCGCATGGACAGTCATCACTAACCAGAGGATTACAACCATGAAGAAAATTTCCATCGCGGCCTTGATGAGCCTGGGTCTGCTCATTGCCATGCCATCACAAGGCTCAAACGGAAGAGCCATGAGTTTGACGGGCGAGGTTAGAACCGTCTTGCCGAAGACCGCGTGACCCTCGCCATGGCCCAATCGACAACCTGATAATGCCGCCCTTGACATGGGTGTTTCAGGTGAAGCGAGTCAGCCAACACCTGGAAGTCTTTAGTAAGGATGCCGCGTTGCATTCGGGCGCAGGAGCAAAAATGGGCAAAAACTGTACGTCGTCACAGGAAATCAGAAGCACTAAAGGACTAATTTCGGACCGTTCGGCCTTCTGGCTCGCTGGGCCATCGCATATCGCGAGCAGGGGCCCTTGCTTAAACCTGCTACGCTGCGGTCCGTTGAAAAAACAGTGCAACCCACCGCCCAGGGGTGCGAAGTGTCGTTCTGCCCTTGGTACAGTCGCGCAGCAGCCATTTGATTTAACCTCTCCACGGTAGTATACCAGACGCACATTCTCCACCCTTGAGCAGTTGTGACTTCTCCGGTCAGTCCTAACCCACTCTTTCTGACGGCGGCACGTAAGGTCTGGGGCAATATATTTCGCTCTCGAAGGGATGTTGGCGAAAACGTTGCTTGGGTAAGCTTGCTTCCTCGATTAAACACCTTTCTGCCATGGCCGGCAACACGCTTGACAAGAACAAGCTTCGCGCCTTTGACTCAGAGCAATGATGCGTTTTCCTCGCTCAGCGTGGGCACTGTACTGGGAACTGCCGCTTTCCCAAGCTAATTCGGCGTCCTCTGGATTCAACCCCCATTGTTCGAGCAGCGTTCGAGTTTCGGACAAGCACCTGTCAAAATTGCGCTTGTCGCGAGGGATCCCATGGGCAAAAGCGGTTGAGTGTGATGAACGGGGCCCCCCCTTCCATCCCATGCTTTGCGCAGGGGAGGCCCATCTTGTTCAGAAAGATCCAGCGCGAAAATCGAAACCAGTCTGTTGTAGACCATTGTCGACCGGGGCACGGCCGTTACCGTTAAAGGACGCCTGCCATACCTGGAGCTCGGCGGGGGAAAAGGATGACGGGGCATCGATCTTACCCTGTTTTTCAAAAAAAAAGCTGCTGCGGCCAGCCTAATTCAGGATAAGATTTATTTGTCATCGCTGATCATCAACGATCGCGATAAGCTGAAGGTCTTTCGCCTTCCGCGCTGACCGCCCCACTTCGGCCTCGGAAACTGTCTGATTCACCGGCAGGCAAACGGAAGGTCTTCAACCACGAGGGCGTTTCACATCGGCGATTGCAACAAAAACGTATTCTGCGCCCTGGCCAGCTGGGCGTTCAGAAAAGGGGCTCCGCCCCCGCCGTTTGTGTTTGATCTCGATAAAGAGAACGGGGGGCCGGTTCGTCCAAGGTGGAAAAATTCGTAGGCCCCATTGAAGGGCCGCGACCCGGGGGGGTCCGTTGACTTGGGGGGAAGCTTGTGCTGTTTTCCGGTGCCAAGGACAGCACCCTTTTGGCCGGATTAGTCCGGCAAGGCAGGGTTCGCCCGGCTTTCCAAGCGCTCTTTTTACAACGCGTCTGGCAATTTTTTTTGGTTTAAACCCCAAAAAAAAATTTTTTTTTCCCTTATCCCCCCCCCTTTTGGGGGGGATGGGGGGGAAAAAAAAAAAACACGGATTTTTTCTTTCTCTCTTTTTGT
>Ga0163217_1012941_pt1 | contig 10422 bp, 7 predicted proteins | sample SynspAceP_FD_185933 | JGI IMG/M metagenome (GOLD analysis project Ga0163217, IMG submission 185933) | Saline lake microbial communities from Ace Lake in Antarctica - Synechococcus sp. Ace-P (PacBio error correction) | ecosystem: Environmental > Aquatic > Non-marine Saline and Alkaline > Saline ... | reverse complement strand
GACTTGTTGTTGAGAGAGAATAAACAAGCCCTTTTACAGTTAGATCCATTTTCACTCAATAAATTATCATTTAAAGGGTTTTATTGATTACTGTGAGGAGAAATATGAATCTGCTATCGTCTCTTTCGAAAGGCGGTAGAACTCAAACCTGATTTAAGTGTCAACACTTATATTGGGGACAGGCACTTTTGTTATTGGGAAAAGGCGAAGAGGGACTTGGCGTTTTTTGAGAAATTACCCGGGATGGACCGAAGATGTGATGAGGTTGGGAGGTACAAACCATGGGCTTATGCGGTTTTGGGAAAGAAGAAAGCAGTAGAAAATGGGAAATTGTTAAGTTGGAAGCTGCCTTTGGAAAACCGATCTTAATTGGGTAGGGCATTGAACTTGACTGATTCTATGTAATGCCCTTTTCGGGGAAGACCCAAAACCATTAAATTATAGACAAGGGGCTTGCTCAACAGATTTACCAATGATGCTTTATTTATTTGTGATGCCAATACTCAAGCCGATGTACGTATGCGCAGTTTATCAGAAACTCAGGAGGGAGGTTTTGGGAGAAGGATAGGGTCAATTCGAATCCTTCTAAAAGGAAAGTACCAAAAATCATTATTCAATAATGCCGGCTACTCAAGAATATAAGCGTTCAATTGGATCGGTTGATGTTGAAAGAACAGCCATACTTGGATTCTAACCTCACAATTCGGGGCTTTGGCGGAAAGGATTACAAATTCCTTCCAATTCAATTTATCCCAGCTTCTTCAATGAGGGAATATGGAGAAGACTTTTTCCCGACTTTGTTAATACATCGTTTGGAAACCTTTAGGCTAAAGTCGCGAATCCCCTCTTCAAAAACCACCTCCACCATTTCTAGCTTGGCTACGACAAGTGGTTTAAACTCCAGACCGTATTCAATACCTATTTTAAAAAAGGACCAATGGGGCCATAACTCCAAGAGCATATTGAAGAAAACATTTTGCTAAATAAGTTCCGATTTCCAAACCGAACGACCGGTATTGCCATTTTCTAAACATCTTTGTTGTAAATACAAATTCATATCGCTGAAAGAATATTTGAGTATTCTTAATTCACAGAATTATAACTAATGTTAATTTCTTTTAAAAATGGCCATACGCTTTTATTCATTTCAGATCAAGATTTCAATTACAGATAGCAATTTGATTACCATCTTAATAACAACCTTAATCCCATGACGACTTTAGAATTGCCCTCGAAAATTTTCGAACAATACTATTTTTGGGTCTCAACAAGATTAATATATATAATATAAAGTTATAGCATACGACTTCTCCAAGGCCGTTATACCTCATGACGGTCAAAGGTTTGGGAGACCTCGAATCAGAGCAACACACCCACTTTTAAGGGAGTAGATTTTTTAAAATTTCTTTTAACACCACTAATATTGAACAAAGTATTTAAATGCCGTCCAATAAGGTGTATTAGGGAAATAATGTTGAGGAAATAATCGGTTTTTATGGGAGTGGCAGTGTCCAACATCTTGGAAAGCTATTTATACATCCTACCATAACAAGGGAAGGGAAATAGGTACAGTTTAATAACTATTCCATAAATGGATTTAATGTAAATAAGGTGAATGTAAATGAAGAGAACGATCTGGGCTGTTCAATTTTATAAGCAGTTGCGGTTTTATAACTGTTGGTTCGTCTGGAACGGGATTCTTCAGGAAAACCCAACCGGGATTTTGCACATGGAATTTAAAAAAATTAAGGTCACTGCCATTAAGCCTTAAGTTAAAAACGGATTTCCAATTAACAGAACCGATTAAAAAAAACTTCTGTGAACTTTTTCCGATTTGAATTTAGAACGATTTGGACTTTTTTGCACTGATACATGTTGTCTCAAAAAAAATATGAAAGCAATATAATTACCAAGTTGTGCTTTTCCCCAATGTTCTGAAAATTAAGGAAATAACAAAACCCCCAACCGTTGGAAATGAAATTTTAATAAAGGTAAAACAGGGCAAGTGTAAACCACCGCGGATACCATTGATGCGAGAGAAGGAAGTCCGTGGTACGTAGACTTTTTATGGGTTCTAACTAAGCCTTAAGTATTTCTATAGCTGGGACCGGTTGCTGGGGTAATTGAAATCCTATTTGGGGTCAATGTTCTAAACTTCCAAGTAGGGGATGAAGTTTTGGGGACATCGATATTTGGACAGGGCAGTATGCAGAATACTTAGTATGTCAGAGGATGATTGGTAATCGCAAAAACCTAAATACTATCCTTCGAGGAGGGCTGCCACCATTGTGATGCGGCCATTGACTTCCTGGAATTTTTTAAAATTGAGATGGGCAAAGTGAAAGTGGTCAAAAAGTTGCTTTCATAAATGGTGCCCCTGGAAAGTTGGCGTACGGCTGCGGTACAGTGGCAAAATATTATGGTGCGGAAGTGACTGGGTTTGTAGTTCCTCCAATTTGGAGATGGTAAAAATCTCTTTGGGCGGATACGTTTATAGAACTATACCAAAATAACTTTACAAAACGGGGATGTTACGATATTGTATTTGATACTGGTAGGCAAAAGTTCCTTTTTCCGAACTGGCAAAACCAAATACTTGCCAAAAATGGACATACATCCTCACCAGTACTTGGTTTTCCATTGCTTTTTTATATGTTATGGACCTCTATTATTTGGAAGTAAAAGGCTAATTTTTCTGCTACGGGCACCATCGACCCCTGGCTAAATAGCTGTTCCCAAACTTCGGACAATGCTTTTCCTGCTCTGCCGGACTTCTGAAGAGAAATCATGAAGTGGTCATGATCAACGTTATTCCTTGGCTGTGAAGTTCCGATGACATAGGTATGTGGATACAGGCCGTAAAAAAGGCAATGTGTCTATAAAACCTATAGCTAAAGAATCTTCATTTTTTTTTTCCAGGGACGCTACTCAAACCAATTTGAAGCAGTCTTATAAATTTCTACTTGTTTTAATAGGTTCTTAGGATGGTCATTTCTAAAGCATTTTTAAAAAAAGTGAACTACAGAATTTTATAGTTGTTATGTAAGGGTAATTCTACATTTTTGTCTAAGGTTTGTTGGCGTTGAACTTGATATTTTGAAACTCAAGATCTAAAACGTTAACTTTAGTTTTAATATGGTGTCATTATTACAATGATCAAATTGAAATGTAAACCTAGCAAAAACCATCAAGATAGAAGCTTCTCCTTTGTCGTATGGTGATGGACTATGGAAAAACAATAAAAAATAAAGTAATGAAAAAGAATTCAATTTATTGACCTGGTTATTTGACATTTAGCGGTGCCTTTGCAGTTGTTGTATTTGTTGTTGGTAGTTCCAAGTTTGTATAGGTATAGGCTTGTGTGCTAAATTGTTTAGGCATAGGAAAGTTTTCTGCAGGTTAACAAGTCCATGGTTACTATTTTTTACGTAAATTATTAGTGTGGTGTCCAAATGGGACAATTTATTGTTTAAATTAAAATCGGAATTATGTCTTAAACATCCACCAGTTGCGTTATGTTGGTATTAGTTATTGTCATAATGAGCTTTTTGGTATCGGCCATTTTAACTTACAAGACTTAAAACATCAAGAAAAAGTATACCCAAGGCAGCATTGGAGGCAAATCGAGTTTAAAACGAGATAGGTTTAACAAGATATGCGCTTATGCTGGCATATGAATTCTAATAATTGGGCCTCAATGCCGATTGTATTGGAGGTCAATTGGATTAGTTAATATATTGAGATCAGAAAAGAAGTTTTGAAGTATTAAGAAGGTAATAAAATGATTCTGGGTGTACATCAGTTCCAAGGCACTTTCGTGTAAACATAGTTGTACTATCTAGGAAAGTAATATTGGTTTAAAAGCAACCCTAAGGAGTGCTTTTTTTTGTGTTTCTAGATTCCCATATTAATGGATTGAATAGGTTCTGAAAGATAGGGGGGTCCCGCTTCCAATTTAAAGAAGCCAAATGGGCTAAAATTCAAACCAGACAACCAACAGCTCAATCAGTTGGCGACCATGTACCGACCATAAGGCTAGGAATCCATTGAGCACCTTAGGTGCCAAAGTAACATTTCTTCCCATAATATTAAGATTTAAATTACCAATTTAATGATTATCCCTTTAAATTATGGACGTGTTTGGGAGTCAAATCCGTTAAAATGATCTTTGAATTTGAGTGGTGTGAGAATGAGATTACCAATGGGAGCGAGTAAAAAAATTTTCGATAAGAATATAGATGGTCGCTAAGAACGGAGAGGGCGTAGCCAAGTGTCAGCTGCGACTTACTTCGTTCGTACTTATTTACTCAGTTAAGATTACCTGAGGTTTCTAATCCAGGCGTGGTAATTCCCTTGGTTATGTCAGTGGCATCATAAAAAATCTACGAGATCAATTGGAGCAGCCATCATAAAGGAGCATAGAGATACCAAAAAACAGGACTCTGGGACCATAACCCATGTGCATATAAAGAGGCAGGGAGTAAGTGTATGGGCGTAGTGTATAAGCCACGGGCTGTAAGTGCAGCCCGTCCCAATTGTAGACAAGAACTTACAAGGAGGGCGCGTGACCCGGGAAGGACACTGCAATCAAAGTGGTATTCCGGAAAAAAACATTCGGGAGAAAATACGAAAACCGCCCAGAAGATATTGTACTAGCACAACCAATATGTGTTCGGTCCCAAATATAGGCCTCCGAGACTGCTAGAGGGGCGAGTAAAAGAATACAGGCATACGGAGGAAATGAGGGTATTAGCTGCGGGACTATACACTATCAGCCAGTTTAAGCGAAATAAAAGAGGCGCGGGCTGAAGATAGCTCGGGTGAGTAAAATGATAATTATAAATAACCAAGTAGGATACATTAATACACCCCACCAATGTAGGTTTTCTATCGCAGAAAAAAAAAAAACCCGGAAAAGACCTGTCAATCAAAAAAAGATACCCAAGAGTTGATAAAATATTAGGTGGTTATGCCTATTTACCTATGACTACTTAAGATGGGTCGTGGGTACGATCATTGGGCCGGGTGAAGGTCCTGCTAGTGCGTTGAGAGAAAATATTACTGAAGAGCGTAGGATGTAGAAAAATGCGATTAGATTACAGAGGACAAATTGATAAAAAAAAGGCCGCTCCCACCGAAAAGCCATAGGGTCGATGCAATCGATCATTTCTTCATTGAAAGATATTTTTGGCGTAGTCAAAAGGGTAGCCAAATTCTGTCTCCCAGGGTAGGGCGTAGTGTATGGCAGCTGCTCCCCAAGTGTCTGATCGAAGGACAAGGATACTGAGATTGTGATGGGAATACAGTTATTTTTGCCTCTTGGTGCGGTTGTATTTGGTGAGAGGAGCTATGAGCGGATGCTCTCGCCCCCTTGGTGGTTTTGAAGGACACGGTAAAGCACAAAAAAATAGGTAATAAACTGCGATTAGTTGTTTTACGTGTGGGTAATAGAGCGGGGGTCCCTTCAAACACCCATCCTTGATCAGCGCAATCATTAATTCAACCCACTCTACCTATTGCTGAGGTTGTTTTTTCTTTTACATATATTATTTGGAGCTATAGAAATTGCCGCGCCCACTTGTTGGGGTGGAGGAAGAAGGGGAAAAAACGATCCTCAACAACAAAGAAACAAGCAGTTGAGAAATTTAGGGTTAATAGCCCAAACCAATTTTCTCGAATTCTTAGGCACGGAGGACAATTATACGGCAACTAAATAATAAGGCCGAGGTGGTCATAATGTGCTCTTAGCTGGTGGGTTAGAAAGCCCACTACGACACCAAACCTCCAATAAACCATAAACAATATTCAACGAGGTACGGGGGGTTGCCTCCCCCCAAAAAGAGATACACATAGGATGTGTTGCAAAATTACCCCCAAAGCTCTAGTAACCTGTATTGGCTTGGGAGTGCTTTAGTTTATGGGAATTATTATGGTACATCGCTTAACCTCAATATTAGGGGGGGGATGATTTTACCTCTTATTTATCGCGCCACCAAGTATTGTGAGGTGGTATGGTCCAACCTAAAGATCGCTTGCCGTGATGACTGGTGTCTCAAAATAAGACGCCCATGCGGCCTATATGTGAGGCGTAATCCGTTCGTGGACAACCAGCTTCCCGAGGAAGTCCATGATAGGGTAGTTGTAATGTTTTTCCGAGACACCAGGAAATAAACAACTGTATCGACAGCCCAGATAGTAAAAATGCCGGCCTCTGAAGGCGGCCAGCGGATACCAGAGGAAAATACGAGAATTTGGATTCATAATGTTGGTTTGTGGTATTTTTGTAAAGGGCTAACAAAAAAGGGCACGCAAATATGATGGTCTATGTGAACGAGCGTGGGGCAATGTTTATGGGCTAGCGGAGTTCCTGGATTTGGACTTTTGACCATTTCTTGTTTTGGAGGCTCTTTTCAGTCTGTGGTTCTTAATACTTCTTTTTTCTGGCAGTAAGGATCCACTTTCAGCTGGCGTAGTGCCAATGGTGCTCGTCCTCCCAATAGCCTTCACCTCTCTGCAAGAAAAAACAGGAAGAGCAAAAATCGGTTGCGCGCAACCCAATAGGCTCTTAAAAATTCCGGGAAAATATTGCATGTCGTCATAGGTGTTCATAGATAATGTACGTATATTTAGGTCATGATTCGTAGGCTCTGTCTCCCGCTTTATTCTTCCATGTCGTGAGCAGTTGTGTTTATTATCCCTGCTTCTCCACTTAGATGATGTCGCTCCTCTAAGTAGCTTCATTGTTTGAGGGTACTGAATTCTATTTTGGATTTAACAACCAAATTGTCCTCCTTTGGCCACCAATCTTTTCCAAGCGTCACTCCTTAAATCCCTTAAAGTTTGGTCCAATTAATTATCGGATGCCGTCTCGCACTGCTGCGTTTCCGGCTAAAAGTAATGCCTCTATCCAAGTAGGCAAAACCACCCCTAACAGTAGGAAATAGATAAATGCCATAGCTCCGTCTCTTTGGTCAATAGTCCAATAGTGTCTACAATAAGACCTCAAAGATTCAGCCAAATTTTTTTATTTTCAATTTCGATATAGTACCGATTTTCTCTCTCTATGCGAGGCTTTTCAGTGGTCTTCGATACTCGTCCTCACTTCATGATATATGCGGACGGCAAGGACAAAATTCTTAAATTGTGATCCAACGGATTTATAATGGCACCATGTATGGCCTATCGTCCTTCCTGGCCCAGGTTGCTTCCGGCCTACAAAGTTGGAAGTTTCATTTTAAATTCTTATCCATGAAATTTCAAACTGTATCTATCCCTTTGGAGAATCTCATAACCCTATACAATCTTGAGTGTATCCCGCTGAATTATTCTGTAGGTTTTTGGTCTTGCCCAATTCCACCCAACTTAAGGCAAGTGTATGTTGGAATCCTTGAACATAAAATATGCGGTTTGTAAAATTGCTAGGTGGTCTTTCGCATTAAATCCCCCAAGGGTTTTTGCAGCTAGTATCGCTTTCTCCTTGAAAAGAGCGGCAGATGGAGTTATGGTGGGTATGTTACTTTGCTTAAGGCCCTTCAGATCAAAATTTAGGCAAAAAAATTGGTACTATGTAACTTCAAAAAATCACCTAGCTTAGGATTAAATGGTCAAGTAATCTTTGACATTTTTATGTAATAGGTGTCCATGGGTAGGATGGGCACCATATCGGGCCGAGCAGTCGTATTTTTTCTTTTAACCTCGCTTAGCCTGAGGGGGCAGAAAAAAGTGAACCAATATTTTATTGCGGGATAATCTTTTTAACTGTTTCTCTATAATGGGAAGACCTTGTTCAAATTCGCCCAAAGAGGCTGTGTGTAAGCCAAATGATTTGATCATTTTTTGTAAATGTTTTTGTTGTAAGTAAGGTAGCGTCTCTTTACGGCCCCTTTACGAAAGTTTATTTTTGGATGGACAGTGCGGATCAATTCTTGGACCGATAGCGCGGATAATTGTACGGCAAAATGTATATGATTGTGCAAACACTTGATCCTTCGTTTGTGGCTAAAAATACGCTTCTTTAATAAATTCCATTGGCTTGCGCAATCCTATTTTGTTAATATTGGTTTGCTCAAAAACCATGTTTGGAAGTCTAAGTTTGTTATTCAATGAGGAAAATAACAAATGGTTTGACCTTAAATTGGTCATATGAGGTTATAAAGGAAGAAGTAAATGCCTCCATCGCCAATGTTCTGGGAAACAAGCTACATTTTTTAACGACTTGAAGGTGCACTCCTTTTCAAAAAAGAGTTGGAAGGACTATTTGGGGGTAAAGCATGTGATCCCATGTGCAAATGGCAACCGATGCTCTTCAAATAGCTATGCATTGGGACTTGTTTTAAGGCAGGGAGAGGTGATAACGGCGCGATTTTTAATTATTTGCGGCAACGGTAGAGGTAGATAGCACTCTTGCAGCTACCCCAGTTTTTGGTAGACGGTGGAAACTGCGACCAGTTTTAATATGACCCGGTTGCCTTGGAAAAGGCATTACTTCCTAAACCGAAGCCATTGTACCCGTTGCACCTTTTTGGTCAATGGTGCTAATATGGACGCTATTTTGGAATTGCTGAAAAGCATTAATCTATTGTTATTAGAAGAGTCTATGCCCAGGCCATTGGCCGATTATAACCTTCAATAAATGGCAAAAAAATCAGAAGCGCTTGGGGACCATGGGGCATGTTGCGGCAACCTCCTTTTTTTTCCACTCCAAGAACTTGGGTTGTTATGGTTGATGGGGGTGCTTCAATTTTCACCAACGATGATTGATTTGGCCATTTAGCCCTTTTAAGGGTGTTGTATACCATGGGATGTATTGGTGCGTTATTCATCTATGATGGTGTTGAGTTTGAAGTGTCGTAGATGTGGACTTCTATTTCAGGGCAGCAGTTTGTAAGGTCAGAGGTTTGTCACGATTGGGGATAGTATAATTATAGCCAGTAAGGAGAGATGCTGCCAAAAGAGTTTCCCACTGCTCTTCTAAGGAAACTAAGATTATTAGAGATATAGTAAATCCACAAAATGGACAAATAAATTGTAAGGAGATATGTGGGGACTGACGTTGCGTTGTCATGTGTTTCATCAAGGTATAGCACTTAGAATTATTGAAAGGACAAACGTGTAATGCTCTGTTTAAAAATTTGGGGGGTAGCAATTTCTGATCGCGAGGTAACGGTGTCCTTCTTCCAGTATACTTGTTGCCAATTACGGCAAAAGGCTTATTTGGATGAGCGATATAGGAGAAGGATTTTCGCATAACAATTCAATTTGTAGTGAAAGTTTTTCTTTGCCCATGCTGACCGAAGAGCTGGCGGATTGAACAAAATCCACTGTTTAGTTAACCGAGGACCGATTGATTGGTTTATTAGGTAAATAAATAATTGAAGAGTTACTTCTGGACTGCCGGGCTAATGCGGAATTAATATGAAAACCAAATTATTATAATAAAATCGAATAGATGGAAGATTACCGTAACGGGGAGGCTTAAGGGGTTTATAGGTTCCCATTTACCACATGATAGATTGCAGAACTCCACCATGCGGCCATTTGGAAGTAACTTAATATTGCGACTCTGTCCAATTCAACGGAAAGGTTTTGGAGAGGTATTGTGAGCTATAACGGGAAAAGGACCCATTTCGAGGAAATTAGATCTTAAGGAAAGGTCAAGTAGGAGGACTTTTTTTATAACAGGACATTCAGGTTATATCGGAGCGGTCGCTTATTTCAATCTTTTGGCAGGCTTCGCATAAGTGGTTGGTTGAAATGTGTAGAGGAAGCCATTGTTGTGTTTACGAAAACAAATATTGGGCCACTTTGGTTATACTTTCTCGCTTCAAACAGAACTTTCCCACAAACAAGAACACAAGATCCAGGCTTCAATATTTTAGTGTTCCTCTGTACTCGTTTACGGACAAGCGGGATTAATGCCACAATTACCGAGGAGGATGCACCAGTTAAAAGGCAGCGTGAGATTCACTTACTTATGGTTAATAAGCCCCTCCCCTTTTTTAAAAAAAAAGCAAAATTGGGGAAGAAATGAATTACCGTAGATTTACCTGTAAGTTTGACACCCGGTTTATAAAACGCGATCGCACTTAGATACTTTAACTCCACATGGGCGGCCGCCACTCCCGCCTCCCCCCCCAAGATAGGGGGAATTAACCTTTCGCGTGTGCCGACAGATTTGGTGCCGTTTTATTACTCCCAGACCAGATTGGCGCCTTCTCAGGGAAGCAGCTTTCTTGTTTTTTGGGGGGGATGTATCCTTTACCGGATGAGTGGGGCCAAAGTTTGTGTGTTAGGGATTATTTATTTCTCTTCCATTGTAAAAGTGGGAACATCTTTTCTTTTGCCCCGGAGGAAGGCCCCCCCCACCCCACGTTGTGCATTAGAAAAAGATTTGGTTGAAATGTTGAGAACGGATCTCTCTTT
>Ga0163217_1009744_pt1 | contig 10422 bp, 13 predicted proteins | sample SynspAceP_FD_185933 | JGI IMG/M metagenome (GOLD analysis project Ga0163217, IMG submission 185933) | Saline lake microbial communities from Ace Lake in Antarctica - Synechococcus sp. Ace-P (PacBio error correction) | ecosystem: Environmental > Aquatic > Non-marine Saline and Alkaline > Saline ... | reverse complement strand
CTTTCGGTAGCCCAAACTCGGGCGCTGCTGGCGAAGGGTGCAACGCCCGCCGCAACTGCAGGCTGTGGGACAGCGGGGGATGCGCACACGAACTGGTTTCCAGCTGTGCCCCTCGGTCCGGCTTCCGGCAGCCGCAAAACCCGGTTGCCTATCCAGCTCACGCCGGTAAGCTGGGGTGGCCAGCTGGCTCCTGCGCTCGATCCAGCCCTGCAGGGTAGGGCAGCTTGGGACGTTGAGTACGGCGGCCTTGCAGGGCATCGAGCGGCTGTTGTAAACCAGCGAGGTGTCAGGTAGCGCGCGGCATTGCCGTGCACGGCCAGCTTCGCGGATGCGTTGGCCAAGGCCCATCGCCGGCAGGTTACAGGCACCGCCGTCGCCGGCACCGCGAGGTTCTTGGTGGGAGAGCTGATAACAACCCGCATCGCCCCAGCTGCCAAGGGCCTGACCCGCCCAGCTGCGCGGCTGGCCTGGCCAGTCTCGATCCACTCGTTAGGTTGGCTCTGGCAATGGCCATCAGCCGCTCCATTGTCGACGGGCGCCAGAACAGGTGGGAAACAAGGCATCAGCGCGGGTGGCCGGGTGATAGAGCCTCAATTCGCCCCAGATCGAGCAGAACGAGCCTTTCCTCGACGTCGACAAAGACCGGCGTGCGCCGAACCGGAACTGAATCGCCTCGGCAGGTGGCGAAAAACTTGAACAACTGGTGAATCACCTCATCGGCCCGGCGATGCCAAGACCACGCAGGGCCATGGACGAGGGAGTCAGCTTCCGCTGTTGCAGCCGATTGCGTGGGACAGCACGATCGTGGCGGCGAAATGTTGCTTCGAACTGGGGCAATCGTTAGCCCCGCCGATGTATTGCCACTTGCGCAAACACCTTCAATACTGCATCTTCGAGCGCTTCACCGAGTTGATGAAGGCTGCTCGGTGAGTATCGAAAGGGGCCACCTGCATGCGTGGCACCTTAAGCCCGAAGTTGGGCTTCACATCCAGGCGGGCTCCTTGCCGGGATGCACTTGATGTTTGCAAACCGATCGAGGCGGTCTGCTTCCCGGATTCACCGGTTCACGGCCAAGCACCGCCTCAAGGGCGGCGCGCAGTCGGGCCGTCGGGGGTTGGCGTTTGCCGGACGGCTGGCGTCGAGGCTGGCCCCGTAGAAGCAGCCGATGGTCGCCGCGCACGAACAGAAGAATCAGGGGTGCAGGCGGCCCTAAGGGCCTGGCCAGACGACTGGTCCTGATCAGCAGATAGGGAAAGCGCCAACCGCAAGCGATGGCGCTGGACCGCCAGCTGCAGCGGACCTCCTTGCGGGATGGCTGACTCTGGCCTGTGCTGTGCGATCGCCAGGATCGTAGGGCCGCTCGCCGTAGTCGGCGTCCGATCCGCTGAGCTTCCGCTTTCCAGCGGGACTCACGAACGGGCAATGGGCGCAGAGAAAACAGCACCAGCACGGGCTCAGCTGCAAGGCCGCGCTCTCGATGGCTGGTTCCCCCGCAGGTGTTAAAACAGCTCGGCAAACCGGAAAGGGTGGGCAGCGCCCGTACAAGGGAAAGCATCTGTGGAGGTGTCAGGGCCTAAGGCCAGCTCGGGGACGATGGATCTGGTTGATTGTTGGCGTCCATGGCGACGCGCGACCTGGTTCGGCAGGAACAAGCGCCGCTTGCATTCCCAGCTCTTGGTTTTCGAACTCGCCTCGCCTGCGACCCTCGCGGCACCGCCCTGCTGCTGGCCAGTTGCACGCCCGTCCCACCAAGAGGCGCCAGCTGCGGATCTCTCCCGCTGCAGCGGGCAGGCAACCCACGACCGGCCTGCGCGTGGCAGCCAGCCGATGGCTTATGGCCTCCACCTCTGGCTCGAAACCGGGGGGGGGGGGGGGGGAAAACCCCAACCCCCCCCACCACCCGGGGCGTGTTGCCGGCCCCGCTGGCTGCCGGGATGCGACGCGGCGTTCAACGGCACGGCTCGGGCACCGTTCAGCTCGGCTAGCCACTCGCCCGGAGGTGTTCGAGCCTATGGCGCCGTGATGTGCGCCAGGGCCCTGCGCCGCGAACCGAAGCGTTATGCGAAACCAGGCGCCACGGAGCCGCTGGGAATGGAGACGAACCCGCCCGCGCCGGCTGGAGAGCTGAAGTGGAGGCCGCTGCCGCCGCTAAGGAAGAGGACCCTGCTTACCCGATCCCGAACAGACGTGCGCCAGCAGCAGGGAGAGGGCCTTGGCGGCCGGAATCCGCACCCCTAGCCGTGGGACAATTAAGGTCCAGCCAGCGCAGGACCATGCCACCGCCACCGCGTAGCCCTCAGCAGCTGGAGCTCGTGGAGGGCGGTGCTGGCGGAGAACGGGCACGCGGCCCAGGATTGCCGGTTCCCTGGCTTGAGCGTGGCCTCCATGCGCGGCACCAGTGCCTTTCAGGAAACGCCAGCCGTTGCTTGCTGGCGGCAGGTGCCTGATCTGGCGGCAGAGCGCCGGGTCGAAGCAGCACGGGCGATCGGTTGCCAGCGAAGCCGGCTCGCTGCGCTCCACCATCAACACCGACGGGGGGCAAGTGGCGTGAAAGCCAGCAGCCCAGGGCGCCGGAGTGGGAATGTTGAACTGGGAGAACCTGAGCGGCCAGCTGGGTTTGCCGCCGGGGGCCCACCGTCAGCGGGCAACGTGGCGGGTCCTGGGCCGATCAACCACCCAGCCACCAGGCCGCAGTGCCCACGGCCCAGGCAGGCTGCGGTCACAGGTAATCGTTGTCGCGGCGGCAGGCGCTCGATCCGGCGGCTTGCTCCGCCGCCGAGAGCAGGGACGCAGCAAAACGGCCGCTGGGCCACCAGGGTCCGTGACAGCGGCGGTCGATCAGCCAGATCAGCGGTGCGGGCCTCGCGGCGGGACTCCAGCTGGGCCAGGGCTTTCGATGGTGGCGGCCAGCGGCATCGGGCCCTGAGCGGTTTCGGTCACAGCGACGGCAGGCGAACCAGAAACACGGGGTGCGAGCGCTTGCGAGAGAATCCCATCTTCTCAGACCCCCAGCGATGCTTCTCGATCTGCGCAGGCAAGAAAGCCCTCGTCACCGGCATCGCCAAACAAACCGCTCGAATCGGGGCCTGGGCATTGCCCAGCAGCTGGCCGGCGGCCAGGCTGCGAAACTGGCGGTCACCTTACCTGCCGTGAGAGGGCCGTGTCGAGGCCAAGTGTGCGCGAGCTCACCGCTCCGCTGGAGCCCAGCCTTCGTGTTGGTTGCGCTCAATGTCCAGAACCCTGAGCAGATCGAGGCGGGTTCAGCGAAATCGAGCGGCATGGGCGCCCACTTCGGATTGCTGCATTTCACTGCCTGCCTTCGCCGGCAGGAGAGCTGGTCGGCGAACCTACAGCGCGGATCAGCCCTGAGGGCTTCGCCCGGGCCTTGATGTGAGCGCCTATTCCTGGACGGCGCCTCTGCCGCCACGCAAACCCCTGTTCAACGAGGGGGGCCAGGCCGTGATCACGCTCAGCTATCCGGCGCTTGAGCGCGCATCCCCAACTACAAGCGTGAATGGGGGGTGGGCCAAGGCAGCCCTGGAGGCTTCGGATTGCGAATCTCGCGGCGGAACTCGGCCCCAGAAGGCAGTGTGGCGCGTGGACGCCATCAGTGCGGGCGATCCGCCACCCTGGCCAGACTCAGCGATCGGCGGCATTCTCGACATGAATCCACAACGTGGAAGTGAGAAAGCTTCCGCTCAAGCGCACCGTCACCGCAGGAGGTGGGAAGCACGGCGGCTTCCTGCCAGCCCCCTGGCTCGGGCATCACCGGCCAGGTGAATTCTACGTGGGGGACGCCGGTTACTGCCAATCAAGGGATGTGAGCCGCCTTGTGACCAAGCCCCGCAATCAACGGGGCTATCAGTGTTTCTGAGCGGCATGGGCATCACCGATCCCATCCAGTCCGATGGCTGGTGCTGTGCAGGATTGGTAGAAAGGCAGCCTCCACCTGGCAGGCGGGCCGCGCGCATCAGATCGCGTGAGCAGCACGCTGGACGTCACCAGGTTGCGGGCGCCCGTGGGGTGTGAGGCGGAGGGCCTATCCACGGTCGTGACTGCCCGCCCAGCTGAGCAGCTCCATGCGGAGCTGTCCACCACCTGGGCCAGGCTCGGGTGAGGCTATCAGCGCCTGGGTTCAGGGCCGCCCTCAACGGCACCGCAGCGTTCATGGCCGAGCACCACGATCCCGGCACGCCCAGTGGGAACGGCGTATCCAGAAGCGATGGCCGCGGTGTGGAAGGTAGCCGGCCGTGCGGACCACGAAACCAGGTCGCCGAAGCCTGTGTCGAACAGCAGCTCGAACCGCAACCCGGGAATCGGGCGCAAGCCCCAGCACGCTGCCGTTGGATGTTGGCCCGATTCCACCTTCGAGCAGCGCTCGCGGCTGCTGTGGGATGGGAGCGATTCACCGGTCAGGAAGCGCCGGTGGCCTGCAGTGCAGCTCCGGCGAGCACCGCCCTGGGGACAGTTGTCAAGCACGGCCGACGCGGATGCGGGCGATCTGGTGGACTGCTTTGCGTTCATTGACTTTCGCATGATTGGCTATACCGTCCCGAACGATTTGCCCGTGTCCTTCCCTTTGGACCTCGATCACGGCAGCCCCGTCGGCCGCAGCGCAGCATCGAAGCGCGTCACCGTGGAACGGACGTGCGCGGTGCGCGTTGGTCCTCGATGGGAACCGGCTCTCGCCAGGTGAGCACAGGCGTTGCCCGTTCCTCGATCACATGCCTGCACCAGCTGGCCAGTCATGGGCTCGATCTGGAGAATCACGGCCGAACGGCGACCTCCAGCATCGCGACCATCCACCCAACGAAGACGTGGCATCGCAGTGGGTCAGCCCTGCCAGGCCCTGGCAGCCGCCAGGGGGCAATCCAGCCGCTTCAGGCCATTGCGTGGCGCCCCGTCGATGAGGCCGTTGGTTGCCAGGTGTGCCGACTGCTCCGGGGCGGTTCCCCCCACCTTCAGCTTACGGACCTGGTATCCGGCCCAGCGATCGGGCACCTACGGACAGCCGAGCGTGGTCAAGGAGTTCTTCGTGGCGGTGTGAAACACAACTCCGCTCACCCTGCACCATCCGCCAGCTCGCCGGCGTCAACTCCGCGACGCACGATCGGTGCGAGGCCGTGGGCTTTCAAAGGCCTTCCCAGGCCCTAAGGGCGTGGGCGGTGGAGATGCGACCCGCCGCCGGCGCCGGCAAGGTGCCCAGCAGCAAGGGAGTTGCTGGAGCAGGCCGGAGGCCGACCCGCAACGAATGGTTCGTTACGTGAGTGATTGGGATCAAGTTGCTTCCCTGCGCCGCCCGATGGACCGTCGCCCCCAGCGCCGCCGAAACCCAACCAGGCCCAGCCACCGGCCTCAGCCGTCGGCGATTACGACCGCGACGATTGGCGAGATTTCCTTTCCGGCAAACGTGCGGCAGCGAAGCTCACCGGGCGTTGCACTCGTGACCGCCCACTCAGGCACGATCCCGCCAGAGCTGGGCGGCACGCTCTACCGCTCAATGGTCCCGGCCGCTGGAAGCGCGGCGCGGTCGCTGGTGCACCATCCTTCGATGGGCGGACGGCATTGATCCACGGCCCTTTGCGCTGTGAAATCCGGCGCGGCCAGCCTCTTGCAATCGCGTCGGTGCGCACCGAGCTGGGTGGGCGAGGAAGCCGCGACCAAGTGCTGTTCGGTGCGTGTTCGGCACCCAGAAACCCGGTGGCCCGGCGGGCCAACGCTTCGACCTGCGACTCAAGACATCGCCAACACCCATTGTGGTCGCGGGCTGGGCGACAAGCGTGCTGGCGCTGTGGGAAGTCGAGCTCACCGCACGCGCTCGATCCCGACACCCTGGAAACCAGAGGGGCCTCGACTGATGGAGGGCCACCCTGCGAGGCGAGCCTTCAGTGGCCATCCTCTTCGATTCCGGGCCACCACGGCGAACGGCGCGCATGGTTCACCTTCGGGATCAAATCGGGGCCCACGGCAGCATCGGGTGCGGCTTGATTGGAGTACGACGCCAGGGCCGCACGGAACAAGCTGAACGGAAGGCGGATCAGAAGGCACAACTTCCCGGCTTTCCTGCCCCATGACTCGCGATTCACCCGAACTGGGCGGTGTTCCTGCAGAAACGCTGATGTCGTTCCAAAACCCGCTCGGCTTCTTTATTCGACCAAAGGGGCCGCCCACATGCCTTGGGGCTTCCAAGCCCGGAAACCTTCCGGCGAGTTCTGGCTGATTCCCGCGGCTCCGTGGCGTGGAACGCGGACGGGATTTCAGCCCCCGAAGCTTCGTGTTCCACCATTCTTCAATGCCTTCGAAGGAACCGGATTCCGGTAGCGCCGGCACGCTGGGTCGTCGATTCGATCTACTACAACGATTTTTCGACGATCCCCAGTGGCGTCGACTTCGCTCGATCGATTCGACAGCCTTGCGGTCGGGGCCAGCTGAGCGCTGCCGCATCGATCTGGCCAGTGGCGAGGTCACACGAGCTGCTGGAGCAGCGCTGCTGTGAATTCGCCACGGTGAATCCCTTCCCGGGTTGGGGCCTGAAGGCCAGCTGGGCCTGGATGTCGGTGACCGAAGTGGAAACAGGCACGCTCCGCCTGCAGGCCATCGAAAGATCAAACCTCGAAACAGGCTGAGCGCCGCATCTGGAGCGCGCTCCTTCGGCGCTTCGTCACGTGAAAGCGGATGATGGGTGCCACGCCCGGGCGCAAACGGCAGAAGACGACGGCGGGTGATCGGTGGTTTGTTTGGAATGGCGCCCGCTGCGCAAGTGATTCTGGATCCTGCGCGCGGGCGACCTCAGTGAGCAGCCGTCCTTTGCCCTTACCGCTGGCGCTCCCCCATGGCCTGCACGGCAGCTGGGCGGAGGCGGCCTGAAAAATGGGCACGATCTTCTGTTGCTTTTCTTGCCCGTGCCGTTCTAGCTTCGTTGCTGATCACCCCTGTTTCTGGCTGCCGATGCGGCGGCGGATCGCTGTTGCATGTGGCCGGATCGGTGCCGACACCCTCGGCCTCGAAGGACGGGGCCTCTGACCACCTGCCCCTCGGCCAATCACTGCGTCGGGAAGGGACTGGCCGCTGGGCTTGATTCCCATCGCTGCCTCGCCCAGCTGCAGCCCGGTGGTTGGCGGCGGGATGCCAGGCACCCGGATTGAAACCGGGCAAGCCGGCGGCACCTACCTCCATTGCCACGGCAGAAAGCCGGCTGTTCGGGCTTCCATCGATGATCTCGAGCTGGCCAGCGAACCCCCGACCACGGCGTCCTGCAGGTGCGCTCGGCCTCCAGGCTTGGGTGATTCCGATCTCGGTGAACCGAAAGCGATCGAGTTGCTGCGCGAAGCCTCCTCCCTTAGAAGCGCCCGTTTTAGTGGCCAGATGACGGGAGGGTGGCTCGGAAAACAGGTGCCGCGCTCCTGGGCGATCGCCACAACCGCGCTCGGATCGGCCGGCGGCTCCACCCGCTGCTTCAAGGCGATCGGCTTCCAACCTCACAAAGAAAGGCGGGGGAGTTGGGACTTGGAGCACGTGGGCTGCTGGCGGGGGACAGCCTCAGTCCTAGTCGGGGGCTCGCCAATCCGGCCTCGCCGGCCCCGGGCGGGCCGCGCTGGCGGCCGGTGGCAGGGCGCTGGAGCAGCGGGTTTTGGCTCCCGGTTTCGGTGGCTCAGAGCCAGAACAGGCGGTGGTGGAGGTCGGCTCCAGCAGCGGAACCCTGGCGGGTTCGGGGATTTCGGATTCGGGGCCGTCTTCCGACCCACCCACCTCCACCGGTGAGCGCTCCACCACCGCTGGAGCGGATGCGTTAAACGCGTTGGTTGCATCAGCCGTTGCACCTTCCGCCACTTTGGGGGTCGCTCGCCCGGCGGCTGGCCGCACACACGCGGATGATCGGGGGTTCACATCCCAGTTGATCGAGAAATCGCGATTGGGCCTCCTGACCCAGTGTTCACCGTTTCCCTGGTCAGCAGGGTCTGGATCGTGGGTGGCCACCTGGGCTGGACCAGCTCTCGCGGCTGCGGCGAAACAGATCAAAGGAAGCTGCCGGGTGAGCGGCACCACCAACAGGAGCGGTGAGGCCGAGGCTGACGATTGCCCAAGCCGGCTGCGACTCATCTGGTTTCTCGGCCAGGCCCTTGATTTTGGCCAACACCAGCAGGCAACCGCCTGAGGCATGCCATTTCAGTTGTGGGATACAGCAGCCGGAGCGAGCGCCACCGACCACTGGCTAGCGGGGAGAGCAGCAGGCCCAGGGCGCAGACCGCGCCACCAGGGCCACGGCGATCGCGTTTCCCGCAGCGACGACACCGCCTCACTGCGCACCGGGCATAGGCAGCGATAGCCAAACGGCCACCAGGGGCCGATGCCGAGATCCAGCAGGCGGGGCCGTGGGCGGGCCTGGAACTCGCTGCCAAATCACCCAACCGAGAGCCAGCCCAGCAACACCGAAACCCCGACGGCGATCAGGCCGCCCAGGCAACAGAGTACAGCCCCTGCAGAAACCAGCTTCAACCCGGCCCGGCAGAGATGCCGAAGGGCCGTGGCCGCCAGCGGAGGTGATCCAGGGGGGCGATGATCACGCGCCGTACACACGCGGCGCTGTTGGCCAGCAACCCCAGCTGGCGATCAGGCTGGAGCGAGGGCTGAGCACGATGACACCTCGGTGCGTCCGGGCGTCGGGGTCTTCGAATTTCGGCGAATCAAGTTCGCGTAACTCTCCTGGTCTTGGGATAGGCGCTGGAATCGATCCTTGTCGGCCGTATCCGCCGGGTTCACATTCAGGGGCGGACTCCAGACAGACAGGGAGAATCGAGAGGCAGGCACGAGCGCACAGATCAATCACGCGTGATCTTGAGGTTCCCCCATCGTGGGGGTAGAGGGTGCGCACAGCAACAGATCTACGGCCAGGTAATGCTCAACCGCCCGTTTCAATGTTGGCGGTTGCAATTCCTCTCGTTGCCCAGGACGCTTCCCAGCTCCGAGCTGCGTATCAGATCCAGCACCGTGGGGTGATGCCCGCCAACCAGAGGCTGATTCCCTCCTTCTCAAGGCGCTGCTCGGCTTCGGTGAGCGTTTGAGGGCGGAGTATTCGATGTCGACACGCACTGCCATCGACACCACCACCGTGGGCGGTGCTGGTTCACTCGGCGCGCATGCGGCTGAGAACGCCGTGGGGCATGGCAAAAAAACAGCGACCCTCGGCGGCGGAGAGCAAACCAGGCCCGCCAAGCTTCATGTGGGGTGGCGCGGCGAGAGAGGCCGGATTACATCGGGCCGAGGCTTGCGGTCCGATCGCGTACACCGGCGGGTTCACCTTCCTGTTGCACCAGCGCACAGTGACAGGATCACGGCCAACCAGGATTGCCTTGAGGGTGCCCAGAAACACACCGCCCAGAGGCCACAACGGCCCAGTGAAATCGCCGGCAGCGCACGCGGCCGGGAATCGCCAGGAAATCGCCAGGAGCGATCAGTTCGAATGAATAAACGATTCACACCACGCCAGGGGCGGCCAGGGGCAATCAGGCGATCCGGGAGGCCACGCGCAGGGTGGCCAGGGCGGCCGCTTCCGTGGACCAGCTCCGCCATCTGGCTGCTGGGGCGCCGCCTGGGGGTCACCGCGGGTTCTGGGTGGTCCACCGCGGCTGCCATCCAGAAAGAAGCCGCCGCCGATAGTTGCCAGTCCCGAGGCCAGCAGCTCCGGTCGGGGTTCGAGAGGGTTCGTCAGGAGGCGCGGGAACGGCCGTTGCCCGCTGCGATCTGCTTTCGGTGGAAAAACTTCATCATGGGCGATGCCCGGCCGCCCCTGGGGCCAAGAGAGGCACGACCAGGTTGAGCTCAGCCAAAACTGAGTCTGGGCAGGGCCCCGTGGGCAAACCGCTTCCCACCAGCTCGACGCGCGAGCATTCGAGCCCCAAAGGGGCAAAATGGCGGAGTCGCCACGGCCACCAGCAGCAAGGGAATTGCGGGCCAGCTCGGGCACCAGCGCCTTTCAGGGCCACAAAAGAGCAGGGCTTGGAAACAGCCCGGACCGAGAGCGAGCACCGTGTGGCGATCGGACGCCGGGGATGCTGACCGGAAGCAGGGCGCAAAGGTCGCGAAAGAAACCGGCTTTTCTCCACCCATGCCAAGGGGACCGAGCAAAACTTGGGCGCTGATTCCCACCCACGATCACCAAAGGCCGATGCCGGGATTTGAAAACCCCCACCAAGCCCACGACTTCAGAGGATGAAGTTGCGGATGAAAGCCAAGCGGGAACAGGAGGGGACGCGCGCGAGGAAGCAATTTTTCACGGCCCACCCAGCAGGGCCCAGGGTGGCCGCTTGGCCGCCATCAGGGGGCACTGGAAATCGGCCAGGCGGCCGAGAAGGACCGGTTTTTCAGCTTCGGCTTGGCCCCCACCCAGGGAATATTTTTTTCCTCCTCCCGTTGGTTGTGTTG
>Ga0163217_1113712_pt1 | contig 10423 bp, 7 predicted proteins | sample SynspAceP_FD_185933 | JGI IMG/M metagenome (GOLD analysis project Ga0163217, IMG submission 185933) | Saline lake microbial communities from Ace Lake in Antarctica - Synechococcus sp. Ace-P (PacBio error correction) | ecosystem: Environmental > Aquatic > Non-marine Saline and Alkaline > Saline ... | reverse complement strand
AGTTCCTCTCCGCCGCCTGATCCTTTCCGGTTTAGGCGGCCCTGGCCGCGATATGAAGACACCCTTGATCTATACACAGTCTTCACGGGGAACCGGTTTGGAATGTTTAGACGCCGGCGGATCATGCTCGTTCAGAGGACAGGCCGTGCCAGGAAAAGAGGAGAGAAGAGGCTAGATTCAGGATGCTATTACGGATCAGCCCAAGTTGTTCTTGGGGCGCACCCCTCACCCTGAGACCTATGTCGGCGCCTCGGGTAGTCTGAGCCATTGGGAGCGACCTCGTCGTATATGCGAAGGAGAGCAGTGCTGGGTAGGGGTGTTATGCGGACCGTTTCGAACGGCTGTTGACAAAGCGCTACGCGGCAGATTAAAAATCCCAAGCAATACTATAGCGGTGTCGAGTCGGAGCCTCGGTGCTTGTCTTTGAGGCATCACGTGGTTGATGCTGCGGGGCACCAGGTGAACAATTCCTGTGTGTTGCTGACTGCGGGAGGTCTTCGGAACACACTGGGGAAGCGCATCTTTGATTGGCCCACTCCTTCGTCTTTCGAACGGGAGCTACGCATGGTCCTGTGACCAGGAGCGTTTGATTGGCTTTTGATTGCGAACTGCAGCTTATGAGGCTGCATTGGCCTACGCAGCAAGCCGATCGACAGCTACAGGCGAACGCTACGTTCGGTGACCGGTCATTCGCGTTGCCTGATTCTCAGCCCCCTTCTGATCAAAGATACTTTGCGCTTTGCTTGAGCAGTATTGTGGAGCCGTCCAGGTCGATTCTCTGCGTCTGCAGTTTTTCATCGCTATGTTGCTCGATCGGCGAGTGGGAGTGGATCAGTATCGTCCACTCGAGTTCATAGCCTGCCGGATATTGCCAATCAAGCGGAGGAAGTGCACGGGCTGATCAATTACGGTGGCGCAACGTTGCGCTCCCGGATTGTTCTGCTGGGTGTCACAGCCTGGGCGTGCGCCGATCGTGAAGGATTTGGCCTTGGAAGTGTCCGACTCGCGGTTCACCGCGACGCGTGCTCATTTCGCAGTGGAGGGCGGCAAAGATCGCTACGTTCCGATGCCGGGCGTGGACGTGGAGGCCATGCGTCGTTTTGACGGACTCCACGCATCCCGCCAGGTTGCTGTTTCCCCGTCCGGCCGGCAAGCCCTTCATCGTGGCGGTCGCCAGTGCCGGATGGATGCCGCGGCGTGCAGGCGGATGAAAGGGCAGCTCGCTGAGATTGCGCGATTGGAAGGGCCCGGTTCACTCGTGCGCACGCCTACGCCACGCCTGTGGGAGGGTGGAACCTGGCTCTCCAGGTCCCTTCGGGCGCAGCCATAGAACACCACAGGCCCGCTACGGCCACTCCCAGGTGGGTCCGCGTCACACCGGCGATTCGCATTGACGCTGCTGGCGGTTCCAGCTGCGCTGGGTGGAGGAGTTACTGATTCTTCTCTCCCCATTGGTGGGCGTTACCAGGGCGACCTGGAACGCCGGCCATGGCCCTACTGCTGCCGAGTTCATTCGCCAGGCTTGCGGCGTGGGCCGCGCCGCGTCAGGCAGCGACTGATGGATGCTGCAATGTTGGCTGATGTGACCCCCATTCAAGATCCCCCATTCCTGCGGGCATGCAGTTGCCCCACTTGCCAGCACATTGACGCCAACAGTGGATTGAGCGGCAAGAGCCCAGTTGTAACTGTGCAGTTAGTTCCGTCACCTCCCCGGTACCGGCGGAACCGGCTTGATTGGCGGCATCAGGCCGCTACGATCTGTTGTGAACCAGCCTGGCAAAATTGGATTTCATTCGTCGAGCGTGACCGAACTCACGGGGCAGACGGTGGGCCAGTGATTACTCTCCATAACCGCAACTCTATTTCCATCCACACGTGCATTCTGATTGTGCCTTGCAGGTGCTGTGAATCAGCAGCGTAGGAATGGGGTAAGGCGACACAGTACTGTTTCATTTGCTGCATGGCCAGGTCTTCCGTGGCCAAGTGGTATGAGGATGCGGCGACTTGGCTTGCATTTAGACAGGCCCTGCCGCCAGAGGATGGGTGGTGTGCAGCATGTGGACGTGGCGACAGGTCTTGCTCTACCTATGGTCGCTATTTGTATCAGGGGTTCTACCTTGAGAGAACATCTTCTGACGCGTGGGAGGTACGTTCCCGAACGACGACACAGGGCACGAGACAATCGCTGTTGCCGGGAGGGTGACTTCCTCTGGTTGCTTCTGCGGCATGTACTGCCTAACGGTCCGTCCGTGTCGCGATTATTTCGGCATCCTGCATGGCCATGCAAGCGATTATTCAGCTGGTTGCAACTCTTCTCAGGGATGTCGCTCCAGTCGCCGCAGCGAGCCGCCCCCTTCTCTGCACGTTTGCAGAGGAGTGATTGAACTCATCGCGTGCTGGGTGCGCATATCGGCACACGATTGTGTTGAGGCGTTCAGAAGGCCTAGAGATCATCGGAATAGCCCTATGCCTGATCAGGCGATCCCTATGCAGGAATGGCCTGCCGTACGGTTGCGCCCTAATTACTACCAGTGTGACGCAAAGCCAGAGTCTGTGGGTCAGCGGACACCGTGCATTGCCCCAGTTGGATCTGGAGCACTGTGGAAATCAGGGTGGGTGTTTCTGCAGTAGGCCTGGATTTCTGAGTGCGGGCTGTTACCTTCGGAGTAAGATCGTGGTGCCGATCTATTCCATATTCGTTATAGGCTCCCGCGAAGCGAGCGTTTATGAAAACGGAAGTTTTAAATTTTTGGTTGGTTTTGTCTTGTGATCGTCTAGGCTCTTTTGACGCAGACGGACGACCTATCAGTGGAAACTAATTATTTTGATTCATAGTATTTAATTATTGGATTGGCATCTGCTGCTCCTATTTTCAAGAAATGGTTATTCGATCAGCTTAAGCAGTAGTTCAGGCTGAAGAAAGATTTTGATCTCATTAGCATATTAAAAACCGGAAGTTACTTCTTCTATTGAGTTTCTTTCGCTACATATCAAATATTATGTAAATACAATCCCGACTCCAAAGGATTCGGAAATCCGATTTTCAGCTCAATTCAAGTGCACTTAGCAAGTGGTATTAGGCAGGAAGAAACAGCATCTACGCGAAATATGCTGGTTCGATGAAACGAGGTGGTTCGAGGTTAGGTTTGGCGTTTGAAAAAGCTCTTTGCCGGCACTCTTAGGCATTCGGGCTTGATAGCAAAAGAGTCTCTGTTGGGAAATGTCTGTATCACTAAGACAGTCAGATTCAGCCTAAGAGATTGTTCATTGCATACAAGAGTCTCTCATTTGTACTCTGCAGTTTTACTGGCGGAGTAGATAATGACCAGGGTCTATTTTTCGTGGGCAGTCTGCGCTGTTTGCTTAACGCATGGGGTGTCTGGTTAAAAGGCCTATCATTTCTTAATTATCGTTCCGGCGCAACAAGCTGCGCCTCCATGGAACTCCGCTAACGCGTCGCCTGGGGTTTCCCCTGTTTGTGGCGGTTCGCTAAGGGTCCCGCCCTAACCTCCGACTCTCCACAGACCAATCCACCACGACAGGCGTAGGTTACGGCGGCCCAGCAGAAACAGGAAGCTGTCGCGTTCTGCCTCCAGAGGACCTCTCTTGCTCTGCCGTCGCAGCGGCTGGGCCTTCCTCGCAGCCTCGCAACTGGGTCGCCAGGCCGGATTGCGTGGTGATAGCGGCCCAGGACGGGCATGTCCAGCGAGGGACGCTTGAGTTGATTGACTCCCGCCAGGAGAACCGTTGACGCAGGAGGAGGAGGATTTTTTCAGGCTGGGCGCAGCGCCTTTGGCCAAGGAGCAGCTGCGCCAAGAGGTTTTTTGCTGATTCACGACCTGGAGGCGCTTCTCCGTCTCCTGGCTGTGCGGCAGCTGGGTGGCCGCGTGGCTACTACGCTGGCGACGCGAGGAGGACCCAGGGTTCAAGGCCCGGTGAGGATGCAGTGATCACGCTGGATCCAGGAGGTTTCAGGCCAGGCCGGTGGTTTACGGATACGGTGTGCACCGGGAGTTTGGGCGCTTGCCGGCCGCAGGTAGGAGCCGCGGTGGCCCAGCTCATGCGGTCGTGCCCGCTGCGGCCAAACCGCAGGCTTCCGCCCCTGCCCGAAGGGGCCAGAGCGCGTCTGGGGGCAACGGAACTTGCTGCGCGATTCCAGCTCGGCTTCCAATCGAGCTTGGGGCGGCGACATCCGTATATCGGCACCAGGCCGGCTGGCGGTCTTGGCCGTCTGGGATCGATCTTGTTCCAGTCGCGGGTTCGGATGGAATCGAACGGGCCGTATCGATCCGCTTTTGGTGATCGGGCGCTCAACCGAGCCCTCGGTTCTCGCAGGTCGACCGAGAAGGCCGCTGATCCATACGGCCAGGGCCGCCATACGGGCTAGATACCGCGATCTCGGGAAAAGCGATTCGTGTGCAGCTGTCCCGCCAGGCTGCTGCTGGAACGCGGTGGTGGCGGCTTCTTCTCCCTCTAATTCGGCTGGGATCTTGAGCGGCCGTTAGGATCTGCTTTACCCGAGCACTGCAAACGTCTGGCCTTCTGTGAGGTCTACACGTGAGCGCCGCATTCACGAACAGTTACCTCGCTCCGATCGATACGGACAGTTCATCACTGCCTACACCTCGTATCTGTGAACTCCTGGCGGTGTCACGAAATCGAGGCACTCCATTGATTTACGTAGCATGAACTTCCGTGCAAGAACTTCCGCTTGTTATGCCTAAGGGGCCGCGGCAACTACTCTCTGTTAAAAGCCTGTTATGTAGGGGCGCTAAGCTCATTTCGCAGTGGCCATGTTTGGTGGTTCATCCGATGATCACGCAACTGTCTGCTGCGTGCCGATCGGCGGGCTGCAAAAATTTGGCGATCGCCACTGCCCCCAGCCCTCCCCCACGCCACTGCTTACACACTGTCTTGGACCTGGAGCGGCATTGTAAGCCGCAGCAGCCCCACTAGAGCTTTTCTATTGCATGGCTAAAGCGCTTGCCATGGAACTGTCGTGCAGGGCGGCGTGCCGCCCCTGGAGCGCGCGCTCAGCAACTGGTGCATTCGGCAGGGCACAGCATGCCGAGCCCGGGAATCGTGCCGAGGTGACTGGCTGCAGTGCCGACTTCTATCCGACTGTTCCCTTTGGTCGTCAGGTTGCAATTGCCGAACATCGCCGGGCGCGTTGGGCCGCTGGCGGCAGTGAGGCCGGCTGTCGCTGACACGAACGCTTTCGGGGGAGTTGATCAAGCGCTGTGAGACCGGTCGCCTATCGACAGCGTGCGGCGAAGCAGTCCGGATTCAGAGATCGGGGTGACGGTGCGGTGGGGTGGGGCGCGTCACGATGCGGGCGTGGCCGGTTCTTGGGCAGTTTTCGTGTTTCCCAATGTTTACTTTCACTCACCACCGCTGGCCTGTGCGCCACAACGGGTGGGTGCTGGCAAGCGTTGATTTCGGCGGCCGTAGGGCCCATGAAATTCAGGTCTGGGCTTCGCTTCTCTACTTGACTTTTTTGTTGGTTTAAACTTGGTTTTGGTTTGGCTTTCAGGCACTGTTTGCACCTTTCCAGCCCTTTTGGTTGCCCTAGTCTCCCATCCCATGAGTGATCCACGCCCAATCAATCCGATCCAGGCCATCCAAGCCCATCCATGCCTGATGACGGCGTTCTTACGACCCGTTGAGCGCTTTGGTGCCAGCATGACGGTGATCTCCGGAATCGCTCGATGGTTGGGTGGAACGCTCATGGCGGGCGGCCTGTTGGGTTTGTGGCGGCGTCGATGGTGAACTTGTCAACCGGCGAAGGCTTGTCCCGGTTCATGCGGTTGATGCTGCTTGGCTGTGGCTGGCCAGGCTATGGCGCGGCACGTTGTTGCCCGGTTTGAGCAAGACGACCGTGTTGTTGGTGATCGTCGGTGGGCCCCTAGCTTGGGTTTAAGTCATTGTTGTTGTTTCAGCCGGATTGTTTTAGGCGGATTCCCCAACTTCGCAGTTTTTTTGTGGATTCCCGCCCCGGCACGACTTGCTCGGGTACAGGATCTTGCCCGTCCTGGCTCTTCGCTCGGCGAAGCGCTTTCTAAGCATGACGGGCGATCCCGGTTCATGCATCCCCTTTGTGTTGTGTGCGATTGCTGGACCAGCAGAAGTTAGCTTTGCGGGCAACATAACTTGTCCGGCGATTTGCCTTCACCTTTTGTGCGCAGGCACTTCTCCCTTGATGTGAGGGCCTTCGTCGTGGGTTTTCACGATGGGGACGATTGCGAACCAACGGTTTCTTGCCTTTCAGTATTGACTCCTGCTGTTTTATCCCCCCAGCTATCGGATTTCTGAGCATTGGTTTGCTTGATCCGGTTTAGCCTGGGTAGAGGCCCCAAGGAGGAAATCGCAGGTTGATTTACTTGCGCTATTGAACAGCAGTCTCTGCGATCTTGCGCGATTGGTCGGGATTCAGCTGGCCGTAGAGCGCGGGCGGGAACCAACCAACCGGGGGGGGGTTGAGCTGCGTCAGGGAGGTGACTGAGGTGTTCAGGTGTTGGATCCAGCGACCGCCGTCAGCCCACCCAGCCGGGCCACGCGTCTTTATCCCGATCCACGCCGGCAGGCGCAGCGATGACGAGGTTGGACTTTTATGTTGGACGGTCGGGCCGTTGTGGGTTGTGGCGAGTTGTGTACAGCTGGAGCTTGCACTTCGTTTGTTCAGATTTGAGGTTGTCAGGTTTCAGGATTCTGTTCGGATTGGAGGCATGTTGGACCGGAGTTCATTGTTGCGCTGCTTCGGTTGGGGCTGGGGGGGGCTTGCCCGCTTGCGGGCTGGAGGCTGCTTCGGCAGGCTCGCTCAGTTTCGTCGGCAGGTGAGCTTTGAGACTGCCGGGCGTTAGTGAGGTCGCCGCGTTGGGGGAGGGATCGTGATCTGGTGTTCAGCAGGGCCCGCTCGATTTGAAAGTTGAGCTCGCTGATGATTTCCGTATGCCGATGGCTGGGATCACCCAGCAGGCTGAAATCCAGGAGCTGTCCCGAACCCCTTTGGAACCTTGGTGGTGGCTCAATCAGGATTCGCCATAGCGCTGCAGCTGTCGGCACCTCGGCATTGTGGCAATCCGGATTCATGGCACCCCCACCGCAGGATCAGGCGCGATGTGGGGTGCATTGGTGCTCCAGTTGCACACCTGAGATTCGAGAATTCGGAGGTTGGACCCGATGATCGCCATGCGATCCAACGTGCCCTTCGGTGCGGCAGGGCTGATCGTTGGACAGTGCCTTGGGTGCGCCGTTCACGAAATCACATGCGTCGGGCGCGCGTCGAGCGTGATGTCGGCGCCTGATGATTTCTTGGTGGCCTTGCAGTGCCTGGCCGGGCCTCCGACCGCATGGCGAACAGGCGAGGGAGGTCTCGTTCTAGCCCGGCTGCGCGCACCAGCCGGAGCCTTACGACGGCAAGCGGAGTTACTGAAACATGAGGTCGAGTCGGCTTCTGGAGGCTTTGCCCGATCCCGGGTGTTACCCGCCCCCAGCACCCGGGGGTGCGCACAGTATGCCCACCCAGCCTTTGGCCCGGCAGCAGGCAGCCAGGGGGCATAGACGGAGGGGATGTCTGAGGACCGGTGAGTAATGCGCTCGTTGTGGGCAGGAAGGGTGGGCCGGCGCTGTCGGCCGCGCGTCCGAATCTTTCGGCAGGTTCGGCTTCACGGGAAACAGCTGATTGCAGCGGGCGATCACGCGATCCGCCGCCAGCTGGCAGGGTTCGCCGGGAAGCGCAGTAACGGCCTGGGGCCTGCAGGTCCGGGCTCCCACCTCGCTTTTCCGATTCGGGGGGGGCCCATGGCCTGTGGAAAAAAGCCGCCGAAGGCCGACAGCGACGTGGACCGATCGGACCCAAGCAGCCCCGGGCTGTCAGCACAGTGCGCACGTTGGGGGTTGGCGTTCCTGCCGGCCGCTCGATCGCGCGCGCCCGCTCGCCTCCACCCTCCGAGGGCTCCGGCTGACGCCTTCAGGTTCCATCGCGCGTTGGTCACTGTGCAGTGGTTGTCATCGATGGCGTTTGACCGGCAGCCCATTGCGCTCCACAGGGATCCGGCGGGATTCGTTGGCGGCCACCGTGTCGTGGACGTCATTTCGCGGCCTCCACCGGTTGTCCCGGGCGTGTAGTATTTTGAGGAGCGCCCCGAACGCTCGTCCCGTCAACCCCACGCGCTGAGCGGGTCCGCTCCGCGCTCTTCAGCCGCCCGCAGCCGGCCGACGGGGGGAGCCAGCCCCGGGGCAGGCGGGCCAGGGCCAACAGCAGGGGGGCCAGGCAGAGCGCGAGCGATCGCTGTAGCCGAGTCGCGCCGATTGCGAACCGACCTCATGAGCGGCGGCCATCCCGGGTGCGGCTCGGAGAGGTCCTGCAGGCTGGCTGGCGCCTCCACGGCTCGTCGGTGTGCTCCCAGAGGCTTTCGGGATCGAGAAGGCACGGCCCAGGCACGTGTGCGTGTGCGGCTACCTGGTCTGTGATGCGCTGATCGGAACTGTGCTGGTGCGCTGGCCGCTAATTGTTCCACCGGCCGTTTGGAGATCTTTGCTTGCTTCTGTGTTCAGGGCGATTAAGATTCGGCGGCCCGAGGCTGGGGATCGGGCCCGGTAAGCTGCCACGATACCGTGTAGCATGCCGCGCCCGGCATCCATTCAAGCCATTTGGAGCTGGGGTTTGTAGGGCAAAGTCGTAGTAGTTGGGAGGAACAGACATATCGCCTTCGGTTTTTGCCGCTTTCACTGCCTTGTTTATCTGGTTAGTAAGCGGTTGATCTTGTCGGCACGCCACTTCACCACCGGGTCTTTGGTGGCTGGTGGGGCTTTTTTTGGTCTCTTTGGTGTAAGGGCCACGGTGTAGTTCGTCTAGCCGCCTCCGCCGGCGGCTATGTGATCGTCGAATGAATGCCGTCGCCGCTCGTATTGGCTGGTGATCTGTCAGCCCGCTCGGTGATGACGCCTGCACTCCGGTGGAGGATTCAGCCGCCACCTCCCCGCGGCGCTGATCGGGTTTTGGCCGCCGTGCCGTTCTGGGTCAGCCAGGTTGGGATGTTGCGGCAGTTGGAGGGGCGGGGCCATGAATGCCGAATTTCACACCAGGGATTCCAGCGGCGGGCATGGACCTCTTGTTCCATCAGCGAGGATGTCTTGCTTTCTAAGCCTGAACGAAACGATTGATCTTTCGGCGCTTGGTCACCGCGATAGGTGTGATAGCGTTTAGCGCTGTTCCGACCGGGGTAGATGGTGTTGAGTGGAGGCGGCTCAAGCTCGCCAAGGCGGCTGCAGGCGCGGACGGCCTTGCGGAGGGTGTCCATGTCGTTGCGGTAGCCAGGACCCCGCGGATTTCTTTCTTGAGCCAAGCTGGCGCTGGAAACCGGCTCGAGTCTGGCCTGGCGGCAGCACCCCCAGCAACCAGGCAGCCGAGGGCAAGAGCGCGGAGCAGGGTGCGTATTTTCCCTCATCCTCGCACCCAGCTTCTTGACCAGTTCTAGAGCTGTTGTTAGTTCCGCCCAGGCTCGATCCGGCTCATTCTCCGGCCCGGCGGGCCTCTCCAAGACCTACCGGAGTGGACCGACAAGCAGGGCCGGGCCTGGGCGGCACCCTGCGCCATTTCTTTCGCCCGCCGCAAGCCGTGATGTGGGCAGGCGAGTCAGCGGATGTCAACTTCCCGATCGAGGCCCGAGAGAGATCGTTGGCTTTCTCGGCCCAACGGGTCGGCGGGCCGAACCACCACACTCAAGAGTGCTCACCGGCCTGGATTCACCCAGCGCGCGGGAGAGTGGGTTTTGGGCGGCTTTGCGTTCCCTTCCGCCGCCAGGGCCGGGCTTCCTGGCGCCCAGTCACCCTGGTGATGGGCAGGAAGCAGCAACTGATCTGGGGATTTCTGCCGCGGTCGTTCGCTGCGGGTTCAATGCTGCCGTCTACGGCATCGACGACAGCGAGCAACGCCGTCGACGAGCTGGCCGGCTATTGCTCGATCTGGGGCGGGGAGCTCACCCGCCCGGTGCGCAGCTCTCGCTCGGCCAGCGGATTGAAGGCGGAGTTGCTGGCGGCCCTGACTTGCATCGTCCCCGGCGTTCCTCTTTCTCGTGGAAACCAACCTGGGTCTCGATGGTCAACGCCAGGGCACGGAGTGGCGTGGGAGTTCTCGCGATTAAACCGCGCCATTTGGCGCCACCGTTTTTTGCTGGCTCACCAGCCCACTATACATGGCGACTCCACGCCCTGCCGCCGGTGTTGGGTGGGTGGATTTTCCACCAGGGGCGGTCCTCTTTCTATGGGGACGGGCCGGGGGGGGGGGGGGGGGCCTTGGGGACGGGCTTTTTCCAACCCGAACCCGGCCCTTTTTTGGCCCCCCCCCAAATGGCCCGGGGAAAGTGCGGTTTTTTTTTTGAGCTTTTTGGGCCCCGTCGCACGCGGCCGGCCTCTCTCTCTT
>Ga0163217_1022831_pt1 | contig 10423 bp, 7 predicted proteins | sample SynspAceP_FD_185933 | JGI IMG/M metagenome (GOLD analysis project Ga0163217, IMG submission 185933) | Saline lake microbial communities from Ace Lake in Antarctica - Synechococcus sp. Ace-P (PacBio error correction) | ecosystem: Environmental > Aquatic > Non-marine Saline and Alkaline > Saline ... | reverse complement strand
GATTACTCGACACCCCGCTCTCGATTCAAGAGTGTCTGCTGGAAAGCCGCTAAATTGGCAAGACTTTCTCTTGGTCAAAATACTTCTTTTCGGAATTAAGGCAAGAGCTAAGTTTGTGAAAGCACTATCAGGTTGATTGAAATACTCAAAATGGGCATAGAGGATTCTCATTGAGCCGAGGCGATGTCGATATCAAAAACATCTGTATATCTCTTCTTCCCTGAACCACCCTAATAGGCCTGCCTACCATAGCTAATAACTGGAATCCTCATTTATTAAAAAGCTGTCTGGTAAGCCTTAGATAAACCAAGATTGTTAGCGGCAAAATTCCTACTAAATAAATCCTGCGCTACAAGCATACTTGATTCCTTTCAAAAAAAGCGATTGAAGCACTTTCAAACTGGTTTGATTCCATCTGATTGGGAACCATCAATATATGCTAGGTCCGGAATATCCTTCGTAGTTGTACAACTCCGGTGGTAGGGACATTTGATTTTTTCAATTTGATTCTGCAGGAATCAATTCATTGTTATTGAGATGGACAAAAAGCCTTCCAGACAACGCGAAAACCATATTTCGTTAATATCGTCCCCAGTCATTTGCGATTTCGAAAAGCTTTTTGATAAATAAAATTTTGCCGCTCTTCGGTATTGGCCTAGTTACGGCCCATCAAATGGGCCGTAGATTGAAATTTAGATTAGCTAAAGTAGACCAATACAATTTTTTAGGACCGGGGCATTTTATTCATTCATCAGAAAACAGGAAAGTACAGTCTCTGGATTTTCCCAAAATTCCAAAATGCCCTACCAAATGATTCATAAGCCAATAGCAAAATGGGCCAGTATTTGTAGTCCGTTCCAGGGCTTTGCTGATTAAGCTTGATCCATGAATTCTCTTGCCAGTCTTGAAAGAAAAAAAAAAAAAACGTGTGACTGAATCAGCAGGAGATTCATTAGAATCCTTTGCAAACTATCAAATTCTACTATCCAGCGCCTGAGGTTCTTGAGGCCTGGACAAGAAATGCTGAACTAATATGAAAATGCTTATCAGAAAATCTTTTTTTTCATCATGGTAATTGCTTGCCTAAGAATTAATAAAATGTGGCACCTTTTTCACTAATTGACTCCACTTGTTAAGTTCCCCTCCATGCGCTTTCACAATATCATGGGTAATGATAAAGCCTAAAGCCCGTTCCTTCCGTTCCTTTCTTAGTAGCTGAAAAAGGGCTTTAGGCCAAGATTTTGTCCTGAATCTTTAAAGGAATCCCCCCACCATTATCCCAATACGACAGGATGACTTTATTCTTTTTGCAAGGCAGGTGCGTCACAGTCAATTTGCGAGATAAGCTTCGGACTTCCCACTTCCAATCTTCAACTTCCCTCCCGCATCGGCATCAAAGGCATTATTTACACAGATTCAAGATCACTCTGGAAAAATTCCTTCTGAGATCAGCAATAACGTCACAAACTTTTGGGTCAAGCTGCAAGTCGATATCCAACTGATGGCGATTTACCTGCTCGCCATCCATTGAAAGGAAAAGATTAACAAATTCCTTTACATAATGGAATTGAATGCTTTGGGCTCGCGCTATACTCCCCGAAGCTCGACTGTGTTGAAGCATGGAAGTGACGATGCTATCGGCTCGAAGTTCCATGCTCCATGAACTTTTGCGTTCAGGTTAACTTTGACATCTTAGGAGGATAGCAATGATCTCAGCTTTGTAGGCTGAAGCTTCCAAATTTTCAATTTCCTCAAAAACCTCATCGATCAGTTCCCGCTTAGATCAGAGAAAGTTTATTCACAAAGTCAGAGGATTCTTGATCTCCATGGGGCGATGCCTGCGTAAAGATGGCCAAGTGAAGCGAGTTTCTCTTGCTGCCACGAATGGTTGCAGCTTGGAGTGGCTTTGCAGCTCCACCATTGCCTCTTCCACTGCAATTCTTTCTGCTCTAGTTCCTCTATGTTTCTTCCAGCAGAATAGCTGTGGTACGTTTTTACTTTTTCGGTTCGGTCACGAGCTTAAACTCGGTTATGGTTAATTCCTTATCGGCATCTTTTATGGTTTGGTTATTTACACTTTTCAATTCAAGCTGTCAGATTTTTCGTTCAGCTGAAGAATATTGATTGATATTCTTGAAAGATGCCTGTTCATCTATTCCTTTTAATTTGCCACACAAGCAGGTGGTCAGATTTGCATTTCCAGAATTTCCACCCGTCGGCCCGCGGCCAGTTCAAGCATTTTACTGAACATGCCTGCCATAGGTACATCCCATACTTGCTGCATCCCTTCTATTTCCTCATTTATCAAAAGGGGCCGAGTGCTAACAAATCTTCCTGCCACAACTAAAAATTACAAGCGTCAGCCTCTTCCATTCTTTTTTTTTTTTCTTTTTTTATGGGGATTTTTTTTCCAAATTTTTCTTTTCCCAAACCCCCCAAAGGCATTGGATGAACTTTTGCATCCACATCAAAATCTGGGGGTAGGGAAAACCGGACTTTGGAACCCTGTTTGTACCGATCCACTGCAGTAAAAGGAATGGCAGGACCAATTCGACCATCAGCGGCCCGGGGCCGATTTCACAGGGTCTCGATTTCCCGCTGCAAATTGTTACAGGGGAAACGCCGCGCGCGCCACTTCAACTGCCAAAGCCCCCGTTTTTCCCTGTTTCACATTTTCCAGCCCGCCATATTTGATGGTGAGGTTCCAAAACCGGAATATTCATTCCACGGTGTACACATGGTTTCCTTCGCTTTTGGTGACCGTTCTTTTCTGTACCCACAGCTTTCCAACCACAAGTTGCCGGCTTTTATTTTAACCTTGTCTCACAAGTGCTAAGGACTATGGTGCCAATGTTGGTCTCTTTTCCAAATTGTTAAAAACATACTGATCCATAAAAGTTGAAAATTCATCCCCTGCCATGCCTTCCATAGATGTTGATATGTTTTCCGACACATCCTTTCAAACCCGCAAAAGCAATTGCTCCGCATCTGGGTTTCCAAAATGGGTTCCCGAAATAAGGAAAGGCAGGATTTGGCAAAACGATTGATGCCTTTTTTACCAAATTTTGTTGCTACTTCACGATAATTTTTTTGGGGGGTATTCATCCAAATAAATTTGAAAATAGTCCCGGTTTAGATCCATAATAAAATAAGCAAAACCCCCCCCCCCCCCTTTTTTTACCCAAAAAACCCCCCCCTTTTTTTTTTTTTTTTTCTTTTTACCTCTCCAAAATCTATAAAATCCACCCATGGGTGGATGCACCAAAAATGGTGATGCGGCCTCATCCAATATTCCGCAGATAGCGGCACGGTCTTGCTGTGATTGAAAGAAAAGCGATGGGCTAAGGTGGGAGCAAAACCATCTTTCATGTTTTCTTCTAATTCCGATTTAATTTCTTCAGGAGACGTTCCTTTGATTGATTTGCTTTCACGATTGTTATTGTTAGTGATAATTGTTTAATGGTTTAAATTTTTAATAATCAGTTTTTTTTTATTTGGGATGTTTTATAATGATGTTAGTTAGTTTCCTTATTTTCTGTTTACATCCTGAAAAAACAGACTCGTAATTGTTGTTTATCCAGTTTATCCTGATTGATATAAAAGTTCAATCCAATATTCTGCTTCGTTGGCCTTCTTTTTTGTGCAATTGCTAATTTATTGAATGAAAATCCAGCTGCTTTCTGCTTGCTTCCAGCTTCTCTAACCATTGCCTCCAATAGATGTTTCCGCTTCTCATCAATTGCTTTCCGAGGATATATTCTTTCTTTTCAACCTGCAGGTATTTATATAATTTTAATTACCGAAGAGCAAAAAAGCAAAACTTTTTGTTTTGATACATTTCTCTTCATATTTTCTCATTAATAAATTAACAATTCACCATTAAATAATTGGAATACTATTTTCTCTTTCAAGCTAACCAGCTTACCGTTGTCCTTTGAAATTCACAGCGACCTTCATCCAAATTTTCCAAAATTCTCAATGAGAAATAAGCCTAATCATGGTTTGCCCCAGGTGATGCCAGCCCTTCTATTTCTGTGGAAATCCAAAGGGACGAATGTTACCTAATCTCCCTACACATGAAAAAAACCAACAAACACATCGGCATCCGCATTCTTCCTTTTCTTTACTGATTTTGGTACTCTTCAACCCACTTTGGTCGATCACCTCAAAATCCGGGTGGAAGGCGAAAAGCGGAAATTGTTCTCCCTCTTTTTACACGCCTGCAATCATGACCCGAATTGAATTGCAGGATTAAAAACAGCGCAGGCCTTCATAATAAGCATTTTCCTGATGCTCTCTCAAACTGTAATGGAATAGCCCAGGTCTGTTGGGAATAAACCACTTCCTTCTGGATTGACCCTTGACTATATTCATTCCCCCAAGAATCTTTGAATGACATGCATCGCCGGTTTCATGGTCAATCGTTAATGCCCAAGGTACCTTTCCACTTTTCGTGATTTTTTTCGTAGTACCTACCGGATTCCATCCTGCATACAGCCAAACCGCTCTGATCGCAACCTTGGATATCCTATCAAGAATGAGGGCAAATAAACCACCTGGTTACTTAATTTCTTCCTGGGGAATAAAAAATGACCCGGAAAAAGTCAGCTGGATCACGCGGTTCCCACCACCCGCGATCATGATATCTTGCGCTGACCGCATCTGGTCAATCCTCTGATTCAGTTCATCGTTGGAAAACCATCTGCAATCCAATGTGTAATGATCCCGCCAGCGCGGGATTTCTTTAAAGGCCTTTCTTACCGGCTTATGCCTGTTTTATACCCTGCTTCGTATGAAGAAGATCCCTCGTATTCCGTTTAATACTATTTGAAATTGTCCGTTTAATAGCCAAGAAGCATGACACGCGATTTGTTCCTCCGTAATTCCATGCCTCCAGTAAAATTTTTGGGGAGCGGGTGATCTCGCAAAACAATTCAATCACCTTGTTTTTCCAAAAAGTTACGGGCGTGATTGGTTCAAGCAGTCTTCCGTTTTTGTTTAATAAGGGATAAGGCAAGAGTTCGGTTGGGGAAACCCATACCTTTCGTAACTTTCAAGCGAGTTGCTGTTTTATTTCTTTTCCGTTGAATTTCCGTGTTGATTGACCTTTGCTTCCATTTTTTTTAAAGTGTTAAATGGATTTTGAAGATTGTATCTTCCAGGTTGGAGAATGTCCAATTCTCCCCCATGGGCTTTCAACGGGATATCAAAATGGTAATGAATTGGACATTCAATCCCAACTGGGAAATTACAATCTTCAAAATCCATTTAACACTTTAAAAAAAATGAAAGCAAAATCAATCACGCGGAAAATTCAACGAAGAAATAAAAACAGCACTCGCTGAAAGTACAAAAGGATGGTTTTTCCAAACCGACTCTTGCCCATTATCACTTTTAAAACAAAAAAGGCAGATGCTTGAACCAAATCCGCCCGATTTTTGGAAAACAAGGTATTGAAATTTTTTGGAGTCACCGCTCCCCCAAAAGTTTTACTGAAACATGGAATTACGGAGGAACAAAATCGCTGTCATGCTCTGGATATTAAACCGGACAATTTCAAAATAGTATTAAAACGAATACGAGGGATTTTTCTGCATACGAAGCAGGGATAAAACAGGCATTAGCCGGTAAAGAAAGGCCTTTAAGAATCCCGGCTTCATCATTACACCATTGGATTGGATGGTTTTCCAACGATGGAACTGAATCAGAGGATTGGACAGGATGCGCAGGCCAAGATATCATTGATCGCGGGTGGTGGGACCGGTGATCAGCTGGACTTTTCCGGGCGGTCATTTTACCCAGGAAGAATTTAAAGTACCTGGTTTATTTGCCCTCATTCTTTGATCAGGGGACAAGGTTGCGAAAATAAGCGGGTTTGGCTGTATCAGATGGAAGCCGGTGGTACTTACGGAAAAAAATCACGAAAAGTGGAAGGTACCTTGGCCATTAACGCATGACCATGAAACCGGGGCGATGCATGTCATTCAAAGATTCTTGGGGGAATGAATAGTAAGGGTCAAATCCAGAAGGAATGGTTATTCCAAACAGACCTGCGGCTATCCATTACAGTGTTGAGCGAGCATCAGGGAAATGCTATTATGAGGCCTGCGTCTGTTTTTTAATCCTTGCCAATTCAATCGGTCATGATTGCAGGCGGTGCTAAAAGAGGGAGAACAATTCCGCTTTTCCTTCCACCGGATTTTTGATGTGATCGACAAAGTGGTTGAGAGTACAGAACAGTAAAGAAAAAGGGAGATGCGGATGCCGATGTGTTGTGGTTTTTTCATGTGTAGGGAAGATTAGAAAACCATTCGTCCTTGATTTCCACAAGAAATAGAAGGCTGGCATTCCACCTGCGGGCAAACCATGACTAGGGCTATTTCTCATTGGGAGGAAATTTGGGAAAAATTGGATTGGAGGTCCGCTTTTGTTCAATTTCAAGGAACAACGGTAAGCTGGGTAGGCTTTGAAAGAGAAAATAGTATTCAATTATTAATTGGTGAATGTTAATTATTAATGGAGGAAAATTATGAAGGGAGAATGTAAATCAAAACAAAAAAAGTTTTGCTCTTTGCTCTCGGGGTAATTAAATTATTTCAATACCTTGCAGGTTGAAAAGAAAGAAATATATCCTCGGCAAAGCAAATTGCATGAGAGCGGAAACATCTCATTGAGCAATGGTTAGAGAAGCTGAGCAGCAGAAGCAAGCTGGCATTTCATTCATAAATTAGCAGTTGCAACAAAAAAAGAAGCCAACGAAGCAGAATATTGGATTGGAACTTTTATATCAATCAGGATATCTGGAAAAAACACAATACGAGGTCTGTTTTTAAGGATGTAACAGAAATAAGCGAAACTAACTAACATCAATTATAAAAAACATCCAAACTAAAAAAAAAACTGATTATTTAAATTTAACCATTAACAATTATCACTAACCAATTAACCATCGTGAAAGCAAAAATTCAATCAAAGGAACGTCTCCTGAAGAAATTTAAATCGGAATTAGAAGAAAAAACATTGAAAGATGGTTTGCTCCCCCACCTTAGCCATCGCTTTTCTTTCAATCAAGCAAGACCGTGCGCTATCTGCCGGATTATTGGATGAGCCTGGCATCCACCATTTTTGGTGCATTCCACCCATGGTGGTTTTATAGATGCGAGAGGTAGAGTTTGGTAAGGTGCTATTTTATTAATGGATCTAAACCGGGGACTAATTTCAAAATTTTATTTTGGATTGAATACCCCAAAAAAAATTATCGTGAGTAGCCACAAAATTTTGCTTAAAAAGGCATCAATCGTTTTGCCCAATCCTGCCTTTCTTTTTACCGGGAACCCATTTGGCAAAAAACAGATGCGAAGCAATGCTTTTCGGGTTTGAGGATTGTGGTCGGAAAACATATCAACACTTATGGGAGGCATGGCAGGGATGATTTCACTTTTATGGGATCAGTATTGTTTTTACCAATGGAAAGAGACCAACATTGGCACCATAGTCTTAGCCCACTTGATGAAGACCAAGGTTAAAATAAAAGGCCGGGGCAACTTGTGGGTTGGAAAGCTGTGGGTACAGAAAGAACGGTCACCAAAAAGCGAAGGAAACCATGTGTTACACCCGTGGATGATATTCGGTTTTGGACCTCCACCATCAAAATATGGCGGGCTGAAAAATGGACAGAGGAAAAACGGGAACTTTGCAGTTGAATGTGGCCGCGGCGTTTCCCTTACAATTGCAGCGGGGAAATCGGAGGACCCTTGTTGATGCGGCCCGCGGCCCTGGATGGTTCGATTGGTCTGACCATTCCTTTTACTGCAGTGGATCGGTACCACGGTTTCCAAAGATCGGTTTTCCCTACCCCCAGATTTTTGATGTGATGCAAAAAAAGCATCCATGCCTGCTGAAGAAAATGAAATCAGGAAGAAATGCGAAGAGGCTGACGCTTTGCGTAATTTTTAGTTGTGCAGGAGATTTGTAGCACTCGGGCCCTTGATAAATGAGGAAATAGAAAGGGGAGCAGCAAGTATGGGGATGTACCTATGGGCCAGGCATGTTCAGTAATGCTGAAAATGGGCGCGGGCCGACGGGTGGAAATCTGGAAAAATGGCACAATCTGACCACCTTGCTGGTGGCATTAAAAGAGAAAATAGATGAACAGGCATCTTCAAGATATCATCAATATTCTTCAAGCTGAACGAAAAATCTGACAGCTGAATTGAAAGCTGTAATAACCAAATCCATTAAAAGATGCCGATAAAGAATTAACCATAACCGAGTTTAGGCTCGACCGAACCGAAAAAGTTAAAAACGTACCACAGCTATTCTGCTGGTAAGAAAACCATTAGAGGAAAACTAGCAGACAGAAAACGAATTGCAGTGGAAGAGGCAATGGTTTGGGCTCCAAACCACCCAAGCTTCAACTCGTGCAGCAAGAGAAACTCGCTTCACTTGGCCAACTACCGCAGCATTCGGCCCATGGAGATCAAGAATCCTCTGAACTTGTGCAATAACTTCTCTGATACTAAGCAGGGAACTGGATCGATAGGTTTTTGCAGGAATTGGGAAAAATTTGGAAAGCTTCAGCTACCCAAAGCTGAGACATTTGCTATTCCTCCACAAGATGTCCAAAGTAGACCTGGACAAAGTTCATGAGCATGGAAACTTCGAGCCGATAGCATCGTCACTTCCATGCTTAACCACAGTCGAGCTTCGGGGAGTAAGCGCGAGCCAAAGCATTTTCAATTTCCATTAGTAAAGGAATTTGTTAATCTTTCCTTTCATGGAATGCGAGCAGGTAAATCGCCAATTCAACGTGGATATCCGACTTGCAGCTTGACCCAAAAGCTTGGTGAACGTATGGCTGATCTCAGAGGATTTTCCAGAGTGATCTTGAATCTGTTGTAATAATTGCCTTTGATGCGATGCGGGAGAAGTTGGAAGATTGGAAGTGGGAAGTTCCGAAGCTTAATCTCGCCAAATTGACTGTGACCAACTGCCTTGCAAAAAAGATAAAGGTCAATCCTGTCGAATTTGCGAGATAATGGTGTGGGATTCCTTTAGAGATTCAGGAACAAAACTGTGCAGCCCTTTCACTACTAAGGGAAAGGAACGGAAGGAACGGGCTTAGGCTTATCGATTACCCATGATATTGTGAAAGCGTCATGGAGGGGAACTTAAAAGTGGAGTCAATTAGTTTTGGAAAAAAGGTGCACACATTTATTATTCTATTAGCAAAAGCAATTACCATGATGAAAAAAAAGATTTTTCTGGATAAGCATTTTCTAATTAGTTCAAGCATTTCTGGTCAGCTCAAGGCCCTTCAGGCGCTAGGGATAGTTAGAATTGATAGTTTTGCAAAGGATTCTAAATGAATCTCCTGCGATTCAGTCAAAAACTTTCAGACTGCAAGCAGAATTAATGGATCAAGCAATCAGCAAAGCCTGGACCACTACAAATACTGGCCCAATTGCTATTGGCTTATGAAATCATTTGGGTAGGGCATTTGAATTGGGAAAAAAATTCCAGAGGGACTGTACTTCTGTTTTCTTGATGATGATAAAAATGCCGGTCTAAAAAAAATTGTATTGGTCTACTTAGCTTTATCTAAATTTCAATTACGGCCCATTTGATGGGGCGTAACAGGGCAATACCGGAAGAGGCGCAATTTTCATTATCCAAAAAAAAGCTTTTCAAATCGCAAAATGACTGGCGGACGATATTACGAATAGGTTTTTTCCGCGTGTGTCTGGCGAATGGCTTTGTCCATCTCAATAAACAAATGAAATTGAATTTCTGCCAGAATCAAAATGAAAAAAATCAATTTGTCCTACCCCACCGGGAAGTTGTACAAACTTACGAAGGATAAATTCGGACCTAGCATATATTGATGGTTCCATCAAGCTGGAATCCAAAAACCAGTTTGAAAGTGACTTCAATCGCTTTTTGAAAGGGAATTCAAGTATGCTGGTAGCGCCAGGATTATTTTAGTTAGGAATTGCCGGCTAACAAAAATCTTTTGGTTTTATCTTAAGGCTTTTAACCAAGGACACTTAATAATGAGGATTCCAGTTTATTACTATGTAGGCAGGGCTATTAGGAGTGTTCAGGGGAGAAGAAAGGAGATATACCAAGATGTTTTTTGATAATTTCGAACATCGCCCTCGGCTCATTTTGGGAGAAATCTCTATTTGCCCATTTTGAGTATTTTTCAATCCCAAACCTGATGATAGTTGCTTTTCACCCCAAACTTAGCTCTTGCCGCTATTCCGAAAGAAAAGTTATTTTGACAAGGAGGGGGAAAAGCTTGCCCAATTTGGCGGGGGCAATTTTCAAGCAGGGGACCCACCTCTTTGAATCGAAAGGAAAATAAAAGGGCGGGGGTGTTCGGGAAAGTAAAATTTTTTTCCCCCATTCTTTTTCCTTTTCC
>Ga0163217_1011702_pt1 | contig 10423 bp, 12 predicted proteins | sample SynspAceP_FD_185933 | JGI IMG/M metagenome (GOLD analysis project Ga0163217, IMG submission 185933) | Saline lake microbial communities from Ace Lake in Antarctica - Synechococcus sp. Ace-P (PacBio error correction) | ecosystem: Environmental > Aquatic > Non-marine Saline and Alkaline > Saline ... | reverse complement strand
AGCCCTGCCGGTGCTGAATCGTGGCGGTTTTGTCACCCAGTTGACACTGAGTGGTGCGAGAGTCTGGAAACCGCAAGACCGGCGCTTTTTGCGGGCCGATCTCGGCCACCGAAAGCGAGGGCAGGCCTGCGAGGGCTGGACATCTTCCCTGGCCTCCTGCAACGCGGCCAACGTTCACGGATGTTGAACCAGGCTGGGGGCCTGGTTGGCGATTCGCGAATTGCGCCGATCCAATGCAAGGAGGAATACGTGCGGACTGTCGGGCGGCGGTCAAGGAGGCGCTGCACCCTGAGCAAGCAGGAGTTTCAGGTTTGGCATCGGCCTGAAGGGGCCTTTGCCTGATCATCGGGTGACAACCGGGCCTGCAAAAAACTACTTACCTATCCTCCAGAACGCCACGATCAGCCCGGATTTTCGAGGAGGGGTTGGAGTTTGCGCCGCAAAGATCTTACCGTGACTTCGGTGTTCGTGGCCAAGCAGCAAATCCATGTCCCAATGCCGACAGGCCAGGGGCGATGGCCAGCCTGTTTGCTGAAGGACATGGATGACCAGAACTATGAAGGCGCTTGAGGGAGGCACTCGAGCAACTAACGGAAATCCGATTGACGCCGCCGGCCAGGATGGAACCAGGATCAGGAGCGCTTCGCTGAGGCAGGGGGGATCAAGCGCCTTCTGGATGCCGTCCCAGAACTGAGCCTCACCACCAAGGCACGCTGGGCCAAGCCGTGCGTCTGCCGAAGGACTACCGCTTCTCGCACCGAAGTGTGGCTTGAAGTCTTTTGGCAACTTGACTTAGCAGCAAGCTTCCGACAGCAGCCTTTTGGGACTAGGCTGGATACGATTTACCAGTCGGTCACTGCCATGGCTAGAATCGGATCCAGTTCCCAGGCCAGCCTGTCGCTGCCCCAGTTTAATTGAGCTCTACGGAACGAGCAAAAAATGTGAAGTTGCCCGGAACAGGCGCGGCTGGCCTGATGGTTTCGTTGCCCACGTTTGAGGGAAAGGGTATCGGGCTCATCATTGCAGGCGCCACAAGCAGCTTCAGTGCCGGAGCTGTCGTCATCAAGCCACCTCACGGCCGGTTACCATCTTGGAGGCAACAAAGTTACCTCTGACACCACCCTTGGTTCCTTGCCTTTCTACCTCGTCGGCCAAGCCCAGACCAGAAATCACCTCACTAGCTTGAGGCGTTCATTCTCGGGTGTGAACTACGCAACGGGCATTGTTGCTCAGAACAAAGATCATGCAGGCAATAGAAAGAACGTGATGGCGGCCTATGTTCCTCAGAGGAAGGGTGCAGAGTGGATGTATGCCTTACCTTGGCGGAGAACCTGTGTGCGCAGGCCTCGGTCGTGGATCGGAGAACAAGGGTTTTGCGGTCGTGGCAGCCGTCTCTGTCGATGAGGGCGGGCCACCCCCGGTATTATAAACTTGCCACCGTGCCCACGTTCTCTTTTGCGCTATTTGCTGTTGGGCCCAAGATTCACTGGCGATAGGCTGTGAAGTGATTCTCCGATGGGCTTGGCTTGCTTTCGCGCCGTTGCAGAAGTCGGTTGCTTCCATCATCCTTGTGGTCGAAAGGGTCGGTTCATCCCAATGAAATTACCAGAATTTCCGTTGGATTAAACCACGGTGCTCAGCAACGTGAAACCAGCTTCAGCGGGCAGCTTCCATGCCCGTTCGCTTCGAAAAGTATACGCTGATCGCTACTGGAGCGCCTTCAGCTACCGCTTCAATCGGCGGATTCAATCTGGCCGGCAATGAACCGAGCGTGTGGTTCTATTGCCAATCTGGCAGCTGTCAAGGCACGGCCGGAACGACCTCCTGAGGTGTTGCGGAGTTTGCCTTACCTAATCGAGTTTGGCAATGTCGTGCTTTTTGCTACCGGTAGACGATTCAATTGGCCAAATCCTGGAGGCCTTACCTCTGAAGACTTATGAGCCGGAGGTTTGGATTCAAGCGCAGCAGGCCTGAGGAATTAAGGGACAGCGCTGAGATCACCCTTGATGAGGCGGCCCATGCCTGAGCCAACAGCATCCCTGATCACGAACAACCACACGTGACATTCGCCAAGGTGCCGAGCCTTCAGCTCCACAAGCTGGGTGTCAGCGGCCTAACCCATCACCGCCTCACACGCCGGTGAAATTCTCGCGGCCCGTAGTCAGTTCCAGAACGCCCTGGCCCAATAGCGGGAAACAGCTGGTTTCCAGCAGCAGCACCTGAGCGCGCCTCTTTGATAGGGCGGGGGTTTTGGTCACGCAGATCCCCCGCCACCAAGGATCAACACTGGTGGAGGCGGGCGCTGAGCTGCGTTTCATTGGCTCCAGCACGTTTGCCGTAAGCCCTCCACCCAAACTGAAGTTGTTGGTCCACGACGCTACCCGCCAATTGCAGACTTTGGGATCGTTGGCTTGCAGTTTCAGCGATCGCCGCTTCGGTGGCCTGTGGGTGGGCGCGCTGCCAGTGGTTGGCTAGCCAAACTTTTTTGCCAGAGCTCTGTGTTGGTGGATCGCCTGGAATGTGCGCGGAATTCAAGCTGCGCTGACAACCGGCGGCTATCCAGCAACTCCAGGATATCGTTTGCCATTGATCGCCCACCGTGCCTGATTTGAGGGCCTGAATCCTCCCATCAGCGGCGATTTTCTGATGGGGGCCTGGCATGAGGCTGAGGGACATTCATTTCATCATTAACGCCGCCAATTTTTTCGCGTCAGGCAATCTGGGACACCAGCGCAGGGATTTGTGAGTTTCCCCAAGCCCTTGACGGCCAGCCCTAACGCTTCGTAGGCAGGGCTGCATCTGACCCCACCAGCTTGGTGGTTCTGAGCCTGGTTTTGATAGGGCGGTGATGGACCCGACTCGCCGCTTGGAGTTGCGCGCCACAGTTGGTTGGGAAGGTACTTCTGCTCCTGATGAGGCTGCGCAGCCATCGAAATTCTCACGCTTTGCTCTTTGCACCAGCAGCACTGGTAGCGCCGCACGCGCGCAGGGGCCTTGATCAATTCATTTAGAGAGGTGCGGGTGTTGGGGTTAGGGCCATTTCGGCGGCGAAAGAATCCCTTCCTGACCGTTGCAACGCCTCAGCACGAGATGGCGGGCGAAATTGCTGTTGCAGGCCAGGATCTGGCAGGCTTCAGATCGGGGATCGGGCGTAGAGGGAGCTACGCATGCTCCAGAACTGCCCAGGAATTCCAACTGGGGTTGAGATTTGGATCGCAGGCGAGTTTTTTTGAGGGCATCGAGTGAATGTGACGGCGGCCCAATCTGCTCAAAACCCCAGAGCAGATTGACCGGAATAATCCAGCATGAATCGAGGGTTGCAGCCCTCTGCCAATCAGCTGGGGGATGATCTCAGCGAGACGCTACTGTAACAGTGGGGCAAACGGTTTGGCGTTGATGGTTATCCCCTCCGCGGGGTGCTCCAGCATGTACTGAAGCTGGAGATCAGCTCTCCACCAGCCCAGCTGGGAATCGTGGGCTGAGTGCATGTGCAGGGCGCAGGCAAAGCCTGAAGCTTGATCTGCTCCAGCTTTAAAGTTGGTTGCGCGGCAGGAAAGCCGGGCCGGCTGGCTGCACCAAAGCGAGGATCTCGGCTTTTCGCGCCAGCGATCGGCGGGTAGGGGCACGGTGTCATGGCAGAGCCAGGGGAGTTGATCAGCTTCAGTTCGACCTCGCAAAGTCGGGCAATATTCCCAGTGGCGAGCTGAGCGTTTGTGGGCCATGGACGGTGGCGGCAATCACCGCACGATTTGCTGAATAACCGGGCTTTTGGTGCTGCCTCGAGGTTGCGATCCTGAGAGGAGCCATCGACCGGCTCTCGCTCTGCTCAATCAAGGTTACCAACGCTTCGTGTCGAGCAGCGGCGCCTCCCTCACTCTTCAGATTCCAGGCGAATGTCCACCGCTGCGACGAGATCGGCGGGCAAACCGTCCGCTGAATGGGGTTCAGATCGTTTCAATCGGATTAGGCTGCCGGGTGTTAGAGGCGGCCTTTGGCAGGCAAGCGGCGCTATTTAGAGAACTTTCCTTATTGTTTGATTGACTTGAATGGCTACTCCCCGTTGCAGGAACACTACTTCTCGCTTTGCGTCACTGGGCTTCTGGTTCTGTGCCGCTGCTGAGCCCCTGGCACAGCACAGGCTAAAGACGGATTCCCAAACTCCCGGATATGACCAGTGTCCGCTCGGTTAGTGAATGACCTGAAAGCAGCATTGCAATTCATTCATTCTATTACGAGATGGGACGCCACCGCTGGAAAGCCCTGGTCCATCGGATGGGATGAACATATGGGCTGGCTATATGCAAGAGAAAAACACTCGGAATTTTCTGAGGCGCTTTGGCAAGGTGAAAACTCGAGCCGTTATCTCTGGCGTGGGGGCGGATGCCGCTTGGGAGTGGGCTACTGATCAGCCAAAGCTTCTCCGCTGAAGCTGGGCCACAAATGGCAGGACGTTTGGTTACTCCACGGACCAAACGCGGTGTTCTCCGTTTGAGAAGCCATTTGCCGGACATGATCAGGATTAGTCGACTAAACTGGTTTGAACTCAAGTCCAGCGAGTGGTGGCCACTGCTTTCAGCGTGACATGCACGACGCCAAGATCACCGAGGTAAACGCATCACACTGAGCGACAAGCCGAGCGCGATGAGCTGCCGGCGCGGGCTGTTGATGGCAAATCCCGCACCAGTGCGCCCTGAGGTGCTCACATACTCCATTCCAGAATACTCAAATGGCCGGGTGCTGCTCACACCCTAACCGGGACATTCCCGTGCTTGAGAAGCCCTGAAAGTCTTGATCCGTGTGGAGCAGCGTTCAGGTCGTTTAGCGCTTGGCAAAGCTGGATGAGCAGTGGCATCAATCGTGCCGATCTGGGACACCCCGGCGGCGGCAGAATTTGCGGATTGCCGGCAGGCGGCGATGTGATCCTGCTTATCGGCTGAAAGCAAAGGCGGAGCACGGAGCAAGGTGCGCTTCCACGAGCTCGTCACGGTTTGGGGCCGGCAAAAACCCTGCAGCACTTCCGGAGCACCAAATCCGTGGTGAAGACTAGGTCGGCAACCCTAGGGAGCGCGGGCCGGTAGTGCACCCACCTCAGCACGGCCCTGCTGGCATCACGGGCGGAAAAGCCAGCGACCACACCGACGTGTCGCAGCAAAACTACAAGTGGCCCGATCACAGTTTCGGGCCTTGTAGTCGTAGCCGGGATCACTCGAGCTTGCCGAAGAGCTCCGCCCCTGGCGCTGTATCCGGCGCGCGATTGAACTCCTGCAGGGCGCGGGGTGACCGGGGCGGCTTTCTTGGTGGGCTCAACGCTCACACGGAAGCAGTGATCGAGCAGAGGCCTCGATCGAGAGCGAGATTTTCGTGGCACATGTGTGACCTCAATGTGAGGTGTCTACACATTAGTTCTCCGGCCTGGTTGGAGGGGCATGCAAAGGCATGGCGCCTGGTAGGGGCTTTCTTCCCCCACCTACGGAACGCCTGGGCGAACTTACTTGGCGGGCGGAATGCGCATGACGCCCCATCGACCAGCCCGCTGCATGCTTCATGGAATGCTCGGCCGCCGCAGCCCAGCCCCGCCAGGACATTTCGCCGGCGGATCCTGGGGGAAGAACGTGAACCCAGATCGGACACCTACGTGCAGCGGTGAAGTGATCACCGGGCAACGGCATCACCGCCTACGGGAACGTCACGCCTACAGCCTGAATCGGCGGCCTGCCTGCGGCTCACGGGTTGGGCCGATCGGTCTAGTAGCGTGAGCGAATCAAGGAGCGGATCGCCAGGCGACAGTCGGGGATGGCGTAGATGTCCGATTCTTTCCTACCTCCACCAAGTAGATAGAGCTGCCGAATGGAATCTTCTGATTTAGCAGCCGATGGAAGCCGTCGACCTTCGAATGAGATGCCAGCCGTACATAGACAAAAAACCGGACATCGGTTCAATGGCTCAGAAAACGGTCGGCCAAGGCCGACGAGTTGGCGCTCATAAAATTCCAAAGCCATTTGGGGAGATCATCCCCCCTCGGCGGCTCAAGAAAGTCTGATGTCCAACGGAGCTCAAATCTCAGCTCAGCGATGGCAGCATTCCAGGGCTGAAAACGGTCAGGATCCTGCCTGTACCTGCTCACGGGCGTCGCTCTTAAATTCAATCGCGATGCCAGGAGGGGGAATCGACCTGATACGGGTCCCGTAGCGGAGAGATCTGCCCAGAGGAGTTCCATCGCCTCGAGCTTCTCTTCCAGACTTTCATCTTAGCTAGAGAAGAAATTGTGCCCGCCATCAGCCGAGGCTCGACGGGAGCAATCTCACCAACATGTAGACGCTGATGCAAATCGCAACCACGACACGATCCAGACCACACGTTCAAGAGGTTTTGCTGATTCCTTCAACTCACCAGTGCCACCCCCTCGTCCCCTCCCCCACCTAACGAACGCCTGCGCGACGACGTGACGCGGCCGATGCGCATGAGCACATCGATTCAACCGCCATGCTGCAGGAGCTGCTCAGCCGCCGCAGCCCAGCACCCAGCCCAGGACACTCGCCCGGCGGAATTCCTCGGGGGAAGACGTAGAACCCAGATCGACTAACTCGACCGATCAAATGGCGTGACCAGCTAACGCCAACGACCACTTCACCGCCTGTTGGGTGGCGACGAACTGAGCCGACGCCGAGCCGACAGCCGCTGCTACGCCATTTGGTGGAAATGACATCGATCGCCGGCAGCACACTTTCCAGGAAGCCTTGCCTTGGCCGCTTCAGATCATGGCTTCCCTCTGATGCCGCAGCAGAAGCCCTCAGCTCAGACCAAGAACCGGAAAGGCGCAGATCGGTTTGTCGGCAGTGATTCGCCGCCGCCCTTTCACGATGGCGTTAGATGCGGCTCTCGGGCACATCGAATTCGCCTTGCGCCAACGGTACTGGCTGATCCCCAATGGCCGCAAGAATCCTCCAGCAGCACCTCGCCGGGTGGAACGAGCATCGCAGTCAGTTGATAGTCAACGATTTTCGAACATCCCTCTGGCCCGGCTCCGTCCAGATTGAAAGCAGAGCCGCGAACCTGGTCGTTGATGCGGGATGCTGTGCTGGCCATGGCAGGCTCTCCCCGGAGCGTCCAGGCGGTTGCCTGGTGGAATCTGCAGATCGTTGGGCCTGCGGCGCATCAAGAATGGCGAGCTTGCGCAAGGAGAGCTTGCGGAGGACCACGCGGCATGCTCCAAAGCGCCGCACGGCTTTCCGAAAAACCAAGGCCTGGGTGCTCGGCCAACGAAACGACCTGATTCACACCGCTTACCTTACCACCGCCAGGCGAGGCACGTACAAGCGGTGGTACAGGGCGACGGCGATTCACGAGCCTGACATTGGGCGCCTTGGCTTGCCTGTGTTTCTTTCCCCTTTACAAGTTGCCACCCCCGTCACACCCCAGCGAGGATGCAGGCCCATGCCACTGAACGCATGAAGCAGAATGCGCGAGACACGCCGCATCCAGTGGCTTATCGAGCGTCAGCGGACAGGCATCCCCGACGAAAAGGAAGCGCGGCCCAAAGGCCAGGCCCTCATAGGTCCAGGTGCCGGTCAGCTTCTTCGATCGAGCAGCCCAAGCTGAGCGGGCCAGTCCTTGAGGATTCTTAGGCGCAGGGTGCCGACCTTCACGGGCTGTGTGGGGCGGGAATGCTGAGGTGTGGCTTGCCTGTCTGTCGGGTCACCGCGTAGCCATGGGCGTTGGCGGGCGCTCAGCCAAGAAGCTGGCCGTGACGTCCGCGGAATCCTTCACAGGGCAGCCAGTTCCTGCCCTCACCGTGATTGAAGACGGATTCAGGAGGTGGCGCCTCGACGGGATCCGAACATGGCGACAACGCATCGCGGTATCTCCGTGGAGCTCCTCGAGGGTGCCTGCCTCGGTTGTGGATCGCTGCACCGGCAGGCACTGGCCGGAAGGAGCCAATCCTCCGTCTTCCTCACCACGAAAAGGATTTCCTGCCATGGCCGCCTCCAGTGTCATCCATCTTTGCAGTGAAGGAAAGGGATCCTGTGCTATGGGGCAGCCGCCCGCGCCCATCAGAAGGATCCCAGCAGGGGCGATGACCTGACGCGGCCGCCCAAAGGCCAACCCTGGCCTCTGCTGCGTTCCGGCGAGCAGCGCGCGAGGATTGTGGTCTTGCGGGCAGAAGTCTTCGGCTGCGCGCATTGGCTTCCGCCGGCACAGGCTCAGCCTCAGCCAACTTGTCCAACTGTGCGGCAAGGGCTGGCAGGGCTCTCGGAAAAAAACATTCTGCCAGGATGTGTTCGTCTCCCAGGCCAAAGTAGGCATGGGCCAGAAACATCACGGAGACCAAGCAATTCGCCGCCAAGGGAACTGGCACAAATGGCGCTCCCGGATCTCCGCAGGGATACTGCTTTAGCCGCTTCGCCCAGGCACCTCCAGATTCCTTCAGCACGCGCATCAAGCGTCAGCTCGATCATCGAGAAAACTGTTGCTTTGGTGAGGCCACTGCATGTAGCGGACACCTTTTGGTGCAGCACTTCCGAATGTCTGAAGAAACAAGGTCAGTCGCGACCCTGGTGCTTGCTCAGTGCAAGCGGAAGGGCCTTCCTGCTCAATGCAGTTTGGACGTAATTGCCGGGCGAGTCCGCGCCGGGTGACCAGAGTCCACCCGAGCGTTGAGCAGATCTTCCAGGGCCAGCTTGAATCACTGTACTGCTCAAGACTGGGGCTGCCTGGGGAAAATCCACAAGCAGGTCCCACATCGCTCTGGTTTCGCTCGCGTGCCGTGGAGCACAGAGCCAAAACACCGCAGATCCAGGACCACCGTGGGCAGCGATTGAGCGCCTGCAGCTTTGGCGCCCAACTGCGACAGCTGCTGTGAGGGGCGTTGGGGGTTGGGCTGGCGGTCATTGATGCCCATTCTTGCATGCCCCTCGCCAAGTACCGCCCGGATTCCCGGGGCCGCGCGGCTACCAGGGCCCGCAGCAACGTTTTGCCATTGGGCCTTCCCATTCGGTTATTTGGGTATGGAGGGACTGGGTTTGGCTGCATGCCCGCCACGCGCCCGCGCCCCAGAAGGGATCCACGGCCAGTGGGCTCCGGCCTGACGGGCCGCCAAAACCAGACCTGGCCCAAGCGCCCGGAAGCCGCCTGGCACCGCTCCATGCCCCCTCCCACCTCCCCCCACCTACGAACGCCTCTGACGCGAAGCGACGTTGACGCGGCGGATGCGCAATGAGCCCCATCGATAACCGCTGAATGCTCATGGAAACTGCTGGGCCGCGCAAGCCCCGCCCCAGCCGAGGACCATCGCCGGCAGGATCTGGGCGAAGACGCTGACCCAGATCGACGACTCACCGATTCAACGGCGTGATCCAGACGCCAAACGACCACTACGGACCTGTGGGCGGCGTAGCGAAGGGGCTCTGCGTAGCAGTAGAGCTGAGCGTTGCGAGCGCGATGAGCTGCCTGCAGCTCTTGCCGCCAGGCGCCCAACACTTTCCGCGCCCGGTGCGGCCGCTGCGAATGCTGCGGCGCGCGGCTGTTGCGCTCCAGCAAATCCCTTCCACCAGCGGGCCCTGGAGGGGACAACATCGTGCCCCAGGACCGATTGAGGCGGCTCGACGACCTCAGCACAAAACCTGCAGGGCAGGCGGACACCCTGGCCGCCGCTTCAGATTCAGAACGGCAAAGGTGGCCGGCGCCACATCCGAGAGACGGATCAAGCAGGTGTCGGGGTCGATTGGTGTGATGGATCAAAAAAAAAACCATGTGGAGATAGAAAGGCTGCGGGGCTTCGTGGACGCTGCATGAACCACGAATGCCGCGCACGCCGATCTTGTTGCTGGCCTGGCAGCACACGCTTCAAACGACATCGGCGGAAGCAGTGGCGCGAGCGATGCCTCGGTTTCCCTGGACAACTTGCGGCAGGACGCCAACCGCGCCACACACCACCCACTGGAGATGGAGATCGGGCATTGTTGCGGCCTTGAAACGACCAGGGGGCTGAGGCACGGGCCACCGAGCCGGAGGCCAGAGGCTACATAGGCCTTGGACGATGTCTCGTCGCCATTGCAGACCACGAAAAAAGCTTTGCGACGTTTCGCACCGCCCTTTCTGGTTGGTCAGTTGCACGCTTTGCTGGAAAGCCCAGTGAGTCAAGGCTGGAATCGCCACAGTCCAAAGCGAACAGTGCTGTGATTTTTTGCTTGCGCCAAGGCGGCTGCAGGCGCCTGCAGAATCCATTTCAGGCGCTGCCAGGGGCTTCGGGTTGGGCCGGTTCATTGGTGCGTTGTAGGGACGACCGATGGGGGTGAGGCGGGCGTTCGAGCATGGCGAAGAAAACAAGTTCGGGAACTGTTACAGCGAAAATGGCCTTTTGCAGGGGGGCCTTGGCTTGCCCCACCAGGGGCAGCTCAACAATTTTTTCTTCTTTTCTTTTTCA
>Ga0163217_1117094_pt1 | contig 10424 bp, 6 predicted proteins | sample SynspAceP_FD_185933 | JGI IMG/M metagenome (GOLD analysis project Ga0163217, IMG submission 185933) | Saline lake microbial communities from Ace Lake in Antarctica - Synechococcus sp. Ace-P (PacBio error correction) | ecosystem: Environmental > Aquatic > Non-marine Saline and Alkaline > Saline ... | reverse complement strand
CTTTTGCGCATGTGGCACTTTTCAGCGTTCGGCAAACGTCTCTGTGCGAAAATTTTCCGAATCAAGCTTATACGCCAGATTTACGCAAATGCTTGACACCGAAAACTGCATATATGCACGCGGTAACTATTTCCACCCTGACCACTGTCCATTGGACCTGCCCCCCCAGCAAAATATGCAATGGCATCGTGGGCAAGCCATGTCTATGTACAAAGCGATGCACTCACAATATCTCAGAGGGCCAAGAATACTGCACTTGAGCTTGGCACGCCCAAGCAGAAAGTAGATGACTCAATATGGCGAAGATCAAGGTGCGATCCAATCCTTACCTAGATGTCGTCAGAAGTGGGATGATTACTGACAAAATCGGTAAAGTCTCAAAAGCCTACAAGTTTAAGAGACCAACCGTCCAGTTTGCGCCTCAAGGAGCCGTCCTTTCCTGCACCAGATACGGCCTCCAAGTCAGATGCCTTACAATGGGATCTTTGGCAGGTCCAGCACCCTGAGATTCCATCTTACGCCAATCTTTATCCATTCAACTTGCGAGCCAGGTTGCGTGGATTAATGAACCGCGCACTTTGGAGATGTAGGATGCCCATTAATTGATAATTCCATTAGAACTTTAGTTTTAAAAATACCTCAAACCGCATGCTCGGAATGTAGCGTTGGAACAGTCTTCTCGAAAAATGTGGACGCCGCCGATTATAACTCCTGAGGGATGCCCATGCTTCGTCATTTATACACTTGCAATTTTTGCAGCCCACTTCCTAAAAGTTAGTCGCCCTATCGAGATGACTTGAGTTGATTTGGACGAATCAAGCCTTGCTCACCCGGAACTATTATCTCAGCTGACGATGCATATTTCGGAGCGCAGCGGATCAGCAAATTTGGCATACGTTCTTGATTATCGGTGATAAAGGAATCATTTCACAATATCAATGACTTCTTCTCCGCTTCAACCAAAACTTTACCTCAACGCTATGGGAGACTATAGAAATGGCGCCCTCAATCAGAAGACAATAATGAGTCTGGAATTTATGGCGACTACAGCCGCCCTTGGCGTAGATAGCTTGCAAGAGGCCTGTTCGGAAGGAAGCACATAAGCGTTATAACTTCATTCCTTCGATTATGCCAGGCCTATGACGAGACAGTCTTTGCATGGGGAATCTGGCCATCCGAAGCTATTATGCTTCGCACGCCGGGCGAAAACAGCCAAAGCGTTCAGGCAGAATTCTTTGGGGAGAAAGAAACTCCTTGGACGGCGAAAAACCTTTCGATCACTATTTGGAGAGAAGCCCATTCAATTCGTTACGAGAACCTATTTCGTGATTAGATTATACCACATGGGATAATTCTGAAAATGTTTTAGCATTCAAAACTCGACCCAGTCAAGCCTCATTTGACTAGCGGTTGTTTTTTTTAAGGGGCAGCTCCTCCCTACCCCTATTAATTGACTCAAATATCTTCCTGATTACTATTTTTAAAGAAATGAGAAAAAATACCATCCTAAACTAACCTAATGTCTAGCCGAGCTGACAAATCTTCGAGGCCTAAAATCAAGCATTTCAGAGGATATTTGGATTTTTACTCCAGAATTGAATTAGAAGTGATTTTTGATGCTAATCAGACCGGTATGGTGTGAATTCATTTTGCGCATTAGCTGAATATTCAAACCGATCCTTCAGCTATGGGGCGAAGGCAGAAGATTCTTTATTTTTCCTTGCCTGTTATTCATCATTTGGAGGAATTGAAGCAAAAAGATGGCTTGCAAAATTGCATTCGAGCCTGAATATGAACGAAAGAAAGGCCATTGGATAGATCCTGCCTGTGCGCGAAGATCAGTTCGATTAATGTGGATTTGTAAGAAATCGAAATCACAAAAAACTGGTGGGCGATTATACGAAGTTCGCGAAAAAAATACCGAGCCAGCAAATGGATTACCCTGCTGCATCGCACCAAAAATCGCCCATGGCCATGAAGTAATCCCAATCAAATGGGAAATCCAAAAAATGATTTCTATTCACACAGTTTGATCGTTGTGCTTCTTGGAGTTTTCATCCATTTTTCCACCTGGGATTTTTTGATGCTCATTATAACCAGAAAACAGCACTGGCACGCTTCGAAGTTGGTAGTCGAACCTTATCAATACGCAGACAGAAAATCACAATCGCCTTTACTCCCAGCAAATAGCTTTAGTCATCTACGCGCAATATTTCTCGATATTCCAGAAAATTCTCAAGCTCTGTTTTGGTTGGTTTATATCGCCACATCGCTCTGTTTTATATTTTGTGCACGGAAAATATCACATCCTATTTTCCCGTGAAATGGGCTGAGAATATTGAAACCAATACAGGTTAGATTAATTGCCTTCCTCTCGCTTTTATTATTTTTGATGCGACCCTGCATTTATTCAGTTACTTTGGATTGATTTAGGTTTCAAGCTTTTTCTGCGCTTAGCAATTAGCTTTTTCAACTGATTATGTCTTTTTTTTCTTTTTTTTGCGCTCCTACCACATTTCAAAATACATTATTTCACTGATCCTCAAAATTGCGTAAAATCAGACACTCTCTTTTTTTGCTAAATTATTAGGCTCATCAATCCTTACTCTTATGAATAGCTAATTATACGCTGATCCTTCGGTTTGGAATCAACTTTCGGCTTCAGATCGTCTGACTGGAAGACATTTACAACCAGATCAGAAAATCCTTGCTAGGAAAAAATGCTGGCTGCCAACCAGTCACGCTTGCAAACACAAGTAGGCCTTGCAGACATTTTCTGAAAAATAGCCGGCTCAGCATAGATAGGATTGCCGCAATTGCCAGCTAACGCAGTTTTAGGACTCGATTAGAACCCGCAAGTTGTGGGAAGGAGGAGACATTCTTTGCCATCGTATGAGGATGCCGAAAACAGAAAAACTCTACGCCTTCAACGCGTAAGTGCGAAGAGCCCACCAAATCAACAGCATCGACTATTTCAATGGACGCAGCCCGGATCAAGTTTAATATTCCTGATGTAGGTCCACTTCAGTTTCTGTCCCGGACGCTTTGATGCGTTGGTTTGCCGCTTACATACAAAATTCGCGAAGCCTTACGATGGCCACTCTTTTACAACCTGCAAATCGACTACGGCAGAGAAGGTTCCCTGTTCTGAAGTGACGCCTATGAAAGGAGCAATAGAAGATGGTAAATTTAACCCGGATTTGCAGAGCACCTATATAAGCCAAATGGCCATACCCCAAAAAAAGCGTGGAGTTTTCAAAATCCCGTACACTCACAATACTATGCAGAAATCGCCAAAGGCGGCAGAGATGCTTTTATATAAGGCGGAAATTGCCTCGGACGATGATTCATACATGAAAAAAACACGGTGGTTTTTTTGAGCTACGAGGTCTTGCAGCACATACTTCAAAATTGTCGCGTAGAACCGCATCAGTACACATACGCAGGCCTCTATGATGTTCTGGAGCTACTCAAACGGGCAGGGAACAGCGGGTCCTACAAATTTTGTGAATATTCTGGAAGGTCGAATATCGCATCTATGGGATTTTGCGAAGCACACATACTTTGCACCTACTCACAGACAGCAAAAAATTGGCTTATGAGGATCGTGTAATCTAGGCAGACCCAGAATTCACAAAAATTCCAGTGGCAAGAACTGATTTCAAAAAGCTACGCCAGCTAGAGCCGAAGAGCATTGATTTGCATCCTAGTCAAGCCGCAACGCCAACTATTTCTGCAGGAGATTTTGGAGGATTGAAATGGGAAATACTACCACCTAACGTCGCCTCTAAAGAGTGGAATATGGCTTTCGCTGATTTCAAAGTATCTATTCGAGTTTGTCCTCAGAATGTCCGTCCTTGATGGATTGCGGTTTTGTTTTTTCAAATCTGAGAGTAGCACAGTTCACGTTCCAGGAGCGATCGAAATTCATGCAATGCTTGGAGCCTAGGCAAGCGCCCCTTTTACACGATTATCCAGCTTTATCACTAAAGATGAAGCCATTTGTGAGGATTTGGTTGATGGGGCCTCAGTTCAGCCGCACAGGGACATGCCCAGATAGTACATGAATATTGTGGAATATTTGAATGAATCTTCAGGAAGCCGTGCGAGCCCACTCGAATGAGGGCATTTCGGGAAGTCTCAGCCTACCGGGATGTGTGATGAACTTGATGGTGGCTACGCTCTCAACCTTGAAAGCTGGTTTGAACCCGAAGTTCGAGTAACTTCCGGAAAATGGGCACCGAATTTCTTTGCCCAGTTGCGTATTTATTGGTGGCATATCAAGCCAATTGGATTTGATTTGGGCAAACGGTGTTATTCCGTGCTTCTGCTAATCCCGTAAAAGATGGGAAACAGCAGCAGGTTATTAGATTTTTCACCGATAAGCCTATTATCTTTTGGCTATCACGTGGGTAAAGTCAACAATTTCTTTCTTTTTACCCAAAAAGCCAATTCTTTTCTTTACAAGCCTTTTCAGTTAACAATAGGGTTACCTGAGCGCTGTTAATAAAAAAAATATAGATGACGAAGAAATAAATATGCAATGAAAAAGAACTGGAGCGAATGTAGGAGAAATTTTACTTTTGCCTTGTAAGCCGTGCTCCCTCAGGTAGGATGCTGCTCTCGTGAGCGAGGAATTGTACTTAATTTTGGGTGCAGTTGAAAATATGTATAAATGAGGAATTCACTTTAGAACCCATCATGCGACAGTGGTCCTGATGGATGTGCAAAATCCAAAAAGCAAATACCGATGCGGCTTCCGCTTCTTCGATTCTTTCAGATGTGGATCTCAGCTATAGCCTCTCAACTATCATATCATTCCCTTGACAAAGCAAATGTGGTCTATCAAACCATCCGGGCCTTGAATTTTAAAAGCTAAGAATTATTGACCGGGGCGATTCAGGAAGTTATGAAAGCGTGCTAACAGCAAGATATACAGCTGAAGAACTATTCACCAAAAGACCTGCTGTAAGTACAGAAAATGAAGAGCACTTATCAACGAATGTTGGAGTCACATCGCGTGATGCATTTTCGATTGTGTCATTAGCTTCTCAAACGTACGACGCTATTGAGCCCAAAGCCCAAGACTGCTGAGCAAAATGCATTGAAAGGCCAAAGCGGATTTTGCATCGAATTTCCGTGTAGTAAGCGAGCGAACATTGCCCGGCAGCTATGCGCGAAGCGAAGCATTGAGACTCAGAAAATGAAGTCCTGATGATCGAAGAGAAAAATCGAAGCCAAACAAAACCATGGAAAAAGTGGAATGGGATTCTTCGCGAGTTACTGGAGCCGGAGCATTCCATTTATTGGAGTGGTGGTGAAACAAAAATTAATTCAGATTTATAAAATAGATGGGGAAAGCGTGTTTTTGGAAGCGGATTTCAAAAAACACGCCTTTATTTTTATTTGAATTTTATGAAGTGAAAAAGACCAATTCATATTTCAATAAACACGCAGCTCTATAAGGGCTGCTGCTCGCGTTGAGACTCTTTATTTTATCGAAGGATCCTGACATAAGTGCAGACCAAAAGTACGGTAATGCCTTTGTTCTTGCTATGGGAGAACATTCTGTTAGTGACGGAAACAAAAAACAACAGAGCCCTATCTCTCCTTTTGTAGATGGAAATCTACTTGATTCATCCTGCTTGGAAACTGGAAGATCGAAAGAATGAAAATTTTTAGATCGATCCTAAAGCAGATCTACCTCTTCCTACTTATTCGACAAATTGCTAAGGCTGCCCTTTGACGTATTAAATGATTGAGAAACTCCCACGCATTACAATTCAGCAGGCAATCAGTTATCTTCTCTTAATCTTGACTTATGCAAAACTTACGCTAGCGACCATTGCCTCTTTCCTCATATATTTTGGCCTGCCTGAACCTGAGCGAAAAAAACATTCCAAAAAACATTGGACCCGAATTGGAATACGACTGACTATTCACCGAAAGGCAGGAGATGTAAGGGATTTTCAAGGCGCAAGCTATGCGATCAGCTCTATGGTTTACTGGCTTGGCCCAATGATTGCAAACTGGACTGGACTTAGGTGACAGAAATGGATTTAAAATCGGCCGGCAGAAGGCAAGATTGGGAAAGGTGCCCAGGATTCTATACTTCGAGCATTGGGGTGGTCGACGAACCGGCGATTTGGAGGAAAAAGGATATGGACATGGGCAGAATATCGATTTCGCCTGCATGGAAGATGAAGAGCATTTGGGATGCGGATGTCATGATTAAGATATTGTTGGCAGTATATCTACAGTCGCTCATGTATCAAATAAGACACTCGCTCAGTCCTGAACAAATCAGAAATGGATAGGCTCAAGCATATTTAGCTCGATGAAACACGCCTTTCATTGGAAAAGATGGGTTTTCAAAAGAAACATTACTGTGGCGTTTCTAATCAAACTGCTCATTGATCTCCATGGTGAATATGGGAATACTTCGCAGCCACAAGCCCGATCCAAGAACACAAGGATTATTGAGATGATTGATGCACAGCTGACACTGATGATCTTTGCTTTTTTGCCCCCTTACACGACCAGAAGTTGCACTGGAAATTGCAGAACTGTCCAATTCGACTACGCCTCGATACTAATGCACAATGTGGCTGCAGAGTTTTATGTAATTTCATGTATTCGCTTGCATTCGGCTACCGATGAAAACTCAACGCATGAAGGCCCCAAGTTTTTGCGCTAGCTGAAGAAAGCCTAAGAAAAGGCCTGCCAGAAGGATCAGCCGTTAGCGAGCATGTATGATTTTATAAAAAGCTTAACTATGATGCGCGTTACCCCATGGGAAACTACCCGCGTATAGCTCTCCTATCAAGCTTATTCAAATTAACAGAGCTGGCTATGATTGGCTATCGAAAGATTATCCCGTTTGCAACGGTTGCTTGCTTGGCTGAATCAATTTTGGAGCAAGTTGGTGTGAGCTTGTTTTATGGAGAAGGCCGGCCGCGGGGGCGCGCAGCCCTGATTTAGTAGAAGAAACTATAAAAAATCGCGTACTTTGGCCAGGTTGGGATTCAGACACCCACTGCACTTGGGGCAGGACTTTTAGGTTTATGCTTGGGAAGAAGGAGTTAAAAAAAGCCTATTGGAGAACATCGCCAACAAATTCAATATCCATCGAACTCGTGGCAGGTTTCCCCAAATGATGTATTGACACCTTTGGGAAAACATGGCTCAAACCGGCAGTATTCATTTCGATCGAATGGTACAAGAAATCTTGGGCGCGGAGTGAATTTGGGAAAGCGATGAGTGGATTACATCCAGCCAACCTCCAAAATCAAAGCGGCAAGATTAGATTCAACAAGTAATAAAAACAATCAAAGCTAGTATTCACTTTCAAGATCTTATCCATTTCCTGCCTGTTGGCCCAAACTCATCCCGAGTTTATCCAGAAGCGCAATCTCCAGGGTCAATGCGATCATAATTTCCTCTACACGATATCCACAGAGTACTCCAGTGATAGAGGAGCATTGCGGATTCATTTTAGCTCGATCAAGAAACTTGCGAAAGTCACTTTCTCATCTGATCAGCGCAGCAATCTTGCATCATCAAAGCCCGTAAGGCCCAAGTAATCACCTGATGCATTCCGCTTTTGCGTTCCGACCTTTCCGCTCCACTTTCACCACATAATGCGGATACCCTGAAGCCAAAGTTCATTATGGCAATTCGAGCATTGACTTCGGTAGGATCCATCATGATTTAAAAGTGATTTAAATTGAGGCTCGGCTTGTGCGTTAAAATTTGAGATGTATGAAAGCATCTGGTTTTTCAAATAGTAATTTGAGCTTTATTTATCTACATCTTCGATTTAGCTATTGCGTTTACCCCTCATTATGAAGGATAACCCAAGTTTTTTTGAAATTCAAATTTTTTCTATAAAGGATCTCTACTTTAATCAAATTCAGTTATCTCAATTCGCTAATCTCTTCCTCTTAATCTTCCAATCGCTATTCTTCTAACCACACTACTTCGATATACCTTCTCGCATAGCCTCTAAACTCCGAATTGCTTTTCACTTTGGCCAGATATCTTGAGTTGGCTAGGTTTCGACCTACGCGTAGAGCATTGCACATTTCATCTATTCCTCCATCTAGATCCAGCGACTTGGTACATATCTCAGAAGGCTTGTGGTAATTCTTTTGGACATACTCATTTCGAGCTGCTTTCCGCTACTCTCTTCCCTTTTTCGAAATTGGATTCGATTGCCGTCGTTACCGATGCTAGAGTGCGGGATCCCAACTTTTTTGCCAAAACTGAAGTATGATCCGCGGAAGTAATAGCCGGCAGTTGGCGTTAGATCTGGCGCTGCATAGCGCCTACTTTCCATTCAAAATTGAGTAGTCCTCCATTATCACTTTGTCAACGCCGATTTATGGAGGACGTCATTCATCTTTCCATAGGATGATTCCGTCCATATTATTATTAGCCACCGTTCTGCTCTTTGGATAGATCGGATTCAAAGCATAATACAGAGCATCCCAAAGTCCTGCTCTCGCCTGTTACCGCAAGGAAAATAACGGTTTCGTTCACGGTTTTATTCTTCCCCGCTAAAAAGCTTTTCGCCAAAGGCCAGCCCAAAAGCCGCAGTTCCCAGTCGCATTAATCCAATGCTCCATTATAGATCGAATCGCCCGTCTCATCGGCTTGCCTATTCCCCCAAATGATCCCAATGTGCAGGAATAAATAATAAATTTCATCCGGCTTGTAGAGCCGCGCTTACTTGGCAATCACATTTTTGGAGACATTCGTATTTAGCTTTTCTACTGCCAGAGAGACTCGCTTTTTAGATCTAATGACACGCTTGAAAATCAGCTTTTCGAGCTTGGCCAGCATTTCGCGGCTCATTCATTTCCCAAAAACCATTTCAAATAGTTTATCGCCGTAGCAAGTCACCCAGCTTCAATAAGCAACTTGTAAGTGTCAGTTCCGCGGTCGTCAATGGGTAGAAGTTGCTCCGCCGATTTTCATCGATCTGCACGACATTAAAGCTCATAGCCTGCCGGGCATCGTATTTGAATGCCACGCATCAAAACGCCTATTGCACCTTGGCGAATGCTCTCAACTTATAAGGTCCAGCGACCGTAATAGGTCATAGTATTTCCCTTAAAGAATGCCTTCATCTTCAGTTCCAAAACCAGGCATCGTGACCGAGCAAATCATCACGATTTTGCGGTGACATCGATGTTTTTATAGTCATCCCATCCGTATTTCAGGAGCTACAATCCCAAAGCCTTGCAAACACAATTTCCGGCGTCTGAGAAAACTCCACTATCGAGTCCGTTCGCTGTGTCCAGATCACATTAGTCTTTTAAGCCCTCAATGTATTGATAGCATTCTTTTGCAGGACTTAATCTTTGTTCATTTCGCTTGCCAGCGGTACTATGATAGAACCAAGGGACATCCTGAAAGTAGAATCACCATTACCGCCCTCTAAACCCATTGTTTTTAAATTCATATCAGGTAGTTGATCGTCTTTGTTTCTCCTGCGGAAGGCATTCGCCCTTCAAATTCATCCGAGCTAATGTTTGATGGATATGGGGGCCTCCAGCATCTGAAATCTGAAAGGACATAGGCATCCTTTTTAGCTCGCGACAAGCCAAAAAGGTAAAGTCTGGAAGTGCCAAAAAGGCCAAAGGATTTTGAATCATCGGTGAGTGGTTTGGGTTATACTTTTGAAATGAAATTTAAGAATTATCTGCTAATTTATCTAGATTCACACAAAACCCTTCCTTTCGCTCCTATCCAAAATCCAATTCCCTATGAAACATTATTTCCGAGGAGAATGTGATTCTGCATCTACCGAAATCCGAAATCATACATCCGAAAATCTCCCGCCAGACCTTTTGTGATAATTCTCTCAATCCCTTTCTACCTTCTTACTAGCCTTCCCGCCATCCACCAAAAGAATCCTGCCTCCCAATAACAAAACCGAAGTCATTACCAGGCCTCAGTATTATTCACAGCATACATTGCCATATATCATCCGAAAAAAAAACAGATGAGCACAAAGCTGACAGGAAGCGATCACTCCGTTGCCATATCCAAGAAAAAACCCAGAAGGCTTCGTCAACTACACAATCCTCAATATTGGAGACTTCAGCGCAGGCCGGAAAAAAGCCCAGTAAATAGCCAAGAAGGTAAATGCATTGCATTTAAGAAAAGAATAGGTTTCATAGCGAGTGGCTGTTTGTTTGATTAAATCAATTTTTCAATTTCTCGATTTAAGTTTTTCGACCAATCTTCGAGGATTTATCAAAGATTGTGTCAATCCTTTTTATAACATTTCAATCCCCCTACTCTAACGGCTTTTTGTTTATATATTCGGATAGACAAAAAACTCTTTCCTATGAAACTTTAAAAATACCATTTATACTTTTTTTTTTTCCTCATCCTCCTATCTGCCATCTCTCTCT
>Ga0163217_1111702_pt1 | contig 10425 bp, 10 predicted proteins | sample SynspAceP_FD_185933 | JGI IMG/M metagenome (GOLD analysis project Ga0163217, IMG submission 185933) | Saline lake microbial communities from Ace Lake in Antarctica - Synechococcus sp. Ace-P (PacBio error correction) | ecosystem: Environmental > Aquatic > Non-marine Saline and Alkaline > Saline ... | reverse complement strand
GTCGCTTTGGGCGGGTCGGCGCGGAAAGCCCGCGGCCCGCGCACATGTTATTTGCTGACGCTTTTGTCGCCGATCCGGCTTCTTTCGTAATCAGACGGCAGCGCGCCGGGGTGCAGCTCAGTGGTGAGTGTGGTCATAGCTCTGGCGTGACATTGCACCCACCACGGCGACGTTGTCGGCCATTTTGCCCTTTGTTCCCCAATAGGTCTTTGGTCAACTGATAGGCATCTCATCGCTCCATCTTTGTGGGGCTGAAGGGCGGCAACGGGGCAGGGAGGTCGTGTCACATCCTGTTCTGGCCCGCATGGGTTCGCGGAATGACAATCGTGTGCGTTTGGATTGCGTGATCTGCTAATCGTTCAGCGGGATACATTGACGGGGGTCGAAGCCGGCCTCAACACCGATTGGGCGCCGGAATGAGCCACGCAGTGACGAAAGCCTCGATCTGCCCATTCTCAGCGCGGCCACGGCGTTTGGCTCAACTCCAGCATTCAGCAATCTCTACGCTGTCCGACAACCGACATTTCCAGATACTTTCGCCCCCTCGTCGCGCCGAAAGACCTTTGCCAGAAAATGCTTTTGGCCCTCTGAGGTCAGCATCGAACTCCGTGGCTTCGCTGTCCTGGCTCACGACCATGGCATGAGTCAGGTGAGGGGATCGGAAGAGGCGGCGAATTTCATCAAGCGGGGCCGTCTTGCCTTCAAACTCGCCTTGCCGTTCTTGGCCAGCCCGACAAGCGATGCGGGATGGTGGTAAAGACATAGGCGGGGCCCCCCCCCCCCCCCCCCAAAAACCCCCCCGCCCCCCGCGCACGCACTTCCATGAACGTTTTTGAACCGAGCCTTTGGCTCTTCTTCTCCGTGACTGGAATGTCTCCGCCGCTGCCCGCTTTTCATGGCTTCGGCAGCTCCACCGGCCCATTTGATAGGTTTAAGATGAGGCCCGATTTGGCAGACTTATAAGTCACGCGGGTCTCTGCGCGGCCGGCTGCCAAAAAGCCACGGCGAAGGCCGCGCAGATTGTTTGTCTCAATGCATCATGGTTGTTCCTCCCTCAAACCCACGAAGGCGTCTCTATTCCCACCTACATAGGCGCGGAATGCCTCCGTGGGACTTTGTGGCAGCAAGCTGTCGTATTGTCGAGAATGCGGTTTCGCTGATATGATCGGGTGAAGGCGGGTGATTGCGAACATGGATGCATCCGCACCTACAGCGTTTTGAGAACCTGGCTACCTTCGCGCGACAGTTGCTATTCTGCATTCGGCCGTTATGCAGGCAACGTAGGTTGAAGTGGCGGCAAGGCGGCGCTAAGTACCAGGTTGCTAGACATCGCATGCTACATTTCAGTCTCACAGATCATCTCGGATCTGCCAAACGGCCAGTCGCAATTTGCTTTGCGAAGCTCTGCCTTCTCTCGAACCGAAAGCCGGATTGCCACGCAAGTAATTTATCGGTGCCGAGAACCGAACGTCACGGACGATCGCGGAACATTTCAACACAGGCATAGACCAAAGCCCCCAGATGTTGCGTGGTTCCGTGAAGGGACCCAACCTGATATCGCGGCACCGAAGCCGTTATTGACTCGCGTCAATCAGCACCCTTTTTTCCCCATTCCGTATTCCCGCTTGGCGGTTTGCGCCGCCTGACGGCGGTAGCTACCGGGAAGGGTGGAATTGAAGCCTTCACCTCCATCGTTTCAGCGTGGAATCGCATTGCGGTTGAAAAGTTTCGTTTGCGACTGCACTACCGCAGAGCTCACAAGGCCACTGCAATGCGTATTCCTGATCCGCAATGCGTTTGCAAATGTCGGCATTTCATATGGTTTCCGCTCGCAGTTTGGCCGTTTCCGCGCGCGTGGGTCCGCGACAGCATTCCGCATGGCGAATAGTCGGCGTAAGGGCGATTGCAAAACCGCCCCGCCATCCAGGTTACGGGCGGGCCATTGTTCAAGGTCGTGTCCGCGGGCACGGGAGGCCTTCGATGCGAGATTCTCCGGCTGGTCGGCCTTCGCAAGAGATGATGCGGGGCTGGACGTTCATTGGCGGCGCAAAGCTACGGGGAATGCATAAGGTCGGCCACACTGGTTGCCTCATGGCTTCGCGCGGCGTTCGGCCCAGAGTCTACCTTGTGCCTGATCAAATCACTTGCGCCATGGGCCTGCACTTGACGTCCCCGCCGGCGTACCCATGGCAAGCCAAGGCTGTCCGTCCTTCAGGCCAAGAATTGGGGTTCGGCGTCAGCCGAGGGTGTCGCCCTTCGCCAGAGAGAGACAGAGAAGAGACGTTGAGGTGACGGCGAATTCGCACGCTCTGCGACCCGCGCGAGGGAACCGACAGGGACCGTGCGGGAGGATCACGGACGGTATCATTATTGGGATCGCTCGGGGTGGCGGAAGAAGATATTTCCGGCGCTGCTCGATCACGCTGCATGAGAGGTATCTTGAGCAGCCTGCCTCGAAGACGGGCGTCTCGCCAAGGGACCGTGGCGGAGCCTGCGGGTTGCGGGTCGTGCGGTCGGAGGTCTCATTCGATGCTCGCAAGCCGTGTGGGTCGGCGATGAAGCGGGGTCCAAGCGCGCCTCCGGGGCGATTTGCATCGAGCTGTGGATAAAAAAAAAATACGGTGAAATGCGCAGCTCGCGGTGCGGGCCTCGTCCTTTCTGACCAGGGTCGTGATCAGAAAATGCAATTGAATTCTGGTTATCCGTCTCGGAGCAGCGTTCCGGGCCGGCTTGTTCCGCTGCAAGCGTCTTGCGCCATTGAGATGCCTTGACCACCAGGGGCACCGCAGCAGTGGCACCTGTTGCGCCTCGAAACGCTCCGATGGCCAGGTCGGCATCCTCACGCCACCTCTAGGACGCGAGATCCTCGGCTCGCAGGAAGGCCGCCTTTGTCGGCTGGGAAGTCGACGATGCGCTGCGCAATCGGCCCAGTGGTAAAAATGCCAGCGGCGTGTGGCGGCCAGCCAGCGCGCGATCGCCCCACGCTCGGTAAACGGCGGGCACTCAGGATCGTCCATGTATTGCGTCTTCGCGTTCTGCGGCGAATTTCAGCTGGCTGCAAGGATCTTGGACCAGTTGCGACGACGCGCTTTTTCAAATGCAGCGATTTCAAACCCGTCTTAGTTTCGCTCAGCAGCGCTTTGAATTTTGTGATCTGTCCATGTCGGACACCCCCGTGCATATCGCTAGCAGTTGGTTCATCGCCGTCAGGCGAGCCGAGATATCCCTTGCTTCGGGGGAATGTCGTACGTAGCGAAAAAACAAAAAACCGGTTTTGATTCTAGAGGTTTTGAAATCGAAGGAAGCCTACGTCGAAATATTATTTTCTCAGCGCGCTGTCGAGATACGGGGTGCGATTGAAGATCGGGTCACGCTACGACCTCCGGTCTGACTCTGTGCACATGCTGTGCCACGTGATGTTGATTTTGGAGTGCACCGGATGTGACCGAACGAGAAAAGCACCCAAGGGGTGCCTTTTTTCCTTTAATATCAACGCATGGCGAGAGATATTGCTCCGGACCGGATAGGGATCGAACCTACGACCCAATTGATTAAAAAAACCCCAGTCAAACTGCTCTACCGCTGAGCTACGTCGGAACGGTCTGGCACCGCTATTAGCGTATGGTTAATTTACGGGTCCGAGGGATTTGTACACTTTGATTTTCCAGATTTTTTTCAAACAGGTTTGTAACACCTCCGAAATGAGGCCGTGGCGCAAAGCGGACCTAGTGGGACGCAATCTGTTTTTTCTGTAAGGGCATTCAGTAGTGCAAGGACGATTTGCGGGTCGCGGCACCCAACAATGCAGGCGGGGTTTTCGTGTAGCATTTCGGCGGCCGAGCGCGCAAGCAGTGGCGGCGCGTGTTTCTAGTGCAGGCAGGGATAAATCTGCCTCGCGGGAAGCCGAGCGAGGACAACCAATCCAGTCGCGCGGAGTCTGTCACCGGGCACGTGGCACAGGGTAACCACCGCCAGCGGTTTGCTGCAGTTCCGCGCAGGTGACGCCATAAAGTCGGTCAGATCCCCATCCGGGGCGACACAAGCGACTGGCCCAGCCATAACGCTGGTTGCGGTTCGGAAACAGGCGTCGCCCCACCGCAGGTACATATGGTTGCCGAATTATGGCCGGGGTGTATGATTCACCTGCACTTTCCCATCGTCACCGGCGATAGTCTCTGCCGTGGCGGAGAGCTGGTCGGGGATGAACTCCGCATCGTTTGCTTCGCCACGCGATGTTGATTGCGCGGCCAGTTGCTGCATCACGTCGGACCGACCGGCGAAGAGCATCCCCGAACGCAAGGATTGGTGCGGCACTACGCGAGGGCAAGGTTCGTGCCAAGCGGCGCGTGGTTCAAGATGGATGGGGTCCACAATGATTATGGCTGATGTGCTGGTCGGGCCCGAATCGCTCAAGAGATCGCCTCGCAGATGGACCTGCGAGGCGGGCCCAGGGATCAATCACCGCCGATTGCGCGGGGTTTTTACCAGCAGTAGGTATTGGTCCGCGATAGGTATGGGCGAGGGTTGTCGGCCACAATGCGACGAAACCTGGCTCTTAGCGTTTTCGGGGGCAGGTCGATGGCGGGTTCCACAAGTCTGTCTGGGGGCAGATTAGGCTCTTTTGCCTTTTCACTGGGGCAGAGGGGCTGAGCTAGGTCTATCTATGTTCTTTGTCTGGCTCAAACGTTATATGCCCCGCCAGGCTCTTGGGCGTGCTGCCCTGATTCTGCTGTGCCGGTGGTGATCTTGCAAACTCGGTGATGACTGTTAGTCTTTGCGCGCGGAACTACTGAGGGGGTCACCAACCAGATGGACCGATCGGTCCTGCGCGAGGCGCCCTTGGTGCATTGCAGCTGTAGAGGCAGGCCCCCACAAGCCGATGCGTTGCAGCCCGCTGTGCAAAATCGGCTTCCGCAGTGCTTCGGAATGCGCGTGTGCCCCAGTTTCGCCGCCGAGATTTTCCGTCCGCGCAAAACGGATTGAAATGGTATGACTATTCGGCCGGGTGATCGGTGGCGCGTCTTCGGAGGAGAAGCTGCCGTCGTTTTGAGCCTCGACCTTGCCCACCCAGGGGGTTGCATCTTTATACCGGGTCACGGTCGGCCGCTGGATATCCAATTTGACGGCCCGCCGTATTTCAGCGGTCAAACCCGCATCAGCTGTTTGTGTATACCTTTGCTTCGGCTTTTTGATTGACGGTTGATTTCGTTCGTTTATCTGCGCAACCAGCTGCGCCCGATCAAAGTTCTGGGCCCGCGCGGCCGAAGCCTTTGGACGGGGGCGACAGTGGGGCCATATACGCCCACTGGACCGCGGTCGAAGTGACAGCGCGGCGGGGGCTGCTTTTGTCGATTATGCGGCGCGCGGATCGAGCGGCAGATTCGAACAGCGGACACTTGATGTTGTCGGGCCGTCCAGTCCGACTTTGCGCCACGCCGCTTCACCGGATGCGGCTTGGGCTGGCGCATGATAGACGATGACGATTGCAGCAGAGCCGCTGTTGGCAAGATTGGTTCAACGATATGCGGGGATGCTGACGCGTTTCTGGATTTCGAAAGCACAGCCGAGGGCGAGGCCGAAGCGCTTTGGACCCACGCGTGATGCAAACCGCGGTAGAAGATTTGCGCAGCGTGCGGGGCGCAAACGTGACCTCTGGCTGGCCGCCGAGGGTGACGGGACAGGGCCACTGTCCGTCTGGCGGATGGCGATTTTGCGGGGCAGTGGATATCTGATTCGAATGCGGTTGCGGTGGCGCGCGGGCCGAGGTGTCGGGTGCTGCTGAACGGACAGACATTACGGATCAGGGTGAGGAGACGGACCAGGCATCCCCGCAGACTTTCGTACTGACGCCGTGCGGACCGTTCTCGCGACTTGGCTCCTTTGCAAGCAATTCAAAACGTGGTAAGCGGGCGGTGTTGGGCTGCGGCCTTCTCCGCCATTCGCGACGGCACATCGCCCCGCGCCCATTGGTGGACGTTGCGCTTGGGGTCTTCGTGACAGTCTTGGCGGTCTGCGCGCAGATCTTATCGTCGCCCATCAGGGGGACAGCGAGTTTCATCAAATTCGAACATTTTTCTCGATACCTTGCACCAAACACCCTTGCGCGTTGGTTACCTCAATAATGAGGATTATGTGCAATGCGTTTTGTTATGCAGCCTTCCGTTTTGCTTGGCGGTCTCGCCTTTGCCGTCAAAACCCCTGATGAATCTCGCGTCCACCACGATTCAGGGGGGGCATTGACTGACGTTCATCCAGCTCACCGTTGTCTTGCAGCGTTCTTTTGGACCGCGCCGGCCATCTCTCCGGGGAATCATCGATGGAATAGTAAGGGCGCGATGAGCGAGAGCGCGTTGCGCGGCTTTTTGAAGCGCGCGGGCTTTGTGATCGACGGTTGTTGGATCCCGAAGTGTGGTCGGCCCTTGGCCAGGTGACGCATCGCCTCCGTGCTGATTGCAATACCACGGTGACCGAAGAGACACCAGCGACCTCACCGGCTTCCATCCGACACGTGGCCGAGAAGGCCAAGATGAAAAAGCTGGGGCATTACAGCGTGTCCGAACGTCTGCGGCGCTTTTCATATGGGGCGAGGATTCTTGAAGTCGCTTGACCCGGGCGCGCGTTCCGCAGGTGATGAACAGCTGACCTGGCGATGTGGGCCAAAGATGGAAGGCGAAGTCGCGCGGATTCGAGATCCGAAAATCGAACGCGCGCTGTTGTTTCGCAGCAGCGGTTCACATGATTGACCAATTTACCCCGTAGCCTCGGGTCGGATGAACCCGTCCCCGAGCGGCAATATGACCGTCGAAGCGTGGCAATTGATCCCACCTATAGATTACAATCCGCGGATGCAATTTTGTCGCCGATGGCGTTCAGGAACAGCTGACCTGCCGCCAGGTCCGACGGTCCGGTGGGGTCGGTCTGGATTGACCTGTCCAAGCAACCTATGGTTCTGCACGGCACGGACACGCCGCGCGTCGTTGTTCACCGCTGAAAGCCACGGTGCGTGCGGTTCACAAACTGGGACGTCGAGGAATTGCCATAATGGTCAGCGAAGGCGTTGAAGTAGTGTTGTCGATTGTGCGGGCTGCGGTTTTTGTCCTTTGTTTGTGCGAACCGGTGGCGTTTTTTCGCTGCCGGGAGCTGACAGCTCAGCCGTCCTGTTCCCGCCCAACGGTGCAGATCGTGCAGATCGCGCGGAGCTGAACTGAGGTCCGAACGCCGATGAAGGGGGTCCATCGATCCCGCGGATTTCCCAGCACGAGGCAAAGGAATGCCGCGATTACCTTGCGGTTTAACGATCGGATTATGCACATGTCGTGCAACCTAGAGGGGCTTGGGGTCACCTTATAGCGAAGCGGCACCATCGTTCCGACGACGATTACCGATTGCGGCATATTACGCCCCTTGACCGTGAGCGAGATTTGCGCCGGGCGTGGAAATACCCCGCACGCCACATTGCCTTGCCCTGCTGTCAATGCGCTGCGACATGGACCCCGAAATTTCGTTTCTCTTCCTTTGCTGCGCGGCGCAATGACGACCGTGGCGCTTTGGTGTCTATCCAACAACGGGTCACGGCTACATGTGCCGACGCACCGCAACAATGCACCCCGAGGGAAATTGGTCAGAGGGCATGCTTTCGGGAATGCGTTTGACGTTATGGGGTTCACCATTCGCGGAGGGGTCCCCCCATCTCAGGTCGAACGCGCGAGGCGCAGAGGCCTATGGCCGAGGGCGTTCCAGATTGCTGTAAGGGCGGTAGCCTGTCTGGATTTTTTCGACCGGGTGGGGCGGGATCGAAACGCTTCGCATGCGGACCACTTGCCATACTCTGATGTGATTGAACGGTCGCGGGGGTTACCGCCTGTGCGAACGGGAGGTGTGCGCGATAGAGTAAGCATCGCCCAAACTGTGCTTAAAATTTCAGCGGCCTGGAAACCTTGTCTGATAACCAACTGAATGGAAGACCTGGAGCGGGTAACGAGAATCGAACTCGTACTAAAGCTTGGGAAAAGAAATGCACAAAGCATTATAATTTAATAAGCGTTCGACGGGAGTTCTGGGTAATATTTTGGCGAAGGGCTGGAAGAGCGGCCCGCCAAAGCCGCTTTCACTTAGTGCCAACACCTTTTACTCTTTCAGATTATATGATTTCTGTGGGTTTCAATTCACGGCGGGCGAGTTGATACATTTGTGAGATCGTCCAGCCGTTGGTTTTGGATGCTGATTTGTGGCCAAAGCGTCTTCTAATGGTGCTTCCGCAAAATAGAAATCTTGCAAAGAAGTCCAAACAGGGGGGGGGGGCCCCCCCTTCTGGAGCCTCTGCTAATGCAGTCATCGCACGAGAAAAGCATTCTTCGGGCGTTCCAGCTTAAGAACATCATCCCAGGCTTCCGAGGGGCTTTCTATACCCTTTTCTGGATGCCATGTCTAATCAGTTGATGTCCAACATGTTCTGCCGAAATTAGTTCCAAGTTTCGGCGACGGTTAAACCTGCGCCAGAAATCCCTACCCCCAGGTTCTTTTCAAGCACCGAAAACTCGCCAGTGAAAATTCATGGACTTCCTTTCTTGAATGCTTCACGGTGTTGGGAACAGAAACGCAGAAGCAAATCGATGAGCCTTGAGCCTCGATCTTCGGATTTAGGGCGTTGGTAGTTGGCAATCTTCATTTGGCATTACATTCTGCTGATGATCAGGGTGGCCGAGCTCGTGAGCCAAGCTGAGGCGTTGGCCGCGAAAGGCTCTGCTCCAAAGGTGTTGACACCGATAATAGGGCGTTCAAGAAGTCTTGAAAAATATAGAAGGCCAGCCTGTTTGCGGTTCTCAATACTCCAAAGCGAGCAGGGGAATGCCTTGCGTTTTCCACGCACCGAAGGGTTCATATCTTCTATCGGGGTGGCGCCCTAGACCCCATGATTGGCGTAGGCTTTTCTGCTAATACCTCAATCCGTCATCGGTTAGCGGAGCGCCACTCAAGATATCGGGCAGGACGGTGGAAAGTTCAACTCAGGCATTCCAACAAACTTTCACAGCAAATCAACTAGTCTCAACTGTCCATTGAAGCTGGCTGTTTGGTTCTTTGCTGGGAATTGAGTCGTGTCGCTCTTCACTCGACCCGCCAAAAGACGTGGTTCAACCTGCTCTTCGGATGGTGGAAGCAGGAAAATTGCTTGAGGGTGGGTCAGGGCACATCGCCAGTTATCGATACGCCGTCAGTCGGATTCGAGATGCCCTTTCGTAACTGCGATCATAGGTTGTTGGGGAAAGGTTGTAAAGCAAAGCCAAAGACTTCTGGTATTCCAAGATGCTCTCTGGCATTGGGTTCAACCGAAACAGGTTGGAAACCGCCTATTTACCCAAAAACTATTGCCATTTCTCTTCCACCTCTGATCTTCTTTCTCTTGAGTGCGGACCTTGGATGAACTGTTATCGATCAGTGTTCCCTTGACCGGCGCCCCAATATCGAAGGGTCATATGGAACCTCTTGGTTCGGAAAGCCCTCCTTAATATTGGCGCTGATCACAAGCCCAAGCAGATCTCTTGTTGGTACCGATGGAGAGCGATATGACCCACGAAGGCATTGAGACCGGGTCCAAACTGGCTAAGAGAGAACGGCCAGCTGACATAATCCCAATGTTAGTGCGCGGGGTCCACCCCGGTTCACCGGGCTCGCGCCCAAATCGAAACTTCAGCTGCTGGCAACAAAAGGAGAGTGGTTCGATGCCAATTTTATGCGGTGATCTGAATTTTAGGTGGCAAGCTGACCTATATGGTCTGGTGGCTCCATGCCAAACGATATGCTTTCCCCCCACATTGGCGCGAATGCTGCTCTAATTGCCGCCGCCCGACATTTATGTAGCTTTCGGTTATGCCGCGTTTCCTCCGGCAGCGGAAGCAGACGCTGAGTGGCCCATTAACGCGTCGATTACGACGTAGCCGGATCCAGCTCCCACATACTTTGGCCTCGTTGCGTTTTTGGTGGGGGAATCCAATCCCATTTTGCGGGCTCCATAAACTCTCCCGCCACGCAGGTATCTGCTCCCCAACCTTTAGGCTTGGGCTTTTCGATCGCTTCAGACGAATTTCATTGGGGAGATTTTCTACCCGGACACAAAATTTCGCCAGTTTTCTCGGGGACAAAAGTTTCCACGGGCCATGATTCCTTCGCTCATGGATTCACCAATGAAAGGGGGCAAATGTGTTATGGGGGATTTTGGATAAAAAAAAAAAGGCAAGGGCAAATTGATTTTAGCTGCTGAAGCGGGGTTCTTTTATCGGGGCCTTGGGATCTTTCTTCCCCGGGGGGCTGTACTATTTTTGGGGGGTCGGTTTGGAATTTTTGTTTTAAAAGGTTGGGGGGCCCGGGGTTTATCCGGATCGGAGGCTTTTTTTTTCAAAATTTTAAACTGATCCTCTTTCTATGATT
>Ga0163217_1075454_pt1 | contig 10425 bp, 10 predicted proteins | sample SynspAceP_FD_185933 | JGI IMG/M metagenome (GOLD analysis project Ga0163217, IMG submission 185933) | Saline lake microbial communities from Ace Lake in Antarctica - Synechococcus sp. Ace-P (PacBio error correction) | ecosystem: Environmental > Aquatic > Non-marine Saline and Alkaline > Saline ... | reverse complement strand
CCACTTGCGGAGATTATAGAAGAAATATACTCAACACGAAAGACACGGCGCATATTTCAATTAAAGACTTCTTATCCTGATAACTCATCTTGATCTGATTTAGAAGAAAACGCTGCAAACAAGGATTCAAATTTAAAAAAATTTGTCATGTTGATACGCTCGGCCCATTTAATAAGACTGACCAGAATGTTCAAACGTTAATGATAGCTAATTATCGGGAATTTAAGCCATTTTTTTTGACTTATTAACGAGGAAAGGAAATCGTTGAAATGAAAGAGGCTCAGTTAGCTTGTAAAGTCCAATTAACTGAGACTCTGGTAGCTTGGCTGGCCTAATACCAGGAAGCAGGAGAACAGAGCTTATTTCTGCGTCTACACAAAGCAAATTTGCTCTACTCTTGAAGGCACTGAAGCGAGGCTTGAGTAAATGCCATAAACAACGTAAACAGGACAAGACAATAACGACACCTCCAAAAACGACCAGGTGCGATATAAACGCTCACATTTCAGCTCGCATATACGTTCCGTATACTTTCTTTTACAAACAAGTAACCCTTACACGAATGCGTTTTTATACGACGAGGGTGAATGGGTCATCGCCTATTTGTTGAGGCGAATTCGAAGCGATTCTAACATCAACAGACGATCTTGACCGTCGTACTCGATACACGCATCACCAAAAATCTCTTTCACGACTTAGAATTACGACCAGCACTACTGGCAACAACCACAATAAATCAAATTCAGCCACTTGGTAAAGTTCGACTTCTCTATCCGAGCAACCAAGCTCCACGACGAGAGTTATTCAATTGTCAAAGGGCCAAAAATTTCAAGTTCTGCTCTTCTTTAGAGGATTCGCAGACAGGTTCAACATCTTTGCGTTTACTGCGACGTAATAAACGACTGCAACTCTTCACTAACAACACCCTTGTTTTTGCAGGGCTTAGAAAAACATAATCATTCCTGCCCCAATTCTAAACCTAAAATTTGGTCGACATCATCACTGCGATGGCGCGTCAACATTAAAATAGGGTCCTTTGTAGTCATGACGAACACTACGACATACTGTAACCGTCAGCACGGGCAACATCAATCTAAGATAACAAGAGAGGCTTGCTCCTTCATAATACGAGAATAGCCTTGCGGCCATCCCTTCAACACCAACGCTTGAAACCATTCTTTGTTAAGTATTCTGACGTCAATTAAAGCTAAAACCGCTCATCATCCTCAACAATTAAAATAGTTCTGGTTGTCATCTAAAACTCCATGGGCAATCCTCGTCCAACTATTATTCGTTTAGAATTAAATTTACTAGAAGATCTTTGAATTTTTCTAACTCTCTCGCGATCTTACACCGAAGTCGGAATGGCACCCACACGCGATCCCGAACGAAAATGTACACGCTATCCGCTTCGGGGAGATAGACTCAACATCATCAATATAGCCCACCAAGTGACTCGTCACCTCGAAATGGGACATAGGCCTAAGGTTTACTACTCACAATCCGAGCATTTCCCTTATTCAAACATTAAGGATTCGATAGATAAACTCGGTGTCTTTCGACCGCCCGTGTAAAATAATAGGCTCAGCCATTAATGAACCGTATCTTCTGGCGCTGCCTGCGTCGACACCACCAATTAGGAGACGAGGAACAAGGCTTCAACAGACCTTCCGTATACACCAAGCCCTTCAGGCAACTTTATTACTTACATTTACGTAAAAAAAAAACCGGACAACCAAGAACTTACACAATTAATGCAATTATCCAGCGGGAACCATGCTTTCTACGACTCAAACCAATTTATCTTAAACAAACCGACCTTTTGCCTGGTTTTTTAGGCTTAAATTCCTGTTTATCGCTTACTCTGCCAATCAAAGCCCTCTTATTTGCGCCGCCGGACGTGCACCGCCCGCCGTTGCTGTTGTATTCTTGTGACGTTTTAAGTTCAAAGCTTTTGCTGCTGCGTCTTAGGTTTCAATTTCCGGACACTTTAGGTCAAACCATGGCCACAATGAATTAACTTCAGCGTCTTCCATTTCAACCCAAGACCTACCTTTGCTTTTGACGGTAAGAAGAAATAGGACCAAAACGAACACGCTTTCAAACGGTTAACCTTAACGCCTTGAGACTCCCATAAGACGACGGACTCGCGGTTTTACGACCTCCATTAAGCATACGAAAACCAGCGGTTAAAACCTTCACCACCACCATCGACAATATTCAGTAAAACTTGGCGAATACCATCGTCCATGATCACGCCTTTTTTCAACGCGGCAATGTTTTCTTCTTGTTTACTTCGCCATGACACGGACAAGTAACTCTCGATCTATCTCCGTCGATGGGTGCATCAATCTCTATTTCGCTAGTCACCATTCCGTCGGTAAAGAGCAACAAACCAGAAGTATTAATATCCAAACGGCTACCGCAATCCGCGCTCTTCCGCGCAGCTTAGGCAAGCTTACAAAAACAGTCGGTTCGACCTTTCTGGGTCTTTACGAGTACAAACCTTCACCTCGGGCTTGTATAAATAATAATACGGCGATTTTCACCTGCTTCTGTCGCTTCGATTTGACATAATCCATCTATCGAAACTGTATCTGTTCAGGCTTACACGGTCGCCTAATGTAGCACCTCACCTTCACTAATTAACACGACCTTCACGGATACGGTTTCCCATTTCCACGGCGTGTGAACCCTGACCTGCTTTCTGCTAATACTTTTTTGTAACTTTTCGTCCATTACGAACCTTCTATAGAGGAATGCTTTTCTCAGCAACCAGTTTTAATAATATTAATTGACTATTTAGCGCATTTATAAGCCACACATCCTGGGCCTTGACAGCTGGAAATTAAACAATTTACTGAAACGGCGCAGGATCCCCTGCCGCCAATACGAACTTACTTCAGAATGCTATCAGCACCATTTTAACGACCGTTGTCGGCTGTAGTCCACAAAAGCCGCCATCTATAACTAAATCTAGCGCATGTTCGAGCGTTATCGCGAATTGTCGTATGGGTCGGTTCAATCGGATCGGTTTTCTCCAGTAAAATAAGGAGGAAAACACTCATGATAGGCTCGGCCCAAATCTTCTAACACCGCAGACACTATTTGATTAGTTTGGGATTCGGAATAAACAATCGCCTTTCTTTTGGCATGCAATAACCGCCTAGGCCACTCTGATGTGGCACTGAAAATGAAGGTGTAAGGACCTGGGAGATATTACTTTTTAAGTAAGCGATATAGGTGCGATTGTCCAAACCGTTGCATGGTTGATTATTTTCAGATAAATCACGACCCACACCAACGTAAAGTTATGCTTTATCATCTAAGCGGACGAATTGCTCTAATTCGATCCTGTGCTGATTTTATCACCAAGATGACAACCAATGAATATCCACCAGTCTGTTGGATTAAGCAATAAACACCACCATTACTGAATGACTCTGCCGCTGTTTAATCAAACGCGGCGCTGTGGGTTCTGGGTGTATCTGAAAAAAGGTTGACTCAAACCTTACTCTCCACTAAAAAAGTCAATATATACACAAAAACCTAACACCTAGGCTTAGTATAAAAATTTTGCTATGGCCCAAGCCTGCCCAAACTAAAATCGACTTCACTTCATGTATTTGGGTGAATTTCCCCACCTGCATCCAGCCCAAACGGTCCATGATAGTCACTTCTACAGAGGGCTTTAGTCCAAACTCTCTCGATAAGCGCTCAATAAGGCGAACACTTCTGAGACGCTATTACCCGAAACAATTTTTCGATTTCCCAGTCCCACCCATTTTTTTAAAATCGCCCAATAAGCGTTTTATTTAATTTTGGGTCACGGTAGAGGTAGGCGTTTAGGGGTTGCTAAAACCAAACTCCATATTTTTTGACCCGGAAAGTGCGGTTAATACCGTTTCAAGTCAGGGCCACACATTCCCGCAATTGCCCCAACCGGCTATTCCCTAAATAACGATCAAACGCTTATTCGCGTCTTTCACAACCTTTTCTTCAACAAACAATAAACTCGCGAATGTGGTCGCCCTAGCTGGCTTTCACCCAGCCCAATGCTGTCGCTTCATCCAAACAAATCAAGGTAACCCCTGTTTTACCCAACAAATCCTGCAATCCGTCTTGCTCGATCTAAACGTTATGGCCTGATTTTCTTCGACCAATCGACAGTAAGGCAGGATTATTCCGTATAAAGTTTAAAGCCACCATATGCAGAGGAACACCATTCCACTGGGCTTGATAGCCCAACGCCATGAGAAAACTTAATCCATGTTCAGACGCTCTTTTTTGGCCTGCTTCAGCAATTCCATTCCAATGTGTCGTGATCCGTTAGAGCGAACAGGGACACTTTTTGCTCGACGGCAAGATTCGACTTTAGATTTGAGTCGCGAAAAACTTACCAATCCGAACACGTTTGAATGGGTGTGGTAAATCGGACTTTTCGGTAACTCGCAAGCTTCAGGCATTAGATTGACTGTTCTTTAAAAGGAAATGATGGTTATTATAAGACAGCATACATACTTCTAGTATACATACACTGGTTTTTTATTATGAAAATACTATCGACTTTCTTCCTATCGTTATCTTTTTTTGCCTGTTATAAAATGACAGGAGACATCATTCTCGCAAGGCCGTTTGATTCCAGCAACACTTATTCAAGTTGGTTTTACTTTGGTTTTAAAAACAAAACCGTAGAGAAAAATGCATTTATTATTCCATTGGGTGTTAGTCGTGCTATTGGCGGCGCGAACAGTATTTAATGGGAAATGGAGTTTCATCAATGAAGCCCGACAATCGTCAACGGCCTTTTTTAGCTATTGTCTTTTTTGGGTAGCCAGTTTATTGGCGATAAAAACATCATTCAACGCATGATGGGCGATAAACTTGACTGCCTTTTAAAATATGGCGTACTCGAATTCTTGCTTGGGTCTGTTTCTTTATTGTATCTGTCGCGACTTAAACTTATATGTCGCCTTCTCTTTACAGTGAAGAGAGTATGGGTAGATTCAAACTGGTTTGGTTATTAGGCATGCGTATTGTTCTTTATTTCGTGCAAGGTATTATTCTCTCATCACATTTACAAAATAAGGAATAAAATGCTTTACTCAATTTATTGGCGAAGGATGGACCAACGTCTTAGCGCACGTTTAGAAGGCGCGCCCTGCACACCTTGCTCGCCTAGTAGCACTGAACAACGCGAAGGCGTTTTGATCTTAGCCAGGCCCAACCCTGCCATCGATTTCAGATAGATAACCCAGGCGATTGGCTGGCTTTACTCGGTAGCGTTGTGATTGCTAATTCAGTAGCCTTGAGAAGCAAAAGCATGGGCTGACGCGGTCCTTATGTGGGACGCTGGGCGTTTATAAAAACGTAACGATAACCTTTTTCAACAAGTTTTCCAAATTACCTAAAGAAACACAACCCTAATCTTTCTCTGCGGGGAAATTAGGGGAAGGTTATTGGTAATAAGTTTTAAATTTTCACATCTGAATGCCCTAAGTCGAATCAGGATCAATAAAAACATCCCTTCATTCTTTGCTTTAGCACTTTCGCCTCTGGAAAACCGTCTTCTTTCTTTTCGACACCAACATTTCCTGGCCCATTGACCCTTACCTAAAAAATACCGGCCTTTGTGTGGCGAACAGTGTGACACTTTTAATATTCATCCAAATGGTCGTTAGCACTCTTGAGCAGCCACGCGGCGCGCACATTCCAACGACATAAAGTAACCAATACTCAATTCTACGGCAAGCAGTTCGCATTCATTTTCTCTTCCGGTAATACACAAACGTCTTGGCATGTTATGACACAGCCCATAGTATTGGGCAATAATTAAATTAGGAAGTTGCACTATGCGTTAAATATCTTATTCACCAGTCTTGCTTTACTGGCTTTTTGCTCAACAACTAGAAGCCAACCGAAGTTCGATATTTTAACCAGTCAAGGCACCATCCGAGTAGACCTAAAAGACGAAGCGGCTCCAAAAACGGGTAGAGAACTCTACCGGTTTTTTTTATTTGGGCTTGAATTGGGGGAAAAAAAGGATTTTACGATGAGACCATCTTTTCCACCGTGTAATTCGCGGTTTTCATGGTGGCAAGCGGTGGTTTTACAACAGACCTAGAGCGTAAAACAACAACACCAAGCCGTGGCTTACCGAAGGCGACAATGGATTAGCCCAATAATCGAGGAAACGCTGGCCCATGGCTCGCACGCAAGACCAAATAGTTGCCACGTCGCAATTTTTTCGCTTAAAACCAAGTCGATAACGCCTTTCTAAATGATGGCTCGCGCGCGGTGCGGCGGGTTATACCGTATTCGGTGAAAGTTCGTTAGGGATGGATATTGTCGATGCCATTTCTGCGCGTACCAAACATCAAGCGTTGGGACCAACAAAGTACCAACGACTCCGGTCGTCATTTTCAGAGCATTGTCCGTGTTACTAGCTACCAACTAGAGAAACGTCATTAACTGGGGAGATACGGCTCGCCGCACTCCAACCAGTTCGATGATGTCTATTTTGATTAAAAGAATCCGGTTTCTTTAGAAGGAAAACTCCGCTATGTTTTTCTACACAACAAACCACTTAGCTTGAGGCGCTGGAAGTCTCTAGAAAAACGCATTTGTCATCGCTGAAACAGGTTTGGCACTGGCTTAAACTTCCTCTGTGCCATGGCAAGACCCCTTTTTTTAGCGAAGCGCCTAGTTGACAGCAACTGCATTTTATTTTCTGTTAGAAAACCTACCACTGACAAAAGGCATGCTAATAGATGCTTTGAAAGATGTGCCTTCTCTCAGTCATTTTAGTCAGCAACTTATCGAGCTTATCCAGAATCTGTCATTGGCATGCATCGCGCGTTGAACTTGAACAAGGAAAAATCAGCTGACACTCTGGTTTGGTGAAGCAGAAAGGCTTCGCGGTTAAAACGCCGGACGTAGATGCGCGTGGTTTTTAGTATGGCTTTTGCGCCGAGCAAAAAACCCAGAGATGTGGACGACAACTATTCAAGGCACATCCATCGGACTTAGCCACCAAGGCACCACTTGCGCGACTTTTACTGCGGCAGGGAATTGTTCGCCGAGGCTACAAAGTGTCGGCTTTGATGTTAATAGAGGTAAAAGGTTTTGGGTCAAAAAGAGAAATGCGTCGTTGTGCGGAACTTAAACAAACCAACAGCCGCACTATCACGAAGCGCATGTTCACAAGGGCCAATCTTTGTTTAACCTACGCCAAGAAAAAACAAAACAGAAGTCACTCATGTTATTAGTGTCGGTGCAGATTAGCTGGGCAAATTCGGCGTATGCACTTGCAAGCCAAGGGCCATAAACGTCACAGATGGGAACAAGGTGACCACATTTGCTTGCGGGATGCACCAGGCAACCACAAGGCATGCCTCTACCCTAATTAGCGTCACAAGACACGCGCTGTTAATCGCTTTGTATTTATCCGCTTACTTACACGCTTACTCGTCTCTATTCGATATTGTAAACAGAAAGCATTTTGGATCAGGCGGCTTAATACAAATTCAAAAAAATTGAGAAAGAGACCGAACGTTTCGAAAAGCTTATCAATGAAAAACACGCTACCCAGAGACTATTTTTACGCGGCCGCTGAGGATACGGACAGAGAAGGGAGTTTGGTTATTACCGCTTTTCTGGTGGGTGGTCTTGACTCAGCTTTTGCGAAAAAGCACCTCTACTCACAAAACTATAAGGTTAGCTTTAAACGCGTGTTGGAAAGCCTTTCCAATTTCATTCTGCTTCCCAACCCATTAGTTGGGAAGCAATATCAAAGTAACTCAACAAGGCATGCTTCTCTCATGTCGTTTTATGCACAGCAAATGATACCGAAAAGCGGCTCGACGTCGCGCAAATACACCTGCGCACCCTATTCAGAGGAACAGGTCTCGTTTTATTGACATAGAAAAAAGGCCCAGCCGCTTGTAAGGCCATAGGGGAATCTGACTATAAAATAGACATTAACAAGTCTTATGTGCAATTTGGTATGTTTCACCTCTATAAATTGGCTTGCTGCATTTTGGGTCAAACCTATGACTTGAAAGATCATGATGACCAGTAAGAGATGAAACCATAAACCGAAAATCTGGCATTTTAGAAAGGCTGCTGTTATGCCGAAAGGGACGTTTGACAGTAAAGAATGCGTGGGAGAGTATCGTACCGATTGTGCGGTTCCTGACTACACCCCCATAGTAGACCAGTTCAATCAGACAAAGTGTGCCAACAAGCCTATGCAACTCTTCAGTAAAATGGCAAAAATGGCGGTCAGACAAAGTGATAGAACCAACAATCAGCTCTCATGAACATTGGCCATGGATCGAGAGGTTGAATATGGACACGTTAAGTGGCAGTTATAGTTGCCATGCTTAATCCTCGGTACACCTTCGCCTTTAGAGCAAGAACCATTAGCCAATAAGCTGCCACCTTAGTCGCTTTATTATCCGAGACTTAAAACGCAGCCAAAATAACAGGCCGCATTAAGCCTACATTGAGTCATTTTGATAGGACTCAATGTAAAGCCGCTTTATAAACAAAAACTGTATTACAGCTCAAACAAATTCAACGCACTTGCGAATAAGATTAGCGAAGGTATTCAATGTTTGAGGGGCGATACACGTATGTTAGGCTTGGCACATTTGGCTCGTACCGTAAGTATTTGTCGCTTTAAACTGCATCAAACTCTGGATTCATAGGCCGTAAGACCGTGATCCTGCAAGCCTCAGTTTTTATGCAGTTCATCAAAGCTCGTCTTGTAATATACCTTTTTTCATCGCAAAAAACGATCTTTCTGATTAATATTATGGTTTCCCAATAAACATCAGAAACAACTCATTTAATTTCATAAAAGTTATGTAATGCATCAGCAACATTTTTTTCAGACATTATTATCTCCATCTTTTTGAGCAATCTTTCACATTGCCCCTTGTAATTTTAACCCTAACCCTATATAACCTACATTCTAAACGTAACTATATAGGTGAATACCCCTTGAGTAAATACAATGCATCATGCAGTGACTTCTGACATCTTTGGCAATCTTTCGCAAGCAGCAGAAGCTTGGAAAAGCTTGCCACAGACGAACCTATTTAGCCAGTTACTTTAACACTACTTATATTACGCCATGATTCATGTTGTTGCGCGTTAATCTTTTTGCTTTGCCAGGCAAGCCTAGACAGCATATTCAATTCCAGCGATGGTTTTACGAGAAGGTATTCGGAAGAAGGCCATGGCGATTACACCTCTGGCATTGTCAGATGCCATCGGCAAGATTATTTTAGCCATAAAAGAAAGGGACGCTGGCCTTGCGAACCCTAACCACTCCTCTTTTGTTTTTTAAGGGCTTTCCACGCATTACAAACTATTCGTGTAGCCAACTGGCTTTGGAAAATGATCGAAAAAGTTCTAAGCGCTTTACCTGCAAAGGACAAATGTCTTATGGTGTTCAGTTTGTGGATATTCATCCAGCGGCAACGATGGTTTGTTGGGCGTCATGTCGATCACGCGACAGGGCTTGTCGTGGGTGAAAAACCTGCGTCATAGAAGACAATGTCTCCAATTCTTGCAGATCGGTCACTCTTGGCGGCACAGTACAGGACATGTGATCGTCATCCTTAAGAATTCGTTTCTGGGGATATTGATTGGCGCCGGGAGGAGGCCAAAAATCTTAGGCAAATATTGAAGTCGGTGAAGGGGCAAAAATCGGCCGCAGGAGATGTCGGTTACTAGAAGCGGTTTGAGCATCCACACGGACAGTCGCTGAAGGTTCCTGCAAAGTCGTAGACGCAACACAGAAAGAAGAGCCCGCACGGCATCATGGGATCACAACATTAAAACCATTGCCTTCGTGATTGCTCAGGAATAAACAGGTCCGAGCTCTCTAATTCACAACAGATTACTCTCCAGAGATGCCATACCACGGCCTCACATGATCTGCCGTCGTAGGTGTGTGTGCCTCTTTCGGATCATCTTTACATTAGGCTCGTTTTCACTCTCCGTATCAATAAACAATACGGGCTTCCCCCTTTCTTCAACAACCTTGGTCCAAATGCCTGATGTCGCGTTTGTTGCGCTGCGGATAATCATGTAACCACCCGCATCAATTCACCCTTGCGCCCTGCACTTCCATCCTCGCGTCTGTTTCAACAGCCCTAATAATATCACCCAAAATGTATCTAGTGCCTCTGGAGGACAGTGGGATCGTATAGAAATTTAATTGTATCAATATAAATTGCATAGATCAACCAGTTAAGGTCCACAGGGCTGTGACTAAGTAAGGGCAAAAACAACCTCAGCGTCATCGATAACTGGGCATATTCCAATAGGATTCGCGCTCTGTGAGTTTAGAGCCGGTCTTTCACGCCTTTCACCCGCCACTAAACCTCCTCTTTGCCGATACGAGCTGCATCA
>Ga0163217_1024095_pt1 | contig 10425 bp, 10 predicted proteins | sample SynspAceP_FD_185933 | JGI IMG/M metagenome (GOLD analysis project Ga0163217, IMG submission 185933) | Saline lake microbial communities from Ace Lake in Antarctica - Synechococcus sp. Ace-P (PacBio error correction) | ecosystem: Environmental > Aquatic > Non-marine Saline and Alkaline > Saline ... | reverse complement strand
GAAAGTTTTAACTTAAAATAACTATTGAAACCAATACCCCAATTAGCAATGCTTTATTGCCGCATTCCCACATTGCTTACATTAATCCATTTCACCATTAACTCATTAGTACATTTTTACATTTCACCCATTATCAAATAACCCTTCTGGCTCTTTTAATCTCCTGACGTAAAGTGTCACCGCCTGTCCGTTCGAGCGCAGTCGGAAAACTATATCCTGTTCAAAATTCCAAATCCTGGACCCCATCACTTCGAGGATCCGACGAAGGAGGATCGTATCGAGAAGGGATACAATAGTCAGGACACATCCAAAATCTTCAATTATTTCTAACACTTTATTTCAAAAAATGAGTAGAAATCAGAATTAAGATAATATGATGATGTAATCAATGTAAAATAATAGGAAAGTTCCCTACCGCAAAATTAGGGTTTATTTGCTAGAGGGGGCTGTTGTACCTTGTTTATTGATCACCAATTTAATAACTAATCATTACCACATCCACGCATTTAATGCGACCATTAATAATTAGATTTACATGAGAAAAGCTTTCGCAATTCAATATGGGCCCTACTCTTGGTCACCATATCATTGTTCAGAAATCCCCTAAAGGAGAAACAAATACAGCATCGCTACCCGTTTATAAGGAATTGTACCCTACCTTACAAGAATTAAAGCATAAAAATATAACAATCAAGAAGAAATATTATTCTTGTCACAGGCATTTATGGACCGTAATGAAGTTATCAAGTGGCTTCATCGGAAAGCTATTTGCGCACCCACGGACGGACAGTCTCTTATATCCCGGAGTCCTAATCAGGATAAGACCTACCGCCCGTGTAACGAAAGAAGTATTTCGGCAATGACCATATATAAAGATCAGTTTGTGATGTATCTAGATGATAAAGCGGTAAAACTCAGTAACGCTTGGCAGGTAGTTCTTTACCTGAAACACGAATTACCGAAGGCCAAATATAATTGCCAGCAGGCAGCGATTCGAAGTTTCTTGATCATGTGAAGGCCCAAAACCTTCAATATGTTCCAAAAACAAGAAAGTTGGACGAGACCTATGACAAGGGACAAGAGTGATCGCTATTAAATTCAACCCTAAAAACAAACTTCTGGATATTGCGGAGACAGAATTCCATGCTTCCTTCAAACCCAAAAAGATCAAAGCTGAAAACGGTTTTCCAAAACGGTCAATTCACCTCCTTTGCCCTATTGGCAAAACAAGTTACGATACTCCACTTTAGGCATGGATATTTGAAGTAGAGTTTGCCACACAGGAAAGCAATTGGAGAAAAAAAAAAAAAAAAAAAAAAAAAAAAAAAAAAAAAAACATAATCAAAATTGCCGTGGACAGAAATTACTATATGGTTGAAGAAATGAGGGCCACCTCTGGTTGGATCAACCAAAGGGGCATTATGCTCAAGAAGACGGTAAATCAATTAGTATTATTGGCAAACGCTGGCTGCCAGGTATAATAAGGTGAAACACATATTCCAAAGCACCGGATGCGTCTATCTAGTGTGACGATCCGGACTGGGACAAATTAGTAAATAAGAAATGACCCTGTTCGACAAGGCACAATACTTATGAAAAAAAAAGGTACGTAACAGACATATTCGACTTGGGTTCAATGCCAACTTGAGTGGCATCGGAGATGGAACTTTTGATCTCAGGGCGACTTTCCGATTTCCGACAACGACGGACTTTGGCACTTACATGTACCTAGCTGGTTAAGTTTTTCGTTATGAGTGACCAATCCGAAGGATGCGTCTACAAGAACTGTAGGAGGCTTATGGGATGCATATGAAAGTTGCTCAGCATTAATAATGCTACCAGGCTTTCCATCCTAGATCTTTTGAAAGAAGTGGTTATAACGGAGCGCTTGCATATCCAGAAAGATGGCAACCTGCCAATGATCCTGAATGGGAATTGAAAATCTACCACTAGTAAGCGATGAGGCCATTGGCATATTTCTTGCCTATGCCTATGGCAGACTCATGGACAACGATCTTAAAGATCGCAGCCAATGTACTTATAGACACTCTAATGAGCCATATTGTAAGAAACATCTTGTATATGGTATATTTTGATGGCAAACCCACCACCTGGGCCGATGGAATCCAGAATATGTAATATGAACGTCAAAAATGGTAGGTGATAGAAAAATTAATGCCGCAATATGTATAGCAATGTTGCAAACGGCCTATCATTTACAGGCAAGGAAAATACAAGGGAAAAAGCCTTTGACTCTAATGTAATCACGGTTATTTTAGATAACCTAATCGTGGCCCATGGAAAGGATGTGGCCAAGCGCCGATGATCCGTGATTGGAGTAAGATGCTTACCGAATCTTGGAACCATTCCGATGGATGAAATGTACTTGTAGGATCACTGGGCGGCCTTTAATAAAGATGGCCACTTAACGACACCCTAAAAACAAAATTTAAAGACCGCTAATTCATTGATCACTTGGGAAATTGAAACGACCAGAAAAAGAAGGCGCTTGGGCAATATTATAAACCGCTCTCACCGGAACAACAGAATTCGACTTGAGAAGAGGCGCGCCTGTACCTTAAGGGACACCCCATGGATATGGTATCCTGGAACATTTATGGAACCAGCCATAGAAAAGATATCACCTTTCTTGGGAAACCCATTTTACCGGGAACAGACCCTTAAGCGGAAGTGGTTACCCCCGGACGAAAGACCGGTACAAAGTCACAACGCCCAATATGTTAGATTGACAGAGAATACGCCCAAAGATGGTTCTGAGAATTTTCTGCTGGCATATCTGGCTATTGCCATATGGATGGGAAGAATTTAGGGGTTATTTAAGTGAACCTATGCCCCTCTAAGTAATAACGAGCGCTTAAACTTTTAATAATTAATTTAATACGAACAATATTGCACGTGAAATTACGGGTATCCTCGGCATACTTGTCCTATGTATTTGGTGTTGTGGTAAGAACAGCAAATTTGCCATTGCTAAAATTCCAATTCCTATGGTCCTACCCATTTACTTGGACACGCCATATGTTCAGGAATATGCCGTTAAAAATATAAATCTGTCCGAAAATCAAAAGGCCTATGCGTTAAAGGATCATAATAATCCAAACCGCCAATGGAAATATTCAAATTCTTTCAACAAAGGCCTTTGGGTAACCTGAAAAACGGACAAATGTTTATATTCCGAACACTTACTCACCGTAGTTCCTACCGTTCCCATGACGCCTAAGGATATTGCAGCCCTCACTTAAATACAAGGGAACAAGCATATGTATTTGACGATTCCTATGTATTTTAGCAAACGCATGGCCGGAAAGCTATCAATAGCACATGTCCTGGAGAAATGCCAAGCTCCTGGCAGGTGGTGACATTTTCATTTCTTGTCTAAATGGGAAAAACGACTCTCTATCTAAACCAGGATGGTAGAATTGGCAATTGGAGCCCATCAAAGTTTCTCAGATTATCTTATCAGAAGCCGAAAAGCGTTTTATTGATTTCCCCAGAAAAATAACCGCATTTATTCCTGGTAAGGCCATTACAAGATATCTATGTGGGTCAGGTACAATTGTTGCTACCCTTGATCGATGAATGGCCAACAAAATAGTGATTGGCACCTCCAAAGGGTACTTTTTTTTTAGGCGAGACAATACTTGTTGATAAGCTACCCTGGCCTAATATAAAACCACTATGAGGAAATTGATGACTCTCTTTGGTTTGGGACAACATGGGGAGCCTTTAAGTTACTGGAAGATGGTATTATATGGGGACTCTATCCGTGGGAACGTTGGTTGCCGGTAATGAAGTAATACCGTATTACAAAAGGCCTGAGGATACGATCTTGATCCTCACCGATAAAGGGGTGGAAGTATTGATCTAGGCCAGATGACCCTTCCAGACAAGGCCATGTTACTACGAAAAGCAATCCGCATGAAAAAAATATCAGATACGGCCTTCAAACTTAGCTTAAGTAGGCTACCAAATGGGACGCCTCCCCTGTTAATGAAAGATCAGCCAGTGACAACCTCTGGAGGCCATGTATCTTGTAAGGTCAGTTATACCGGTATAAAGTACGGGTTCGGAAGAAGCCCAAACAAAAATGCCTTTAGTCATTTGACAGCCCTTGAAAAAGATTGACCAATAACAAACGATTAAAAGGGCCTGTTGCTAGAAGTTATTGAACGGGCTATAAAGTAAGGATGAAAAAAAGAGGGTTGGCAAAAAAAGGGAACTGCTTTCGGGTAGTCTGCCAAACGTTGGCTCCCAGGGCAACGACCATTCCAATTGCGACCTGGAGTCAACAAGGCAAGCAGTTGATCAGACCGTGGCGCCATAATCTTTGCGCTTACTGCCCATCTGGAATTAGTGGAAGATTCAGGATTGGAGAGACCGTGCCATTGGAATGCCTTGGACAATTTATGGGCTATAATTAGGGGATTAACGACCTTCTATATTATTGATGTAGACCGGCGACCCCACCCTCTGGGGAAATGGAAACCCATCTATCGTAAATAGGCTTTCCCTCCAAGTGTTTGGCGATCGTAGCTTTACTCATCGAACATAATAAGCTTTTCTGGCAAAACAGCCTATTAATTTACGGGGAAAGAAAAATATAAAACCAGTGCCTATCAATTATGAGAACCATGGTATATCTCAACAACTTGATGCATCCCATTAAAGCCCCAAATTGTCCATCGATGATGATGAGCTTAGTAAAAACTTGTCACATGAATGGAACCATCTCCGATGGACGAAAATGTATTTGCTTGGCCTATTTTGGACCTATACCCTATCGCCTTCACCCCAGAATTGCAAAAGGATTACAAGAAGAGTATTACCAGACCATTGCAAGTGGAGCGACCTGAAAAAAATGCGTGTGGAATTCATATATGCTGCTACCGGTGCAGAAGAATTGATTTGGACAATTCCATCTGGTTGTGAAAAACGTATCTATGGATTAAGAATTGGAAAAATGCAGAATACCCTCGGAACGGAACATTACATTGCTTCCCATAATTTAGGTGTACAAAACTTACAAGGAACTTGGTTACCGATGACCGGAAAACACCTTTTGTACGTCATAATGGGAAATATTTTGTGATCTAGATCGTGACGTGATGGAAAACAACTGATCAGTGCCGGAAGATACCTGAGGTTATTACCGTACTGGGATGGGCAGGTTATTTAGGGGTTATTAGTGCACCCAAAAACAGGACTAATAAATAGAATTATAATATTACAAACCCAAGCAAGTGTGATGGACACGACAAAAATTGCATTTAAAATTTTAATTTGAAAAATGACCAATTTTCTCTATATTCGTAACACCATTACTATTTAGTGCTTTTCTGGACAAGACAATTAATAAAATGGAAAAACAAATAACCAATAATCTATCCTACACACCATGGATCGGACAGTAATGATAATTTTTCTCGGATGATGAAATGGTTGTCTATATACCCAGGAACTACTGAAGGTGATTGGCGCCACGTAAAATAGAAAGAATAACATCTTAAAACCGGTAAAAATTGGGTTCTTATATCAATTGGAACAAAACCAGGCCTTGTGGCCCAGGTGGTTTGGCGCGTAAGTTATAACCATTTTCCAATAATTGAAGTGGTCTTTATACCATGCCTATTAAACTTTCTCCCGAGCAACCTTACGAAACAATGGCGAAGATCCGGGGTTAATTATACAAGATGACAACCAGGAGAGCCAATTTATGGATCCAGGGAGTATCTCGTTTCCGTTTTCCGTAGGAAGCACTTCGAGGAGGAACGCACGACATGAATTTAGCGGTCACGGGCAATGGATAGGGTTTATACCGATAATGATTGCCATTATTGAAAAAAACTCGAGATCTACGGCGTAACAACAAATCTACGAAACCATAGGGGTATCCAAAAGCATCATCAAGTAATTGTTCAGGAATCCCAGACGGTCGAGAATTTTACCGCGTGGAGTTTCAGCGCCCTAGTGGTAAGGAGGTATTCCTGATCCATCGCCAGGTTCCGATGAAATAGCAAGCGGCCCGGAGATAGTTGGGTTGGACATTACGGTTACCCTAAAATTCGGATGGGCAACCAAAGGGCAAGGGCCTTTATGGACAACCACCAAACAAAATAAGGGAGCAGATAGAATGAGCGTATATATCGTGGATATTTCCAGAAGATATTACCATTCCAAGGGATGGTCGCTTGAAGGACAGAATACTTACCATGCCCGCTCCCTATTTGGAACGCAACAACGGCAGACTAACATTCACATCCAATAATAAATATTCCGGGCTGCTGAAGGTTGTCCGTTCTTCTTATGGAGGAAGCATGCTCGCTATTTGGGCCAAGGATGACCAGAACGTTAAAAACAAGGTAATTACCATCTCACCATTGGGAGGGGAACCCAGTACAACGCACTTTTCATGATTCGATTTCAGGTGGAGTGCGTTTGCAATCCCAAAGGACTGCCTGGTCTATATTTGGCAGAATTCCCTGGTAGGCTTAAAAAATGGACACCGGAACAAAGTATAGTCTGGAACCCAGCCCAACCAAAATCCTCCTTAAAAACCAGATGGTTCGCATGATGGGCGTTAAAAATTGCCTATAACCGTGGTTATGGTTCCGACAAGGGAGCAAAACATCGACAATTGCAGATTTTTGTCATTCGACTTTAAAGCAGACCCAATATGAAATCCAATCTTCATTCACTCCAACTTTTTATTTTTTTCCCTTGGCTTCTTTGCCAGGAAACAAATTTCAATCAGGAACATTGCTTTATCCTTGAGAATACGGAAGGAACTTCCCAAGGACATTCCACGAAATATCCATATCAATAAATACGCCAATAGCAACAACCTCCAACGGGCAATATGAATGGGAAAAATTCGAAATGGTCCTCTAATAACAGGCCAGCCGATAACCCATTCCGGCGCCGTCGTTGAAAGTCTTCCTGAAAATTCCGGTAAGTCTTGAGCTGGACAACTTATGATGATTACCACCTACGTAGGATGCGAAATAGCGGACTTTATGTTCTAAAAACCGGAAAAATAATGGAAACTGGAACTCCGCCTCGGACGAAAATTACAGCTGGCCCTAAAAGAGGTGGCGTTTAACGTAGACTCCAATAAAACAATTGTGCGTTCGTTCCAAGGAAGGTCGCTTGGGTCGTTATTAAACAAGGGAGCTGGGAAACTGTTTACAGGTAAGGAAGGAGTAACCCTACAATCATTCACATCTGCAAGCTTCGGGCCCAAAAGGACAGTCTTGGTTTGGTACTGAGTAATGGGGCCTTTAGGGTTGAACGATGATTAAATTCTTTTATCGATCAACGCAGATGGTTACCGGATACCATGTAATGATATTGCCGTTGATTTGAAGGGAAACCGGCTTGGATTAGCGACCACAAACGGTCTTGCCCAAATTATTTCCAGGAAAGACCTATGCCGAAAAAAGCCACCCCATTTTACGAAAGGCAGGTAGAGGAAAGACACAACAGGATGGGTTTTATTTCAAAGCCATCTTCGAACAGTTCAATATCAAACCCAGCAAATTGGCTACTCGGGGACAATGCGGTCAGCTATACGGCCAGTACGGGGCCAGCACAAGCATTTAGGTACGCACTTACAAAGACCCCGAGCCAGGAAACTGGCCAAAGAAGTTTTTACGCCCTAACAAATGGCTGGTAGACATCACTTACGAGCCGATTTCCAGCAAGGGTAATTCATCCTGTAGATGGTGGCACGAACTGTAAATGAGCCACTACAGTAAGGAGTACAATTCGCCGAATCAGGCCACAAACGGACCCTTTTGGAAGATATTTTTCCCCCGTTGCCACTCAGTGAAGACGGAAAAAATATAGATTGAAATGCGATACCAGCTCGGATGAGGCTGGCCGGACATTTTGTTATTATGGGATTATTATGAATCCTGGTAGCGGAGACCAAGGAAGAAAAAATGCCTAAACAAGTGGTTGCGATTTTACGACCACCTTATTCGCCACGTTTTAAACTGATGGATTATGATGGAAAACCAACCCGTTGGGGGAAGTTAATCCTGATTATTTCAATTCCATTTGGCCTGGACCAACGCGGTTTAAATGCCATGATGATGCTTTCCTTTTTAAATGTTGCATCAATTTAACGGAGAGACCCCAAATAGAAGAAGTGCCGACAAGCTGCCGGGAAGAGGAAAAGTACGATATCTAACGCCATGCATGCCAAGATTTTTCCACACGGAAAGCGGTTCCATGGGATAACAACCTTGGGATTAATGAGTCTTTATGGGCTAAATAAAATTATGAACAGCATCCGGGAAAGGCATAATTATGTACCGCATTGCCCTAGCGAATGCTTGGCTGCATATAAGCAAGCAAGAAAAATGCCTTTTGGGACGGACCTACCCGGGCCATTGCACAGGCTTTTCCACCAAAAAAAGTGGACGAAGGCTTTTTTAAGCCCGGGAGCTATTTGTTGAAAAATCCCTTATTTGCAAAGGCTTACCATAAACAGGTAACTATAAGAGTCAGTTTGGATACCCAATACTGACGGAAACTTTAAACGAATTCCTTAGATCTCATGCCTATGATTATGGGACAATACACACCGCCTTGATATTTTGCTGGGACCCCAAACACCGGGCCAAGTCAAAAGGTATGGCTGGCCCAAATTGATACCTATGCCTTACCAATAGACGGAAAGAGCACGTAAGATTGGACCGTGATGCCACCGTTCTCCACGACCAACGAAGGAATGGGATATGCTGAGCACGAAGGTACATTTTACCTACTGCGCCTATTATTTAGCTAAGCTACCACAAGCTGCTTAAACCATAGAACTATGTTGAATAGACAGACTTATTACTTGTATTTATGATCATAACCACTGCGTAAATATGCGCATAGCCCTTTTCTTTCATTCTATTTAAGCTTTAGCGGGGGCTATGCCACAACAGGTACTGCCCAATCAAAAAATGGCAATACCTATTAATAGGCCATAGAGGTGAACATAACGGGATTCCGAAAATCCCTGGGCGGCCCTATCAAAAAGCGATCAGATTTGGGTTGCGAATTTCGTAGGAAATTGATGTCAGGCACCACCAAGGGATGGTGAATTTGTAAGTGCTCCATTTAATGCCTACCATAAGCATGCCTACGTTATAAGGACATCGGAAGGTAAGCGACTTACCTTGTCCCAATTACGCACTCTAGATATTGGAATAAAATATAGATGAAAAGTGGAGCATACCAAGATTCACAACCTTTTGAGGAAAATCCTCATTGCTTTGCAAGGGAAGATTGGCTATTACTTGGACGTCTAAAAGGAAGCCGCCCCTCAGCTTTGATCTCCATATAAAAAAATATGGCACTGCAAAGGCCATAAGTTTGGCTTATATCCTCTGCTTAAGGACCACCAAACAATTAATGGAAATTAAAACATATTGTCCAGAATGGCCCCATAATGCCGGATCAGGTAAAAAAGCAGAAATACATTAAAAGGGGCGTCATTGTGCTTCATTGATGAACCAAAGATTATGCTCCGATATAGACCATATCTCAAAAATCCTTTTGCAAACAACCTACATAAAAAAATAAGGTTTAAGGTATTTGTAGATGACAATGAGGATGACCCCCAAGAAAATGCATCACGAAAATGGGGGCCAAACAACTTACACCTCCAAGCTTGGCAGTGGGACGTTATTTCCAAACGATTCAACCTCGAAGCCTTTTAATTTGGAATTCCTTCCATCCCAGGAAAATCGCTTAATTATTTTTTCAAGATTCCTAAAATATGACCTTGGCCAAGTCAACACATTTACCTCAGGGCAAAACCTGTCGGCCGAGACAATGGGCAGAGCTACCCCTCTATCCCAAGGAAGGGGGAATTCGTTTTAGATTTTAAAACAAATATTAGCAATAACTTAGCTTCCTTCCCTTCGGGGGGGAGTTATAGGCAGGGGTCCCTTGAGGAAGGCCCTGCCCCGCACTTTTTGGGGCGGGGTTAGGGGGGTGTTTTTTAATCTCCTATTTTGAACTCCAAATCTTCCCCCTAGGCTCGGGGGCTTGCAAAAATCCCTTTCTGTCTCCTCCGCTTTAACCAAAGCGAAGGGGAATCCACCCCTTCCCTTAACCAAAAAGGGAAAGGGAGCTTTTTTTATTATCGTTCATTCTTGAATTTCTTATTTCACAGCCTCCCCCGGGGGACCCCCTTTTCTTTTTTTCAAAAACATTTTTTTCCAACCCCCAATTAAGATTATACTTTATAATAACAAAAGATCTAAAGGGCCGGGGGGACCAAAAAAGGGCCAGGAGGGGGGACTCCAGGGGGGAGGCAGCGGATGGGAAAAACTTTACTGATTTAACATTTTCCAAACCCGCCCGAAAGGGCACTGGGCAAGCGTAGGAAGCAATCATCTCTCTCTT
>Ga0163217_1080100_pt1 | contig 10426 bp, 7 predicted proteins | sample SynspAceP_FD_185933 | JGI IMG/M metagenome (GOLD analysis project Ga0163217, IMG submission 185933) | Saline lake microbial communities from Ace Lake in Antarctica - Synechococcus sp. Ace-P (PacBio error correction) | ecosystem: Environmental > Aquatic > Non-marine Saline and Alkaline > Saline ... | reverse complement strand
AGCCACGGTCAACCGTCTGGGAGATCATTGATACTTCGGCGTGAAAGATCGCCGCTCTCTCAGCAGCTAGTCTTATGCTCAAGCACGGCAGTACGTATCAACAGGCCAACACGCGCCAGCGCCAGCTACGCGGGGCAAGTGAGCACCAGTCCTGAAGACGGCGAGTCGGCAGAGTGTCTGGGTGAGCCGATTGGCCCAGCAGCGCGAAGAGGCAACCATCCTGCGCATCAAAGAGATCACGACAGCCCACACACCAGCGGCAATCAGCCCCAGAGCCGAGTAGGGGTTCAATATAGATGCGGGCAAGGCGGCATGCGAGGCGGGCTCTGTAGGCGTCTGAGGTCAGAACTTTATAGTCATGTTTTCACTGCCGGAAAGTCGTCGAAGGCGTTGATAGGCTCCTTAGTAGCGGGGATAGAGGTTTTTGGCATTCCTCGTTGGCCAGCACCGCGCGCCAACTTCAAAACCCCTGTCAGCTCGCACGATTCGGGTGGGGAGAACACGCAACTGACCAGCCATTTGCCCAGACCCTGGCCCCGACTGCTCCCGGCAGCACGCAAAACACATCGGTTGCAGATTAAGACCCCGAAGGTGGAGCGAATCACTGACCACCCGCGCCATAGCCGATCTGATTTCGGGGGCCCTACTGGAACAGGCTGAAATCTTCAACGAATGCTGTTGTATGAAGAAACTTGCACCTGTGGCTGCAGTGGTTCGATCCCCGCTGGACCCAATACGCGCACATAGACCGCAGGAAAACTAACAGCACCACATCCAAATGAATAGCGCTTCGGGATCACACGGAGAGGCGATGAAAAGGGCCCCTTTGTTTGGCACATTCATCGGCACCCTGCGCTGAATCAGATCCAGCCATCCAAGCATCGGGCCCCAGGCACGGATCTCTGGCCTGTTGGGGAGGTCATCCCGATGGCTTCTGAATTGGCGAGTTGATGCAGGTTCTCTCGTTGTCGCACAGGCCGCTCAGTGGCCAGGGAAAATCACGGTGATCAGAGATGCCCAGGCAAAGCCGGCCATGGCACCCGGCTGAAGCTAACGTCTAGCGCCAAGCCGCTGGAAGCCGCATGGAGCATGCACGCCAGGCGAGGGTCCTCACCACTCCCTTCTGCTCTGGGAGCCAGCGCAGACAATTCAACCCACAATAAATCCTCCACGTGAGGGGCAGATGTGGCATAATCCGCAGAGTGCATAGGCGAGTGGTGTCCACCACCGTAGCGGGTGGATCTGATCCTATTCGCGCTCCCTTGCAGCGCTGACCGGCCAGGCTCACAACCCGAGCACCCTCCGTGGACCACCAGCCGCAAGGGCCAGTCAGTCTCCGAAGGCTGGTAGCGGCGTACGTTGAAGGTGCATCCCGTATCATTCCCGATCCAAGGTTGAGAAACAGCCCAGAGCGAGCAGGGATTCTGCAGCGTGAGACTTGCGGATCTGGCCTAAGACCGCCGCCATCGAGCCGCAACCCCGCATTGGCCAGGCGCCGAGTGCGAGCTCCACGAGGCGTATTCAGCGACGGCTGGTGCGATAGCCCAGCGCCAGCTTGAGGCCGTCGTTGCGCCCCTGCGTTGATGGCCTCCACACTGCTGCTGTAAGCGCCCCCTCGATCACTCAGCTCCGCAGCAACGGCCGGATGCAGGCTTGCCTGCCACGTCTCCGGCCTCCGTGGTGCCGGGCCACCAGGAGACGCCGCCATCATCACCGCCCGCCGGGCCACTGAGGCAGTTGGCCGGTGACAGATGGCGCAATGCCTGGGAAATTAGGCTGTGGCAGCACATCTGCCACATAGAGCCCCAACATTGGTGCTGGCGATGGTGGCCATGCCAGCGGTTGAGCACCACGGCCAGTCATGGGCTGGGCCGTGGCCAGATAGCGGCGAATCGTGGAGCATCGGATTCAATTCCCCGTACGAACAATTTGCTGGCGCGCCGCCGTTTGGCCTTCCCACACCTGTTGTATCCCCAGGACTCCGGCGAAAAAAGCGGGCCAGAGTGGTGAATCACTCTTCTGCATCCACCCCCAGTGATAGCAGCAGGGCCGTGAGAGACGCGAAAAAGATCGCAATTGGAAGGCCTGAAAGCGAGGGATCAAACCCCAGGCTGCCCTTCTTCGGCCCGCCAGGAACGCCCGCGGGCCAAACACAAGATTCAGGCGCCCGTATCGCGGGCCGGCGCAGGCAGGCGCACCCACCGCTCCATTGAGCGAGGAGAACACACCCGCACCGACGAATGGCCAGCTGGAACAGGAGCAAACCGAGCGCGCCTATACTGCTGCTCTAGCAGGGGCCAGCCCGATCAGCGGCCAGGGAACGCCCGCCGATCCTCTTCTGAGAAACAACAGGCCACTCTCAGCTAGCTCAGCAGTGGCGCGATCACCCAGGCTTCTCGCTACGGTTGCCGAGCATGGGCCTTCCCTTATGTGCTTGGTGGCACGGGCGTCAACTTACGGTAGGGTAGTGTGCCATGTGCTATTCCGAGGTGAGTGCTGAGGTGTATACGGGGCAATCGGGCCAGCTTCGAAGGTCTCTAAGATACAACCTGTTCTCGCGTCTCAAGCTTAAATCGAGACCGTCCCCTAAGTGCATCAGGGTTACTACAATTCAATTAACTTCGTCATAACTGAGGTCCGTTAGTCCTCTGACGCTACTCAACATGCCGAACTCACCGTCCGGCCTGGACAACGGAAACCGCAGCACTGCTCTGAGGAGCTCCTTGGCGAGAACCCGCCAGGAACCACGCGCGTTCCACTTGATAACCGCCAACCTGATTCGCGAGTGTGCAGCAGCGGCAACAGTCCGTCGTGATCGCGCAGCGGGATTGGCGGGCAACCCCTGGCAGTCCTTCCTCATTACCCTGCCGCCGGCAGTTGCAGAGCGTGAGCAGCGGCGCCGGGCGGCTTTGGCAGACCACTCACAGCAAGCAGGCGGAACGGCGCTGATGCGGCGGATTCCTGATTGATTCGGGATCCTGCTGAGCTATTACCAGCAGGCAGGAGCCGCCTGCTCAAGCTTGTCGTAGCTTTCTTTGACCAGAACGTGATCGCAGCTGATCACCTCCACCGATCTTGCATCGCGAGGTTTGCTCTGGCTGCTGGGGAATTCAGAGTGATCCCCGCCGTCCTGTCGGCTCAGAACCAACCTGCTTGGGGCCGTCAGCCGCGGTAGTCTGGGCATACGAGGGCAATCAACCTTGCTTCGGGAGGATTACGCCCGCATTGCGAACTCAATCACGCTATGTCCGGATCTACCGCTTGATTTTGGCCGATCTCTACCTTTCTGGGTGGACTCTCTCGAAAACGGCTGGATGTTGCCGAGATCCTCAGCCTGTGACTCAGGCCGAGCTTCATATCCTACCGGGTTTTCCCGGCTTTTTTTGGCGTGACACGCATTTCTTGTCCGCGTTCAGATCGGCCTGGACGCTCTCTCTCGCATCGCAGCGGCCAATCCCAGCCTCCAGGCACGGCCTGCCAACAAGCACATCTTCACGAGCCTGGACTACCGCATTGGGTTGCTGGTGCAGCGGAACTTCGCACGAGAACGGTCTGTGCCTGGCATTGCACCTGCTTTCTTGAGCATCTAGCCATCTGATTGGCCCTCGATGGAAACACAAACCGGGGAAACGAATACAGTATCGTATTGGCGATCAATCAATAGCTTTTAAACATCTCAGTACACGTCCCATCGTTGACCGGGTGCGGCAGATCGCCGTTGCTCCACGAGGGCTCTCGCCACCTTCGCCCCGCTGGGGGCACTGAAGCCATAAGCACGAGGCCAGCCTGTAAACCAGCAAGGGGTGACGACCCGAACCTATATGGCAATGACATCAAAAACATCGCTATCGTACGAGGTGTGCTACGTTCACCAAAGGCATTTTCCTGTCATCAAAGTGTCGAATAGTAATCAGAAAATACAGCTATCTTCGAGGGGAACTCATTGCTTTCCATTTCAATGAAATAACTCTCCGCGCACTCACTGTGCTTGGGTCCCAGATAGCATTTGATGCGCTGGACGACTAAGATCAATGGCACCTCTGGGCAAAGTTCTTTTCCATCACAGAGACGCGAAGACAACCTCGGGCGGATCACCACCTTGTCGCGCGCTCGTCTGCACAAAACCCGCAGGTCGACGCGTGTGACTAATCGTTGGTTCCGAGGCTCGTCCCGTCCCTCTCTGATTGACCCAGCTCCTTTGCGGCTGCGGCGTGCCCTGGCTAGCAGCGCGCAAGCGGCGCATCGCCGTAGCCAGCCGGCGAACTGGGACCTTTCTGTGGATGCAAGGCCACGCTGCCTCTGCTGGTTGGCCTTTGCTCTCCGAAGCCATGACAATCATGGCCTCAGAGGGCCGAGCGTCCATGGCGACATGGGCAGGCCATGGGTTTTTGGTGGTTGTGCCGATTCGATGCGTTTGCGGACGTGCTCCAGGTGGGTGAGTGTCGCATCGAAAATTCCTCTGCCGCCGACCCAGGAGGAAAACGATCCTTCCCACCACCGTTGCGAAGAAGGAAGAGGGTGGTGCTTCGCTCTCTCGCTCTGGTCTGGGCCTGAGATGCTGAAGCCTGCCGCAAGCTCATTGATTGGAACCCGAAGGAAATTAAGGGAGACTCAAGGTGCTCGAAAGAGCCTCGTGCCCACTGTTCCCTGGATTTAGTCAGCGTTTTGTACTCCCGGAACAATGACCCGACTAATCTGACAGAATCATGCACGCTTGCGCCAGGCGAGCGAGAAGAGCTCCAAAACTGGGCGCTTGCCGTTGCAGATCGTTCGACCCTGGCAGGCCGGCACGTTGTTGGAAGGAGCTGCAAGTATCGCGCCACGGGGGAGGATGAAAGCTCCAGGCCACCGCGCCGCGCTCGATCAATGCCAGCGGAGGTCCGGCCGGCTCCGGCGCTGGTGCGCTGCCCCTGTTGCGCAGCAGCTCCCTCTGCTTCCCAGGCAGCACAGCCGCTGACGAACCCGGACGAGGTTCCAGCAGGCGATTGCCGATCTCGAAAATACATTTCAACTGCCATGTGTTCTCGATCGAGCGCTGATGGAGCGCTGCTTTCGATGTGCTGCGGTTATCCGGCGAGGAGCACGTGGTAGACAGAATTCACGCGAGGTTTGGCCGGACGAACTGGCACCCGATTCGCTTCATGCTGACCGCTTTGCGGGCTCAATCGCCATGCTGCATTCAGACCCTTGACTGCTCCTTTGATCGTAGTTTGCAACGGCCGGCCAGAGCTCGATGGAATACACTTCCCCTCCTCGTCGGCGGGGAACCACCACAAAGCTGAAAGGCTTCCAGGCAGGCCAGCCGTTCGGCCAGTATCGGTATCTAGGTCATCGGCTCAGTTTAATCGCGATCCACGACGTTCAGGGGCGATAACACTCAACACCGCACTCAGGGGCTTGCCGCCATCGCGGGGCCGATGTTCCCTGCAAGCAGCACTTGTTTGCACGGAAAACCTTCAGGGGCCCAGCGCACGCTGTCTGGCTAACCCGGGTCTTTACATAGTTTGTGCTGCGGCTCGCGCAGGGCTGGACCGTGCTAGTGTCACGCTGAGACCCGGAGAGGCCCGCAGCCCCACTCTCCTTCTGCAGCTGCCGCCTTCCAATTCCCTCGACCGTTCAGGCCCGGCGCGGAAGCGTTTGCAGCAGCAACTCCCTCGGATCCCATCTTGAGCACGCATGCGAACTCGCCATTACCAGACCCTTCTAAATATGAGCGTGGTAGCCATACGTGGTGTCGATGCTGCGCCCATCCGCTGGATCGCCGCCAGGCGAGCAGCCGGCGCCAGTGTGGCAAGCCTGATCAGCCTTCAGGCCGGACGGATGGTGATTGGCCGTGCTGGGCCGATTTTCACACCTCGTTGATGTGCTGGTGGTTTTGAGGCCATTGGAAACCGAAGCGGCGCAGGCCTCCGCGTCCCCAGCGCCAGGGCTCCCGCACCGCCTAGGTTGAAGCAGCGTGCCTCCAAGGTCGTCTGCTGAAAAAAACGGGTTGTCGCGAAGCTAGGGTACCCACTGTGGGCAGCGCGCCGCGGACAGACCACTGCTCCGCGGGCCCCAAGCGGCGATTGCCGCAGGGCGCCAGGGGCAGTTGGTGGGGCGGCGACCGAGGGTGGTGTGAGTGGGGCCGCTGAGCTCCTCCTTCCACCGCCGATGTGTGATCAACGTCCTGGCTGGTTCGTTAAACCAGTCCGCCGCCATGCAACCACCGGTGGACGGGCCAGCCGATCCGCTAACAATCAGGGTCGGCCCACGAGCCCTCAGGCAGCCAGGCTTCCATAAGCCACGCAGAAGCAGCGGCCCGTCGATCTCCTACCTGTGCCCGGAATTACAGAGCTGGAGCTCTGCTGCCAGGAGTGTCCGCCCGCAGCATCTTCGATCATGGCAGGACTTAAGGCTGGAGCTCCCCACAAATGATTGAAGGTTACGCCGAGCACCCACGTACTCTCCGCTACGTCCGGATTCAGTGGGGCTTCTTCCTAATGCTGTCCGCTGTTCCATTGCTGTCGCCATCCCATCGATGGCCACAACTGATTCGTGACTGGGAGCATCGGCGTGTCCCAGGATCGCGCGTGTGCGTACTCGCGGATCGGAGCGTGAGAGGAGGAAGCCTAGCCGCTGCCCGGGCCGGAATTCAGCACGCGACATTCGATTTTCATTCGCTCGCCGGGGTTCCGTCCCATTGGCCGCGCGCTGACGCGTCCTGGGCGCGAAGGTAATCGGCGAAGTCGGGCGACGAACGGTTAAGATAGAAGATCGAGGGCATTCGGTTGAGGTTGTCCAGCAAGGCTTGAGCAACTCCACATGCGCGCCCATTTGCTGACTAATGACCGATGGCTTGATCAAGTGCCTTAGCTCACTTCCAAAGCAATTACGGGGTTCTCAAGCGTATCAGTCCTGAGGAGCCCAAAAGGTACGCCCGCCATCCCCCACGGAGGCTTTCGCGTGCTCCTCGGTGTCTGTGGCCGGAACAGGAACGCAGAGCTCTTCTCCGCCTCGCAGCCTTTTCCTCGCCTGTATTTCCACATTCTGTCCCAGTCTTGAGTGTAAAAAGCCCCCGCGGTCCGGTATCGTGTAGTGGACTCCTATATTGGGCAAATTTCATTATTCGGATGCCGGAAGCTCTCTCCAGGTCTCCGGTCTCTGGTCTCGGCAGATAAATCTTTGTTTGCGGTAAGAGATCCGTAGGAGCCGGAGTATACCCGCTCGCCCAGCCTTGACACTAGGCGTATGAAAACAATATGCCCGGGCAGGCGCTTCCCATATCAGAGGGGATCGGATGTTCACCAATTTCCGGCGACGCGTTGATGAAAGGCGAATGATCATTTTGGCCAGGAAATACGCCAGGTGACGCGCTTACCACGAAGATCACGGTGCGTGGGCTTGGCCATCGGCCGTGCCGTTCTTCTGTGCGGAGGGTATTCTGAACGTCACCTTGCAGGGGCATTGAAGCGTGCTGGCGGCTTGTTATTCGTGGGTGCGCTTGACGTATTTGCACATCGAACAGACGAGGAAGGGGGATCCACCCAAACAGGCGCTCTGGCGGTGGCTGATGTTATGGAAAGCCGCGTTTTAACAGCCAGTTTGGTCTGTCCCAGACGCTCCATTAAAGGCCTGGAATCAGCAGGCGGCTATAAGGGGCGTCCAGCTTCTTCATTCGGACAGATCGCGGATCCAGTTTGGTGTCCGGATCGAGCCACCTCAGCAGCTCCGCGCAGCACGGATTGGCCCAGGCGATTCCAGACCTGGGCGTAGAACGCCATTTTGGTGACGTTGATGATTATTTGTCAAGGCCAGAGGGGTGGGTAGTCATGAAACAGCCTGGGTGCGCACGAGTTTCGCTGTGCAGGGCCGCCACCCCGTTGACGTGGTTGTGAGTGAAGCCACCGTCGCGCCAAAGGTTGGCCAGCCGCACACATTGTTGCCGCGCTTCCGTCGATGAGAAAACACTGCGGCAGGAGGCCGATCATTGCCGGGGTACCTGTGAGCGCCTGTGCAGGTAAGCGTCGCGTTGATCTCAATAAGATCACTCCAGGTCGCGCCGCCAAGGCAGCAGGCTGCCGAACGTATCAAGCCTCCATTTCTCCATGGCTTCCGCGGCAGCAAGGTGTTGGTTTGGTGTAACTGCAGCGAAGCGGGTGGTGATCGACCAGGGCCTCTTCCCAGCTCAGGTTGCGTTCTCTATCGAGGCACAGCCGCATCAGCTCGGCGACGGCGATCGAGGGATGGGTGTCGTGAGCTGCACCGCCGCAGTGACCGGAAGATTCGCTGCGTGGGCCTATAACTTGCGCAGATCGAGGCTGCTGCAGGCAGTCCTCGGAAGGGCTGCAGCTCAAAAAGAAGTGCTTGAACTGCTTGAAGCCGCAGGCGCCGGTCCCTCCGGCGGTTGCCGTTCATTTGCGGCGTAGAGGTGCACCTTGTGTGAGAGGTCTCCTATTGTCACCTTTCTCCTGCTTCGCGCGCCTTCTTCTGTCGTATCGCGATTGTTGAAGGCGTAGAATCGAAGTTCTCGGTGGCTTTCAGCCCGCCACAAGCGCAGCCGGTTGCAGGTGTTGACCTGGTAGCCCAGCACCGGCCATTTCGTGGGGGATGCCGTCGCATGGTTCGGCCGGGAATCCAGCGCACCGCTCGTGGCCCCGTTCATCGCGGCTAGACTCGGTGTGGCCGCCGAGACCCTACACATAGCAGGCCTGACGTGGTGCTCGCGGCAGTTCCAGGGCCAGACGTGCCTCTTGAGATTGTTCGGTGACCTCACTGGCCTAGAGCTCCATTCACGGATCAGCTGATCGAAGATGCCGAACTTCGTAGCGGTGCCGTAAGCCCGTGGCGGGGATCTCCCAGGTGGAGGGTTCGAGATAAGCAGGCCCGCCAAGACGCCTGAGACCGCCGGTTAAACACCAGCCCCGGCTCTTTCTCTCCCAACTTTCGGTGTGGATCGACCAAATCGGTTGATGCCGAGGCGTTTCAACGCCTCGGAAGCCGCTTCGCGGCTTGCCGATCATCGCAGGTTGTGTGCCAGCTGCGGATCCGATTTTCAGGAAATTTTCCGCCGGAACTGAGAGATAGTTGCCCCCACCCGAGGTGTGTCGTTGGATCGGCTGAGATTCGCGTGTCTCGATTCCCAGGAGCGTGTAGCGGGTCTATTATGCTGATCTCCGCGACCCGCGTGACTTGAGCGCCAGGTAGAAGTTCGTGGTTGGTTTGCCGGTCGGGTGCGGAGCTGCGAGCCCTTTGGACAAGAACAGCCGTGTCTCGAGTCATGCCCCTCGAGACTAAACCCGTTCGGCGTTGAGCCGATTGCGCTTCCTCGATCGCTTTGAGGCAGCCCGGGATAGCCCTTAGCTCGTGGGGCAGGATCACGGTTGGACGGGGATGAAAAGTTCGCTAAATCGATTAGGGGTCAGTAGGAGAGAACGGCAGGTCTGGCAAAGGGGATAGGGAAGAAAACGGTTGGCGGGGTAAGACTTAGTCCGGGCGCCTTCGGGTGTGCCAGCTGCTAGCCCCCAGCGCAACGTGTGATTTCGGCAGGGGTCTCATTTGTCAGTGTGGATGTGGGAGCATGGCGGCTGGCTGAGCGAGGGATTAAGTCTGCGTCACCTTGCATGCGCTCGCTGCCAATGAGGCAAGCGCTCGGTGTGATGCCCAGCCGCATGCTACCCGGTCGATTCACGTCTTCGGCATCACCAGTGGTGAAGCGGTCGATCCTGGTTGTTATCGCCAACTCCGAGTCTGGGGTGTGTTGAATGATTGTCGCTCTCTTTTCCTTCGTGATTTACGTGTGCAGCCGCGCAATGCATATTTGGGGTGGTTGGTGCGCCCGGATAGGCAGATCGTGTTGAGCTCCAGCCATACTGGATAGCCGATAGGAGTTGAAGATCACGGCTTGTCGCAGAGTTGGTTGAAACTGCGCTGTCGAAAATCGCCCCGCATCTCGAACAACCCGTGGGGATTGCTCGCGCTCGGCTCGTCATGGAGGGTGTGCGAACAGCTATGACCACGTTTCAGCACCGGATCCTCAGGGTCAGGGGAATTCTCGGCGGTGCAGGTTCTCCACGGGCCAGCCAGCACCCTCATTGACTTGGTTGGGCAATGTCGCGGGCGGCGCCCGCGCCAATTACCAACATTCGGGTTTCATCCGGGCTCTTCGGCGGTCCTGGTCATACGTTGTGGCCCAAGCTCCTAGACGGCCGATAGCACCTCTCGGCCATTCATGCTGCGCTGGGCCTTGTCTACCGATGTAGTGTGTCCCGGTGATGGAGGGTGCTTCTGCTTGTCTGAACAATGATGTTTGCACAGTTCGTTTCAGGAACGTGCGCTCTTCGGCCACCGCATCAGCGCATGGGTGCTCGTTGGCATCGGCCCGGCAGATACACCACGACCACCTGCCGGCTCTGTTGTGCGGGACCAGGTCGCTGAAGCCCGAAGGTCT
>Ga0163217_1043236_pt1 | contig 10426 bp, 12 predicted proteins | sample SynspAceP_FD_185933 | JGI IMG/M metagenome (GOLD analysis project Ga0163217, IMG submission 185933) | Saline lake microbial communities from Ace Lake in Antarctica - Synechococcus sp. Ace-P (PacBio error correction) | ecosystem: Environmental > Aquatic > Non-marine Saline and Alkaline > Saline ... | reverse complement strand
GAAGTTTTCGGGATTCCGCATGGTTATCTCAACAAACATTCTGGATTAAAGACTATTGTCTTGCCCAAAGATAAAAAGGGCCTTGCTCGGCAAAAAATCGCTGAAAACAGCATGAAATGCCCTATTTTGCCCTCAGATTCCCTCTTGAAACGACTCTGGACCGATCTCATAACCTGATTTGACGCGACGTTAACACTATCGAATAGCCTGCTCCTTCACAGGGTCAGTACCTCGATTATTGCACTGACTAGCCGGGCTGCCGCACAGTGCGGGCAGACAGAACTGTAAGGAGATGCGGTATGGCCAACTGGCACCGTGAAATGGTTCAAACACACCAAAGGCTACGGATTCATTGCCCGATGGCGGCAGCAAGGACATGTTTCGTTCACATTTCAGCGGTTGGAACGGTCGGACTTGACCGGGCTGCCGACAACCAGAAGGTCAAGTTCGATATCGACCGGGCCGCGACGGTCGTGAGTCTGCCGCTGAATACTCGTTGGCAATTTAAGCGTTAGACGTCGACCCCGAGGATGTGAAAAGGCTTGACGGGCACATCGGGGCCGGTTTTTCTTTTTCCGCTTCAATCTTTGCGCCGCGCGCCGCGCTGCGCCGCCGCGATCAAATCAAGCACGCTGGCCATCGCCTCGGGACGCATTCAGGCGTCAGCCTTCGGGCATTGGATGGATTACCATCGGGCTGGAAAAATACTGCCGCACCGCAGAGGGGGTCATCCGCGCCCAGCCCCCGAAAAAACTGCGAAGTAAAGCGTGCCGTAGGCGTCGGCCAGTTCGGGCCGACGGCCTCGAACTCGGTCTTGAAGTCGGCGGCCGTAGTTTCCGGGTGCCTGCATGCCCCACCAAAAGAACCGGGAATATCGCAATACAGCCGCGACCCTCAGGATACCTTCGATATCGGCCCGCGTTCAGGGCAGGATCCAGCCCGCGCAGCACTCATTGCGCCAGCGCAAGATCATTCGCGTGGATGTTCGGGGTCAGCGTCCATTCGATTGGCGACAAGCCGCGGGCCGGCGTATCACCGGACACGCCCGCATTACCACCCGCAACCGCCTATGTCCGGCATGTCCTGATCCCTTGCGCAGCGCCAGCCCATGCGCGCAGTTGCGGTACAAGCCTTCTCGTCCATCAGACCTAGCCTTGGGTCAGGGCTATCCCCGAAAGCCACGACCGATAAGGCAGCTCGCGGGTTTGTTGCCTGCAAAGGCGCACAAGGGTGATAAGCGCCATCACAAAGACCACCCACACCTGTGCCGCCGTCCGGCCAAGGCCACCAATATGGTCAAAAAACGATAGAAAGCAGGCGCATTCCAAATGACCTCTCAGTTCTTTTCGCTGACAGATACCAGCACTGTCGCTTGATGGGCAAAAACGCTGGCCGCGTGGATAGTCCTCCACGGCATACGATGGATGTCCAGGGAAGGCGAACCCTGGCTGGTCGGTCGTCAGGCTCTGGCATAATCATCTTTCCTCATGCTGAGGGCGGCTTGGAGCGCGCCACCGGGGGGCGGATCACGGCGGCTCGGTCAGGATCTGACCATATGACCGAGGATCAACTGGCCCGCTCCGCCAGGGGATTTTTCCCCCCAATGGGGGTGGTTTTCCAATTCCTTCCCACCTCATCCCCACAATGACTGCGCTGGAAAAACGTGGGCGACGCCGCTGGAACTGGCGGTCACAAAGATGCGTTTGCCCGCGCAAGGGCCGAGTTGGAGGCTGGGTCTGGCCAGCCGCCGCCGATCACTACCCCTCGCAGATGTCGGACGGCGAACAGCAAGTGTGGGCACTGGCCGTGCGTCGGCCCGTCGTCCGGCGATTCCTGCTGGCGGACGAGCCAACTGGAAATCTGGATGGCACCAAACGGGGCTGCTATCATTGAATCTGATTGTTCCGGCCTGCGGCGACAAAAAAACACGGCGCCACTTTGTTCTGTCACCCATTTCGATGAGCTGGCCGCGCGATGCGACCCGTGTGATCCGCCCTGCGGAGACGGGGTGATCGACGCAGACGCCTCTGATCGCAAGGCCGAGGCCGCAGAATGAGCCTGCGGGTCGGCGTCCCGTTCGCCGTACGCGAATTGCGCGGCGGTCTGAAAGGTTTCGCATTTTTCTGGCCTGTCTTTGCGCTGGTGTGGCCGCCGATTGCCGCTTGTGGGATCGGTCCGCGCCAGTATCGAGCGGGTCTGGCACGCGAGGGGGCCACGATCTGGGCGGCGACGCCGAGGTCGATTCTGGGAACCTAATCGTTTTGGCCACGCCCGAGGAACCGGCATGGCTGGACGAGATGCGCTTCAGGTGTCGGAAGTCACGGATTTCCGCTCGTTGGCGTTGAACGGGCGAAAGGTGACACAGCTGAACGCGGCCTGACGCAAGTCAAATCGGTAGGACGGGTTATCCACTGCTGGGTCAGATCGAACTGGACCCCGCAATGCCCCTGTCACAAGCGCTTGCGGCGCGGGTGGCCTGCCCGGGCGGTGATGCATCCCTTGCTGAATCGACGGATGGGTCTGGCGCCGGGTGATACTTTCCGTCTTGCACGCAGGACTTCCGGCCTGATGGCGGCAATTCATGGCGCGAAACCCGACCGCGGGCGCGGAGGATTTGGGCTGGCCGCGCACAATTGTGTCGACCACGGCGCTGGCCGATGCGGGGCTTTCTGACTGCATGGTCGCTTTATTCGACCCGAATACCGGGGATGCTGCTACCCGAAGGCAAGCGACCGTTGACGCGCTTGAGGCACAAGTCAGCGAGCGATTTGGAAGGCGCAGGCGCGCGCTGGCGCGGACAGCCGTAACGGGGCACCCAACGTCGCGCGTTTTGTGGAAGTCTGGGCTCGTTCCTGATCCTTGTAGGCCTGTCTGGGCTGCGGTGGGCGGAGTCGGTGTATCTGCTGCGGTGCGTGGCCTATCTGGGCGGGCAAGACCCAGCGTGATTGCCACGGCTGCGGGACCTTGGGGGGCAGACCGCGCACGATCTTCCAGACATATTTCCTGCAGATTGGCGCGCTGAGCCTTGCTGGGGTATTGCGTTGGGTCTGATGCTGGGGCCGCCGATCCCGCTTGGCCTTGGGGGCCGGTTCCTTGAGGCACGGCCTGCCTGTGCCTGCGGTCTTTACCGTCCATCCCGCCCCCTTGATCGAGGCGGCAATCTATGGCGCGCTTACAGCGCTGATTTACGCTCTGCCGCTATCCGCACGAGAGTGCGCGCCGCGACGCTGTTCCGCGATTTGCGCTGTCCACGACACGGCTGTCGCTGCCACCTTGCGGATGCTGGTGGTGAATCAGTGATGTTGCTGGCCGCCCTGATCGGTACCGCCATGGCGTTTTCCGGCGCGGCGATGGGCTGACGCTGTGGACGGCAGGGGGCATTTCGGGGCGCTGACTGCTGCTGACACTCACGCCTTCGGGGTGCGGGCCTTGACCAAGCGTTTTGCGGGGCAACAGCGCGGGGTCGTCCGATCTGCGGTGGGCTTTGGCCGCGATCCGGCGGGCAGCGGGACGATTGCGACATCGGTGATCCTGTCGCCTGGGGCCTGGGCCTGTCTGTGCCTGGCCGCTGTCGGCCAGATCGACGGCAACCTGGCGCCCCGGTGCCATCGCCATATGACCTGCCGGATGTGGCACCCCGTCCTATTTCTTTGTGGATAATCCAGCGCGGACAGATGCCGCCTTCCTTGACCGCTTGAGAATGACCTGCTGTGTCACGCATTGACAGCAGCGCCCATTGCTGCGCGGCGTGATCACACAGATTCAACGACTCGCCCCGCACGCGAAGGTGGCAGGAATTCACTGGGTCGTTACAGGCGACAGGGCAGTCACTTACGCCCAATGCGATGCCGGACGGGCACCGCATCTTGGCGGGCGAGTGGTGGCCCGATGACTATACGCCCGCCACCAGATCAGCTTTAGCCGAGGAAGGAAGCCGCGAAATGGGTGTCGGGACTTGGCGAACGATGCACTATGAACGGTGCTGGGGCGCGACATCACCGGCACCATACCAGCCTGCGCGAGGTTGATTTTTTCCAGCGGCGCGATGGGCTTTGTGGCTGACCATGAATGAAACGCGCCTTGGCGGGCGCACCCGCCATACCTTTATTCCACGTCTATTGCCGAAGAAGCGGCCGAGCGCGATCCTGCGCGACGTGGCAGGATCGGCCCGAATATCACGCGATCCGTGTGGTGATGCGATTGATCAGATCTCGGCGCGTGGCTGCAGGTCTGGCCCGCCGCAATCCTATGCGCGGCGGCTACCGCTCTGACAGGTTTCTTGTGCTGTCGGTGCGGCGGCAGCGGGCGAGCGTGCCCGCACCTCGAGGCGGCATTGCTCAGGACGCTTGGGGCCAGTCGTCAAGTATTCTGCGCAGCTTTGCCTTGCGGCCGGCACTTCTGGTGCGGCGGCGGGGGTTGTTGGCCTTGGGCGCAGGGAATCGGCAGCGCGGCTGGCGGTCAGCCATTTGTGTGCAGAACAGGGCTCTTAACCGTTGATCTGGCCATCGGCCATCGCATTGTACTGGGCGGTATTTTTCTGGCTACGTTGCTTTCCGGTCTGGCCTTTGCATGGCACGTCCGGCTGGGCCGCGCGTCCGGCACAGGTGCTGCGCGCAAGGGAATGGCCTCAGCCAATCCAACAGGGCCAGCGCGGACACCCCGGTCCCGAACAGGACCGCGCCATGCGCCGGTGCCGAAATAGGCGGCGCGCAGCCTCGCCCGCGAAACCACAACGGCCCGCCCCAATCCGGCCCCGCCAAGGCCTGAACGGGTCACAGGTCCGGTGCCCACCGCGTTGAAAACTGTAGCTGCCAAGGCTGAACCGGTCCTGCCCCCGCGGGTAACCTTGCGCGGCAACAGGGCGCGGAAAAGCGGGTGCCGAAACATGGCGCGCCAACGGCCTCATGGGCGCAATGGCTGTATCGCGTAATCCGATGCCACGCTCTATCACCGTGGCCGCATCGGCGCGTTTGAAGCCCACAGAACGGGCGCACCTGTGGGTACGTGTCAGCGACACCATTCCCCCAATGGCCCGCCTGAGGCCCAAGCCAGCCGATTCCAGTCCAGATCATCGGGCCAGGGCCACACCGATTCCAAACCGCAAAGCCAGCATTTATTCAGCAGCCCCATCGCAGACCCTCGATCGCCGCTTGCGCGCCTTGTCCAAAGCGCCGCAAAGCGCACCTGCCCGTTTGCAGCACAACCGCGGCAGGGGCAGATCACATGATCAGCGCTCAGACGGGTTCGTCCGCCAGTCGCAGCCCGGTCCGGCGCCACCTCCGAGACACGGGCGACAGGCGGATATTCCAATCTTCGCGCCAGATAGTCGTGATCTGTCGAACCGACCGGAAAAACAGCACATCCGGCCCGTCGAATTCCTCGCTTTCCTGACCGTTAACCACGCTGAGAGCAGGCGCGCGGCCGCACCCATATTTCCTGTTCAAGCTGGAATTGACCAGGATACATCACCAGGAACGGCGCTGATCGCCGCTTGCCTCCGCCAGAGGGCAGAAGCTTCAAAGCGCCTGCATGACGAGCTGTCCTGTTCAGTGTCTCGGCGGTTTGCAGGGCACGTCGCAGGATCTTCTTGGCTGTGCCACGTCGGGGTCGGTTTCCGGCACCATCCGCCCCAGAAGAATGCGACGCCTCATAGGCTGGTGGCCCACAACGCGCGCGCCAGCAGCCTTGGCCAGATCCGTCAGCGGGTTGCCCTGACCGCCCGTGGATTCCCAAGCTGGCCCCCGATCCATCGGCAGATCAGGCCAGAGGCGCGAGGTGTGATGCGCCCCCCGTCCGCGCCCGCGCCTCGAGCCACGGTCACATCCAGGCCTGCCATCGCCAGTGCGTTGGCGGCGGGACAGTCCAGGCAGGGGGGGGGGACCCCCGGGGGGCCCCGACACGAACAATCCGCAAGTTTTTTGCGTGCGCCCGGCAACCTTTGCGCAAACGCCAGCCCCGAGGCAGCCCCCAAACGTTGATGAAACGTCGGCGCACCAGGCGACATGTCATGTCCCAACACACCCACAACTAGAAAACCACACCGAAAAAAAAGCCGCCAGGTTTCCCCGGCGGCCATCTTGCATCGCTATTTCCGCAGCGGTCCGCGTAATCAGACTCGGCGGGCGTGCAGCACCAGATTGCGGTCGACCCATGCGTTATCGGACGCGGGGTTTCACGGGGGGCCAGTATTGTTCCACGCGGAACGGCAACCGGAGGGAAATGCAGCCCTGGCTCGCGCGTGTAGGACGGTCCCAGTCGCCGACCAGATCCTCGACCGTATGGGCGCATGCTTGAGCGGGTTGTTAAGGCGATCCTCCGCCGTTCCTCGATGGCGCGGATTTTCATCCGCGATCGCCAAGCATTCGCATCGCAGAAGCGCGTCCGTTCGGGCCTTATTCTCGGACTCGTCGGCTCGACCATTCAGCGTGCCTGCTACAGGCCAGCTCATCGTGGCGCGTGGAACCGCAAGTCGATCAGGCGTTTGCGATATCCTCGACCGTGACACGGCGCTGTTCGGCAAAGGGGCGCACGTCGATGTGCATTCATGCGCCACGCGTCCCGCGGGGCCTTTGTAGAGATGGGGTAAGCCCCTCCAGCCGTTTTGGCAATGTAATTGGCATTTCAGGATCGCACTCGCCGAGTTACATTGCGCCCTCGCCCAAAGCTCGGACGACCCTCGCTCGAGCGCGGCTTATCTCGGCACATATAGCGGTCCCACAAAGCCCGGCTCTGCGTACGCCCAGTACTCTGAGAAAGTCCAGCCACGCAACTAGGGCGACGGCCGAGACCGCACCTTCCGTGCCGCCTGTCATCGGATGACCCGGGCAGATAGGGCACCAGATGCGCTTGTGACACACGATCGGCCCCATTGCCCGGGGGGCCACCGCCCGCCATGTGCGGGGATGGCAAAGTCTTCTGTGCAGGTTCAGGTGGCTGACATCGCCGCCCAGATTCACCGGGACGCGACAGACGACCATTCGCGTTCATATTGGCCCCGTCGATATAGGACTTGGCCCCCGTGGTCATGGGGTGATTCTTGCAGACCTTCGATCACGGTTTACCTCGAACACGCCATGGGCGAGGGATAAGTGATCTATGCAGCCCCGAGATTATCGGCGTGCTTTTCCGCCCTGGCGCGGAAATCATTCCAGTTCAATGTCGCCACTTTGCCGAGGATTCCACAGGCACCACAGTCAGCCCACCATCTGCGCGGACGCAGGGTTGGTGCATGCCCGCGTTCATCGGAAATGAGGCAGATGTTGCGATGCCCCTGCCCCTGCGCGCGCTGATAGGCGGCAATTGTTCAGCAGCCCCGCATATTCGCCCTGCCGCGCCGCTGTTGGGCTGCATTCGACTACCGTCATAGCCGGTGACCTGCACACAGTCTCGCTCAGATCCGTGGACAATATGGCGTAGGCCCGCCGCCTTGATCCAGCGGCACGAACGGGTGGCATATCGGAAACTCCGGCCAGCTGAAGCAGGCATCATTTGGCGGCCGGGTTCAGCTTCAATCGTGCAACTGCCCAGCGGAATCATTGCGCGGTCCAGCGCCAGGATCGCGGTCAGCCAGACGGCGCATATTAAGCGCATCATCTCGGTCGTCGGCGCGCGGTCATGTGGAAGACGCCATGGGTGAGGTAGGGGGTTTGCCGCACCGATCATCGGCAGCGCATAACCCGGCGCGATGCCCTTCTCATCCTTTGCGGGGGTGATGCCGAGGCGCGCCAGACGGCTTCGCGTGCGGGGCGCGTCACCTCGTCCAATGTAGATACCGATACGGGTCTTGCCCCACGGCGCGCAGGTTGATGCCCTCGTCAACCGCCGATTTTTTCATGACGGCTGCCTAAGCGGGCCGACATCAATGGTAATCGTGTCAAAAGAAAATGGGTCGTGTCTACTTTTGAACCCTGCCTTTTCCAGCCGCGCGCCCAGACGCACGGTCATTGCGGTGGATGCGCTGCGCGATGGCTTTCAGCCCCTCGGGGTCCGTAGGAAGACTGCATAGAACGACGCCATGAAGCCAGCAAAGCCTGCGCGGTGCAGACGTTGGACGTGCTTCTCGCGCCGGATATGCTGTTCCGGGTTTGCAGCGACAAACGGTAGGCGCGGTTGCCGTTGGCGTCGATGGACACACCACCAGCGCCCCGGCATGGCGCGTTTGAATGCCATCGGCGGCAGGCCATATAGGCGGCGTGCGGTCCGCCATAGCCAAAGGGGCACGCGAAACGCTGATGTGCGGCCACTGGGCGATATCGGCCCCCCATCGAAACCCCGGTTCTTTCAGCAGGCACAAGCGCCAAATCGGATCAGCAATCTCACCGACACCGATTGCCTTTGCTGCATGCAGCGCGTCCATCTGCGCGGTTGAAAAATCTGGTCAGCGTGCCGTTTGGTACCTGGATACTGGAAAACAGCGCAAAGACGCGGTCGCATTCCAATTGCGTTCCGCGCCGCCCACGATCACCTCGATCCCCAAGGGGCGCTGCGCGCGTCTGGATCACGGCGATATTCTGCGGATGGCAAGTTTTCATCACGAAAAAGGGCCGTCGCTGGACTGGCCACGCGCTGCGCCATGGTCATGGCTTCTGCCCGCCGCTGTCGCCTAGTCAGCAAGGGATGCGTTGGCGATCTTCAAAGCCCTTTGTCAGGTCGCTGACACATGCCGTCTGGTAGTTCAAGAAGCGCCTCCAAGCGGCCCTGACTTGATTTTCGGGCTGATTAGGGCGTGTAGGCGTATACCATGCGGGATTTTTCAAAGAATTGTTGCGCTGGATCGGCAGGCGCGCCTGACCCGGTGCCGCTGAAAATCGCCTGCCGATCAGGGCTGGTCAGGCCAGGTGTTGCGCTTGCCGATCTGCCCGCATGTGAATAAGGAGGCAAACTCGCGGCTCCGGCGAGGTCTTCAAACGCCAGCGGCTCTGCCTGCCGGATTGCGGCGGGCACTGTTTCGTCGATCAGCGCCGGCAGATCGGCGCCCCGACCACGTCGAGCATCTCGGCATTTCCGCGGCGAGGGCCCGATATGGCGGCGGTTGGCAAAATCATACGGCTGATAATCGGTGGCTTCGAAAGCGCATGACCGGGTCCCTTGCTGTTCGGATATACTGCATCGTTAAGGCGAGTGTCCCTCGCCAAAGACGGACCCCCGCCGCGCCATGTGCGAGGGTCTGCCCATTGTTGTTTTACTCAACCAGTTCGAGATAGGCGTCCTCGTTCCATGAACTGATCCAGCAGGGACAGATCGGTCGATTCTTCATCTTGAAGAACCACGCCTCGCCCGTAGGATCGCTGTTCACTTGCCGGCTCGTCCACAATCGCCTCGTTGATTCGGCGATCTCGCCATCCAGCGGGCGCGGATGTCGGGATGCGGCCTTGACGCTTTCGAATCACAACGATCTCTAGCCCGCAGCCACCATTGTGCCGACTTCGGGCAGTTCCACAAAACCACATCACCCAGTGCGAGCTGGCATGTTTCGGTAATGCCGACCACAACCAAAGATCGCCTCGATGCGCAGCCATTCATGATTTCGGTTTATATTTCATCGCTCTGTCCCTTTTGGTTGGCGCTGATGTCTTTGTTTAACGTTTTTGAAATTTCGCAGGCGTAAAGGGCCAGCGCCACACCGAAACCGGCAGCCGCTTGCCCGCACCTCGCCGTAAAGCGGCGTGGCCGCAGCGGCATGATCGCTTTTGCAACCATGCCCATGGCAACAGGCGCGCCAAGGGTTGGTCCGAACCCGCCGGATGTCACGTGGACCGATGGCGTCCCCCCCCCTCAGGGGCGGCGAAAAGCACCACACTTTCCCGCATCGGGGCACGCCTTCGGGCAAGGCAGGCCGACACGCACGCGCGCTGCACCCTTGTGCTGTTTCTGTCAGAATACGCCCGCACCGGGAAAAACCGCCCTCACGCGCCACCTTCCAGAGCGGCGCACCTCTGAGATCGCCCAGCAAGCCCGGGCCTCGATCGGTGAGGTGCCCGCTATCAATGTCATGTCCCGTAAAGACACCAAAACCTGGCCTTCCAGCCGCAAGGGAACCCGTGCGCCCAAGGCCGATGGCCTCGACCCGGTCATCCGGCAGCAAAACCCGCGCCAGATCGTTCGCCTGATCCGCTTGGCACGAAATCTCGAAACCCGTCCTCGCCGGGTATAGCCGAGCGGGACACCCAGCAGACAACCGCTGCCAGTTCCAGATCAGCCACGTCCTATGAAGCGCATCTCGCGCACCGCGCCGTTCAGTCGGGCCAGGCACATCTCGGCCAGCGGGGCCTTGCAGGGCCAAGCAGGCGCGATTTCCGCGATCACCTCAAGCGTGACACCCTACGGCAGACCCGCCCGCATCAGCGCGATATCGGCATCCTTGCAGCCGCGTTGATCACCACGAACAAGATGGTCACCACGGTTGGGCCAGCCAATCAGGGTTTCT
>Ga0163217_1016003_pt1 | contig 10426 bp, 1 predicted proteins | sample SynspAceP_FD_185933 | JGI IMG/M metagenome (GOLD analysis project Ga0163217, IMG submission 185933) | Saline lake microbial communities from Ace Lake in Antarctica - Synechococcus sp. Ace-P (PacBio error correction) | ecosystem: Environmental > Aquatic > Non-marine Saline and Alkaline > Saline ... | reverse complement strand
GATCCATCCTTCCCTGGCAAGGGCGTAATATTCCTTTCTTTAGATAGTCATTGAAACAATTGGGATGTGGATGAGGGATTTGAGGACCATCTACTTGTGTGATTCACAATTTTCATCGATATTGAATAGACTGGTACTGTGATCTGATGAAATCAGCATCAAAATATTCACGAAAAAGACAGGGCCCTGCCATGGGAGTAAACACTGCCCTTCTGCTCCAAATCGGGAACTCCCTTTTTTAATATCAAGAATTGAGGAACCGGTAAAACCACTTTTAAATCTTGGATGGTAATCGTAAATCAGCTTTAGTTTCTTATTGACCAATTTCGGGTATTTGTGAATTTCATCTATAAATAAATACTTGCCTCCACGCCTGGTACAAGTCGTTTCGCAAGATCTGTCAACGCGTTGTGTTGCAGAAATAGAAATCCTCAGGCTGTCACATAAAGGTATTCTTGAATACTCAGGATTCTTTTTAATTTACTTACTGTAAATATTAGGGTTTAGTTTTCCCAACGCCCGCGGGACCGAAGCTCCGAGTAATCGGTTTTTGGCCAGTTGATCTTATGGTAGGCATAGCGCGTAAAAATGCGTTATCTAACTTGAGCAATGAACTGATTGAGTATTGAAAGAATAGTCCATTTAGCAATTTAATCCAGAAAGGCTGGAATTACGCACTATGATAGTGCCCCGATTTTTTCTATTTTTCGGCACTTTATAGTAGTGCGATTTATGGTTTGGAGTTCTACCACAGGATAAAAGGGGTTCGATTCGAGGTTCAGGTTCGGAGTTTTACCTTAAGATCGTGAATACGGAGTACGGAGGGGGCGCGGACAGGAAACACGGAGTTTTTCTTAAATTAAAGTTACCCCTAAAGATTATTTATGCTAGAATCACCTCCTCATCAGATCCTCCACTAATCCTTCTAATCATATTCTGGTTCCAACGTGGTGGGAATTTGGGAGGATCGCCCGAGAAGGAGGTCTACTTCGACAAGCTCGTAGCACAGGCACTTCGGCAGGGCTGAAGTAATGGTGAGAATACTTTTATCAGGAATCAGTTGAAGTTCACCGATAATATCAACCTGGAGGGTTGGAGTGGGGATCAGGCCATTAACTACCTCGAACTTTTTCAACTTAGAATTCAAGTTATTCGGGAGACCTTTTTTAGCATGGATTTGGACTTTTCAGCTTCTCAGGAAAAAGTATCTGCCATCATATTTGATTCAAACTTGGTGATCAATTTTGACGATGGGTGTTTTCCTTTTTTTTAAGACTGAGCTATGCGACGTGTTCTTTTCTTTTTTTCAATTTGTTTTGTTGTCTCCTTACCATAGATCCTTTCAGACTCAGTGGCGCGATCTCAAATATCTTTCCCCAGCATCACTTGGAAGTTTGCCCTGGTAAACCTTCAAAGTTCTTTGATTCAACTCGTCAAAGGAACTTTGCGAAATACCCATTCTATACCATTTCGAGTTCAGAGATTTGTCTTCTTCTCAATTAAATAGTACCCAAGATCCGATATTTATTCTGTGAGGGGCATAAACGGAAGGCTGCTACGTCGGTATGCAAGCACCTTTGTCCCATATAATTTCTAGTATTTATGGTACTACCACGAATTTGAATAGGAAGACGACACTTTGGATTAGTTTGAAGCAAGAATCTCTGATTTGGATAGCATCCGGATGGCTTGAGACTTGCGGGATTTTTGGTTTTGGGCTGCTTTACACGCCCGTAAGAAATGACTTTAGCTCCGAGGTCGAGGTGAGATCCAGTCATTTAGTGTGGGCAAGCAGCCCAAAAATTCCGTCTTCTCCTCATCTCAAATCAATAAAAAAGCCTCCAAGCGGAGAAGAAAAAGGCCGAGGCGCAGGTTTTTTGGCCTGCCCGGCCCGTGTGCGGGTTACCTTTTGGCCGCCAAAAAAGTGACAAGGGTAAAACCTAGTAAAGATTGAATGTGCTCAGAACGTGGAATCTTCGCCGTATTAATGAATTTAATAAAATAGTTTCCTACAAATATTCTGTATAAGATGATATAATGTGCCATACTTGTTCTTCATTAAAATTTCAGGGTTAGAACCAGTATTTACTTAGGCCTGTATTCAGCAATTTTTTTTTTACAGGAAGCGCCCAATATTATAAACTTCCCTATTCAATTGGTTGATTGAATACGCTACCAATTTACCAAACTTACCCTCTCTTTTCGAATTCGAAGTCATTCAACTGTTACTCGATGATACGCGGGTGTTTTGTGAAATCATTTCAAAATCAAGGAACGTTGGGATTTTTATCTAATCCTATTTTCCTATTCACCAATCTCGCGTCCTACCAATTTCCCTACTTCAACACACCCTTCACTTTCAAAATCTACCACCTGTTGATCCGATTTCGAATATCCCAGGCCTTAAATTCTTGATGACCTTACGGCTAGGATTTACTGCTGAAATGTTAAGCTTAAAGTTAAAAGGTTAAATGTTTAAAGTTTGGTTATCGTATGACCATATTTAACTCTGAGTTAACGTTTAACTAAAAAATAGCGATGAAGGATGTTTAAATTGGATCATGTAGTTTCCGGAACGACTTTCTGCATGCTCTTAGTGTGGTGTTAAACAAACCACAAAGACTTGTTTATATATATATATTCCTTTTCTATTTCCGATGTCACACTTACTCTTCAAGCGCTATGCCCTCGCGCCACATAATGTGAGTTGTGGATAACGAATCATCGTTGACTCCTTTTTCCTTTTCCCTATTTTCGCCAAGGATCTTGTATGCTTCTTGATCATCGGAAATCTCGCGTCTTGGTCGGTTAGTGATGATTATGCACTGATATTCATAACCCAGTTTGATTGCTAAGAAAGTCTCTCCTCACTGTGTGATTATCAGTGTTTGTAGTGGCTATAACGCCATATGCGAAAAATCTCGTGTTTCTCAGGAAAATTCTCTTCAGGCTTCCCTCTCTCTGCAGTCTCGACTCTGCCCGCGTCATAAAGAATAACTTTATTAAAGGGTGTGTGAGACTGTTCGTGCAAATCTTTTCAGCCTCCTGCAGTGAGATGGATGATAGGCACCTAGTTAAATGGTATTTCTGGGTTGATGCTTGATGCCTTCCCGCGCGGCTTACTTACTCACATTTGGGTATGGAATGGAACCGACTCTGATATCAATCTTGAGTAGTTTGCTTCAGCTTAGGTATGATAAGTAACTTCCACATCTTTTTTCAAAGCGGCAGTTCGATCTTCTATCCGTTCATATTGATCCTTCCTCAGTCGGTAACAACAGGTACTTCCGCTGAAAAAGGGATTAATATAACCACCCTGAAGTTACTGAGGTATGCGTCATAAATAGTGAAGCGTTTTCACCCTCGCATTATATTTCTCTGGCGAGGAGGATGATGGTGTGTATATCTGCCAGTGAATTTGTATTATTTTCAAACTTATGTACTTGGAGTTATTCCCAAAATTTTCCGAAAAAGATAGTCCCTTGCTATGGTGTAATAATGCTTCTGTGCGGCTTAGTCTGCTCTATAGTATTTAGGATCTCGAGCACAAGAACTGCTTGAATACCACTGAGCTCTGGATAATCATCATAGATGTTTTTTTAATTCCTGACTCCAATTTTGGATATTATGATAGTCCAAAAAGATATTTTCCTCTTGCTTTCCAAACTCTGCCATCGCCACTACCTTCTGCAAACCATATTATCCAATTCACCATTATAGACCAGGTCGGTGTGGCCAGATTCTTTCTTGATTATACTAGTAACGTCGGTCTCCCAACTCCTCTTGCGTCCCTTGATTCCTATCCGCCTCCTTGAGATCAGGCTACGGCACAGGGGTATAAAGAGTGCCTATTTCTTATATGTAATTTTCGTATATGCAGATGCCCTTTCCATTATTGCTTTGTTCAATAAGGCAATTAGCGGTAATTTTTGCTTAGTCTGGTAAGTATTTTATTAAAAGTTAAGAGTCCAAATCGTTTTAGGGTAAAGGCTTTTAACCTCATAACTGAACAAACCTTTCACGTCTAGTATTTTTTTTAACTTTTAAGCGATCAACTGTTAATTTCGAAAGAGGGGCTATCCTGCCTGTCTGAAAATCTCATTGTCCTTTCTCCCAAGATTGATTTCTCTCTCCTGCACATATAGCAGTCTGAAACCATCATATCCAACTCCAATCCGCTTAAATCATTATTCCGGCTTCCAGCCCAGTTTGTGGTGGTTAGACTTGGTAGATCTTCCGAGTAATAGGTCTACTTCGGTTGGGGCCGGAAATATTTGGCGGTGTCTACTTTACCAAGGATAGAGTTTTTAAGAGATTTGGAGATGCAGAGATTGAGAGATTGACCAGTAGCCATTCTTATCATTTCTGCTCATCAATTGAATCTAAAAATTCCTAACTTCCAGTCCTCTCTTTCGCCTTCCAGCGAATTGTAAAATCCACTGGTCTCAAGAGCCATATGAACAAAGTCACGAAACCTTAGTGGTTTTGCCTGTGGCCGATCACAAAATCTTCTGGCTTCTCCTTGCTGAGCATTCAGCCACCATGCTCTTACATTAATCTTTTGGATTGACCCCAATCTCGTAAAGCTTCCAAAATTTTCCTATATACAAACAGTCTTGCCTACCTAGCGCAAATCGCTGCTGTAGCCATGGTGATTTTTCGAAGTGACGAAAGTCTCTCCCCTTCGTGGCGATTCATGGTTGAAAAGTATCCCATTGCATGCCAAAACATGCCATAGCTTCGCGGGTAGTTTTGTCGTGATCCAGAAACCGTTAACTCGATTTTAGCCATCCATAGGAGTGAGCGAGGATAAACGGAGAACTCTCATCATAGAATCCTTGAGCGTTTTGTTTTCCGGGCAATCACCATTATACGTTCAGAAGTTGATGCTTGTAAATACGCGTCTTCTCTCTAAGCCTTAAAATTCGAACCGCTTTCGAGGAATTTTAGGTTCCGATACCATCCACATTTTGCCACATATTTTCAGGAGTTCGAAGGAAACCTTTACATGCTCATTGCACCTTTAAATTATAAATTTCTCTGGCTGCACTTTCCTGAATGATCCGATGATATTCCATTGGAATCTGTTCAAATTCACGCATAATGCCAATTTAAAAATTCACAGGAATCTCATGTTGATCCTGATACAGGTTGATCAAATTCTTTTGGTATTAAGGAAGATGTTCTTACGCTGATCCATGAACCATATAAACCCTGTTCCCAATTAAATTAGTATCTTGCCAAGTAATGAAAGCCATCTTGAGCCTCGTACACCGGTGATTAATGCTGTTTTCACATTTTTTTATTCAACGCCCTATGAAAGGCAAAACTGTTTTCACTTTCTAAAATTTAAATTTCTGAATTTCACATACCTATCCAGTTAAAAAATCAGTTTCAGATACGGTGTCATACAAAGCATTTGAGACCCACAAATGCCTCCATTATGATTAGGGTCTAATCAGGGAAATGTATTCAGAAATAGCTCTTCCTTTTACATCATGAGCTATTTCCATCTTAATCAGCTCAAAGGTAGCCTTTGGAATCTGCCCAGCTCCACTGCTAGCGCACGTAGTCACTCTCGGACTTCCCCTCGCTTTGCCCACCACTTATATACTTGACCCTAGGTCGGAACTGTAGCAAGTTAAAGTCCAGACTGGCCTTTACGCAAGCGAACTCCGTAGTCAAATCACCAACCGGTAATGGGTATAAATTGATGAAATTATCCCTATTTTTTTCTTCAATTTTTTTTGGACAAAACCAAGTTTCCATTAATGTAACGTCCATTTTTTGAACCGCTCCTTTGGTGGAAGTGGTCTTCAGTATTTTCATTTGGTTGCCCTCCTAAGAAAATCAACTGTACCGGGAATTTTACATGCGTGTACTTAGAATTGCTGCGCTTCCTATTGACATTATTCCCCAAGTAACTCTTTGAGGCCTCTTGGCAAAATTAAAGGGTCATCATTTAGCCAGAGGTAGGCATCAAATCATCTGACTGCTTTAGCAACGGAGCCAAGCTTGTTCGTCTTCCCCACACCCAAAATAAACTGCCATTTCCTTTAGCGATTTTTTTTTACTTGGAGGAAACTCTCGCTCGAGCATTTCACTAGTCCCATCACTGGAATTTGTCGTCACACAAAAAAACTTTGAAGACTTGGTAAATTCAGGGCAATTTCTTGATCGAAAAGATTTCAGTAAAACTAATGCTTAGTCTTTTCCTTTTTATTGAAACAAGTTAATAGAACTGCTATTATAAAATTTTTCTTTTGATAAAATTTGGATTAATACGTGGAGAATTAAATTTTAATCTTAAAAGGAAATTTTGGTTTTTTCTAAAAAACCAAATCATCTAATTACCTTCTTGACCGAATCTCACTCATTTCCCATTCCTAGGCTTCCATTTTGGACACATCCATTTAATTTCATAGGGCGTACCATCTGGTTTTTGTTGAATCCCAAGCAATTTGACCAGATGACCCACACCTCCTGAATCATTCTTGGCCAATTGAAAGATACTTGTAAATTTCAAATAACCCCGTACACATTATATAGATTATCTGGGATTAGCATTTTTCCAGGCAAACACCACCGCCTAGCCAAATCATTTAACTGGAGAATTCGCGCATGGGAGAGCCTGAACCCCATAATAAAAACCGTTCGATTGCCATTGATTTAAGCTCATGAAACTTCGAATCATAGCTGGCATTACAGTGGGTGGTTTCCAAATCAAATTATCGAAGGAACCATATAAATTTGTAGGCATTAAAGAGATAAATCTTTACCAAACTGTACGGTGCCTCGCAGGTTTTCACACCGGTGATTTTTTGCGATCGCGTATCCACTCATTCGGTAGGCTCAAGAGTTCCAGTCAGCGAGATACTTTCCTCTTTCAATGGTTGTGAGGCCAGCTTGGGGTTAAATGCAGGATGAACCAGGAAATTAAATTTTTTGACGTCGCTTAATGAAAAGTCAATCAGATTATTTTGGATTTTGGCAGATTCTCCATCAGAAACTGATTACGGAAATGAAATACTGTTTGCCAGTATCCCTCCCTCACGCGCTGCTGCATCAATCACTACTTCTGTTTTTCAGCTATCCAAAAAAATCAGCTACCGCAGATTTGACTATCTCAAAATCCAAATTCCGTAGAAGTTTTCTCCGATTCGTGAGTATATACCCTTTGCCTCCAAGGCTCTCCAAATGGCTTGATCCTACGCATGTACCACGTGACCGGCGATTTGATACTTATTTTGGTGTTTGTTTGTCAAGAGCAGATTTTTAATTCTGTTATTTAAGGATTAATTGTTTAAAGGTTTAAAAGATTAAAGAGTTAACATAGGAACGTATTAATCTCTTAATAAAATAAATTAGTTTCAAATGAAACACACTTTAGAAGCTTGAGTAATTAAGGCTTTACTTGATATTCATCTCTGAACTTTTGCCTTTAATCACTACTCGAACCCAATTTGATATTTATAAAGGGCATTTAGCTTCTGTGAATGGTTGCATTATCTTTCACTTTTAAATAAACTATATAACTCTTCAGTTTATGTATTTCCCATATCAAATGCATAAGCCGAGGTGGTTCGATTGTCTTCCTTAAAGCACTTTGAAAAAAGAAATCATTTGTAAAAATGTGCCTGATCTAGGCTTGCTCTGCCAGTCCCTCAGCAGGTTGGTAGCTATATATGGATGATGATCTTTTATTTGACTGGTTAGTTCAAATTTTTCATTCCGAAGAAAAGACTTTGGTATCTTTTTTATTTTCAACACCGGAATTCTTTACGTGCTAACTGATAACACTTCAACAGCTTCTCAAAGAGTAGGTATAAATTGGTTTATAGGAATCATACGTTCACATTAACTTATTCCCCTTTAACCTTTAACCTCCAAACCTAAATTACAAACTAACTCTGGGCTATTCATTTTCCAGGCCCTCTCAAACACCTTCCTTTACTATCCTGCGTGACCTTTTCTCGCCTGAGAACTAATTGACCCTCAGCGTCCCGAAGTACCTGAATTAAGAAGCGTATTCTTTAGTCCAAGGCATTTCTGTGTGCCAGGCTAGTACGTATCACCATTATGTGCTTGTGGAATACTACTTGATTGTCCTTGCTTCTTTGAAGTGCGGTTAGATGACTCAAAGGAGCCCATATCTGTTCCATGAGAATTTGACTCAACACCTTGTATTTTCTTGGTTTTTTCCATCACTTTGCATAATCATCAGATTAATAGAGGGAATTTTCAAAGGAAAGTTCAAATCAAGGTCTTACAGCTAAAGCTGGCCATTCAAATGCATCCTTAGACCGTAGAATTTAACCTCCGGTTCATACGCTTTCAACTCTTCCAAGTAAACCTTCCCGCTTCTTGAAAGCAGACCTCCCCTGGGTTCCAGCAAGAAATTTCGGCCTTTCAGAAAATTCTTCGGCGGTTTATTACTTAAAATTGGGTTCCCCGAAAACTCTTTACTTCTTTTTCACACGTACGCCTCTATATAACCAAAAGCCAGTTTCGGGGCTTCTAGAGGTTCAACTCCGAAAAGTCAACAATTGGCACCATTCACCTGGGCAAGCTGATCATAGCTCTATCCACAGGCCATAGCTGATTAGGTCCAGCTCCTGGATTCATATCAATGATCTGAGGGCGGTGACAATAAAGAATATCTTCAGAGCTGCGAAGCGACAGCACGCAAATTGCTAATTGCAGGCTGCTGTATTTGGGCAAGACTTCAATTTATCTTCAGTATAGTTTAGGATTGTTAGATTGTTCAAATCCATTCTTGGACAGTAAAAATCAGTTTTTATTGCCAAAACCACCAAAAGCTGTCACAAAAGATTTGGAATTCCGAGCTAGCGTTTTTTGAAAAAGTGTTATCCCCATCAAAGATTGGAAGATTTACTTGTTTCGTCTGCTTTTTTCGAGACATGGGGGCCAAAGTCTTGGAACCAAACTCCACCAGAAAAAAATATTACATTACAAATTTCACTAGTTAAAAATTTTTAGACAATGGATTAGTTATTTTTAAAAATGCAGCTTCGCCCTTCTCAGTCCATTGAATACGGTGTTCGTTATGGGTAAATTGAATTAATACTTATACCATCTCCTATTTCTATTCTTTGAAAAACCTAGGCAGGATGTATCAAAGCTCTCAGGTATTTTTGGTTTATAATCTATTCCGAGAATTTAAGTTAAATATGGCTTAAGTTCAAATAATTAATGGACTTATTCACGGCTTTTACAGCGTAAAGATATATTCTATAGGCTGAGTAGTTTTCTGTTACTCAGTTTTTATGCAATTCTTAAGAATTTGTACACTTACTTTTTTTGAGTTCGATTGGCTCTAAATTTTACTCTTTATACGCATTGAGATCTTCGATACAGTGTTCCAGTCCCCAAAAATATGCCAGGAAATGGCTATGACCCACAAATATTTTCAATCAAAACTTCTCATTCGGACCAAAGTGTAAACATAAGGCTTTTGAGGACTTTCCTTTCCCCTTCAATGATCGATGATCTCCCTGAGTTTCAGAGGCTGATAAGGTCTCGCCGTATCATAAATCCGGTTGAAATGAGCAATTTTTTTGCATTCAGAAAAATGTGTAAATACTGCAAGAATTATATCTTCTTGATTTTTTAACGAACGCGTTTGCTTTAAGCTTCCTGCGGAATTCCTATAGAACCAAGTACGTTGGGATCAAGTCATTAGCATTTAGGCAATCCAGGCTCAGGCAAATCCTTTTTTTAACCAGGGCTGATTTTAAGACTGGAGACAATTTGGGATATTGAAATTCAAGATTCTTAAGCATTTACCCAAAGGATCGAAAAGGGATGGCTTTTTCCTGCATATTATAATCTACTCTAAAAAACCACTTAATCATCGAGATTTGGATTTTGTTCGGTTAAAAGCCCTCTTGGATTTAAAAAATTGGAGAATATTTCTGCGATAAAAATAAGTTAAATCTTTACTATATTAAAGATTTGGAAATTAGTTGCCAATTATAAGAGTAAATATGTTAAAATTACTAAGTTAATATAATTAAAATTTAGATAAACTGTAATTTAATGTACAGGTTTATTAAATTTTTGAATCTGTTTGCAAAAGAGATGGTTTTTTTATCCGGGAGGAGTTTGCGATTGTTATGGGGCAATTATCCTACCAGATTTTTGGTGTTAAGCGTGTTTCTTAGAAAAACTGTTGATTCAGCAGTTTTTTATTATAGGCTTTTGGATTAAAATTGGATGTTGAGTTTAAAAAACCCTAATTCAAAGGCAGAAAAGTTTATTATAACGAGCCGTTTGTCCATCAGGGAAGGTTTAGCTTGTTTGTGTGTGGTGTGCTGGACGTAATTTCCCGCAACTTTGTATGTTTATTGAAAGATGTTGGGTGGTGGATTTTAGAAAAACCGATTCCCGATGGCCAATGAATTCT
>Ga0163217_1105840_pt1 | contig 10427 bp, 5 predicted proteins | sample SynspAceP_FD_185933 | JGI IMG/M metagenome (GOLD analysis project Ga0163217, IMG submission 185933) | Saline lake microbial communities from Ace Lake in Antarctica - Synechococcus sp. Ace-P (PacBio error correction) | ecosystem: Environmental > Aquatic > Non-marine Saline and Alkaline > Saline ... | reverse complement strand
TGGTGTTATCTCTCCGAGTTGCAAGAGCTATGATCGCTTCCTAATTGTTTGTGTGAGCGGCTTCTTCTACCACTCCAGACAATAAAGTACGTGCAAATCCTTGAAATATCCTGGCCTCTACTCGCCTCAAGGCTTTGCGTGAATAAGAGGGCCCAACGTTCAGATTAGATCGAGGCAGGCGGAGTTCCACGACAATAGGCCATGGTGGACCGCAATATCCATAGTTTCTGACCAAAACGTCGGCAAGCGTCGAAAAAAGACGCCCGGGTCGACCTAGCCGGCCCCCTCCCAGTTACTGAAATAAGTGGTTTAGGCGCCATGGTATCAAATAACGTATAAGCCATGTCGATATGAAAATGCACATCCGGAAACAATCCATTGCAACTTGGTCTTAATGTTGTTGCTGTCCCAAACGCCATGATTGATTGCGATAACATGGCGCAATCGGCAACGCATTTAAAAAGTAATGTAATTACTGTGGCGCGTCATGTTGACTGACAAAACGCTTTTGCTCTAGGGCTTTCCAGCAGACATGGCTAAATCTCAAGTCCTTCTAATAGAAGTTTACGGACGAATCGTCGACATACCCTGAGTGCCCGTAACGGGACTGGGTGTTTACGTGAGGGCTCGTCACAGTACAAACACACAACATGGTCACTTCTTTGTGCTGCTTCGCCACAGCATTTTTGGGTCTGTACTGCGCCAGATCATTACCAAAACCAAATGAGCCCGCCACAATTTCATTGCCGATACCTCTTCATTACTATTGCTTCAATTAATTACTGATACGCATTGAAGAGGATTATTGGTTTAGATCGTTTCCTAACGTGTTTAAATTTTCTCGAAATGTAGTGATAAGCAGCGCTTTGACCTTTCTAGCCGAGTGTTGAGTCTTTCCTGAATAAGCGTACAGCACACGGTCTTTCTGGTGTTTTATCAAGTTTTTCAGGCGATTGAGCTTGCCTTGTTGAATGTCCGCATGCAGATTTGTTGAGGAAGAATGGCAAAACCAAGTCCAGCAAGGCGGCTTCTTTTGCTATGTGCTCCGCTGTCTTACTCGTACTGGTGATGTTGACATCGAATCGCACTGGCTTGTTTGCCGTTTTTAACACCCAAAGCGTGAGCCCACTCAGCGCGCTTAAGCTGGTAATACAAGGTAAATTGACCAGATTTTCTAACGACAAAGTGGGACCTTCATAACGCGTCACTAATTCTGGTGTCGCGACTTACAACGCTAGGCCAACGCATTAGTCCGGTTGGCGACCCATCCGGAATTTCTCCAGAGACCACCCGTCCGGAATTGCAGTAAACCACATCGAAGCCGTTCGCAGCAGGACCTTTTGTTGGTACCAACCCGTGTCACAACTTAAGGTTAAGATCGGGATAGCGGCACAAAAAGAAGCCAGTTGTTTCGCAAAATAGCGCAAATCCGGCATGAGAACCGCGAAGGTGGCCTGGATACTTCATGACCCTGTTACAATACCCTCTAACCCTCAATCCAATGCGCGGCAACAGCAGGGTAGATTTGATCGTTATTAACGTTTAGTACCTGCTTCAACAAAGATTGGCGGACATACGCGCGTGTCCTTTCTAATAAACGTACGTTGAGCGTTTCTTCTAGTAAGCAACATGTCGGCTGACATTAGATTGACGGCAAACCGAGCGCCTCGGCGCCTGTTTTAAAGCTACGGCAGTTCGAATTCAAGATGAAAACTTGAGTAAGCCAAGAAGGTTCTATTTTCTCCAATCCAAATTCACTCAATTAATGGTTTATTAATCCAATAGTCCATATTTTATCACATTGGACTTGATTGATGAATAACTGAGTCCTCTTCTAATTCAATGAGATGACTTGAGTATGACATTTGACGACCAAAAAACGAATCGCGATTAGCGGCGCGGGTGTAGCGGGATAGCGGTTCGCGATACTTCGCCCCGCAAGACAAGACCATTTTTAATGTGTTTCGAGCGTCGCCCGGCCACACAGTACGCAAGTGAATGGGGCGGCGTGTGACCTTATGGCCAAATGCCAGTTTCGTACTTAGCCAAATGGGCTTGTTAGATGACATTGTTTTAAGGTGTCTGGCTAAAACCAAAAAGTTATGGTGCCTGATTTGATTCAGTATTCTAACGTGAGCAGCTCCCCAACTGAACCGTTCCCCGCGAAAAAAAAGTCGGCTGGTGACCACGACATTTACATCCGACCAGGCCCAGTATGACCTACAGTATCGTGGAAATTCCTCGTTTGATGCCTTGCAAAAAAAAGACGCAGGGCCGTATCATTTTTGTCATCCTATTCAAGCGAAGAGTTGGCTCTCAATATGAAAACGAATTTACGATCTTGGGTGATCCGCGCGACGGGACGCATGCGCCATTCCGCCCGCTCGGACAGAACATTACCGCCGCATTGAGTACTGAACATGGCCTGCGACAATGAACGCAATTTATCAAGGCTTTATCAACGGTGATTGGTATTAAGCCAAATCGCCCTTAACAACTTATCGACCAAAAGGCGTCATTCAGGATTTGGGGCTGATGGACGAGCAGGCTTTGGAATCGTCCCATAAACACAAAGCCTGCTATTTGGGCGGCGGGTTGCGGCAGTTTCCACCCAAAAGAAAAAGTGATCAGCTTTTTACTCAAGAAGACCTGATTCAGCGTTTTCAGCATTGGCCAAAGCCAGTGACCGACGTGTTACGACAGTCACAAAGTGGATCGATTAAACACCATTTTATGTTCACGATTATAAAATCCTAGTTTACTTCTGCACAACGCATGTGTTACTGATTCGGTGGACGCAGCCCATGGCGCAATTGCACCACCGTTCAGGGACAAAGGCGCATTGCAAGCTCTTAGAAGACGATGGACGTTAGCTCAGTTATTAATTAAACACGATATGGCATCGAGTCTGGGATGCTGCCAAACTGTTTCAAGCAAACACGTATCGAATTAAACCACGCCATACAGCGCACTGGCCGTCATATTGCTCAGGACTATTTTCCACACAAACCGTCAGAAGAGCCGTTGCATGGTCAATCTCTCAAACGCCAAGCCATACCATTGCGAATTTTTGGATCGTCAGGACTGACTTCCTCTTAGCGTACGAGTCACCGTTTTTCATAGAAGAGCGTGTTTAAGCGCTTTGGTTCCTTCATAATTGGGGGCAATTATGTCAATCATAGAGAAAGGTGAAACACAGGAAAGCAGAATATTTGTTCAGTATCGCACCTGGTTGTGAAGATTTACGACGACGCCATGATTTTACCGTCAATAAGCTAAAATTCGACTTGGTTGAAGAACCACGTATCAGCCAGAACAGGCAAAACGTTGGTCGTTGGTTTGCCACCGCAAAATTCCACTGGGCGGCTTCACATTTTATTAGCTCGCGCATCTTAAACCTTGAACAGCACAGTCTTCATTGGCAAATCAAGCGGCGGGACGCTGTCTTTTGATTCCTCAATACGACGATTTTGGCGAGATTATTGAAACGCAATGATCGACACGGTATTCACTTTTGCTGCGCGAGCCAAAAGAACGGGAGGTACGGCTGGGGTTGCCGTTGTTCGAAGGACTTATATGGCAAACCTTTGGACTTGTTACAGCTTAATCCTGATTCATCCAATGGCGATCAGAATTAGACGCGATAAAAAAGGTGTTGGAAAACGGTGGCAAGAAAGTATTTTTTTATCACAGGTAAAAACCACAGTGAAAAATAGGGTATAAATGCGCCAAATTTCCCATATACGTCAAGGTAGTTTAACTATGAGTCTTCCTAATTGCCCACAATGTAATTTCAGAATATGTTTATGAGATCAAACGATGTTGATCGCCCGAGTGCCACCACGAGTGGAACCACCAATTGAAGTCTGTGTCGATGAAAGAACGCATTGATCATTAAAGACATGATTCGGCAAACTCTGCAAGAGGTGAAAAGTGACCTTGGCAAAAAGACCTAAAGTAAAAGCGTTCTTCTCAAGTCTAAAAATCGCACTAAAGCGACCATCAAACGTTCTAGTTGACGGCGACACGATATCGATGTAGTCGACGGGCGCGGTGACATTGATGCTGAAATCTCAGTCGTTAAAAAAAGCCTCTGCATAGCGTTTTAAAAAAAGAAATTAATATGTTCAATAAAAAACAGAGGTGTATTTACGTTGACGCTCGTTCAGCGTATTCCCTGTTTTTTATGTCGAGAAAGTTAATACTTGGCGGGTTAGTTTCTGTAACGTAGAAAAGTAAAAAAAAAAACCACCCTCTAGGTAAGCAGAGGGCGGTTAAAAAGAAATAGCGATGCCGTCCGGTAAGAATAAGGGATTCTACTAAACATGTTTTTGCGCAGTTCTGTTAGTTACGATCAAGTAATCAAACGCGGCCAAGCCGGCTGCGTTGTGCACCCACCGCCTCAATGGAGATGATGATTTGTTTGTATGGGGTTGGTTGTCACATCCACCGGCGGCAACACACCTGAGTATCGAGGTTTGTTCCGTCGAGCGTTGATGACGATTTCGCCTCGATTCGTCAGTACCAACGTGTCTTTCAGAACGCTGTTTGCGGCACCAAGCGATTTTGAAACAAAAGATCCCAGGCGACGTCAACAAGGTGTGACTCATCGGTTAAAGCGTCTGTGTATTTAGGGCCGACTTTAACCCGTTGACATCACCGAGACTTCGGTTGTCATGGCGTTTTTGATGATGGTGCATGTTTGGACAAAGAGTTGCTTTTTTCACCAAATAACGCATCGCCGCACTATGTGTCACCAAATCAAGAACGAGTACGTGTTTCTACGATACCGGCAAGTCTATCGCGGCTTCACTACCGGAATTCCACCACCAATCACCGCGGTTCTTGCCTTTAAACAATGCCCGTACAGTGTGCGGCAGTAAGCGACACCTGTGCCTCGGTATTCTTGTTCACCTGGTTACGTTTCATTTCTCTCCAGCGATCACCAGTGGCTAAGATGACGGTTTTAACTTTTAGTATTGCCACCGTTTTCTAGTTCGATTTCAACGAATTCTTTTTTCTCAGACCGAACGCTTTTGCGTTTCATCAGGTCACGTTCGTAATCTTAAAACGTGTTGTTCAAGACCCGCGGAACCAATTGGACCGTCGGTGGTCGGGCTTTTCATAGAGTTGGAAGGTTTTCGCAATCGCCATGGTGTCAGCCAACTTGACCACCTCAAAAACGTTCTGCCACGACACCGTACGTTGCCTTTACGAGCCGATAAATAGGCCGCCGCTGCGCCAGCTGGGCCACACCCGACGACAAGTACAATCTAAGGGGCTTTTTCAGAAAGGCGGTGCTGTTTTGTTGGGCTGCGCCTGTGTCTACTTTTGTTTGAGGATTTCGGTCTAGGGTCATGCGACCTTTGGCCGAATATTTCGCCGTTTAAATAAACGCGATGGCACACGCCATGATTCCGTTTTTCGACTTCAATCTTGGAACAAGGCGCCATCGATCCATGGTGGCGGTGATTTTAGGGTTAAAGCACCGCCATTAAAGTTGACGGCGGCACAAACGTCTGGGACAGTTGTGGCAAGAGAGGAAATGTTACACTCAAAGTTTTAATTCTGTGTCCAAGCCTCATGATTTTGTCAAGCGTTGGCTGGAGCAGGCTTTGATGCTTGTGACCTACCCGCTTGCCAATAATGCCAATACCAACAGACGGTAAATTCGTTGGTCCCATCGGGAATGCCAGCAAAACGAACCACGAGGCACTTGCCCTAGTGGACCAATCGCCATTTGTGTGACGACCCGCCGGTGAATTCTTCGTGACAGACAAGGGGTGATTTTGTCGGTTTCATCTCGGAATTTCACGAGCTAAAAGCTAAGTAATTCTTCTGCTTTTGCAGAACAATTCGTTAGAACAGCAGTTAATTCAATTGGAGATTAACCGATATTTTGTAGGTATGTGCCCAACTGTTGTTTGATGTTTGCATTCTACACGATGATGTAACCCGTTTCTGATTGAAGTATGTATTGTTAAAGGTTGTGCTGTGCGGGGCGGCTGATTGGCTCCTTCTAGGAGAAGGAGCCAAGACCTATTTCAGTCTACCAACCGTTAGCTTAGAATTTGCCGACCTAGGTCTAAGAGGAGGGGCAAGAGTGGCTTCGCCTTCCTGTCCATTCGCTGGGCAACTTCACCGTGGGCGTGAAGCCGCAGACATATTTGTGCAGCTTTCACTTTGCGCCATATAGATCTCTGGCGTCACCGACCAAAGTACCTTCCGCTGTGATTCGCCATTGGCTTGGATAATGCCTTCTGATTCGACCAGAAAGTCGCACCGATCTGGCAAGAGCCTTGTGTCCATTCACGCATCCACACCAAGTGTGTTGGTGATATTTGGCTGATTGTCGCCCTACCATGAAGTAGTTATTTTGGCCGATGGTTCAGAGCTGTCATGCCACGCTTTATGAGTGAAATGAGTGTCAGTAGAAACAAGAAGGACTTCAACCCCACGTTGCTTGAAGGGTCTGCGTCATGATCCGCAACGATCACCCAGTTCTGTAGGGCAACAAAGGAAGTTCAGCTGGGTAGAAGAAGAAGATAGACCATTTTCCTGAGTTTTTTCGAATTTCGTAACGAATTCGCCCGTTTTAAAAGCGGTTGTGGGGAGTTTGAATGGTTTGATTGAGTGTTGATTCATGATGTTCTTCCTAATAAGTGTTGTGTTTGCGTTACCAACAAAACCCACATACTTAAGGAAAATTGATCGATTGATGAAATCTGTTGTTTTCTAATGTTTCGATGTCTAAAGCTATGGACTTGGTGTTATCAATACGATTTCACTATTCGTCGGGATACTTGTTTTCGACGTTCAGAATTATTTGTGAGGTGACTACCTTCCATAAGGCGCTGTGAGGCTTGGGTCAAAATGAAATATCCAGAGTTATCTTGAATATAGGCCAGTGACTCTTCCTAGTGACCAGTGGCTTCTTTTGTACGGGCGCTTAGACTCAGCTGCATCCAGACATCCGCCATCGCCCACAATGCGGGCCTTCGGATGGAATCTCTTCGCCTTTTAAAACATTGGTGTAACGCTGCCAATTCCACTTGTTCATGATGGAGTTCTAGGCAATGGTTTTCGTATTTTTAGCAAGGATCATCGTCATCAGAAAAAATCTCTCGCAAAAAAAAAAATATAATGGTATGACGTTTTCAGGGATTTCCCATTTCATCCGTGTGAGGCTGGGCCCGGATTTTTAATAAAATGGAAATCAGAATGCACTATTTTTACAAACTGGTCCATGCATGGCCGCGCGAGGAAAATTTTCCTCACCAATCGTTCATTACCGCCAGTAGGTTTTGCAATAAAACGAAGGTGTTAGCTGACTCATGCGAATAAACATGCGCCCCCGTTTCGATTGCTCTCGGGTATTGCAACGGGCTTTGGCCTAAATGATGGATGATCTTAATTGGCTGGCTTCGACGCGACTTGGGTTGCGTTCGGCGACTTTTTTCTGTAGTTGTCTGTTTTGGTGGTTATAGCGCTGGATGCATGCGTTCGGACTCGAGCACGCACAATCGGTGGCTGATGGGTTTTAATAATGTTCCACACGCACCATTTGCAAGCCGCGTTCTTCGTCTTTGATGTCGTGTTTTTGGCGGTCACGAAAAATGACAGGGATTTTTGCTGTCATTGGGCTTCTTTGACGCGTTTGGCATTACCGTAGCCGATCCATGTCGGCACATGACATCCAACAGAATATGTCTGGACGTTGGATTCGTCGCGAGCAATCGCAAGCTTTAAGCCATAAGTGCGACTTTTATGGATTCGTATTCATCAGACCAATGAGGCCAACCAATCAATCGATGTTTTGTGGTGTGTCATCCACAATCCAAAGCGTGGGTTGTCTAGCGATGGTTCAATTGGTATCCGTTTTTCAAATTTTCGGCTCTGTCCTATGACATTACAGCTCAAGGCCCTCTCCAAATACGGTTTGAAGTAGAGTGAAATGTTCGATTGCCAAAATCAAAGTCAACCATTCAGATGCGGAATTAGGCTTGTCAAGTGTGTTTATTGCCGGTTTGGCGGTCTCTTTTGCATATGAGGAAGCAACTTCAGCCCAATCGTGAGTTGCTGTGCACGCAACATGTCGTCTAGATAAGTCTTTTTTAATGTGTTTAGTTTTTCTTGTAACGCTATTGCAGCTCAATCGGCTCGCGGCGACAGTGATGAGCACGCTTTTCCTAGTCTTATCGCTCTTCTATAGTGTGTCCTGCCAATGTTGTAATGCTTTTAGAGTGAGGTTCAAATCACTTCTACTAAAAACAGTATAGGTGAAAATATCATTTTCTGGCCGTCGATCAAGCGCCTTGTTTTCCAAGTGCCTGATGAGGTTTCCGAGTGCCGTCATTTGATCCCCAATGGCGTGCCTGCGACGCCTGTTTTAAGGTATGAGGTGTCGCGTGGCGCCAACGGATCTGGTTGTTCTAGATAGTACGACACTCCTGATGAAGTTCGTTGAGTTGGCTAAAAGAACGTTTCAACAATCGGATGTCAGAGGGTGCTGGAATTTGTGTTCTTGCGAAGCCCTAGTCCAGGTGTCATAAATGATCTTGGACTGTTGGGGAATAAATGCCGTTCCGGTGGCGCGTCGCAGCGATTGTTTTTGAGCCATCAGGATACGCGTCACCTTAATCATTTGAGTAGGGCGGTGGCAAACATGGTTTCAATGAATTGGGCTTGGCGAAACCTCGTGTCATCGTCCATACCCGCGTCTTTCAGCTTGTTTAATGTCATTTTAGCCATTCACATTCGCGGTCATGCAATGATGGAATTCGCTCGTCATCGTATTCAGACCAGAGTTCGAAATGTGACGCGTTGGCGTAATAACGCATCATCTTTAATCGGCATTTCGGGAGCAATCCCATTAATATGCAGTCAAAACGTCCAGGCGCGTTTAAGCAGTCTATGCTTCTTGCATGGTTTTTGCTGTGGTGACGTTTTTAATGCCATATTTGGACCAAAGTTTTGGACGGCGATTTCTTGTTTTATTTCATTGGTTCTTCTACTAATAATACGTTTGCGCACCAAGTGACAATTTACAAGCGTTAGTGTCAGCTTTGTCAGTCGTTTTGCTTAGATGAGTATGTTAGAGAGATCTTATCGGACCGCCAGACCTGTGATCTCTTCATCAAAAAAGCATGGAGTGTCGTAAAACGGGTTTGGTCAAGTAGCCTTCGCAATGGAAGGTTGGCGGCGCAGTACGAGCTTTCTTCTTTGCCCATACGGCCCGTGGACCATGCGATCAAGGTCAGCGTGGGACTCGTCGACGGGTATTTTTTCCAAAAATGGCTTTTGCAGCGTTATCTATGCGATCGAGACCGGCATTTTCCAGTCAAATAGCACTGTAGGTGTGTGATTTAAGGGTTGAGAACTGCCTTTTTTAAAAGAGACTCAATTATTAACGGATCACGTCTTGCTTGCTCACTGCTGCAACTATGATAAGTCATAAACCAAAGCGGCTTTCACATTGGCTGCGATGAAATAACTTCTTCTCTGCCGCTGTCATTGTCCATCCACCCAATAAGGCGCTTGTCTCTAAGGCGGTTTCTGTCATCAAATGCATTAACTCAAACTGGGTGTGTTTCGACAATAGCTGAAAAAACCACCGTTAAAATTAAATGTGGCTGCTTTGCCTTCTTATCACTTGTCGTCCCAAATACTGCGCGATCTGAACTTCCCAATCAGGCGGCTAGAAATGGCGGAGCCCCAACCCTTGTGCCACCAAATCGTCGGGTGGTCGACTATCTTGCTTGAGGAAAGATGGTAAAGAGCTCGCTCTGTTGTTCTTTACTGTACCGATGCCTGTGTCTCCGCTTACGCAGATACGATGAATTGATGTGTTCTCAGGAACGCCCTTTGTTTGAACAAGGGGCAAAATTTCGCAGGACAATTTCACCTTTTTGGGTGAATCTTAACCGCCGTCGTTAGCCAAGGTTGAAGTAATACATTTGACGCAAACCTTGTCGGAATCCCCAATGAGTTTTTCGGGAATAATTCAGAGGGTGCAATCAAATGATGAGCTTCTAGTTACTTTTTCTTCGGAACTTCTTAAGCTCTAAAAATGGTACGCCGGCATCATCGACGACGTTTATGTAATGTGAAAGGCGCCTTTTTCAACTGTTCCATATTTGCGCGCTTCGATTTTTTGAAAGTTCCAAAATGACAATTGAAATGTTCAGCAGGATTCCGACCGAAAATAACTGACTTTTATTCTCTCTTATGTAGATGTACGTTATAGAGCCTCTCCACCTCGTCCACAGAATTACCATTGCGTTCGTCGGGGTTTGAAGTTGCAAGAGGACGACATTGCCAATGATCGAGCTTTCATTGAGTTGTGCGAATTTTCATCGGCTCATGTTGGCGAGGGATCACCTTTTACGCCCAAGTTTGCGTTTCTCGGCGGAGTTTCTTGCCGCTTG
>Ga0163217_1041436_pt1 | contig 10427 bp, 11 predicted proteins | sample SynspAceP_FD_185933 | JGI IMG/M metagenome (GOLD analysis project Ga0163217, IMG submission 185933) | Saline lake microbial communities from Ace Lake in Antarctica - Synechococcus sp. Ace-P (PacBio error correction) | ecosystem: Environmental > Aquatic > Non-marine Saline and Alkaline > Saline ... | reverse complement strand
CAAATTGAAGGATCAAAGCTATTCATTGATTCTCCATTGCAAGCGCTTATTAGTAATTAAACTGTGATAAGCTGTTTTGTCGCGATTTCAACTTAACCTAAGGGCTGTATACTTGGCCACCAAAACCGTTTGCCCATCTTTTCACGTAATACAACACGAACTTTTGCCTATTATAATAAGTATAGGCTGTCGGGTTTATTTTCAAAACCCATACGAAATGATTAGGAAGAAACTTTCTTATATGTTTTTGTCTTTTCCAGTCTGTTAAATTTCGTACACCCTTTTTTTAATTACGCAAAATTGTCTTTTGGCGCCCCCCGGGCATTACTGTTTTTAACTCGAGCTGGAGGAAAATGGAGTCATTTTATGGTGGCGGGGTTGGAGTCTATATTGGGGCGCTCTGCTATACGAAGAGCAGGGAAAATTGAAATGGGCGAGAGATATTAACCCATATGTCGGGTGGAATTCTTAGGTTTTAAAAAAATGCCGCGTTTTTATTTCTAAAAAATATTAGTTTTTTAAAAAACTTTTCCCTTCAATAAAGCATTTTGCAATTCTAGGAAAAAGTTTGCAGTGGCATAAAAGAAAATTTAACCAACCAAAAATTTGCAAAACATAGTCTTGATCTTGTTGTTAAAAAATTTAATTTACCGCTAAAAGGAAGTTCCCAAATGTAACCGTCAGGGGGCATTTTTTTACAAGATTCTTTGCGTTAAAAAAAAAAAAAAACAGTAAAGACTAGAAAAAATAACGCATTAAAACCAACAAAACTTAATTAAAAAAACATAAATTTTAAAAAAACCCTTGTTTCAAAAAAGTTTTCAAGGATGGGGAATGGTTTGGCAGGTGTTTGGCGGGGAAATTATTAAGAGTTTTAGTAGATTGACAACAAAGAAATATCAAAAACAACAAATCGGTTTTGAAGGGGGGAAAGGGGGGCATATTAGTTGTTATAGTTGTTTAACCTCCGAGGAGAAAGTTCGCCCAATCTCATTAGACACGTTTAATACCAGGTTGAATTTCCGAGCATGAATATGGATATGAAAAAAAAACAAACTTTGGTATTAGGATTTAGGGCTTTTTTGCTTGCGGGGGCAATGTTGCTAGCCAAAGCTTGCAAAAAGTCGGCATTTATATAATGGAAAAAACACCCGTAATAAAACAGGTTTCAAGATTAATGGGGGGGTTATTTTGAAAATAGTAAAACAGCGGCCTCTATTTTTGTGTACAACATTCAAACTAGGGGAAAAACATTGTGGAAAAAACTTGGGGGCTGGGAACATGTACGCGGGCGGGGGCGATACAAAAGGGCGCGGGTTGGGGCGGTTAAAACAAGGTTTTTTTTTCTGGGTTGGTTTCATTTATTCAAGTTTTGGGACGCGGGGCGGTACACTATTTCGTTTTTACCCCAAAAAAAAAATAGACCGAGCCTCAAATCCACTAAAAAGCTCCAATTGGGCACGGGTGTTTGGGTATGGCTCATTAAGGAGAGTTGGGCTGCTCCAAGCTCCAAATTTTACTTAGTTTTCATGGTTGGGAATCAAATCTTGGGCACAAGGCCTTTGTATTTGATACTGAAGGTTTGGGTTTGGGGGGGGAACTTACTTGCAAAAAAGGGACCGGTTCAGGGCCCTGGTTCGTTTGGCATTTGTATTTCAAAGCAAGGCCCAAATGTGCGGTGTCACTTTTTTATGAAACCCCAGGGGGCTAGGGATATTCAGCTTTGGAGTGTTGTTCTGCGCTTTAATCATTGTTTGATATTCCCCCACAGGTTCATCGATTGATCCGGGGCCAAAAGGTTTAGGACACTTTCTTTGGGAACCGGAAGTTTTACAAAAACACCCAAAGCAACACTTATCTTTTTAATGGTTTTTAGGCGTTAAACTAGGTTTTATTTAGTTAGGGGGCCGAAAAACCTCGTCGGCAAAAAAAAAAAAAGGGCTTTAAGGGGGAGGCCGATGGATGGGAGAATTACGTTTAGGGAAAACAAAAGATTGGGACTTATAAAAAAAAACTTGTGTGTTAATATTTCACATTAAAAGCCTTTTGGATAACTTAAAGTTTTGGGCAAAAGCCTAAAGCTTTGAAACTAAACCGCCCAAGGGGCTTCGCTGGGGTAGCGTACCAGGACGAAAAAAAACGGGGCCAAACCCCACCAGCGGGGGCAAAAAACCCCTTCCAAGGGGTAATAGCGAAATTAATTTAAAAAAAAAAAACCCGCCCAGGCGGGTTTTTTTTATAACCTGTCAAAAAAAAAAAATTAAACCAACGCCGCGCCAATTTCATTTTTGTTAGGGTAAAGTTCCTTTACTTTTCCCCTGCGGGCCTCCGGCTCGCTTCCCGCGCCGCCTGCGGTAAAATACTTTTAAGCAAAGGGGGAGGGGGCGATTCTTTTCCACCCACAATGAGGTTCACAAGAGTTACACCCCCAAAAAATAATGGTAAAACAATAAAATACACTTATTGAGTTAAGATATTTAAAAAAAAAAAGCTGATCCTGAGGTTAGTACTTTTAAAGTTTCTGTTTTTTCCTGTTAAACCATTCGATTTATTTTTTGTGCTTGTTCCATTCTGTTGCAAGGAGCGTTAGGCGGGCTTTATGTTGGCCCTTCTTTTGTGGTTTTCCAGATTTCTTTTGATATTTTTAAGGGCAAGAAGGCGGTTTTTGAAACCAACAAGAAGGGAACACAGAGCGGCTTTTTACCCCGCCTTGGGGCACAGGAGGGAACAGCAAAAAATAATTCATTGTTTTACGGAAAAAAATACCAGGATTTTTTTAATGTTACACCCAAGACCAGTTCAGCTTTTTTGATTCTTTTTAACCCCATTTAGTGGTTTTTTTACCCTTTGTTGTACTTCTTGTGACCTCTTGTTGGTTGAGATCGCCTCTGCTTATGGGGGATTACAAAATAAAATGGGGAAAAAAAGGAAAAAAAAATGGAGAGTGTTAAATTTTTATTGGGGAAGGAATCAGCTCTAAAAAAACCCCCGCCCTTGGCGGGTTTTTTATTTAATTTCGCTATTAAAACCCCTTGGGGAAAGGGGCGTTTTTTTTGGCGGGGCTTTTGGTTGTGCCAAACGTTTTTCGGTTTTTTCTGTTACCGCTTACCCCCAGCGAAAGCTTTGTTTGCGGTTTAAGTTCCAAGGCTAGGGCTTTGGGCCCACTTTTAGTTAATTCCAGGGCTTTTTAGTTATATTTTTTCAAAGTTTTTTTTAAGTTCATTGTTGTGTTTTCCATAAAACGTAATTCGGATTCATTAATTTCCCCTTACAGCCTTTTATGGGCTGTGGGGGACGAGTGTCCGTGGTCTACTCAAACCTAGTAAAACGACGCTTATAAAACCATTAAAAATAAATGGATTATTTAGTGTTGTGGTTGTTGGGTGGCATTACCTCGCGCGGTCCTAGTTTGTCCTTACTTCGCCCGGGGAAAAAACATTTGGACTTTGAAGAAAACCTGTTTGGTATCCAAAACCCAAAATGGATTATAAAAAGGCACGCATGAACAAGCTCTAGGTGAGGCGTTGAAAACCTGCTCGCGGGGTTCATAAAAGTTTAAACCGAATTGGGCTGCCGTTTGATTAAGCATATTTTTGCACTACAGGGGGCCTTTTCTCTGAAACGGTCCTTGAGCAGGACAATCCAAGTAAGTCCCACCCAAACTCAGGGGTTATTCAAAATATCTGAAGGGCTGTGCAAGGGGATTTTTAGAATCCACAATGAAACTTTAAGTTGGGACTATGGCCCAGATCTTTCTAATTTATTACCAATAAAAACCACCCGCCATTGGAGCTGTTGGGCGCTCGTATTGGTAACAGAATAGTTGTCGACAGTAAAACCTGATTAATGAACCAAAAAACATCAGGGAATGTTCACGGCCCCCGCCTTTAATCGCCCCGCCTAAAGTCAGGCCCAGTTTCAATGTTTTGTCAAGTTGAGGTATTCAAGCCATAAAGGGTCCGGCTGTTACTTCAATAAAACCCCGGCCCCATATGAACTGTTTACGTGTCTCCCATTAAATGGCCGCTTTGGAGGCTTGGCTTAGCAAAAACATTTTTTTGGCCGCAGCAAAAAAGCCTTAATCCGGTTTTTAAAAGGGTTTTTTTTCATATTTCATGCTCGGATCCCTGTTAAAAGTTCAAAAATTGGGCTTCTGAGAGGGTAACAACTTAAAAAACCAAAAAAGAAGAACTTATAGAGCTTTTTCCCTTTTTTTTTCAACCGATGTTTTTGGTTGTTATTTTTTCTTAAACTTTACTACTAATCATACTTGCAGAAGAACAAAAAACTATCACCAAAATTCCTTGAAAAAACCCTTTTTAAAAAAAAACAAGGAAGTTGTTTAAAAAAATTATTGTTAAATTTAGTTGTTTAATTGGCAGTTTATTTTTTCTTAGTGCTTTTTTTTACTTGTTTTTAAAACGGCTAAGGATCTGTTATTAAAGAAAATTAAAATGGCTTTGACGTGTTAATTGGAATTTTTTAGCGTAAAAAAATTTTTTAAAACACCCCCCGAAATCAAACTTTGTTTTTTTGCAATTTGTGGGTTAAAATTTTGCTTTTGCACTTTTTTATATTTGGATGCTTATTGGATTAATCTTTTATAAAAAAACCGTCATCTATTTTTGTTAAAAACTAATGAAAATCCCCACTTTGTTTTCGGGCCTGTTAATTTTTCTGCTCTGTTGCAGGGGGCCCCAATTTTAACCCCCCCCCAACCCGGCATAATAAAACAATAACTCATTTTTTCCCAGGCGCGGGAATTTAAAACCCAGTCTCTATTTATGGCGGGGGCCAAAATTATTGTATTACGTAAATTATGTGGGAGGGGACAAAAAAAAAGACCAAAAGAAAGAATACTTTTTATTTTCGTTTCTTCCACTTTTCTTGCTGGAATTGTAAGTGGAGTTGAGTGCTTCAAAATTTTAGGCTTGGGGTTTTTTGGAAAAAAAATAGAGAAAAAAGAAGGCAAACCAGGAATTGTCATTTTTTATTTTAATGGGCTTGTTTTTTTTGGTGGGGGCCGTTCTGAATTTTTCTTGGGTCCGGGCGTCCCCCACTTTGGGAGACCCACACTTGCCCACCTTTCCACAAAGGTGCAAATTTTTGCACCCAAAACTAGTGGGCAAAAACTGCTTGGGAAGGTAATCGAGGGCGGAGGGGGGGGGGGAACTTTTATTTACCAATTGTTTGAAAGGGGCAGCTTTAGTTTAATTTATGGGGGCTTTGATGGCCACCCCGGGCCAGCATTATTTAAACATTGTGGGTTAAAAAGAGAAGGACATTTCCGTTTTAATAAATCCGGGGGCATATTTACTTTGTTTTTTTTCTTTATTGGTTAGGCTACTTTTTGGTGGCCGTTTTTTGGTTTTCCAAACTGATTTAGGTTTTTTTAAAGGCCTTGATTGGGCGGATACACCCATTAGGGCTTGTTCTGGAAAAAGGGGCCTTTTCGCGGGAGGTTTTTGGGTTGAGGTGTTTGCCCCCGGCAACTCGGCTATTTTCACTTATGTTAATTGAAATTTAAAAGTTGCTACCCTCCAGCTTGTTTCACGGTTTACAAAAAATTTAATAATAAAGAAGCTGGTTCGCCGCGAACCAGGGTTTCACCTCCCAGTGTATCTCTGAGGGTATCCGGCAAAGTCTGGAACCAATAAAGGATTTGTGTTTGGGCCGACCAAAGCTCAAAGTTACTTTTCAGGAGCCAACCAAAATTTCATTGGGAAGGGCTTCCTTTTACAAAATCAAAATAAACATGGTTTTTACGAAGGGGGGCGGCTTGTCTTCATCGTCTGGGGAGCGCGGGCTACGGTTGGCGTTGGTCCCGCAAATGAGTGGGGGGGCCTAAGGATTTCAACCAGTTGGGTGGAAAACCAGCCCGGCGGGCAGGAGGGTGTTGTAGCCGAAGACACAAAGTTAAAACAAACGGTTTGACTTGCCTTTTGGTGTCAAAACATTTATTTTTTATTTTCGGCCGGCGCGGGGAAGGGAAGGGTCTGCATAACGAAGAAAGCGACTTTTAATTTGGTGGAAGAATTTTGTAGACGCATTACTTGGAAAAATTAAACAGGGGGGATCCACCCCATAGGAAAAACTTCGGATATGTGGGATGGAGCCCCGCTGGAAAATTACAATACATTTCGCGACTGTTTTTTTTTGAAAGCCCTTTTATTTCCCACTTGCGGGCTTTTGAGAAGGGGGGCCCAGGGCAACGGTGTTTATCTCCTCGCTAAATTGTTAAAGCGGAAATTGTTAGCGGTGGTGCAGGCCAATGGACGCCGATGTGCTGTTGTCGGGTAATGGCGGTGACGCAAATGTGTGTGGTAGAGGCTTTATGGGTGTTGTGACGTCTCCCCCAACGAGCTTGCTGGTGAAGGTGACTTTAGCGTGAATTTCTGAAGTATTTAAAGGGCCTGTCACTTCGGTGGGGATGTCGCCGCACACAGGCGGTAAAAAATCTTGTTATAAACCTTTTTACCCGATTTATGTTGCGCGCACTGGGGCCTTAAAAAAATCCGGTGACTTTAGCCGAAGGGTTTTCCATCGTGAGTTAACATCCTAAAGGCCAAGGAACTTTTCGCGGCACCTATTTGAGACCCACTAGTGGACCAACCCTTAGATTCGTCACTACCCAGCGGGGATCCAACTTGGCTTAATCCGCTTATCAAAGCCTTCAAAACCACTGTGCTGATACAAGGGCACTCTCATGATGCAGTTAGAATATATATCCCTTACCCAACAATAGGCCAGCGCTTTGGGAGTAGACGTTATGGCTCAACCCCGTTTTTAGTAAAGAGGTTGGCCGAATTCACCTTTGCTATAGACACCGTCGCACAGCTTATTCAGGGCGCGTACCCTAAGTGGTTATGCCGCAACAGTATGTCAGCCCAGTTACCCGCAAGAGCTGTAGTGTTGGAATTATTAAAAAGAAAAATCACATTCTAATTTGAACATCAAGACATTTTTGGCGATTTACGTCTCAAGAGATAAATCGCCGCAACGTGGCGAAACTCCTTCGGTCTTACTCAAACACGCAAGATTCGGCGACACATGGCCCTAATCAACGAAAAGGTTTTACTGGCATCCGAGTTCCGATCGTGTTAGTGGCTAACAAAACCACCCCCTTACACCGTAGATTTGCGTATGCAATTTTAACCTATTCATGTTACACACACATTTCCCGGAGTAGGTGCGAGAAAAAGTTAGGGGCAGATGCGAGATGCTAGAAAAAGCAAAGCGTTTGAACCACAGAGGGCCACGCCCTGCCTCCTGCAGGGGATTGGGAAAATCGTATAGAAGCTGCTTTAGCTGGCACCGCGAAGCTTTTATTTGCGCAGATCACCCTCGTTGATAAAGAACGTACAATGTTTGTAACAAATCATACATCTGAGGTGATTTTGTTCGTCTTAGAAAGGAACTCCTACGAGTTGGATTTAACGGTCGTAGAGCTGGGGGAGGTGGCCGGGTTTGACCGGCCGCGGTTGGAATCGGTTCAGCTTATTTTTACACTTTGTTGTTTTTCTTGCGCGAGGTTTTGGTTGGTCAAGTTCAACACCGCAGTTGATTTATCCTTCTCGTAGGAGCTCGGTTTAGGGGCATGCGAAGGCTTTAATTGCCCTACACAAATCCCTCCTCGTTGATATATCGCAGCACCCTTGAGTTCCGGTTTCAATAAACATCTGCCGTTGATTTTTTCGTCCCTAAAGGGGACATCCTACGAGTGTGGATTTAAATTGTGTGTGGAGCTGCCCGGGATGACCGGCCGCGCGGGGTTAGTGTGCGAAGCTTTTAATTGCACCCTCGCTATCCGCCCGTTGTTGATAAACGTAATTACATGTTTGTAAAGGTCAACATCTTGTCTGGATTCGCGATTTGTGTTTTCGTCTCCTCTAAACAAACGCCGGTTACCGGGAACTCCGCTATCGAGGGACGGGCTTGTTATAACATCAACCTTGTCTATGTGGTGATTATCCGGTTTTTCATTTGAGGTTCTCGATGCTTGGGTGTAAGTCTTCGATAGAAGCCCACGTAGTGGCTGGTTTCTGTGTTTGAGGTGGTGATGATGTGTTGGTTGCACGGAAACTACACCAGCAGTGGGCGGCTAGTTTTGCCATATGGTCTTTTTTTTATAGTCGATGTGCTAGAGTTAGGCTGTTTTATTTGTGAGAGATGTGTGCAGATTTGTTTTTCACAGCGTTATCACTCCGGTTTGCAGCGTCGTAAACAGTTATATGTTTATCTATGTGATGGCGGGCGGCTTTTTCAATTAAAATTACAGATTTTATATGGCACCGTAGATGGGGCATCGATTTCGTGGCTTGGATTTCGGTGTGTTTGAATAAGGCGCGCTTTGCCAACATATTGTAGGGCGGGTAAGCGATTTTTATCTGCCATACATTAAATAAACACCATGGCGTGCAGGCACAATGCCTTGCTGCTGCAGACCGAGCTTGCATTAAATGTGCGAAGGGGCTTAGGGCATCTTGGTTGTTGTGCTAGGCCAGGGGGGGGGGCCTTGGTTTTTTTTTTTTTGGTTAAGGGGGGGGGGGTTGGGGCTTAAAATAGCTCGGCTAGGTCTTGCGCGGACTTGGTGCACTGACGTCATATTCACGCTAATAGTATGAACATTGTCTGCAATTTGGGCCTGAGCTTAAACCGGCTTGAAGTTTTTCTACATCAGGGCACCGATATTGTTTAAGGTAAAATAATCACCTGTTTTGTGGCTCTAAGATCACCATTTCATCGACTACTTTTGGATCAAGAGCCCGTCTTTTTAATACTAATTGCATGTTTCCTCCTTGATTAGATTAATTCCGTTTGTTTAGTTTTTTCAGCAATTAAGCTGGCCATGTTTGAGGGCTGAAAGACCTTTATCGGCCACTTCACTTAGGCAGTTGGATCGTTGATATTAAAACACGATAGCGATTAAATAACCACGAACTCTTCTTTGAAGGATTTTCTGGAATGATCATCCAAACATGGAGGTGGGATTTCATCGAGTACAATATTCGCGGTTCAAACAATAAGGCCCGTGCCAGTGAGATACGTTGTTTTTGCCCACTGATAAGAGTACGCCTCCTTCGACCCCCTGGGGTGTCGTAGCCTGCTGGGCAACTTTTGGAATGAAAGGCGTCGGCACCTGAGGGGCAGGCGAGTAACATTTTTTCGCTGTTGGGGGGCACGCAATCCTCGTACGGTAATGTTATCAGGCTAGTGCGCCGAATTACAAGCAAACGCTCGCAACTAACCACAAGTATCTTCTGACCGAGAAATGCTGGCTTGCGCGCGATATCAATGCCATCAATCAGAATTTTGCGCTTGAAGGTTATTAAACGCTATCGACGTAGAAAATTAGGTGTTTTACCGCGCCGTCCCAGGCAAACACATAAGGTTTATGGCAGTTGAAAACTGACGTCTTTGAGCAATTCGGGCGGCTACGATAGGGAAAACGACACGTTTTCCAAAAATGTAATGTCACCAGAGCTAAACTTTGCATCTATTTTATTGAGGACTATTAGGGCTCGGCTTCAAAATGTAAACTTAAGTAAGCGTTTGGACGCCCCAATAAACCCGTGAGTTGGCCATACAAAAACCGGCTTAATGCAGCCCAAGGGCACGGGTAAAAAACCAGGCTTACAGCATTAAGCTGACCATGTCTGGAATATTGATAGTGCCACTTTGGAAACGACCATAAAACTGATCACACCACCATGTAATATACCGATGAGGCCATATAAAATTGTTACTAAGTTGGACAGCAGGGCTTGCAGCTTTTAAGCTGCTGGCTGCGCAAGTTGAGCAGTTTCAGTGGTATTGCTGTTTTTGAATTTGTCGGACTCAGTGGATTCTTTTGAAGCCTGACTAATGTGAAATGCGCCCAATTCACTGCCAGGGCATTGAGCGGCTGAGTTTGCACTAAGGCTCGGATATGGGTGCATGCCGCGACTTCACTAATTTCATACGCATAAATATCATGTGCACCAGCGGCAGGATGAGTATGGCCAGCGGCGAACATCCAAAAAGTGCGATGCCGACTAAGACCAAGATGATGGTGATTAAGTTGGTTATACATGGGAGGACAAAAACAGGACTGATAACGGCAGGACGCTCGTACTGTACAATATAGAAGGAAGACAGTGAGACCCACGTTGTTTTTCTTAAATAGATGGGCATTAGTAGTAACTTGGAATATGATCGTTTGACAAACGGCAGCGGTTCGGGCATTAGCGCGCGCGATTGAGGACTACGCTTGTGGTAGATACAAAAACGCAAATGGCCATGGGCGGCAAAAAGCAACCATAACAATTAAAAGAGGTGTGAAGCGGGCAAGGAATAAAAACTGATTACCCGCAAAACCCCGCGCGGGCTAACGGCGGTTTCGCATAATCCAATACTCAAAAAAACCAACGAAATATAAAGCGTGGTGC
>Ga0163217_1027027_pt1 | contig 10427 bp, 17 predicted proteins | sample SynspAceP_FD_185933 | JGI IMG/M metagenome (GOLD analysis project Ga0163217, IMG submission 185933) | Saline lake microbial communities from Ace Lake in Antarctica - Synechococcus sp. Ace-P (PacBio error correction) | ecosystem: Environmental > Aquatic > Non-marine Saline and Alkaline > Saline ... | reverse complement strand
CCTCCAATGTGGCCAGAACACGATTCACCCTCACGTCTGCGTCGCTGGTGCACAACCGCGGAAGCAGAGTCCCTCAGGTTGAGTATGGTCGTTCGGAACCCCGCCAGGTTCGACCGTCCCAATAACAAGCGCGCGTCAGCTGGATGATCATGGTGCGCTCGCGCGCTCTTCATGTGGCAGTATAACAGCGCCTCAATAGGGATAAGATGGTATTCAAGCGTTCGAGAAAGGTACGACTGTGTCAGGAGAAGGCAGAAAGTTGGCAGACTACTTCGCGAATGCTTGCGGCGAACTCCCGGGTTCCTTACATAAAGCAGATCACCGGCCGCCGCCCCGCTGATTAAGCGTCTTTAGGCGTTCGGTAGCCCCGTTCGTTGAGTTTCAAAGGCGATTACCCAGTGCGTGGGATTGAACTGGTTCCCTGTATATACTGTTCAGACGATCAATTCAGGGCTGCATGAATTGGTTCGAGGGGAATTGTATTGATAGCCAGTTCGAGTTGCTGGCCGCAGCGCTGAAGGTCGATGTTGGTGCCGAAGTTGAAGCTTTTAGGTGCTCCACCACGCCGGCATGGCAACGCACGGGACGGACTAGTAGAGAAGCTTAGGCAACGAGGCATGTTTCAGTAATCTTGGGAGAGAGCGGTAATCGCCCGTTGGTTACTGTTGGTGAGTCTTGTCTGAACTTTGAGCGTGCAGTGATCACCTTGGCAAGAGGGTTGCGAGAAGTCGAGAACGGTCGACGCTGGGGATGGGACGGTTGGGATATTCTCTGGTATGGGGCTTGGCGCGTAGGCTATGAAGTAAAAACACAAATATGGGCGAGAAACTCCGTTTCTTGTATCAGGAATGATTGCGGTGTTGAATCAGAAGATCTACTTCATCTCTGCGTTTGTTTGGATTCAATGTGAAGCGTGTCCTTTGCATTTGTGGTGCCTTTCCGGATCTGCCCAGTTTTCCTTCAAGCTATCTTGAAGACGTTTTGATCTCTTGGATGCTGGTTCTACAGAGAATCCATGGCTTGTGTCCGCCATCAACCCCCCGTAAACCCCAGCCGCAGTGTCACACCCTTTTCGAGCGGGATCATGATGCCAATGGGATGGAAACCACTGTCTGCCACGCGCCTCTCCTGTGCCGCCCCCCACTTTCAGCCTGTGATTCGGCTCATTCGGGAGATTTGTCCGCGGCGCTTGGAGCTACCACGCTTCCATTCCCGGCTGGTGCGACTCCCAGCCCGTGGCACATGGGGCTGGGGGATCACGCCTTGTGGGCCCCTCTCATACCGGGTAGGCATCCGGCCCGGTGCGAGCGCAGTCGTTTCCAGCGACCGGGCATTTGTCTCTGCCTGTGCTGGTAGCTGGCGAGGAGTCCCGCGAGTCGGTGCGTTCGTGTCGCCCCGCTTGCCGGCTTGCCTGGGCATTTCTGGGATGTGTGATAACCTCAGGGCGCAACTGGGCTCGGAATGTTGAGCGCCAGGTTACTTGAGGCCCGAGCATGATCGGGTGCCGGTGGCCCGGTCTGCGCGCCAAGGCTTTGTGGTATGGGGTAGTGGTCAAAGCGTTGAGGTGGTCGTCGATCTGGGGTCACGGTTTCCCCGCCGTCCTGGGGTCGGCACCCCGTGAGCGTGCTGGCGGGCCGGAGCTTCTGATGAACCGGTGTATTGCGATTTACAGAGCCCGCCCTTGCACCGCGCAGGTTCTCTTTCCCCGGCTGTTCCCCGGCGACTGGCGCACGTTTACATCCTACGCCGGCTACCCATTTGGGCCGCTGGCGCTTTGCGTGCCCTGGTGAGAAGCCCGCTGGCTCCCGGGTTCTTGTTGCCTTCTGAGGCCAGGCAAGCGGAACTGGCCCGCCCGAGGGGCCGCCCAGTGGAGTATTGCTACCGGGTTGCGGTTTCCACGGCACCGGATCGCAACCTTTTTGAGGGGTTTTTTTTTTTGGGGGGGGGGGGGCGGGTGTTTGGGGGGGTTTGGCGTCGGTGCTGGTGCAGCAGCTGGGTCCCCGCTGCCCTAGGTCCATGCGGCCCGGTGCTTCTAGCGGTTTCTTGCCTGGTGATCAGCTTTGACGGACAGGATGCGACTGGGCAGGCCGACTGGTATTTTTTTGTGCTGAGAGTGTTTAACGGGCATGATCGGATCCCCGTCGAAGGAGAGACTTGTGACCATCCCGATGTATGGGTTGGATTTGCGTGTCTCTAGGCAAGTTGTCTTTATAATGGAAGGCCAATGAAAGAGAGCAAATCCGGTTTCTCCCACCTGCTAAATGGCGAGATCCACTGATGTGTGTGGTGTGTGTGTGATGGCTGTATCCAACCCGAGAATCGAGAGGATACCCTGAACAGGGAGTTCATTAGCGCCCGTGATCAACGCCTGGCAGCCCAGTCACTATATAGGGGCCAGCAACCAAGCTCTTGGACCCAGTTGGTCCGTGCCTCGGGGGCTTCCGTGGGCATGCCAGAAGTTCTGCTCGCCGGTGGACGGGCGGATAAGGTTGGTGTACGCAGCGCGCCAACGGCCATCGCGGGCGCTTTGTCACGAGCAGTGCAAACCCCGGAATCGAAGCTGTCCGTGAGGTCAACAGTTGGTTCCACATGGGGGAAAGCCAGCGGCCGTGTTTGGACGCTGAGCCCGTGCGGTTGTCGCAATTCCCAGGGTTTGATGTGGCTCGCCCGAACGTTGTGCGTGCCCGTGACCCGGCGGGCCTCCAGTTTCTAACCGATTGGAAACCTGCCCCCCAGCCCGGCCTTGGTGGCGGGCATCCCCGACGTCCCGTGCTGCTAGCTCATGTGGGCGACTTCCGGCTAGCCGCCAACAGACGGTAGGGTGTTGGCGTGTGGTCAGCCCGTTGAGGTGAGATCGATCTGGGTCACCGTATCTCGCAGGTCCGGCGGGCCGATGTTCTGCCCGGGGCCCGGGCTTTTGCGGCGGCCGCCGTTTCAACCCGCTGCGGGAGCTTCCCGGCTAGGGGCTGAGCGGTGGTCGATGGGGTATTGGCATCGCGGTACGTGTCGGGCAGGGTTTCGTGGTGGGGGAGGGGGGGGGAGGATGGAGCGTGGTTGGCGGTGGGGGGGTCCGGGTCCGGCTTTGGCGGCCCGTCAGGATGGCGTCCCTGTGGGCTCCTCTTGTATGGGCCGGGGGGCTGCAGCACAGGTCCCGGTTGTGGTTATTGCCCAGTCTTCATCTACAGAACAATCGGGGGCCCCCGCAACTTGGGCCTCATCCGGGTAGGGACGGGACAAGAGCTGCTACCTTGCCCACTGCACCCCGTTGCCAGTCAACGCGGAGTCCCAGCGTGTGCCCCTGTGGCATGACTGATATGTGGATGAACGTTTACGGAGGGATAGGGTTGTTGCCTGTGCGGTGGATGTGGTGCAACTCTCGACTCGTGGACGTTGCGGGTCAGCCCCGGCGTAGGGCCTGATCGATCGCGCGGGTCGGTCTTCTGGTCCCCCGAACCGATTCCGTTCTGGCGGCGGCCCGCTGGCCCGTGAGTGCTGGTGCAGGCCAGGCCGGGAGGCATTTCGCTGAACGTTCCGGGATTTGTTTTTCGAGCTCGACGCTGGCCCACCATCGGATGTTACAAGCCGTGAACGGCACCGAGCCCTTGGAGCGTCTGCATGGTTTTGCCAGCGGCGCAGCGGGGCGGCTCAGCCTGTCGCTTTGCTGTGGCCGATTCGCCTTTGGACACTGGCTTCCGCGCGTTTTTTTGGCAATGACAACGAAAGGGCCCCCGGTGCCGGAGCCCCGCAGCCTTAGTTGGGTCTTGGCAATGGCCGCGAAGATCGTCAGGCTAATGTTAGCTGGCTCGGTCCCGGGTGGCGTGGCTCAGCCCCTGGGGCGTTCCGGGCCATGCCGATCACCATTTCCAGTGGTTGTGTTGGCGCGGTTGCCGGTCTGCGGTTCCGGAGAGGATCGCTTCGGCACGTCGCGAGCGTCTTGAGGGGGTGCTGCGGCAGACACAGATCGGGGTGCGCCCGGAATGGTGGTTATGACAGTCACCGAAGCCGCAGTTTTATTGCCAACATGGGTTTTATCCCTACCATCGACCCGACACCTGTGATCCCGTCTCTCGGTGTGGAGGCACCTTGCGTTTGATCGAGCGGCGAGGAGGTGTGCCGTGGCCTGCAGGTGTGTGCTGATGTGTCCGGGCCGCTTATCCGTCTTGGGCCGATGTGGTCACTCAGGGCCGTGTGTGAAGGATTTGTGGAGCAACAGCCGGCGCCGTTCGACACGCCGGGGGCGGAAGTGTTGAGGCCGCTGGCGGGCGAGCAGTTATCCGCGTTCGCCAAGCTGCTTATGTAGCGACTTGGCTCCGAGCAAAGGCCTGGTAGTGGGCGTTGGAGTAGTGGTCCAGCCCGTTGCTGTTGAGTCGTCCGATCCTGGTAGTCTTCGCCAGACGGGGCGTGTGCTTGGTGGGCGGGGGGTGGCGGCCCGGTTCATGGTCAGCGGTTGATCCCCCGTGGGCTCATGGATCCGCGAGTCGGTGGCAGGCGTTGTGGTGGGGGGTGGGAGGGGCATGGAGGGTGTGGGGCCTGCGGGCGTTGGGGCAGGTCTGGGTTTTGGGGGCCTAGGGCCGGGCCGTGCGGGATCCTTTGGGGGGCGCGTGGCCGGCTGCAGCCCAGTCTCTTCCAACGATGGAAGGCCATGAAAGTGATGGGCCTGGGCGGGCGGCCGGATCGGGGCCGGTTATGGGAGGGGCGGATGGGTATGACCACAGACCCAACGTTCCAGCGCTGTCCGCCGTTGGCGCCCAGCTGCGCGCGTCATCGCTGAGGTGGTCGGGAAATTGGGGTGTTTGTTGTGCTCCACCCGGCCCGGAAGCCCAGAGCGATGTGGACATTGATTGTGGATTTCAAGAGCCCGCTTTGAGAGTCATGGGATTCAGTTGGTGGAGGTCTGCTCACGCTCGGGTTGATTGGTAGGGGATTCGCGGATTACCGCAGTGGAGGAAGCTTCCGCTTGCATGGGCCCCCCAGACCAGGGTCGCGTGGCTTGTTTTTAGGACATTCGAGTGCTGCAGGTTGTTCGCTACCGAAGTGGCTCAAAGGCAAGTTTTCGATGATGAGTGGCGCTTGATTGCCGTGCTGAGGAATTGGGGGTGTGGGCCGGGGCTGCGTATGCGGAGATCGGGGCCGCCATTGAGGGTCTGCGGGTTGTTGGTCTGTGATGTTGGCCATGCCTATTTGGCTGGAGACACACATTGGAGATTGTTTCCCGAGGGGCCTGCAGCGCGCACGTTGACAGGTGTGAGGTGGTGTGAGGCGGAGTGGCGAGCGAGGATTTGCCGGCGAGCCATCCTGCGCCGCGTGCTGGGACGGAGGGGAGGGGGGTTGGCTTTGGGGGAGTGAGGTCAATCGGCCTGCTGGGATCTTGTCTGGGGGATTGGGGGGCGGGGCCGGTGCCAGTCCGCGCGGATCTTCTCTGCCCGGTGATGCTGGAGCCCGGCTGGGATTTTTCGTGGTGGAGGAGCGGGGATGGTCCTTCGGGCGTGTGCGGTGCCCCAGCATAGAGGAGGCCCTCGAGGAGTGCAGGGAGATCGCGATGCTGTTGTCTGCGATTTCGCGATCCGGCGAGGCCGGCCCTGGATTCGTTTTAGTACGTGGGAGGCAGGACTGTGGCCTGTGGGTTCGGGGACGTAAAGGAGTTTGTGAGGTGCCAAGCCATTGGTCGCCGGTGAGGAAGGGCCTACCATTGCCCAACGGTGAGGTGACTGGGCCAGTCTCAAAAGGGTGGTCCGCTAGTTGGGTGTAGATCGAAGAGGGACCCCGGAGCTGGTGGGGCTGGCTTTGGGGGTCCGCCGTTCCTTTTTGCTGGGGATCTGGTCACGTGACGCTCGATGCCACTGTCCGGCGTGGTTGCCTTGTTATGGTTCCGTGGTGGGGATCTGTGGGGTGTACGGGGGTGGCATTGTAGGGGAGAAGGCGCAAAGGGCTGTAGTCCGTTGATCCGACCGTTCGCCCTGTACGCTTGGTGCCCTGCTGGCCTGGTGGTAGGGCCGGTGTGTAGGTGTTTTGTTGGCCGGACGGCTTGTTTTCGGAAGCGGTGCCGGTCGTTTGGGGATGTGCGTGGTTGGTTCCTTGGCCAAGTGCTTTTGGTTGCCGCGCGTACGATTGCCAGATTAGGAGCCTGGGACGCTGGGGGGCGCTGCCGCGATTGCCTGACCAGTTCCCGGCCTTGTTTTGGAACGGAAGGGGCGGGAATGTTCGAAATCGTTTGCTATATGGCGTGCTTTGTTCCCGCGAGGTTGTGTTGGGGGTTTTGCCGGCTTGGGGGTCGCAGTACGGTTGGGGCGATCGATGTGCCCGAGGCGGATTAACGCCAATGTGAAGGGCGGGGGCGATTCATGGAACGATCTGGATTTCCCCGGTTTTTTGGTCTGGGGGCTCTGGTGCGGTGGGGAGCTGATTGAGTGGAAGAGGTTGGAAGTGTTGTGCGGAGATGGCCCAATAGAATGGAACACGTGAGGGGACGCTGTGGTCCCGGCGTAGCTCGTTCGTCGAACGGCGGGTGTGGTGTTGGCGTGTGGTACGCATTGGTGGGTGTGATCTGCGGTACGTTTCCCGGTCGCGGGCGTGTCCTAGGGCGGGGGTGGGCTGGGCGGCTGAGGCGCCATTGAGGGTTGATTCCGATGTGCTCATGGGATGGGCCGGTCGTGTGCCGCGGTTGTAGTGGGGGAGGGGAAGGGAGTGGACTGGTGGTTGCAGCACTGTTGAAGTTGTGGTTGGTCGTTGTCGTGGTTGCATTTGCATTCGTTCCAGTGGTGAGATTTGTCCTCGGGGCCTGGTGATGGGCGGAATTTTCCTTAGCTAGTGAGTTGGAGGAGCTGAGGGATGGAATCTTGGATTCTGGCTTCGCGATCAGTCGATTCCTCTGGCATCGCGATGATTAGTGGCGCGTGAGAGGTATAAGGGTGTCTGACCGTTTTCAGTGGTGTGCATGTTGGTGAGAATTTGGTCGTGGACATCGTTTTGACCCGGCAGGGGATGTTGCAATGGTGGATATTTTTTGGATCGTCGGTTGGCGGTTTTTTGGCATTTGAAGCCGTGTCGGTTTTTTGTTCTGTGTGGGTTCATTGAAAAGGTCCGGTTCTGGTGTATAGAGATTATTTTCGTCTCACTTTGGTGGGAGGAAAGATCCCGATCGTAGATCGTAGCTGTGGGATGCGTTTGATTGTCAGGTTACGGCCGTTCCCGGCCACCGTGGGAGGCAGGCGAGATAGGCTGAGGAGTGTTTCCGTAGCGGTGATGCGTGAGGTGAACGCTGCGTGGTGTGTGGGTGTCTTAGGTGAGGGATGTCTGGGGGGGTGGGTGCCGGGGCGGAGTTCCTGGGTCCGGGTGGGTGTGGGGTTGGATCGCGAAAGTAGTGCAAGGGTTGTAGGTGGTGGGAGAGTCGGTGCTTTGTTTGCCCTCGGGGAGGCTATTGTGTGATCTTGGTCAATGGCAACGTTGGTCAGATAGGTGTCCGTTTGTTGTTGCGGTGGTACCAGGCCGCGTCGCGTTGTAGGAGTTATGCGGCCGGCAGGCAGGTGGCGGGTTTAGGCAGTTCGGTGGGATCCCCGGTGTGCGAAGTGATGGCTGTGGTTTGTGTCGGTAGGTTGGGTCATGTGGTTTTGGCTGATGGGCCGGGCTGTGGGTGGGTGCTGGGGCACGCTCGGGTGCCGAGGTTCCGGATTTTGTGGGTGGTGAGGGTTTTGCGGCAACGTGGGGTGTGGGCGCTTGTGTGTTTTTTAGGTAGGAGGTATCGGCCGGGGCTGCTTCTGCCGGCCGGGGTTTCGGAGTTGTGCCATGTCAATGCCCTTTGCAGCGAGATGGTGTCACGGTCAGGACTTTGGGCGGTTTCCGACTGGATGTGGTTTATGGGTGTGGCGCCGGTATGGTTATTTTGTTGATGTGAGATCAGGGGCTGGTGCGGGTTTGCCCGGGGCCGAGTATCGGTGGCTTCGTGTGGTGTTTGGCGTCCGGTGGTTTGGCGTGTGCATGTTAATGAGATGGAACGTTGGTGGTTCAACCGTTTCGTCGACTAACTGATCTTGGGTGTGCTTCTCATGGGCGGTTGGTGTGGATAACAGTCTTGATTTGTGGAGGTCGGGGGAGCTGTTGGTGATCCATGCAATTCGGCGGATCAGCAGGTGCTGGTGAGTTTCGTTGCAGGGTAGAATTCGGTGTTTTTTTTGCATGCCGCATGTTATCCTCGATGGAGGGCTTTCAAGCGTGGCCGTCACTGTTATGAATGTGGATTGCATGTGTTGGTATTTTATCAGGAATGGTAATCGGGGTTTTGGGGAATCCCGCTTTTAGGTGTGTGCGTGTGCATGGGTTTCCGCGCCCGGCCGACCAGAAGACGTGCGGAGGTAGTTTCTGCCAGGGGGGTAGGTCATCTTAGGAGTTTTGATGTGCCGTTGGCTGGGCGTCTAGGCGGCTATCGTTGAAATCTGATTCAAGGGCGGTTGCGGGTTGTGCGAGTTGGCTTGCTGTGGAGTGAGGAGGGACTGTTGTGGAGCGTTGGTCCTTGTTTGGAAGAGCGGGTGTCGAGGTCTCTCGTCCAGCAATCGAGGAGCGGGTTTTCAGCCTGTGGGTGATTGGCAGGTCCTGGCCGTTCCAGTGCATGGTTATGGACTTTGCGAGTAGAGATGAGCTGGATACCTGGTTTGCTGCGGGTTTTACGCGATCTGGCGCTGGTCTCGTTTGGTTGCGAGGGGCGTTTTGGGTTAAAGCTGGAGAGTAGCTCGGGTGTGCTGCCTGATCACTGCGTTGTGGGGCTGTGGAGAGTTGATTCAGTTAGTATTGTGGGAGACGGGGGGTGATACAGCCGAGTTTGCCGGTTAGAGGTTCCGTGGTCTCAGGGATTGCGGGGCTGATCGGTTCATGTGGATTTTACGGCTTGCTTGGGGTTTTGAGGTGGCTCGGTTCCGTTTGATGATATATGTGCGATCAATTGCCCTGTGGATTCCTGGGCAGTTTTGGAAGTGCCGAAGCTCTCTACGGTCCGATCTGGTGAGATTGGCCTTGGCAAAGCGAGTTCGCGATCTTCCAGTGAGGCCGTTGCAAGGGTGGGATTTCGCGCGGGAATGGCCTACGCACCCGCGACCTCTTGACGTGTCAGGCCTGGCCCCGCGTGGTACAAGTGGTGTGGTGAGGAGAACAGGTGGAGGATTTCGATGGTTAGGGTCGGGCGAGTATTCCCATGGTGGGCGGCATCAGCGGCGAGTCGGTGTCCTGCCTGTCCGGGTTCAGCAGCTGGTGGGTCGTGAGCTGCTTAAGAAATGCGTTGGGTGGGCGTAGGGTGGGGAACCAATCTGCGTGGATGTCAGTTGCGAGGCGATGGCGGGGTAATGGATGAATGGATTCTGCCTTTCGGCCTCAGATCGGCTGGGGTGATTCGGCCTCATAGGCGGTGGCGTCATGAGATATTGGAGTTGTGGAGGCCAGGTGTCAGCGCCGTGATTGTTTAGGCCGATCCAAGCTTGGCCAAAGTTTGTGGCCAACCATGGGGAGCGGCACAGGACGAGGGTCGTGATGGGACCGTAGTTAATGGCGAGAGGTCGTGGAACTCGGTGGTGTGAGAGGGACTAGGACGTGTGGTGGGAACAGGTCCGGGCTTGCAAGGTGTGGTTGTGGGTTTTTGTCGTTGGTGGGGGATCATGGGTGCAATCCGCCCCTTTAGAGGCTTGTCAGGTGCTGTGCTGGGATAAGTTTTTCGTTTGGGGGCCAGGCGTTTGGACTGGGGGCTGGGGATTCACCCGGTGGTGAGGGTGGTGAGGTTAGGCCGTGACCGATGTTGGAGTGAGGTCGGCCTTTGGAGAATTCCGTGTTGTTGTTGTTGATTGGGTGGCTGTTGGTGGGATGGGCGGTGTTGGTTTGATTGGGCTGTCTTATTTCTTTCGGCTGCTGGTTTGATTCCAAGGTCAATCTTTGAGAGCAGCTTAGGATTTGCAATGATGGTTACCGGTGCAAAAGCGTTGCCAATCCGATTAGGTAGCCAAAATCAGACACATCAGGAGTGTTCGGGGTGCTTGACAGTCCATTGCAGATGGATGACACACGCTCCCCGGTCATTGCAGGCCAGATTGAACCGCCGATTTGAAAGCGGTAGCTGAAGGCGCCTAAAGAGCGATCGGTATTTTTCGAAGCCGAGGGCATTGGAAGCTGACCCGGCTGAAGGCTGGTTTTTCAAGTTGCTTGAGGGCACCCGTGTTTAATCCCCAACGGAATTTGGTTTAAATTTTGGGATGGGCGACTTAGGGAAGGATGATGGAAGCAAAGACTTCTGCCAGGGAGGAAAAAGGCAAAGCGGCCATCGGAGATAAATTTTTTAGCCTATCGGTGTCTTTGGGCTATAGCCAATTGTTTTTAGCGGGGAAAAGAGGGAAAGTTGGAAGGTGGCAGGTTTTTTCTTTTTTTTTTCTGTGGCCCCCCCCGGTTTTGCGAGC
>Ga0163217_1074639_pt1 | contig 10428 bp, 8 predicted proteins | sample SynspAceP_FD_185933 | JGI IMG/M metagenome (GOLD analysis project Ga0163217, IMG submission 185933) | Saline lake microbial communities from Ace Lake in Antarctica - Synechococcus sp. Ace-P (PacBio error correction) | ecosystem: Environmental > Aquatic > Non-marine Saline and Alkaline > Saline ... | reverse complement strand
GGCCACCGCATTCGGTTGCGTCGCGCGGATCCTGGCCGTGCTGCTGTACAATCATATTACCGCGTCGTTGACCGGGCTACGTTGGCGATGTCAGGTGATTGCGGCGGCCTTGGTTTGAAGCTGCTTGTCGCGCGATCTGGACGCGCCGAGTATCACCGACGTGCCACCCACGCCGATATCGCCACCCAACTGGCGCGGAGTAACCAGATGGGCGTGCGACTTTCAGATGGAGGCGAGACCTAGCCCCGGAACGCAAGATATTCAACATTACCCGTTCTCGACGTGTGGTGGTGCTTGCTGAATATTTTTACTGGTGCGCCCGCTTGTCCACCGTTGGACGTAAAGTGAATTGCGGTCGCCACGGCACCGCACGCCGACGTCCCCGATTGTCGGGTCTAGTTGTTTAGCCATCCTATCCAGGACCTCGCCTTTAACGCGTATGGCGAAAGATGATGTCCCTTGGTGATTCTTACACTATCGCGTTGTATGTCCTCGCCCAGATAATACTCCTCCTGGTTTGATTAGGTTACTACGCCAGTATGTAACTATTTCTCCAATAGTCTGTAATCGCGCTTCTCGTCGAGTACCTATCGTGAATCGTGGGAGATACCGTCAATCGCTCTCGTTGTTCTCGAGCGTTGCATTTGATAACGCTCTCCCTCGCTCTCGCGCTAGTGAGTCTAAGTGGCATAGCTGTAGATTCGGTGTTCTGTGTGGTGATTGAGGAGGATGGCGGCCGCGCCCGCTGCGGTGGGCGATTGACACGTCTCCGCCTTGCGCGCGCTTGTGCGCAAGGACGCAGTCCTGACTGAGCTGCATTTACGCCCCGATCAGATACGGAGACTCGCTTTGCTCGCTGGGAGCGGGCTGAGCAATCGCCTACAGGTGCGCTGGTCGCATGTGGCTGACGCAGGCTCTGCCTTCGAGCCGGCGGAAGAAACGGGCATTCAGGGCGCGAGTAATTGATTCTGGGCGAGGTCGAGATGAAATGGCCGCGCCCGAACGGACTGGCCCGATGGCCACCGCCGAGGATAGCCAAAGCCACGCTCGAAACCCGCCGACGCGAAGAAGCCAAAGCTCAACGACCCGCTGCTGGCCCAGATTCCGGCAACGCCGACGACGAGCGCAGTTCAAGATCGCCAAACCCCGATCAGAGGTCGAACACGGACAAAGAAGCGACAGGAAACGCGACGAGTTTGCAGGAAGAGACCCAAAAACGAAAAACGCCGCGCAAAGCACCGCAGCGGCCCAAGGCGGAGCCCGGTCAGGGATGAAACAGGATTTCAAGTTCTTTGCCAGGAACAGGTCTGAAGAGCAGAGCGGGCAGAGATACGATGTGGCAAAAGTCTTCTGGTACTGGCAATGAACGCCGCCAAGGATTTACCCCCGCCGCGCCCGTGACGCCCGAGGCGAGGGCACAACGACGGTGCGTTTCGCGTGGAATGAATACGGTCAGATCAAAGCGCGGAGGTGTCGAAATCTCGGGGCTTGGCCCGTGCTGGATCAAGCGCGTTGAACTCTTGACGCTTAAACCCTGCACGTTTCGCCATCGACGATGGGGGCGGTTCGTTCAATCTGGCGATCGATAGCTACCGCTTCCGCTAGGGCGAGACTCTTCGACGGAGGCGAGCATGTCGGGGTAATGCTGCCACCGTCGCGCAGCCACAAAGTGCATCGTCACCTCTAGTCGTTCACGCAGACGCCGCAGCACCTGATGGCCCCGCGCGCCCGTCGACGATCAAACCCATGCATCACGGGCGGCGACCAGCACCGCTTCTGGCCCAAGCGCCAGGTGCTTGGAACACTGCTACCGCGCCGGATTGCCGCCGGTCCAGAAGACCGGCACATCCTGCCCCACCGCTACAGCACCACGCGCAGGGCCGAGTCACGGTGGCGGGCACGTATCAGCACCCTCCCCGTTGGTTCGACACGATGATCCCTGCGACACGGCATCGAAACCGGCGGGCATCTCGGCACGAGGGGCACCCCTTGATGGTTACCGGAACGGGTGTCCGCGATCAGTCGTGTCAGATCCTTCCACGTGGGCGCAAAGTACCCATCATCCGTCGACACCAGCGCTTTGCGCCTGCAAACTGAGGTCGATGCGTTGCGGAGAGGACAGCATCACGGGCCGCACCCCGTCCGCAGGGCGGAAAACGGCCGCGACTTCGCGGTCGCGCAGGCCATTAATCGGCGGCGATTCCAGCGTGCACCAGCGGCCTCTGCTCCGCAGCAACGGCGCGAGGTGACCAAAGACATCGTTACTGTCTGATTGGCTGTGCATATACAGCTGAAAAACAGCGCGCCCGGGAATGGGCTGCGATCTCTTCGGGGCGCTTGTGTGATGGTCTGGCAGCTCAGCCCGTCACAGCCTCTTGCGCCGCAAAGCAAGCGCAGTCGCATTTTCGCCCATGCGCGTGGAAAAGCCGCTGAAAGGCCATGGGTGCGACCGATGATAGGATGCGCGGCGGTTGCCCTATATCGTGCAGCGGTATGCCCGCCCCGCAATGGCCAGGCAACTTCGGCAGGCAAGGCCCGATCCGGCAAAGGCGGCCACGGTTCTGATTTGTAGCGACAGCTTCTGCTTCCGCGCCGCCTTCGGAGGTAGGCAACACGTAATTTGCGAGGGTCGTATGGGCGTTTGTTCGAAGTCTGACATCGGTACAGGCATGGCCCATGAGATGGGCAAAACGACGACACCAACAAGCGACTAAAAAACTCAGGATGCGGGCTAGACGTCTTTACAAACTCAAATGCCTCGTCATCGATCTCGTCCCCACCACAGAAACAGAACCTCGCCCGTGTCCTCGAAACACCGCAGCACGTGACATCGCTTAATCGCGAGACGTTGGATTCGCGAGTTTATCCAACAAGGTCGCTGCGTGAACACACGCATACCGCATGGCTTCTTCGCGATATTACCTGTCCTTCATCAAATAATACCGGCGGCGCGTCTGAATGTTTGAAGCACGTCGGGAGCGCCGCCGAAATCGACAACGTACTGGAACAGAACCAGGAGCACGTCGCGACACGCTCTGGAAGAAGGCCTTCATCCGATGCCTGCGCCGCTCTGCCAACAAGAGCGAAGGCGATTGTCGTCACAAAGTCGAAATTGGTCATCTTGGAAGAATGAATTTCAGCCCGACATCCGCACCACAAGATGATCCAGAACAACGCCAACCGCTTAGGACCAAAAGCCGCGCAGCCAGAACGTAGAGTACCGTGTTGTCGAAAAACAGTAATTTACCTCCTCTGATGGGGTCGCTAGCGTTGTGGATCGGCCTTGTGGCTTTTGTTCGTCGCGTTTCTGGACGCGATTTCTGGAAGTCGCCCCGTTCGCGGGCCACCTTCGCTCGTGTTGCGTCATATACGCCTCTGTTCTCCTTCTCTGTCTTTCTGTGTGAATGGACAGATGGCACTTGGGTTGGATAAGGATGTCGATCCCCTTTTGATTCCAGGCGCCTTGTGACCGCCTTGCAGCAGCCCGAACGTATGGATTTGCGACGCGCGTCAGATTTTCGTCCACCAGCGCAGATTGGATAATATTTTGTCTGAATCCAGTCGCGGGATATAGATATCCCTTTGTGATGCGCGCTGGTCTCTTCTCCCAGCTGCCTCCAACGCCAGTACGTTCAGGCGTCTTCTTGCCAATACACGTCAGTCCAGTCTAGCGGGCCTGCTATCTCCATCTCTTCATTGCAGCCGACGCACACATTGGTTGCATTTGATGATAAACGTATGGCGTGTCCAGCAAGGCCGTGTTGTGACCACCATATCGCTGTCTGGTATTAGATGTCACGAATGTTGTGTGCAGCCATCACGACGCCCTTCATCGTAGTGCCTATCTGATCATTAGATAGTTATGGTCGCTCGTAGCGTGCTTTCCTCGGTTTTTCTACAGGATGCTACTACTGTGCCCACACATATGATCGCAACGCGTCGAACGCGGGTTGCCGCTGGCAGGATCATATACCGGCGAGAATGTTCTGTTAAATATCTTGAACCGCGAAACCCATCGAGCCGAACTGCGCCGAGCCGGTCAATATCAACTCCCGTGGTCAAGTCTCTCAGGCTATCGGCATCGCGTGATACTGTTTTGGCGGCCCATGTATGATGGTGACGCCAGATATATACCGTGTCCCACGCCTCACGCGTGCCATGCTCAACTTCAATCTCTAGTGCCTCACTCGATCAGTGGCTGCCTCCCTCTGGTCTTGTCGAGAAGAGCCTCGATCACTCAAGTGATTGATACCCATATCGCACAAATCTCCTCTCTGAAGACGACCGTCAGCTACGTCATCGACCTCGTCGCGTCTATTGTTTCAGCTCGAAAGATACTAGAGATATACACCAGGCGTCACTCGTTTTCATCCAAAATCAGGCCGTGTATCGCATCGTACTGTTCTTCTCATAGTGGGCGGTCCTCATTTGTTCTCAGGTCGACAAGCCTAGCGGTTCGTCTCGCAGAACCTATGTTGCTTTTTAATCACATTTCAGGAAACGACGCGACACCGGCAGGTTCCGAAATACCTCTGGGATATGTCCCACTACGACCACGCTTGCGCAGGCCTTGTGTGAATGCGCAAACGCGCGATAATTCCGCCAGTTTTCCCACCAATACGTGACAAAGATACCTTTAACGACGAGCGCCCGACCCACGGCGCTTCTCCTTGATGACAGGGCAAAGATATATTCCGCGAAAATGCTGCACACTTCAGCTGATCCACCTCTGCGTTCTGCTGGGCATTATCGTTTTCGTATGTTCTTTTTCGTCGCGTCGACAATACGTTGCACGTTTCCAGGCACAGACCGGTTCCATGCATTGGTGGACCAAGACTAGGCCGCCATGGCAGCGCGCAGAAAGAATCGGAGAACGCTGGACGGGTTGGGGGTTTATTGCGGCTTGACGAGGGTGACGGAGCAGGATATGTTGAGCCTTTTTATTTTTTGCTTTGCACGTGTCCATGTCGCGAACGGTTTCCTATGTGCTTGATGCATTGGTTTTGCACGGCCCGATAACTTGGAAGCGGATTAAGCCGCACGATTTTACAGTTGCGTCATTGGCACCCTTGAATTGCTTTTTGATGGCATGTTGGGAACATTTTTCAGATCATTTCCCGATTTTCTGGCCACTGCAATAGCAAGCACGCGATAGCACCAAACCTTTCAGCTTAACCTATGGAGCATGGCGCTATGGCACTTCATTGCTGACAAGCCCATTTTCCTTGCCTTGCGTCGGCGAGCACTGGCCCGATCGTGAGGGATCATTCTTTAGGGTTTGCTTTTGCAATGTTGATTATGTCCCGGAAATATTTCTCGCAGATATTCCCGTCTCAAAAGACCTATTAACCTTAAGAGGTTTCTTTCTATTCGATCCGAAGCACGGCTTTCAGCCGACAAAACAAGCGCCTATCCAGATCACGTTGTCCCCAGTTTTCTTACAGCGCGCGCGATCACTATGGCTAATGTCAGCGTATGGACATTCAACGGCGCAGGCACACCGGTACCTTCCGAAGCGGCGCAAACCAAGGGGCCAAGTGGATGTGCTGTGGCTATTTCACTGAGTCAATTACCCGCTGATCTCGTGATCCGTCGGTGAAATCCTTGAACGCAATCGTGACGATCAGCCAGACCGTTGCGACAAACCGCGAACTTGGACGCAGCATCGGAAACGCTCGTTTCGAGAACGCAATGCTTCATATCTCGGTGCGGCAGTTCGGGAGAGATTCCTGCATCATCAACATGCCGCCCGCCGGTATTTGAACGCCGCAGGTGTTACCAGGATTGCCACCGCGATTTTATTCAAGACATCTGCCCCAAGTAAATCTACCGGCGCGGATGCGGCACCAAGATCGTCGTGCGCCCCTGCCCGGCAGCAACGAGCGCGCCACGCTGGAGTCGAGCAAAAACACTGGCTCACCGCAACGAGAAACCCGCATTACGCTGATTTTGCTGCGTGAGTATCACGACAGCCGCGCGATGCGTCAAGATCGACTGTGAACCGAACAACGCTTGGAGCTTCGCGCTGAGCGAGTGCGGCATATCGGTGTATTTCGACATGGATCGTGGAAACGACACGTCGGTGGTATCGGACACATTGCGCGAGATTTCATGCAGTGCTGCGACCCCAATCGCGCCGAAACCCTATTGCCAGCAAGATGGCATATACACCCCGCCAGACGGAATCGCAATTTCGAAGACGAAATGGCCTGCATCAACGGTAATGACCGACCGCGCGAGGCCGCATTTCGCGTTCGGGTCGTCAGCGACAAAACTGGCGCTGGATCAAATCTGACGCCGTCGTGGTTGAAAGAGCTGAGGACGGGACCGCGCTGCGGTTGCTGAGGATTCCAGTCGATTAACCGAAACCTACAAGGCTCGAGCAGATGAAAGCACGACTTTGTCGCCACACGTCAGCCCGGAACTGCGCACGCCGCTAACTCTATCAGGGGGCGCATTGGGCTGCTTGAAGCGGCAAAACTCAGAACGACCCGAACGCAAGTGCCGTGTCTGGTCCAATCGCCTCGGCCAACTGGACCGTCTGGTAGAGTTTGGTAAACGGACATTCTGGATATGGAAAAGATTCACGCGGGCAGCATGAGCGTTGCCCCCAACCCGGAAAAAAGCTTGGTGATTTGTCGCATGGCAGACGGAGGTCGAACCCTATGCACGATATGAAGTCGAGATGCGACGTCGCCCTCATGCCTCCACCACCCACGTGCGACAGACAAGGAAGCACTCATGCAGGTTGCTGACACCTTGCTGTCGAACCGCGTGTAAATTTGTCTATGGCCTCGTTAGTTGATCTGACAGGCTGCCATCTCCGCCTCATCCCCTGATTGCTTAGCGCGACTATCATGTGGTGACGCTTGGTATTTCCTGCTCTTTCGATAGCTTCTTGATCCAGTTCGTCCTCATGTGACCGATTTATCGTGGAAGAATTCCGCGAGCGATCTTCCAACCTTCTGCAGGCGAGGCTCTAACACGCGGCACAGGGCGCGGACCGGTTGGGGGCTCAATATTTCTCGCGCATCTGCGTTCGACGTCAATTCGGGCGGCGAGATCGGGTATGATAGCGCGTCCAGGGCGAGGATAATTAACGTCGTTTCTTTCAGCAACTAGACTTAATGTATCTCAACTTGAGTGTCCCTCACGGAGAAGACTTCTCCGACGTTCATGTCTTCCCACACTCTCGCGGCTTGTTTGCTTTATTGTGCGGGTGCTAAGGCGCCAGATTCATAGTGGCAATATAAATGCCTTTTGTGTGTAATAGATCGCGCTATTAGTCTCTGTGGAAGTGCCGTTTCGCGGTGCCCGCTTATCGACGATCATAAGAACTAAGACTAGCCGCCTAGGCGATAATTGTCAGGTGCGTTTTGTTCTATCGACAGCACACATCGCCATATCCCTTTCGTGCTTTAGTTCGATCTCGAATAACCGAGGCTCACTCGTGCCGATATTCTGTTAGTGGGATAACTGGGGCTGCGGTGCTATAATGGTTGGGTTCGTCCAGCGCAAGACCGAGGGCCGCGTTGTCAGCGCACGCGCGATGGCGCTGTTGGCTGTTGCCGCCGCATCGCTCGCGCCGCGCTTATTCGCGCAGACGGGGAAAAGATCGTAGATCATTGGTCGGGATGTTATGCGTCGCCTTGGAGCAGGCGGCAACCCCGTCTCAAGTTTTCCTCGACTGTACATCGCAAGACGCTCGCGCCCTGTGGAACACATAGGCAAATATGCCTGCGTTCCCGCCTAAAGGTGTGGTCAGCCACAGGCGTTACACTTACGGTGAATCGTTCCCGCCAGAGCGGATGCCGCGCCGCATATCGCTTGGCTGGATGTCTTGCCACCCCGTTGTTGGCCGAATCAGCGTCGTGATTTGCTTTGGGGGCCTGAAACGACATTCGTAGAGGATGCGGTTTGGCCAAGTGAAGGTCAGATTATCGACTCAAGCATGGCAACGCCCGATTAACTTCGATCACTTTCGGTTTAGTGTCACGTGGTCCAGGACTGCCTACGCCAGAAATGACCCCTCGTGCAGCACCTGTGGAACTTTGCAGTCAGAGCCCTGGCAACGAATTCATGTCTGTTCCACACGATTCACGGCGGGGCGGGTCTTGGTGCGCGTTCAGATATCGGTGGTACTTTTGCGTTCCTCTACGGTTTATGCCCGCGGCGGGTTCATCGACACAGCAGACGTGGTTCCTGTGCCAGCAGGCATCCGATCTCCAGCGTCTGTTTACTGGCCGTGCTTAACTCACGCAATAGGGTCAGAGTCTCGTCCGGCCGATTCTCTGCCGGTGCTTCTATCGCGGCGGCATTCAGAAGTTGCGTCTTGCGGTTGCAGCAACACTGCAGCGGCCCACGTTGGTTCTGAGCGCCCATGGCGAGGTTCTTGCGCAGGTATGCGCTCGAACACTGGTGGGTTTTTGAAACATTGCGCCCACCTTCGTTGGCGATATCCGCTCTGACTTACACGAGAGGGAAATGTTGCGTTCCCCCGACAGGGACGTGACCGCTGTCAGGTTGTCTCCGTGGATGATGTCCATAAAGAGTGTTCTTGCCCGCCCGTTGGGGCCTGATCACGCGCGCGTTCGGGCTCTGCGATCTGGATCGACAGGTTTGTTGATAGCTTGAACCGTTCAAAGGTTTCGACACGCCCGAACTTCCAAAAGGGTATCGTTCATGAACGGTTCTCACCAGATAGATCAAACAAGCGCGCCGATCCACTTGGGAAGAACAGGATGACGCAGACAAGGGATACGCCGAGGCGACCAGCCACCTGATCGGTCCACAGGATCGTATTTAAAAACCGAGGTGGATGGAGGGGCACGCCGCCCGTGAACCAACTGGACAGCAAAGACACAACGCCGCCGATCACCGCCTACAGCCGCCCGCGCCGCCAATAGGCGACCCAACAGACGGCCCAGATAGTAATCGGACGCAATCGGCGCGATCTCTGCGGTTGATGATGAGGCGCCTGCGGAATAGTAGAGCGCCGGGCCAATCTGCGACAACGCGGTTCAGCGTAAAGATGAACAGTTATAGGCGCTCCACCGCGTAGCCAGGAACGCCGCGGGCCTCGTTGCGGGATGCCTTGCACAACGCTGCCATCTATGCACACACCCATGCGAACAGGAATATACCCAAGCCGAGCGCAGTGCGATCCAAAGAAAACAGGTGATGGTTGCTTGCGAAAGTGTTCTCGTATCCTGGATATTTCTGCAAACCCGACAACCCGTTGTTGCCGCGAGACAGCCGCTGTGCATTTGGACAGCCACAGGACAGGGCCGAAGTCATCGCCTGCGTTTCAGGATCGACGAGGTAGAAACCCGTCACACGGATTGCGGAACGCCAGCAGCAAGACCAGCGCCACGCCAGGCCCGGCACAATCACACCTATTGGCAGTTGCAGAACACAGACTGTCGAGAAAAGGCCCAGAGCACGGGAAGTTTCAGAGCTGCAACGACGCCGAAATTCTGGTTGCGATGGCGTCCTGCACTCTTGCGGCGTGGGCGGGATTAACGTGGCCTTCGAGACTGGTCATAACGATGGCTTCGGTCCGCGCATAATCAGCACCAATGGCCGATGCGTAGCCGTATGCCGAAGGAAGGCGAAGTGCCCAAGCTGGATACCGCAATACCCCCAGACCACATCCATTGCGAGGGCGATTTCAAGCATAGGCACAGGGTTTACCAGTTCTTGACATCGACGTTGGAGTCAGGGCCGGTGCCTGTTGCCATCTGACCGATTGCGAACAGCCAAAGTGAACCAGCCCCAGAAGGCGATGAACACATGACAGAGGGTTTTTGGAAAGGAATGTTTTACGCATGGATCATCCGCCGCTGACGCCCTTTAGAGCAAACGATGCCCTTGTACGAATGAATGAATGAACAGGAGGTATGGAACAGCACCTTAGGTCTGTGCTGAGACGGTATTGGACGGTTGACATTCGATCCCCTTTTGCAAAAGCGATCAACGACGGCACCGGGCCAGTGTGCCCCAGACGTTTCCGACGCCACAGACCACGTCATGAAGGATTGGCAAATGCTGTCGGCCCAATCTCAGACGTGACTTTAGCTAAAGACGGCCCGAATGCCACCCCGCGATCCCCGCGAGGCGACCCGAAGGCCAAAGGTATCATATTGATCCGGTGGGGTTGATTCCCATGTGGCCGCATACCGGAGGTTCTGCGTCACGGCCCGCAACCTCTAAGCCCATCGCGTGCGTTTGAGGACACAGATCAGCCCCAACAGCAATGCCAGCACGAGATAGCAATGCGGATATAGCTGAATTCTGGTCACATCCGGATCACCAAGCCGGTCAGCAGCCCGGAGATGTAAGGCCTGCTGCGCAAAAGATGTTACTTGGCAGCTGTTGCAGCGCGATTCGAGATATGCCAAAGGTCGCCAGCAACGTCTCTTAGCGGGC
>Ga0163217_1033710_pt1 | contig 10428 bp, 12 predicted proteins | sample SynspAceP_FD_185933 | JGI IMG/M metagenome (GOLD analysis project Ga0163217, IMG submission 185933) | Saline lake microbial communities from Ace Lake in Antarctica - Synechococcus sp. Ace-P (PacBio error correction) | ecosystem: Environmental > Aquatic > Non-marine Saline and Alkaline > Saline ... | reverse complement strand
GTCTTTGGTCTCCTTCTCGAAAAAGCCACCCGCCCCGCCCGGTGCGCCCCCCACCATCTACCTGCAAATTTCTCCAACTAAATCCTCTCCTCCCCCCGCAAATTTACTTGATCCTCCGTCATTTTAAAAAAAAATAAACTGTTTGAAGTTTAATTTAATTTTTTTTTATTTTTTTTAGGGGTCGAAAAACTCCCACCCAACCCAGCTTCCAGCTACTACGGTTCCCAAACATTTTGAGTTTTTTTTTGGCTTTTTTTTTTGCAACCCAGCCACTTATATTATCGCGCTTTAGTTTTTGTTTGCCTCTTTCGTGTCCTCTTTTAATATTTTAAAAAAAAAAAAATTGCTTTAAAATTCTACAGGGGATTACTTAAACCCAAATCACTCACGCGGCAGTAAACTCGCTATCTCGTTCATTATTTCAATATTCTTCCTATTTCATACCCTCCCCCCTTCCCTCGATGCCTAACGCTTTTTGATTCCGACGATATAAAAAAAAGAAGACTTCTCCTTTTAGCTCTTTTTCGCCATTTCGGGCAAAATTTGGACCACTGAATTTTTTTTAGCTTAAAAAAAAAACTTAAAAAACCAACCCGAAACTTAATTAAGGGTTTTTTTTTTTGTTGGCGGTTTTAATAAAAAAACCAACAATTTTTTAAAAAAAAAACAGTCGGTTTTTTTTTTAAAATTAAGGGACTTATAGGTTAAAGGAAATTTTTTGGGGTCGATTTTTTAAAAAATTTTCCTTTTTCTTGGGAATTTAAAAAAACCGTTAAAAAAAAAAAAGGGACGTACTCGTGGGCGGGGCGGCGGACGGGTGGTGCCGCGGGTGGGGCGGGGGGGCGGGGGGGGCGGAAAAACAATTTCTTCCCCCATTGTTTAAATATACATGTTTTAAAAACAATAACATTGTACCAGGACATCCATGTAGCAAAAAACAAACACCCCCAAGAAAAAAACTTCTACAAATTAGTTTCGGGCCGTTTTTTCATTTTGGTTTCTTTTTAAGGTTAATTTTTAAAAAAAACCCCATAGGCAGTTTTAACTGCTTAAATTTTAACCCCTACCTTTTGTTTGTTTTCGGGGGGGGACCTCTTTGCAGGGGGGGGGGGGGACTTTTTTTTTTTTTTCAAAATTTTCCCAGGCAATTTCTTTTTTTTTTAAAACTCCCTTTTGCCTTCTTTTTCCTGCGGGCGGCCAAAAAACATACGGCTAAGGGGGAAACGGGGCTTTATCCCCCAATCAAATTTTTTTTTCTTTTTCCTTAGGCCCTCCTCCTCCCTGGCTTTTTTTTTTCATTAAATTTTAAAATTTTTTACACGGTCACCAAAAAAATTTTTTTCACCGTTTTTTTGGCTTGCCTTGGCCAAAAATTTTCGGGCTTTTTAACCAATTAAAAAAAAAAAAGGGCGTTTCACCTCCTTTAAATTACACTAAAGCGCCCTTGTGTTTTTATTTCCCGCCAAATTTTCGTCTCCCCGGTTACCCCAATTCTTTTTTAATTTTCCCATTTTTCCTTCCCGGGTTTCACAAAATGCTCCTTCCCTTTTAAGGGCGTCCCCGGCATGTTCAGGCAATTTTTTGCTCTCTTTATTGGCCTTCTATCTTCCGCCCAAAGGGAATTTTTTTATTACAAAAGGGGTGCAAAACCACAAAAAAAAACAAAAAAACAGTTGGTTTCTTTTGTTTGGTTTCCTCTCTGGGACCTTTTCTCCCTTCCTCCCATCTTCCCCACTCTCCTTTGGCCTTGGATCTTTTTTTACCACATAGAGCGGGCCCTTCACGGTTGATTCCTCCCTTTTCCCATTTTTTTCTCCGCAACTTCGTTTACTATCCTTGTCCTTCAACCTTACTTCTCTCTGAGTTTTTCTCCGGCAAAATGCCCAATTCTCTCTTAATATTTTGGTGTTTTGACGGGGCAAACTGTGTTTTGTAACTCTCTCTCTGTCTGTGGAAAACAAAAAAAATCTAACAAAAAAAAAATCTTACCCTTTTTTTCCGCATTTCAGGGGTTTGTCTTTTACCCTTTTTTTTTATACTTTTTTAAAACACCCTCTCACCCTTCCTTTCGTTTCTCTAAAAACTCCTACAAAAAAAGTACGCCGCCGTACCTCCTAAATCCCAGTTTTTTCCCTCCACAAGTGGGTCGTTCCTATTCTGATTTTTTTTTCCTTCTCTACTTTATCACCACCCACCATCTTTTTTCTGGCGTTTTTCCTTTTTTCTCTCTCTTGGTATAATTCTCTTTTTTTTTTTCTTCCTTCTTCCTCCTTTTCTCTGTGGCATTGGGACCACCCCCACCCACCCAATACAACAACAGTCTCTCTCACACCTCATCCTTCATACCTGTCGCTCTCGTCCTTCTCTTTGCCAATTTTCTACGCGTGTTGGCCCCGTCTGGGCACCGATACTAACAACCCTCATCCCAACACCCACAAAAAACGCCTGGGGTGATTATTTGGTATTCGTGCGTCCCACCCCCCACTCCGTTCCCCCGCGGCGAGGCCGGTGCTGCGGGGCGCTCCCATCTTCTCTCCCCCTTTACCCCACCAACTTCTTCACCCTCTCCCCGCGCGTGGCCCTTCCTCTCCTCTTTCTTTTGCCACTTTTTTTTTGACATTTCCTTCATTTACTTCTCTCTTATACAAAACTCCCCCTCCCCTTTTTCTTCATCTCCCAGCGTGCTCCCTTTCCCGGTGCTCAGTAGAGGCTCCGCACATCACAACTAACACACAACTACTACACCTTTCCTCTTCTTCAGCCGCCCCTTCCCGCCCCTTCCCCCCACTTCCTCCTTCACTCACACACCCATGCCCATCCCCAGCACCACCTCAACAACACTCCTCTTATGTATCCTTCAAAAACCTCTAGGCCCTCTTTCCCCTTTTCCACCTTCTCCCCTTCTCGCGGCGCCCTCCAATTTAAACGGCCATTTGGCGGATCACTCACACCCCCCCCCCCCTGTTTTTTCCCGAAACCTACCACAACATAGGGGCGCGGCGGCCTCCTTTCTTTCTTTTGGGGCAATTTTTTTACCATTTATTCCTCTCTCCTACAAGCCCGCGCACTTTTCCTCCCTGCCATCCGGCTTTCACTCTCTCTTTCCCCTTCCACCACACCTCACACTATGCGGCGCGAAAATCTCACTGCATTTTTCCCTGCCTCTTCCTTCTCCTTCTCTCGCAAACACATCACTATCACAAACGTGCGGGCCTTCCGTCTTCTCTTCTCCAAAAAAAAAAAAAACAAAAAAAAAAATAAAAAAACAGTGTAAAACATACCGCTTGGGATATTGAAAAAAAAAAAAAAAAAAAAAAAAAAAAACAAAAAAAACTTCTAAATATTTAACCCCAAAAAAGTTTTTTTAAATACTTCGTATATATATATTTGCCCGTTTTGGGGGGGGGCGGCAACCAATTTCAACTTTGACGGGTAAAAAAAAAAAATAAAACATGTCCTCTTTATATATATAACTTTTTAGATTATCTTGTTTTCAACAAACAAAAAAATATAAAAAAAAACCCCTCCCAAATACAACAAAAAAAAAAGGGAAAAGGCCCCCCAAAAAAAAAAAAAACCAAGGGTAAGCAAAGGGGGCGGGTGGCGCCACAAAGCATTTTTTGTATTAAGCGGGGTCAAATTACTTTTTTTTCGTTCTAATTCTTCCATTTTTTTTCTCCCCATTTTATTGGGCGGGGGGGCGATGCTGTTTACGGGGGGGGAATTTGGGGGCATTGTTATTTCGCGGGCGGGGCATTAATAATTTAAGGAAAAAAAAAGAAATCATTTTTCCGGATTATTTTTGTTTCCCATTTTCAAACAAAAAAATGTTGCAAGGGGGCGCGCGCATTTTTTTTAAAAACATTTTTAAGCCCCCCACACAAAAAATTATTCCCTTTAAAAATGGGTTTTGGGGGTGTTCCTTCGTTAATATTCTGTATCCCTTTGGTTTTAAAACCAAAAAATTCTTCGAAAGGAACCATTCCTTCGTTTTTTTTCTAAAAAGAAAAAAAAAAATTAATTTCTTTTTCCTGGCCCCAAAAAGGGGTTTTTTAAAACAAATAAAAAAAAAATAAAAAAACCCCAGCGTGTGAAAAGCAGAATTTAGGGGGTGGGTCTGGTTTAAATGGGCCCTGAAAAAAAAAAAAAAAAACCCCAGATTTTGTGTTGTCATATTGTGCTCTCTTACAAAAACAAAACAATTAACAAAGGGGGGGGGAAAAAAACCCGCTTAAAAAAAAAGGGGTGAAACGAAATTAGGATGTCCCCATTTTTTTTTTGTTTTTTTACTTTAACTATAAAAAAAAAAAGAAAAAAATTCTTTTTAAAAAGGCTTAAAACATTTTTTTTTCAAAAAACAAATTTAGGTGTGCGGGCTACAGTTTTCACTTAGAGTAACAAAACAGAATAAAAAGTGTTTGTGTTTACAATTCCTTTTTTTACTTTTTTTTTTTTTATTGATTAAAAAAAAAAAAAAAGTTTCTTTAAAAAAAAAACAAAATATTGTATACAGCGTTAGTTTCTATTTCGGTTCTTTTTTTTAATTTTTTTTCCAAAAGGGAAATGTTTTTTGGGTTTTTTATTTTTTAAAAAATTCTTTGGTTCGGCTTATTCCTTTAATTTATTTTTTTCCTTTAACCTTTTTATTTTTCCCCCCCCAATCCCCCCCTTTTGATTCTCCCCCTTTTTTATTTTTTTCCAAAAAAAGGGGGCCTTTCCGGAAAAAAAAAAAGGGTTGGGTATTTTTTTTTTTTTCCTCTCACCCTTTTTTTTTTTTGTGGGTGTGTGTGCGCGTTAAAAACCATAAAAAAGAAAAAAAACCATTTGGGGGCCCGGGAAAAATTTTTAATTTTTTATTTTTTTCGGGAATTGGGGTTTTTTTTGTTTTTTTAATTTTTTTCCGGGAAAAAACAATTTTTTTTTTTTAAAAAAAAAACGGGCGGAGCCAAAAAAAAAACAAAAAAAAAAAAAAAATCCGTTTTTTAAGGGGAAAAAAAAAAAGGTTTTTAACCCCCATTTTTTTGGCTTTGTTTGGCCAAAAACCCCCCCATTTTTACGGAGTTTTTTTTTAATTTTTGTTTTTAGGATTTTATTATGGGTTGATTTTGGCTTTTTAAATCTTCTCTTTTTTTTCCCCTTTCCCCCTTTTTTTTTTTTTCCCCTTTTTTTTCGTTTGTTTTTTTTGTTGTTTTGGAGGAGAAGGGGGGGATTTTAGGGGGCATTTTTTTTTTTTTCAAAAAAAAAAAACATCCAATTAATCTTTTTTAAAACATAAAAGTCTAACCACCCATAACTCGTTTTGATGGTTTGGGACAAAAATAACACACAAAGCCATAGATATACTCTTTCTATTCCCCCTTATACCGATTTGGTTTTGGGCTATCGCGTTCTTTCGTTCCGGGGGAGAGATTCCCCAACAAGAAAACCCCCCATTTATCTTGTTCCCGTATAAAAAAAAATACAAAAACATCAAATTTCGGCCCAGAGAGAGAGAGAGAGTGTGTGTGAGCGCGCAACACACAAAAAAAAAAAAAATTTGGAAAGGGGGGGATTAAAAACCCAACTTTTTCGGGGGAAAAAAAAAAAAAAAAAAAGCTTTGAATAAAAAAAAGGGGATTTCCCCCAAGGATTTGGAAAATTAAAAAAAAAAAAAAAGTTAGGGGATTTATGTGGGGTAAATAAGCCACCCCCCAAAACAAAGATATTAGAAAAACCAAAAAAATTCTTATAGAGATAATAAAAAAAAAAAAAAAAAAACCCAAATAAACAACTTTTAACTTTATTTTTTTAAAAAATTTTTTATTGCTTTCCATTAAAGATACAAATATTAGAAAAAGAAACCCACTTTTAGTTGGAAAAAAAAAAAAAAAAACTTTCCCTATTTTGAAAAAAAAAATGTAGGGCTTAAAAGGGAAATCTTCGTTTGAAGAAGTCTCTAAGGTCAAACATTGGGGGAAAAAATCTAAATTCCCTCCCTTTTTTTTTTTTAAAAGGGGCGGGTTTCCTTTTTTAAATTTTAAAAAAATTTTTAGGGAAAAAAATTTTCTTTGGTTTTTTTTTTTCAGGCCATTAAAAAAAAAAACCCAGGGGGACTTTTTATTTTTCAGTGGGGCGGGAATTTTTTTTTTATTTTTACCTTTTTTGGCAGGGAATTTAATTTGTTTAAGGAAAAAAAAAAACCAAGATGGCTTTCGGAGGAGAGTTTCCCTTTTATAACAGGGAAATTTTTTTTACCCCAAAAAAACAGTTTAAACCAGGGAAAAAACCCCAAACCCACAAATTTTTTAGGGGAGGAATTTTTTTTATTCTTTTTATTTTTTTAGGGGGAGGACTAATTATTTTTTTTTTTTTGCCTTTTGCCTTATATATAGAGAGAGAAGAATGTGGGCAAAAAAAATTTAATTTCGGGGAAAAACAAAAATTGGCGATTTTCTTTTTTTTCTTAATAATTTTTTTGGGGGGGCCCGTTTTTGTTTTCGGGCGCAATTTTGTTCGGGGCCTTTTTTAGCATGCCCTACCCCACCGAGACCCGAGCATACACGTAAATCACAGAAAAATTTTTTATATATGAGGAGAATAGAAGATTTACAATTGTCCGAAGAAATGTGTAGATGAAGAGACACACACATCCGTTTTGTTAATCAGCAGCAATTATTAGTGACTTGTGGGCTTTTGTACGTGCATTTACTCTTACTAGTGGGTCCGTATTATCGCGCGCATTATCTTGTGGAATGTTGTGATAGAATATTTAATGGAATTCACATGAGCACAAAATCTAGCGCTCGCGTCTTGTGGATAGTATTAACCGTACACAAAGGTTAGTGTGTGTAATAATTCTCTTGTTACATGATCTCCCACACACAACGACACAAAACTGGCGTAGACCACAGGTCCGCTGCATATATCTTTTATTGTGTTATTTTTTATAAAGCGGGTTTCCCCTTTTTTTTTCCATAAATTTCACAAGCGGTTTTTTAAAAAAAAACCGCTGCCCAACCCATTTTTCCCCTTTAAAAAAGGATTTTTTAAAAAGCCAGAATCGGGGGGCTTTAAAAGGGGGAAAAGATATTTAAAATTTTGCAGGGGGGGGCTTGGTTTTTTTCAAACTCTTAAAATTTTCCAAATTTGCTAATTGCAATTTAAGACTTGGAGTTAATTTTATTGCTGTATTTGATATTTTTTTTTTTGGCTTGAAAAAAAAATTAAGGTTTTCCGGGTTAGGGTTTTAAAGGAATCAAAAAAAAATGCAAAAAAGTGTGGGCTATGTGTTTTGGGGGGGGGGGAAACACAATTGGGGGAGCCCCCGCCGAAACCCCCGAGAGGCATTTCCCCGTGTTTTGTTTTTTCATTCGGACACGTTTAGGGTTGGAGAGAGAGAAAATAGAGAAAACTCTTTGTCATGGCCTTAGGGAGGTGGGGGGGAAAAAAAAAAAATACCAAGGGAAGAAAAAAAAAAAAAAAAAAAAAAACCATTGTTTTTAATATCCCCCTGGAAAAAACTTTTGATTGGTTTTGGCTTTTTTTAAAAAAAATGAAGTAAAAAAAAGTTAAAAAAAAAAGGGTAAAAAAAGAAAAACCCTTGAAATTTTTTCCAAAACTATTCTTTTTTCAAGGGGGGGGGGGGACCAAAAAAGTGATTAAAAAACCCCCAAGGTTGGGCGGGCAAAAAAAAAACAAAAAAATTATTTTGGGGCATTTTTTCAAAAACCCGATTAAAGGTTACGGGGCCAATTTTGGAAGATTTTCCGGCAAAAATAAAAAAAAAAAAAAATTCCAAGACCCCCCACCCCCAAAGGGGGACCACTTGTTTTTCTTTTTTGGGGCCCCTTGTATAAAAAAAAAAATTTTCTTGCGGACATTTTTAAGGGGGGCCACAAATTTTTGCTGGGGAAAAATTTTGCGGGCGGGGGGGGGGGGGGCCTACATCTTACGGGGGGGAAAAAAAAATGGGAAAAAAAAATTTTATTGGGATTTTTTTTTTACGGGGACATGCGAAAAAAAAACCAAAAAGGGCCCTTTTTATTATGGGAAGGGGGCGGGGGCTTATTGTTTAAGGCGAAAAATTTTGGCAAAAAACTCAAGCAAGACAGGCCCCCACGTGGGACTCTTTATTTTTTGGGGGACCTATTGCTGGTGTTTATTTTTGGGAAAACAACGCGAGCGCGCGTGAGGGAAGGGGCGATAAAATTCTGATAAAAAAAAAGGGGGGCTCTATATAAAAAAGATCCCCGGGGGGTGGCCCCCAGGGAAAGAGAGAGGGTATGAGGGGGGATTTTTTTACATTTTGATGGAAGAGAAGTCCCTGGCAAAAAAAACAACATGGGTGGAGGTTCCGGGAAGAAAACAAAAAAGGAGAGAGAGAGAGGTGTGTGAGGCCGTTAATTTAGAGAAGCAGGCTGGGGCCTATTATTGTTTTATATTTAACTTTTAAAGAGAGAGAGACGAGATCATTTTTCCAAAAAATGAATCCGCTGGCGGGACTTTCAAAAAAATTTTTAAGGTTTGGGTTTTGGAATGTTCTTATTTTTTACAATTGGGGGGGAATTTGTCTTTTTTTTTTAACATAGTTTTTACAAATTCTTTTTCAAGAGGGGGAAAATATTCATTCCGGGGGGGGGGGACCCAATTTTTACTTTTTTTTAATAACCCTTTAGGTTTCCTTTGTGTGTGTGTGCGGGGCGGGACTGGTTTTTTTATTTTAGTTTTGTTTATTAAAAAAAACGGGCAAAAAACCAAAAAAAAACTTAAATTTTAGTCGGTTTGTTTTTAATTTAAAGGGCTAAAAAAAAAAATTTTTCCATGGCTAAAAAAGAGCTTTATTTTTTTTTTTTTAGTTTATTCTTAAGATTAGCAAAATTTTTTTTTTAATTTAAGGAAAAAAAAAAAAAAAAAAAAAAGCCAGGGCCCCACCCTCATTGTGGATGGAGTCGGGGGGGGACCCTTATTTTTTAAAAAAAAAAAAAAAAAAAATTAGTTTTACTTTTTTTTTCAAAGTTATTTATTTTTTTTTTGCGGCGTTTTTTTTTTTTTGCCTTTAGGGAAAGGGGGGGGGGGGAAAACCCCCAAAAAATACGTAATTTCGGAAAAAGAAAACGGGGCCGTCCGTTATAAAAGTCTAAAGAAACGTCTCTGCGTGTGTTATTGGATTTTCTAAAAAAAAAGGTTTTTTTCGATCCCCCAAAAATTAAACCCTCCCCCACCCAAAAAAAAAAAAAAAAATTTAAAAAAAAGGGGGGGGAAAAAAAAAAAAAAAAAAATTTTAATTAACCCCCCCAACTAAATCTGGTTTTCTAAAGTGAAAAATAAAAGCTAAGTAAAAAAAAAAAAAAGGGGGGGAAAATTTTTTGGGTTACTTTTTTTTTTTTCATTTATTTTCGGTAATTTTTGGAGAAAAAAAAAAAAAAAAAAAAATTAAAAAGGCTTTTTTTTTTTCCATTTCAAAACCCATTTTTTTTTTTTCAACCATTTTTTTTTTTTTTTCAACCATTTTTTTTTTTTCCAAAAAAAAAAACATTCCAAAAAAAAACCCAACTTTTTCAAACCAATTCAAACCTTTCTCTTTATATATACACACAAACTTCTAATTTATACTATATCACATATATATAATTTCACACACCAACCTCTGTCAAAATAAATTTTTTACCGGGGGTAAAGGGGGGCGGAATTTAAGACCCTTTTCATTTTTCCAATTGGTTTTCCAAAAAAAAACAAACAAGGGGGTAAAGGGGATGAACACTGTTAAAAAAAAAAAAAAAATGAGAACAAAATGCCACTCTCTTTTCTTTTTACCCCCCGCCAAAAGCGTTAATTTCCGGCAAATCTTCTTTCTTTAACAAAAACAAAACCTTTTGTTTTTTTGTGGGGGCCATTGGACTTTGTTTAAGAGCTAAAAAAAGCCTTTATATTATAAAAAGGCCTTATCAGAGAGAAGTTTTGCCAATTTCTAAATAACAACTCTTCACAAACACAAAAATATTTGATTATTTTGGAAATGGGGGGCTAAGGACTTTTTTTTAAAGGGGGGGGGGCCTCTTTACTCAAACAAAAATAATTTGTTTTAATTAGGGGGCCCTAAGGAGGAGGGTTGTCCAAAACCCCAAGTTGGTTTTTCATATATTAAAGAGATAACCATTTAACCCAAAAAAATTTAAAAAAAAAAAAAAAAAACTAATCATCTGCAGCGGAGGTTAGCATTGTGCTTTTTTGTGTTTGACTAAGGTTATCACACCCTTTTGCTGTATATTATATCTTCAGCCGCGGCCCAAGGGCACTGCAAATAAACCCATCAACGATTATAGCTATGGGCGACTCCCTCTATAGCATAAAGAGCGCTCACGCTTTCTGCTGATTCAAAATTGACGATGTGTTGCTTCACTTCATTCCGGCAATTATCCTATTTCTCTTTTAAAAAATTTTCTCTTTCTG
>Ga0163217_1023202_pt1 | contig 10428 bp, 10 predicted proteins | sample SynspAceP_FD_185933 | JGI IMG/M metagenome (GOLD analysis project Ga0163217, IMG submission 185933) | Saline lake microbial communities from Ace Lake in Antarctica - Synechococcus sp. Ace-P (PacBio error correction) | ecosystem: Environmental > Aquatic > Non-marine Saline and Alkaline > Saline ... | reverse complement strand
GCATATAACCAGCCACGCCTGCTATGATCCGTTGCTCGGTCGCGCCAGTCAGCCCGCCCCCGTGACCCGGGAGCAAGGTCATATCTGCGCTGCGGAAAATGACCCGGCTATCTGGGCTGCTGTGGTCGTGAAAAATGACATCGCAGACTGATCAGCTGGCGGATAATCCTTAAACCGACCAAAGGCCTCCAGCTATGAAGTACCCTTAAGCCAATCACTACACCGGTCAACGGCATCGTCGTGTCGTAATAGAATATGAATATTTGGAGGCCCATCGTATGATCCAACCACAAGGGTCCGCTAGCATAGTCGGCACCTAGCCGGACTGCTACGGCTCTCAGCAAAAACACGGGTCATTTCTTGAAAAAGTCGAAGACAGGGCGCGCCTGCACCCACAACTGGCTGGACTCGATCGTGCGCAAAAAAAGTCGCATCGCCCCCCGGTGATCAAGTTCGACCGCCAGATTGAAACAAAGTCCTCAAAATGCGCCACCAGCACGTACCAGACGGATGACATGCGAAGATTCGCGCGGTCGCTCACGGCAATGCTCGGCTACCTAGATGGTGCCAGCGAATTGACGACAAGTCGGATAGCGCGCGACCTGACGACCAAAATTCCATTTCCCAGCCCCATTTCGACGAAGCGTTCGAACGGCAGCATCACCGGATATGCGAATCCTGGCCCACTGATCCGACCGGCTTGATCGACGATCGCCCGGCGGCACGCAACAGGCCCATCGCGTAACATATTACCAGCCTTTCCAACACCGGGCAACAAGAACCTCAATCGTATTTAATCCACAATATACCTCCTCCGACGCTTCGCAGATTGACCGCCCAGACCCGCATATTGCCGCTGTCACCTGCGAATTTTCCGACTGATCATGCCCGGAGCAACATCGATTCGCCCCCACCCGTCAGTCGGCAACTTGTCATCATCTTGAAAATTATAAGCATTCCGGGTCGGGACGTCTGATAGAATCGCGATAGGCCTCGATCGAGCGCGTTGATCCGGCCTCTTCGTCTTCAGGACGTCTTAATCACCTGATAATATCGCGCAGGGCCACTGTCAGCGCCTCAGTGCTCGAATAGCCAAGCCTTTACGCTGCTCGAGCTCTTCAGACCAGAGCCGGCGATTTCTGTCCTGTGTGCGCACCCTTCCACTTTCGACTGACCCTGCCATCTGCCAGCGCCATCCTTATGATTTGCAAAGGCCGCCCCCTGAGCCGCGAATACGAGTCAGCAGACAACTTGACGTTGCCTAATATTGCGATCCCCACTTCGAGGACCTTGAACCACCACTCACGAGCTGATTCATCGCCGCACCCGTGGCCACGGGCACCCGGGCAAGTCGCACGTCGTCCATTATATATGGTGAGTGCATTACTGCCCGCCTGCGCGCGGCGCTCTGGCGTCATTCGCTCACTGATCGGCTCGCCGCCCGCTTCACATTCCTCCCGTCGATATTTGTGGCGACAATGACCGTGCTTTTCAAGCACATATGCTCCTGATTGATCAGACCGATCATGTAAAAGGAATGGTAACTTGCGGTAAAAGCTTCACGAAAATCGGCTGGCACGCCTGCGAGCCGCCACGCACAAGATAAAAACGCTTACAACGTTACATACTTTTACATAATACCCATGCAGTCACCATCCGACAGTTCTGCAAGCTCATCCCGCCAATCCGTTAGCGTCCGGTACAATTGCAGAGTGAGTCCACCGGCCTGCAAGGCCAGTCCGGTCGTTTTTCTGCATGTTCACTGACCCATTCCTTTCGTGCTTATGCTTCCAGCTCTAGTGCCGAAACCGTGATCCGCATATGGTATCCACTCGCCATGGCAGCTTTAGGCCTGATCGCTCATCTCGGCTGATCAAGATCGCAATCTTCCTGGCATCCGATCGGCCGCGCAATCATTGGCAGGCGACGTTCTTTCCCCGCAGATATCGTTCTCGCAGCGTTCTGGAGTTGCTCAGCTACGCAAGCGCCATCTATGAAGGGCTTCTTCCCTCACGCTCGCATGTATCGCTGACGACCATCTATACACTGCGACGATCCCTGCGCGTCTCAACATCATCATCGGGATCCCCGATCACCATCATCGGCACTGCTGGTGTCGGTGATCCTTAAGCTGTCGCACGCCGCCTTATGGTAACACATCGTTCTTCCGGCTGATCACGCAGCAAGAGACCAATTTATCAACCTCGTGCTGTATGCACACGAGATGCGCGAACGCCATACGATCCGGCTATCCGGCGTTCAACCGCGGTTATTAGCATCTATGGACGCCAAGATTGCCGATAAGATCACAGCCCATTTTACCGTGGCTGTGATGACTCGACGCGTTCAAGCCATCAATGACCAGTCGGTAGCCGTCGTAATCAATCTGATTAATAGCCCATCGCCTCCGCGGCTCGCCAAAAATGGATCGGCTCGCCACGGTGTGAGGGAATTGCCATTTACTCTCGCCGAGTCACCATATCGCCTCTGCCGCAACCCAACTGCCGCTTGGTCCACCGCACTCAGGAGCATGCATCCGGATTCAAGCGAGATCGCATTGCCACCTCCGGTCACGTGAATACGCAAACACCTCTCAGCCGCAGACAAACATTTATGCGTGAAAGATCTACCACCGGAAAGCAATCCCTCTTTCAAAACACAACAAAATGCGCTCTACAACGAAACGCAGCTCGGTCCGTCCGTTATCCAGTCGCCTCTTCCCGCAGCGCCTTGGCATCCAGCTCGATCATGATTTCGCAGCTGTCGCGATCACGACATTCCACCACCCGTCTGCTATGCCAAGTCGGATTGAGCCAGTCTTCAGTTCTTCACCGTAACGCATCCCGTTCCAGCCGACATAGCCTTGTGCTCTCGCGCGATAGGCATCGGATCGTATCCACCAAGGCTTCTTGACTGCCTTTCGTGCTTGTACAGCACTCCTCGACCTGACTCGGGGAAGACTTAAACGCAACGCATCATCCTTCAGGACGATCACACATTCTTATATAGCCATCCTCTCGAATCTCCACATCACCGGTGCAGGAACCTCGACCAATACTTCACTCCCCATGTTCCAGTAGCCGCATCACCTGTCCGGAACAATATCAATTCCCCGGCTCCCTGCGGGGCGGCTTGTCGATCGCCTGATCGACCAGCCTGACCAGCTTCCGGCACCGACCTCCGGCTTTAACCCCTTCATAGAATGCCTACCACCCCGAGCTTCGTCACCATACCCGACCAGCTTGCACGGGTCTTCCCTCAAATTCTTCTTCAGCTCCATCGCAGGGCGCGCGCCCGGAATCTCTTCTTTTCCTCCCTCCGTTTATAGAATCTCGGCTCGCGGCCCTCCATGAGCTGAAGAAAATTTGCGAAAACCGGCAAGCTCGAGGGCTAGGCTACCGAAACTCGCTGTCAGCGCCAATTCCCTATGAAGGCTCAACAAGGCCGACCACCGTCAGCCGGTGCCGGAAACCTGTCAGTGTCGGACAAGCCAATCCGACAAGCCCCCCCGCACGAGCCGGATCAATTTCGCCAAGGTGATGCAGCTACTGGAACCGCCGAGGAAGATGAAAAATATTGTCGACGGTTCCTGCGCACCTAGCTCGCATGATCGGACCGAGATGGCTATATCAAATTGCTCGTCTGAAGGACATATTCGGTCGTTCAAGTCTCCCGGCAGTCAGAGGTGCTACAAGCACGAACAGCAAGGAACCTGTAATCGCACCCCGATGCCTATCGCGGGCAGAGCCCCAAGGCCTATGTCCGCTGGAACCGGCATGACTTACGGTGAGAACTAAAGACTGGCCAATCGCAACTTGCAAGCACAACGTTGGATGTCGTGATCCCGAACGGGCTGCCGAAACCATTATCGGGCAAGCTGGATCGCAAGCGCTCGGAAAGACTCGACTAAACCGACGACCACGGCCGATCGTGTAGAGCCATTTTCTGTCGTGTTAACCGAGTGCTTTTCGGTGGCATATCTTCACCGCATAAACTGTTTGTCTCGGCCCTCAGCAGGCTGTCCTATTCCCGCTCGACCGGCCAGTCCAATGCCGATACCCTGATATCCGATACATGCTCTAACGTGGCAGGGGTGGGACCAAAGCCCACATATGGTCGCACAGCAGGCGGATATGTTTGAACCGGCGAGATAAAGATGCAAATCATCACACCAGCGCGCGACATACCATTTGCCCAGCCCCGCTGGAGCGCTGTACTTCACACATTGATCACCGACGCATACCGACTGGTCATTATTCGGCCTGAACCGCCGAACTTCCATCAACGCCACGTAAATGCGCCTGTATCTTCCTCGCAATCTGGCGTTCAAGATCTCGCCAATACCGCGGTTAACAGCCGGTAGCGGATCGGATGCGCCAGTTCGCGCATCTCTGCGCAACAGCAACAGGTTGATAAATGCAGTCTGCTGCGTGATCAGCCGAACAGAAATTCGTACACCATATCAGGCTGCCCGCAGACCAGCTAAGCGATCACCCACAATCAGCAGGATGATCTATCGGACATCCCGATGATATTTGAGACGCGCCAGCGATCGTCCCAGGTATAATGTCTCAGCGAACCCATAGCGAGGCGTAGGGAAAAACTTCATATCATCGCGCATTGACTAGCTAGCACACCACAGACCTGCGAAGAACGCATATCGCCGAAAGAACGTCGCCTCTCCATATGAATGCCCAACCGGACTCCCGAAGCCATGCATCCTTATCACAGTGAACCGATCAGCAAACCTCCATGCGAGTGCCAACCATAGCGACACGTGTCGGCACCGGCTTGGAGCAAAAGCACAAAAATGTCAGAACATGCCCAAACAACGCCCGCGACTGCCTTGCAGGGTACTCAATCGCAATTCGTCCCCGGACAGCTAACGGATCGCGAGAGCTGAGAACTGTCGGATGGCTACGCATGGTATTCTAAAAGTAATAAACGCTCTAATCGTTTAATTGATCGTTCGGGGGGGCCCGACGACTTCACTATTTCGTCGAGCCTTTTACCGCAATAACATGTTCCTGTACATATCCGGCTGAATCCCAATTCAGAAGCCAATCATGCCTTTGGAAACGCACGGTCAATGTCCCGCAACACAATATCGCGGAGGATTGAAGCGGCGCCGAGCATCCCAGCCTGCCGCAGAATGACAAGCCAGGAGCACTGCGCGCAGCGCCACAGAGCAATCAACTGCCACCATTATTCAAGGGACAACGGACGTAGCACCTTGCCCGGCGTCCTCCACCAGGGCCGGGCTGATCACCTCGATCGATGGTGTCAATGCCGAAGTCGGCATCGAATATTTGGACACGTCAAATCTCTCTGAACGATTCCGCCTCAGCAGGCGGCTGCAAATCATCAAGCGATGCTCTGCAGATGCCAGGATGGTCAGGCTCGTAAAAGGGAAGCGCTGCCGACAAACATCGCACAGAAATCGCCGCTTGGTCTGGAAAGCAGATCGACAGCGTACAAGCTGATATCCAAGCATGAAGGCGCATGATCAGTGCCCTGCGCATATTACACGTGGATTACCGACTCCTGAAGGCGAAAGGCTCACACCGCTCATCAGCCTATCGCGATCTCACAGACCCTCCCACCCAATCGCTATACATTTCAAGATGATGACCAGTTCGCCCGACTTGCGTGCGCCCAAATCCTGTTCCCGGGCATCATCAGTCCGGAAAAAATTCCGTACATCGGCGAATATCGCGTCATGGGTGACAACTCCGAATCCGGCTCGCCAGCCGGAATCGTGCGATTACACCGATCTGGAGGTTCTTGTTCCGTCGCTGTAAACCATGCGAAAAGTCTACGGCCATGCGCTGTCGCCGTGCCGCGGCATCGTCGATCAAGCCGGTCGCATCCAGGCGCCAGGGATTCCACCAATATCTGATGACCCATCGAACGCTATCTCAAAATCTGGAATGGCAAAAATTGTCGGCCAGGGTCGCCGACTCAAAACTATCCAATGTTCGTCATCTCGCTGCACCCATCGCAGCGAACCATTGCCGGGCGACCCTGCCGGCAATCCGCCAATGCCACCGCTCTGGTCGCTGCTGCGTGCGATTTTTAAGCACTTTGTCATAACAATCTGCTCTAAACTTGATCAAACCGGGCTGGCCCGATCGACGACTTTTTTGCGCACGATCTCACCACTTGCTGCGGTTCAGGCGCCTTCCTTCACTTTACAGAAAATACCCCCGGTCGATTTGCCGAGCAACGTCGGCCCCGCTAGGCTGCCCGACATCTATCCCGACCCTGCTGTCTGATGCAACCACGATGGGCTCCCAATATCGAATATCTATACGCGACGGACATCCTTGACCGTTATAGGAATGGCCTTATGGGTCACATCCATACTGGATCCAATGGTCGTTTCAAGCCATCACCCCCCCGCGCCCAGGACGACGTCTGCACGATATCATCTTCACGCCAGCGCCCAGCATCCCTTCAATTTCCGCAGCGCACGATCCATGACCTTTGCTCGGCCGGTCACCGCGGCTGACGCGCGCCCGAGCAAACGATATAGCAAAGCGAATGGCGTATAATGCCCGCATGGTCGCTGCGCGCTGCAATGTCTTCCGCTGGAGTTCTGGGTCGGTCTATTATTCTGCCATCGCGATTATCCACCAACCGCTTCCCATAAACATGTCAGATCCCGATTAATCGGATTGAAGCCTCTGCCCGTTTCACCTGGATAGACGTGGAGTCCGGATCATCCGCTAACCATCGCGGATTGCATCCCTAGTCTATCTGCAGCCGAGCCAGATCCCGACCAGCACAATCTAGCCTGCCATCCCTAACCGCAACGCCGCCCCGATCCCAGTTCGGGCTGAGCGCTGCCATATCCTGGGTTGCCGCCACCCCATCCTGAACCGCTGGAGTTTCGGACGTTGCCGCGGCTTTGCCGAGATTTCCAGCCGGGTCTAAACAGAAGATACGCAAACTGGCAACCCCCTTGACCATCTGGGAACCGCATCAGGAACAGCCCAGCGTTGGGAAGATGACGTCCTCAAACCTGCAATGCTCCAGGCCTTCCAATAGCTGCTTCGCGCATCGGCACACGCACATCGACGCCAGCCCGATCAGATCGCTGCCGCTGGCGATCGCCGATTCCATCCCGCTCGGTCCGAACCCCCGTACATACAGCGAACACCATGACGCCTCCGCATCCCTTCAAATCGACAAAATAGCCTCGCCGCCTTGGTGACGGCGCGACATCTGCTCTTGCTTCTCTCAATCCGCCGCGGCCATCAGCACCGGCTCGTAGTCACGATATTTCGACCAGATCACCTGAATCCTCCAGCCCATACCACCATGCAGACTATCCTTGAAATTTGAAACCCGCCTTTCTGGAAATCGCCCTGTTCAGCTTTACCGCAATCGGAAAAAATCCGACCGACGGCAGCCGTCTGCGACCACGGACGAGCAGGAAGCTGCCCGGTTTTCAGACGCCCATATTGTCGCTACGCTGATTGTACCGCGGACTGAGAAAACTGCTCAAGTCAAAATAGCTGAGCACGGATCTGCCGCCGTTAAAGCACTTGCACAGGTTGCAGCCAGCAAAACCATCGACAGCCTTCAATCTCTTCTATTCAGCGCAACCGGTTCCCAAATGCGCCGCAGTCCCAATTTGACGCCTATGTCCCTAGGTGTGACATCTTTGCGTTGCCTCCCGGCTGAATATCGGGCCCAGAATGATTTGCCATTGCGGTGCGGCTGCGCCCAGCTTTCAGCCCGCCATCATCGCTCATCCGACGGTCTATCAATGACGACATTACCGCGCTCAAGATGAACACGATCACTGATATGCCGCTCAGCAGCCATCCGCTCCGCCGTCAGACCAAAGCCCGTAAAAGCCGTCCAGTCCCCTGGAACACGTCCGCTGCCATAGCCTTCTTCATTGCGCCTTGCAGCCGTTGGGGGCAGGTGGCACCGCAGGCATTCAACGGATCGGGAAAGCAGATTCATGGTGAACCCCGAATTTGATATGCATGAAAAGATTCGTCGGCATGCAGCAAGTTTGCAACGCTACTGCCAGAACCGACATAAAAGCCTGAAAACAGTTCTATTTGGCTTTTCGATAAATAGTATAGGCGGCTAATCATGCACGCAGCAAACTCCGGCGATGTGGATATATTCTAAGGATGGAAATGTCGCAACACGCTCTCAAAACCGTTAGCAAAGGCATCACCGGCAGCTCCAAGACAAGAATAAACGCATGTGCCATCCGCTGACAAGAAATGAGCACAATTGCGATGCTGCCTCTTCTACACTCTCGCAGATTTCTCCTCTTGCTTCCATCGAAGCCAAGTGACATTCAATCCCCCCCTATTTCCGGCTTCCTGGTTTGCCGTCATCATCCCTTTCCGCAATTCGAAAGCGCTGGGCCACCAGACACAGCGCCGTCGGAGCAACCTCCGCGGAAACCGCCATCAGTTCCATGTTATGGCTCTGGCTCCTGGTTTCCTGTTATCAAAACTTTTGGAAACCATGTTCTGACACCGTCGAAAAAAACTATCGGTTTTCACCATTTAACAGCATCGCTGACCTGCATGGTGTGCGCACCATTCCGCTCAGTAAAACCTTCCAAGCCAGTAACCCGCAGGACTCCCCTCATTTCCCAATCAAAAAAGCCGGCCGCCATGCGGCTGACCATCTATGTTGCATCCGCAACATGCAGATGCCCTCGGCAATCCAAAGTCGAGCTCCGAACATAAATCGGCCTCCGGGTCTTGCGGCAAACGTTCGGCAAACTCTCCTCCGATATGGACCCGCAATATTGGTCCGCTTTTCACGGCCCCTCCACATGCCCAGACCGAAGACCAATAGCCGGCCTCGCGCCGAAGAATCTGCGAAAACCGAACCCACCCGATCGAAGGCGTGACGAGCAGACCGTAGACCGAAGTGCTCCCAACTGCTTACAAGCAGAAATGCCGCGCGGGCGTCAAGGGTGTTCACAACAGCGAAGCGGCGCCCAGCCCGGCGCAGCATTGTGCGCTGGCCACCAGCCATGCTTCTCGTCCTATCCACTACTAAGCCGCGCGATCTCATCCCGAACCGTGACGCAGGAACCGCATTAGTCTATGACAGGCGTGCGCTCGAAATCTGCAACAGCGAAAAATCGGCGGGAAAGCGCAACGCGCTGTTCCAGACTCAAACCCGCAATTCAAATCACGCATGCCCGTCGTTTCATCCGGGCAACGCCTGCTGGCATTCATCGGCAATCGCGGCAGCCCATCGCGCCGCAAAAACCAGGCTTTCTGCGATCACGGATACAAGGTGTATTACACACTCTGCCATTATTGACTGCCCGCATCGGCAAGCGTGGCTCAGTCCAAGCATTGACGGGCGAAAGTCGCCACCAAAATAACCAAATTGATGGGACCAATGCGGCTACCAATGCTTATGGAAAAGTGCATGCTCGCCAGCTTGGCCTGCAGCCAACGGGCCAGCCTCGCGTGGTATCGGCAGCCCCGGGCTGAGCTACCAACCTGCATAGGCAATGGTCGTTCAGCTTCAGGCGATCTGATCAAGGATATCCAAACATGGTATATTACCAACTATCGGCATGGGCGTCAATCCTTAACCGTACTACTAGCCGGACCGGCGGTTCCTGATTACAGAGGCAATCGGACGCCAATTTCGAAATCCCATTGCCGCAATCTGAAAAATTCAAAGCCTGATTGCCCCGATATCGGATATCGCTATAGCGAAGTACCCACCGCGCACCGACAGCATTGACGGGGCGTGGCTGATCAAACGTTATGTAGCCGTCACACACGCCAACGGACTGAAACCCCTTCACAGCTCGGGCGAACGGAAAACTGGGCTGACATAATTGACGGTCATGCATCCTAACGTCGGGCGCTCCCATGCGTACTGGAAGCTACAAGCTGGCCCCAAGGGCCTGGGTGAAAAATCACGGGCGAATTTCATAGCCACTGCGGTCGACGCTTTGCGCCGCAATGAAAAGTCTCCACGCCGCTGGCTCTCCGGAAGAAACCCCATATTATCAAAACGTTGCGTCTTGAAGACTTACCTGGTCGTATCGATCCGATTGATGCACAAAAATTTTCCGGCCAAGACCGCTGTCTCTCGTGCGCTGGTGCACGGGGAATGACCCGATTATCGTGCGCCTCCGCCATGCATGAATACTGGGGCGAAACGCACCATTAGCGAGATCAACGGCAGCCCCTCACGCCAGCCAGCGCAATATGACGGATCCGGATCCGCGAAATGCGCCGCCCAACTTAATCTGACCGCAAAGCCGAAACAGGTATCCGGGCTCAGAAGGTCATGTCGCTGACCGCGATTCTCCGTCCCACTCGCTGCCATAATGATATCGCCGCCAGCCCATGTACATTGCGCCGACGGCAGCTCACCACCTGGCGAAACTTTGGTCTATAACCACCCACGCAA
>Ga0163217_1012198_pt1 | contig 10429 bp, 8 predicted proteins | sample SynspAceP_FD_185933 | JGI IMG/M metagenome (GOLD analysis project Ga0163217, IMG submission 185933) | Saline lake microbial communities from Ace Lake in Antarctica - Synechococcus sp. Ace-P (PacBio error correction) | ecosystem: Environmental > Aquatic > Non-marine Saline and Alkaline > Saline ... | reverse complement strand
CTGTGGGAGAAAACGCAGACGACTCGTGATATCAGAGATACTTTGAGGCGTCCCATAAATTCGGCTCTGAGTGAAAAAGGCGGATATAGTTTTCAAATCCAACAAAATCGGATCGGCAATCGCCGCACTCTTGTAGAGAACTGGTACCCCTCATTCTAGGATCGCAATCGACAAAGAGGCGTTGCGTCAGTGCAAAATTAGATTGATGACTGGTGCAAGAAATTAGTATTCCATGCCAGCGTTCTCGACCGCAGACCAACGCCGCGCATGCCCTCGGTTTTTGACGGTTGGGACCATTTTAACGCTCCATGCTTTTCTCAGCCAAAGGTGAGGGGGCTGCCAGCCATAGCGCTGCAGCCCCCAGTTTGAGTCACTTGTCTTGAAGTTTCCGTGATTGTTCGGTCGAAGCTCTACAAGGCATGGTGGCAATATTTTCCGGATTGCAGGAGTTTTCGTTGATTGCCCGCCCACGATATCCTTTGATGCAACCTGGGTCCAAGCAGGCGTTCTGGAAGTGGAATTGTCACTGCGTTCACTCCCATCTTGAGAAAAGCTGAACGATCGGAATCGTTTGCACACCTTCGGCGATGCTCAGAGAGATCGTTGCGCCAACGGATCCAATTCGCCCCGAGGACCATTTGAACTCTGCATGACGCTGGCTCATTTAGAAATTTTATTAAAAACTCCCAAGCTTCCGCTGGATGTCACAATTTGCAGAGATGCTGGTTGGAGTAACTGTTGCGACAGTTTTACCGCATTAGAGAGTTTCGCAGGGGAGCGGGGCAAACGATAATTTTGGCCGATAAGCTCTGGATTGTCGGACCAGTCGTAGTACCTTCGCCAACACCCCAGTATGCATTACGACATTGAGCAATCTACCCTGTGCCGAAAGCACAGTCGCTCAGCATAGTCGAAGTGAGCAGACAGAGCCGGTGCGTCAAGCCAAGCTCTGTTTCAGCCGAGGGAAGTTAAAACTTGAGGTGTGTTTCGAGCCTGTCTGGCCAGGGTCTTCGAGAATAGGACTCGTCAATTCATCGAATCGAACGGCTGTCCGCGTCATGGAGTAGATCCACGACAGAAGTAGCGTTCTGTTGTTTCGGCGGGGCCTGCAACCCCAAAAGCCAATGCGTTATGGCGTCCGCTTATGTGTTCAAATCCTTATCAATGCAAGGGTATCATCCCATGTTGACGCTGGATTGTTTGGCATCAAGACCGGCCCTGCACTGTGAGGCCATATCCACATACTATAGACCTCACATAGATTCCGGAATAGTGCGGCATTTAAAGGGACGCCTTCAAAACGACCGGCGCCAAGCGATTCAGGAGGACCAGATCGCTTTATAGGTATCTGGCTCCTTTTCCCAGAAATTCTCCATAGGCATCAAATAGCCTGCGAATGCGGCCGATGGCACTGGAACGGATTACAAACACAGCGGCGCAATTCGCCGCTGCGCGGCCGTTAGGAATTTTGGTCCATCATGTACAGGCACCGGAGTCACGTGGAGGTATGCGCTGACATAATGTCTAACTCTTGTAACGTCCCGGATTATTCGCTTCCCAAAAGTCAGCGAACAATTTGATTTCCAGATCGGCTCATACCGCGCCTAGAAAAGTGAGGTGGTTGCCTTTGCAGCTAACAATACTTGCCACCGATTTGGCCGCTCAATCGGATGTCAGACACAGCAACCGTCACATAGCAGAGGCAGCGTTCCCTGACATCTGGACGCCAGACTCATCTCATAGCACATCCTGAACGGAATCCTCAGGTATCTCGCGACAACCATTCTACGAAGTCACCAGTCGCTCACTCAGAAGTACATCACTCGCAGTCATCGCGCCCAACAGAGCTCCCGAATACTAGCCTACGTAGTCAGGCCGTGCACAATACTCTGGAAGCAGCCGTTACGAGCTCAGATTACGCTCGACTTTCTCTTTTGGACATGATTTGAAACCTCACCTGTGCCTCCCTCTTAGTCGTCCGTCTCGCTAGTTACGTTTGAAAAAAAAGCCAGCATCTCCCTCTTTCCCTTCCGGGCGTTTGGCTCTAGCCCGCCAACTGTGGTATTCCGCAAGGCGTCAGTCCCAGGTGTCGGTCGCACCCACGCCAATACGCCCTGCGCATCTGACGGAGCTCAATATGGTCCATTGCCGAATTATGGGGCTAGGTCGTTGCCGCGGTCTCGCAAACGCAACCCGTTGCCTGGGCCTCGATTTCTGTTCACGAACGAGAACGCTCTCTCTAGGCTCGACGAAATGATGATGATGGAGATCATACACCACGGGCCGAACGCACTCCGATACCGAGCGGCGTCGCTAGGGTGACACTACTTTCCGCTACGGATCTCGGAGGTCGCTATGTCACAGCGCATGCGACGCCGCCACTGTAGAGGGTCCAGAAGCAAAGGTCAAGCAGTTACCTCTTATCGTCCTGCGCCAATGCTGGATATACCTCTCAGGTAATCGTAACGCATATAAAATCATATGCGCGCCGGCCGGTGGATTTAGGGTGCGTAGACACTTTACCTGTATAAACACTCGCCGGCAAGTGGTCCGGCTCATTACTCTTGCCGTAATAGGCTTGGCATGCCCCCCTCCACTTGCATCACGATCTAGGTTCTAGCGATACAACCGCAGGTCACGAATACATCAACTTAATTCGCCGACTGACTGAAGCGACACGGCAGGCCTCTCGTACCGCTCCGCTAGCTAATCCAGTAATCCAGCCACTCCTGATCCCCACTCTTGTACTCTCCTCCAGAAGCTCGCGAAACTTCGGACACGCGAACAAGGACTATGGTGCGTCACAGATGCAACGCTGCCCTAAATACAGTCGCGACCACTCGGATACATCGAGCCATCACAGCACACTCATCCTGGACAGGCATAGTGCTCACCACGCTCCTCACGATCCGTAATTTCATAGTCAATCCCCAGTACACTCACTACTCGCGCGACGCTACTCCGCGCTGGTGGCCGTCCTTCAAAAGGAGAAGGGCTACCTTCTATCCCAGCGGCGTCCAAGGACGAATGAGGTTCAGTTGCGGAGTAAGCAATCGTCGGTGCCGACACGACCGGCTCGGTGCCGTAGCTCGCGAAGCACGTCTTCGCATTCCGATGTACAATTTCCCAGTTCCTGTCCGTGCAACCTTCACCGTGAAGCGAGGCCATTCATTTCGTGAAGGCTAATGTCTGACGTGCGCAAGAGTTAAGGGTTCGTTCCGCCATGCGCTCGAACTGACGACCGCCGACAGAACCTTGAAGCCCAATCGCGAAGAAAACCCTTACCCACGTTGAGACTGACCTCGATACCACGCGGAATCGCGCGGAATCGTCATCACTATAAGCTCGAGACATCCACGAGCTTATAGCAACGTGAGCACTCCAAATAACGCCTCTACGGCAGGATCAGCACACCAAGAACGGGTCGATCGAGCGCAAGGTCCACTTCTATGTCCTCCTCACAATCCCTCGACATATAACTTAGATCGGCGCCACGTGCCTCAGGTCGCGAGTTGAGCTTCACCCGTCCTCAGACACGTTAATTCGAAGTTTTTTTCCCGAATGCCGCCCACCACCCGTAGTGTCCCGATAAAAGGGGAACCGCCAGTCCCGCAGCTACTAAATTAACTTTCCCTCCGTACATTAATTTTGTCTCAACTAAAAGCTGCGCTCACCCCCTAGGCTTTTTATCGTGAGAGAAGCCGGTTCACTGCGATGAGCAAAATAGCTCCGGAAGTTACTGTCCCTAAACAGACCACCAGTTGTTGTGACTATGACAGTCTCCACACGGTGCTTTTAATTTCGCTGAACTTGCTCTATGGCGTTAGATTTAAATATATCCCAGACGACTTTGCGCGCCGTGAGTCGTGCCGTCAGAAACAAGCACATATAATAATGTTAGGAAGTTTCGTGCGGTGTACTACGATAGAGTTAGGGAACTTGTTTCGCCTTGTTGGTGATACCCACCATTAAGTATTGGCCAGCGAAAAATTTTACCAGATCTTTCATACTCTGTAAAGTGATTGGGTGAGGCCATCCTTGTTTAATGAGCTTCAACAGTGTTTTACCTTGCGGTAATTCTCTTTCATATGACTACTCCAATATCAAGTCGCCACTGCCCTAATGGAAAGCGCCCAACCTCGCCAAAGCGGGCGATCTGCATAATGCATTAAAGGTTTGATGATGCTAAGATTATAAATAAACTGAAACCCACTTCAGAAAGTGAGTTTTTGTGCTGGCAGACGTTAAATGACTCGCGAAGATGTCTTCTTAGCTTTGATTTTGCTCGTGGTTCCACTGACTCTCTATAAAGTTCTATCCCTTGTTTGTGAGTTTAGCTTTTTAAGGCGCAGTCCTGATTTAAGAATTCCCCGGTCGCTGCCACGTCTTCCATTAGGGCTTTATATAGAACCTTACGAAGAATCCACATCCGTATGTTTAGCTCTCGTGCTTCAGACATGCTGTTTAGTAGGTCTTTCACCGGGGCGAGTCCCTGAACGTGGCGATATTAATCGCAGGGAATTACGACTTCGGTCCGCCGCATCTTACGGTCGAAGATGTAATTCAGACGTTACCCGTACCTTTGTATTTCTTCAACAGGCAACTTCATCCATTTGCGTATCGAACTCAAGAACCCGTAGAGCGATGATTGTTAAGCTGCCACCTTCCTCGTGAGTGTGTGACGTGCTGCACCAGAAACGTTTTGTGAACGTTCTAAGCGCGTTTGCATCCACACCAACCCGTTGAAATTTACCTTTACCCCTGAATGTAGGCGATAAAACTTGTGTTGTAGGCACGCGCTAAAAGGACGAGATAGCATTTGGTAGTCGTCCCAATAAGAATGACCACGTCACGCTCTATGTTCAACCTAGCGTTAAATTGTTTTTTTTCTCTTACTCCCATGTCTCAGATCCACTTGATCTGGGGGCTGGCGTGGGCTCATTCAACGTAGAGGCAACCACTTCACCGCGTACGGTACGAGACATTTCGGTTACTTCTTCAGGACGTTCATCAATACTGAGTAACACTCATTATTAAGTGGCATTCAGGGCTGTTACGAGTACTGGCGTATTGCGTATTCCTAATCTTCCGCCAGCGATGAAATGCCTATTTCTCACCCGCTTTTGGGGAGAAAACGATCCAATGCTCGTTGACCTTTACCCAATAGGGAGCTAACAAGTGTCATGATACGAGATGTGACCGTCTTCATTAGAAGCCAAGAATTGTTGCCGTTCCTCCATTTCAATAAACGTTCATCAGGGGAATAAAGACGTTGTAAGTCCTTCGAAAATAGATTTGTGTTACGTACGCTTTCCGCTGTATCAAAGGATGATTTCACTGGACTTTAATAATAAGGCCAAGGAGTAGCGCTCGCCATCTTGCTTAGGTTGTGTGGGCGAATTTTTCCTCCGGCAATGGTAGCCGCCCCTGACGCGTACCCGTCCAGGAATTAAAGTCGTCGGATCGTATTGATGGCTTTCGCCGTTGATACGTTAAAAATATCGTCGGTCCTGCTAAAGTATGAGTCAGTGTCAGAGTTAGAGCGTATAGAAACCGAAAGTCCATGTTCCATTGAAATTCTCTAAATGGATCCACATCGCCATAAATGTCTTCCCACCTTGTCGCGAAATCGAACGCTCAGGATTGCAGGTAAGAGTAACATCTTGTTTACAAGAGAACGAGCCATTATTCTTGCTAGGCCAATCTGCTTGTGCGAGAATTCTAAAAGCCGTTGTACTGATTTCTGTTTTAAGTCGGTGAGTTCCATAGAGCGGAATTTTTGTATAGCTCAATTTCGAAGGAAGAATGTGAACGAATAATAGAGTTAATCATATGTAGTTAAACACTTATAATGTGAGTCTGGATAGTGTGTTTTACAATGTATCGAGCTTAGCGTCGGGCACCAAAAAACGCAAAACAATATGGATTTGTATACTGCCTTGTTCTGGTTTAGAGCTAGTCCGGGACATAAGCAGAAAGCCAATACAGGCGCGAAAACAATTTGATGGAATCTAAATCGGTGATTCAGCTTACTGACTGTATGCCAAAGTATTCAAGACACATCCATTCTATAAAAGGTAATCGGACCGTTAAAGGCAACCCGAATCCGTTGAAGGTTCTATAGTGAAATTTTAGGAAAAAAAACATTTTCTGATAAATTTTTGATCAAAAAAACAGGATTTTTAGGGCTTTGCTTGGTGTTTTATTGGAATTAAGGTTTGTAATCTTTGCTTTCGAAAAAAGCAGCTAAATTTAATGAAAAATTTCATCGAATCATCCGTTATTTTTGATTTTTTGTTGCAATGACACAGCCAAGTACTGATATACTGTTCTCCTGTATTAAGACTTCGTGCAATAATAAGGCTTTTCTGAATTGCAATCACTTTTTTTGCAACAATCTCATGGACTTTCCTTTCGAAATGCCCGCGTGAGTTGACCTTGGTCAAATAGTTCCCTTTCATATGGTTGGTCGCCCTCGAAGTTCCCCCCTGATGGTCTATGCCCGTATCACTGGGGAGAATTGGTGGAGTAAAAGTGTCAGTTGTGTGCTGGCTTGGTGGTTGGTTATCCAGTATGATCATCTTCAGCATGATAGTGCACAGCAACGTGAACCTGGCCCTTGAGACTGCTTACGTCGAGGGTACTGCTGGCCATTCGTGAAGCCGCGAAAAATCAGTGATTGAAGAGTTATGCCACCTGGTTCTGTCGTGTTGTTGGGACGAACGCGCTTAGGGTTGCCCAAAAACCGCCGAGTATGATAATTTCATTGGTATATAGCTGCCCATGGATATCATGAGTACACCCTGTTGAGATTATCGCGGGGCTCGGAAAAGGGCATAGCTACGATCTTTAACCTTTTCATGTGTCGCACCGTTGCCAACAGGAACTTTTGCCGACCCGGCCAAGGTTCTGGTGTTTCAGATACCAGTGATCCTGTTCCTGTATGCGTAATCATGGTGAAGCCAGAAATACCTACAGGTACTGTAGATATTGGTGGTTGGTAGTAAGAGTTTATTATTGCAGGCAGCTTGAGCCAATATTACGGAAATCTCACCTTATTGGGGTGTTTGCGTATAAGATTTTTGCAATCAACCGTTTTTTTTGTGATTGGGCGAGGCACCAAGTTCCAATAAGTTCTAATTGTCAGAAAAAGCTGCGTACTGCTCGCGCGTTAGAAGCTGCTAGGAGTATCTCAAGATGATTACCTTTGATGAAACGTGGGATGTCTCAATGGCTCATCAGGATACGGTATAAGGCTCGGTCCTTGTCACAACATTGTTTAAGGAAAAACAAAATATTGGAGCCAAAAAAGGGCATCACACCAAAAAGCACTTAAGTAGATTCAAAAAGCCGGTATTCCGTTGGGCCGAGATCATGTTGATAATATGAAATTACCACAAAGGGGCTCAAAGCGCTGAACGGTAAAAATATCCCTGTGCTTACATATGCCTACATTTACCGGCGAAGGTGTTTGAGTCCTGTTTCTTGTATTAGCCAATGGACTTTCAAATGGTGCACTAAGAGAGCGTGTGCTCTTATGACATGTATGGGTCGATACGCAGAAACGATATTCGTGAACGTACTTGTCAACTACGTGAAATGGCTCTTAATCAATACCATATTGACACAGAGACAATCTATCTGTGACCCCATACTGCGCTGTCTGCTTTGCTTCAGTTCGAGACGATTGGAGTTAAATACAGTATATCAGCGAAGATTTACTTTCGTTGGGCGGGTCTTCTTCATTGAAGTCGGAAGCTGGTATCTCCCACAGCCGATATCATAAACATGGGTGCTTTATATTATTAGAGAGTAGGACATGCCTGGCTTTCCCAAAACAAGGATCAAGCGAATGCGTAGCGAAGACTAAGCAACATTTTGCGACATTCGTCGCAAAACCAGGTTTCCATATACTCAATCGTAGTGATTGTGACCGCTGTTACGAAAAAAGTGAATCAAACAAGATTTAGATCCATTGGTGCAATTTATTGAGATTCGTGCCTATTTGTTGCTTCCTCATTTCCCGTGAGGGAAAGAAAGTGTGACCCTTTGTCTCTAAATTTTTTTCCGTTCGGAACTTTGAAAGCCCGATTAATAATACAAACATCTTTCATGCGGTTCGTTGCCGGAAGTGGCATAGCGATAGCGACCGTTTAATACATTGGCTGAACTTACAGAGCTGCTCGATACCGCACCGGAGTCAATTAATTCGCTATGGGATGGATACAGCGTTGCTGTTCCCAGTTAAGGTTGAGTTTGTGTTTCTAACACCCAAGAGTGCGGAAAATAAGTTAGGTAGATAATTGATCAATTGATCGATATAAACGCCGCGACTTACCTCTTGTACGTAATCCGATAGTCCAGGTCATTCGTGCCAGAAGCTTGTGCCAATACTGGCATTTGATATCTGTTCCACGCGATTCTTTCGCCGACCTACTTGTCTTCCTTGCTTCAGATTTCTTCTGGTTGAATTGGAGCGGCCAGATAGTCTAGTTGCACAGATACAGATAATTGAAAACTGGGGTCTTGTCGGTTCCTCATAGGAATCTGAGCAACGCGCATTGGTTTTTGCCTCGTCGGGTTAGCAGGCTAGAAAGTATACAAATGATTGCTCGAGTTACCCTGGCCCGTGGAAATCGTATCAAAAAGCCACCTCCTAGTCTAAAACTACCTCAAAATCTACTCATATAGTAGTAACTAAAAAATGACCTGGGTGTGTGTTTATCTGGCCTGTATTTGAAATTATACTCTCTTTTTGTTTACGCCTACAAGCAGAAATATATCCTTTTAGATACAGAGTGCAACGAAAAGGCGACATAGCTTGTCGTGGCTTATATTTAATTGGTTAACTTCAACGCAAGGAATTAGTCCTAATTTTCTATTATTTATATACTTCTCATCCACCACTCCATTCCATCGTCGTCATTGCTATATAAGGTGATATTGTTTACTAAATTTTCGTCAGCAAGGTGCACTTAATAAATGGTGCATTTTAACAGGTGAAGCTAGTTCTGCTTATATATCATTGCTGTTATCTTTGATACCGGTTGAATGATTTGTCTGTTCCCCTTGTAAGTAAAATCCGCGTTCAAAAAGGAATGAACCGCTCAGTCGGCCATAGTAATTCCTCCACAATAAGAACACCTGCCTTATTGTGAACTGAGACAAATCTAGAAAAATCTTATAAAATTTAGACATATTTCGATATATAGAATTTCACTCCTCCATTTCACGCAGAAGATAAGTAGGCTGGGTTAATGAACAGGTGTTTTCCCATCTGTTTGCCTCACTTGGGGATTTAGGACCGTTAATGACCAGGGCTCCCCAAAAAATATCGCATGTGATGTCGGCATCGTTAGTCACGACGCAAATGAACAAGCTATATGCTGGTGAAAAGTGGAAAGCCAGGAAATGTCCATAGAATATGGCTGAATACGTGTGTCCTCCGGCCATGCGTTGATGTCGCAAAACATTTACCGCTTGAAGTGAAAAGTGTGCTTTAGCCAGTGAAGTCACTAACTTGAACCTCCCGATTATCTGGCGATTTAGATTAAAGAGATAGTGAAGGCGCGAATCGTTTTCGACGCATAATGTCGGCCTGAGCTAATAGTTGTAATAGGGAATACCACAAAACTGCAAAATAATGGACTTTGTCTGAAGTGCATGCGGGTGGGTGCCGTGTTTTAATCGGGCCTATTCTAGGGGCAATACTCTTAGCGAAAATTATTCTCAATAAGATGCGACAACATTCCAAAAGGAAATTGGAAAACCACATCCATTCTGATTTGGTTTGATTCTGCCGGCATTAAAGCGAATCAATCGCGTCTTTATTTTTTTCTTTATATATCAGTGCGGTGGCCCACCGGTATACCCACTGGTTCGGGGGGATGGCGTCTGAATTTGCGTCTTGCCCGCAACAATTTCGTACTTTAAGTAAAACATTTATTTATCGTTCGTCAGAGTACCAATTTGGTCTGAATAGAGCGTCATAGTTTTTGATATGTTGAACTCAATATTTTCACTTCTGGTATCGTATTGCTTCTAACTATTTGTGGGACCAAAAATGTTGAGAATGTCAGAAGATTGCATATTAAACGCAGGGCGTTGTTAACCAAGTTATATTTCGGAAGAGTGGTACTTTGTCGTATAACGAAAGGATGCGTGCCAAAGAAAGGGACTCGAGCTATTGAGACCCTCAACCTGCCTCTCGCGACTGTAATGGAACGCATTCCCGTCCTTGAACTCTCAATATTGTGCTGATGTCTAAACGATTTAGATGCGTTATGCCGAAGAGGAAGGGACGGTGGAGATGCTGATATATCGATGTAAACACTATGGAGAAAATGCTAACAGTATATTCACAGCAAATTTTCAACATTCTGACAGCACAAGCAGAACATTCGTTGGCCCCCAGGTGAATGCAAGCAGA
>Ga0163217_1094499_pt1 | contig 10430 bp, 21 predicted proteins | sample SynspAceP_FD_185933 | JGI IMG/M metagenome (GOLD analysis project Ga0163217, IMG submission 185933) | Saline lake microbial communities from Ace Lake in Antarctica - Synechococcus sp. Ace-P (PacBio error correction) | ecosystem: Environmental > Aquatic > Non-marine Saline and Alkaline > Saline ... | reverse complement strand
CATTCGGACCTTTCGCCTGCAAAACCATCCCTATCTTCCGCCGATGTGGCGGCAAAAAAACTGGAGTGGCACTGGCACCTGGGCCTTTCAAAACGCTGCAGATGAGGGCCGCATTCGGCCTGACGGCCCTAGCCAGGTGGCGCCTGAGGCAATGGAGCGGTTGCGTGTTCACTGCCTCAGCCAGTGTGCTGATTGCAATCCGACTTCCCATGTTGCATCGGATCTGGCAGGCATCAGGCCGACCGCCACGGAATTCAGAGGGACCATTGACCTCGATGAGGGGAGTGTGAATCTTCTTCATCTGGAGAGATGGGGTTGAAACCGGATTGGACCTGCCGAACCCTGACGAATTGCGGCTGCTGGAGGGCTTCGCCGCCAGAACGCCTTTTGGCCCAGCTCTGCAGCGAGCTCGATCAGGGGGCGATCCCTGTGGAGCCCCGCCGTGTTGCTGCCGGTCTTTGTGCAGCGCGGCGGGTGCGCTCGTTTGTTGTGGCAACGCCTGCCTCAGGCCGCAGCCGTTTTGACGTAGTCCTCCAGCCGGCGGGCATGATCCAGCCGTGGCGATGGTTTTGCTGTGTTCCTCGTTACCCGACCCCGGTGGATGTGCGGACACCCCGGCAGGGAAAAGCGCCAGCTTGCCCCGCTCCGCTTCCCTCGTGGTGTCCCTGCCAATGGAACTCGGTGCCCCCCGGGCAGGGAGTTGCCCAGTTAGAGAATCCAGGCCAGGGACGCGGGCCCCCCCCCCCCCCGTTGGGGGGGTTTTTCGGTTTTTGGCTTCATCCGCTGAGGGTCCGTCGCAGTTGCCATGGCGAGCCCTTCCCTAGGGCATAGCGCTGCAGGTTGAAGATCGGGTTCACAACAGGCTTCTGGCTCGGGGCAGCACCTGGCGCGCAGCGGCCTCTCCTTGAGGTATTGGCTGACGGCCGGCGTTTCACGCGCCGCAGGATCACCTCGGCTAAGGCGAAGGGCCCGGATCGTGCGGTCGATCTCCAACCAGGCTGATGTCAGTGGACACCTTCGGGAGGCTGGCTGACTCAGCTTCGGGACAACCTCGGGCCGAGGCCACACCTGGGCGCTGCAGGTCGCTGCGGTGATCAAAAAAGGCCATCACCCCATCGGCCAGGGCCGTGAAGCCGTTGTTTGTGATACCCGTGGCAATCAGGTCATGGATGTCTCGCCAGGGGCACAGGGCCACCAGGGGCCTCCAGCTTCTTGCCAGCGGCCGCGTTCACTCCCACCCCGGGCCCTCCAAGACCCGGCGGCGCCAGGCTTGCCGCCACCCGCTCAGAGATCAAAGGGCTGGCCGTCGCCCCGACTTCGACGCCAGTGGCACAGCACCAGCACCTGGGGGTCGGCAGGGTCGGCCAGCAGCTTCAGGCCGAGGGGCCCGTCGAGCTCCGCTCAAGAAAACAGCCCCGCCGCATCCGACCCGCCACGCAGGCCCCAGGGCGGCGGCGAAGCTTTCGAGGCCGCTGCCGATCGCCGCCTTGCCGCCGCTGTGAGGCCAGCCAGATCATCAGCTTGGCCCAGCTCTCGGTGAGTCCCACAGGGAGCGAAGCTGCCCGGTGCTGGCGGCACCAGCTCGGCAATGGGCGAATTCGAACCAGACCGGCCTGGGAGGCTGGCAGGCCGGCGGACCGGCGGTGCGGGGAAACATCAGCTCAAACCAAGCATTTTCCGGATGAAGCGAGACTGACCCACCCATCGGGGGCCAAACTGTGAGGGCTTGAACCTGACAGACCATGGGCCTCGACCTCAACGATCCGAACTGGAGTCGCCAGACCTTGCGTTCTACGCTAACCAGAGGCTGGGTCATGGCCCAAGTGATCAATGGCGAGAAGCTTGGCGGGGAGGAGAAATCTGCTCACCGACGACATCGCCGGAGGACGCCTCACGCCCATGCGCTTCCTGCCCGGCGAAGGTCCACTTCCGCGATCGAAACCAGCCTCGCCCGGTCTACGACGTCGATGCCGACGAAACTCGCCGACCTGCTGTTCCCTTGAAGAATTGAGCCGCAGGCTGACGCCGAGCACACCCATCACGCCGATGGCCCGCTTCCCAGCCTGTTTCGCAGGGCACCGGCACCTATGTGCTCGGCACCGACGCCGCCGAACAGCAGCGCCTGAGCCAGGCAGCACGCGCTCTGGGCTTATTCCTCCGCCAGGAAGCCTGGCAAGGGCCGGTCTGGCGCAGCGTGAACGGTTGCTTGATCTTGGGGGCAGGTCCGGGATTCGTCAGCCTGGAGCTCGCCCCCCCAGGTGGAGCGGCGGGCCGGGTTCTGCCCTGGACTCAGCCCCTCCTACGGGGAGGCCGCCGAACGGCGAGGCGGCCGAAGCGGCCTGGCCCAGCTGGAAGGTTCCGCCGCATGACTCTGCTCTGATCCACTTGCCGCATTGAGGGCTTCGACTTGGTCTTGTGCCGTGGGGGGCGATGTTTCTGCCGTCGGCTTGAGGCCCCTGCTCGACCAGCTCGCCGCCACCTGGTGGAACACCGGGGCACGGTGCTTTGTTTTTCACGAATACGTGCACTGAGCACCTTTCGGGCTCCACCCCGGATGGCGACGCGCGTCCGCCGTTTTCGTGCCGCCCCCTGGCCAGTTTTCGTGCCGGCCGGCGGCGATCCGATGTGAACCGCCGGCTGCCGTCGCTGCTGGGCGAGCCGCGGGGGTTCCGCCATTGATGCCCTGCGGCCATTTTGCCGCTCCTTGGGGAGCCACTTGGGGATGCTGGGGATGCCCTGATGGCGAACTGGCCCTGGAGAGCTTCGTGGATGTCTAATGGCAGCAGGGCTGATCCGCCCAGGGGTTCTGGACGCCAAAAAAAAAAACCCCCCCCCCCCCCGCGCGCCGCTGCCGCCAGCGCGCAGGATCGCCGCGAGCCAGCCAGGATCCCGGGGGCTTACTGGATGGGGCCCACGGTTGATGGAACTCTCAGGCGACACAGATGAAGGCCCTTGACCTGTTTAGCGCGCCACCAAGCCGATGCCCTGACCACCGCCGACATCCCCGAATCAGACCGGCCGGATCGCCCTGATCACTGGAGCCAACAGCAGGGCTCGGGTTTGAATCGGCCCGGGCCCTGGCCGGCCATGGGCGCCACCGTGGTTGGCTGGCCTGCCGCTCCCGCCCGCAAGGGGAGGCTGCCCGTGATTGGAGCTGCTGCCAGCCGCCACCGGCGCTGGAGGGGTTGATGCTCGATTTAAGCCGGACTTAGGCCAGCGTGCGTGCCGGGCCCGTGGCTGGCGAGCAATACGGTCGCCTCGACCTGCTGGATCAACAAACAGCTGGTTGTGATGGGCACGCCGCGGCAGCTCACCCACGATGGTCTTCGAGCTGCAATTCGGCACCAAACCCACCTGGGCCACTTCGCCCTCACCACGCCCTTTTGCCGCTGCGGCGAGGCGGCCCGGAGGCCCGGGTGGTCACGGTCACCTCAGGCGCCCAAGTCTTCGTCGCTTCCCCTGTCGATGACCTGGATGGGCGAAAGCACTTACGACCGTTTGGGCGGCCCTACAGCCAGAGCAAAGCTGGCCAACGTTGATGTTCGCCCTCGAACTTGGCAGGAGCGGCTGCAGGCAGGCCGGCAGCCCGGCGATCTCCCTAGCCGCCCACCCCGGCCTGGCCCGCACCAACCTGCAGCCGGCGTCAGTGGCGCCAACGGCTTTCGAAGCTGGAGGGCCTGCCTACCGGCTTGATGGATCCCCCTCTTCCAGAGCGCGGGCGATGGGCGCCCTGCCCCAGCTCCTGCCGCCACAGCAGCGGAGGCCAAGGGCGGCGAGCCTTCGCCCCGACCAACTGGGGAATGCGCGGCTGGCCGCGGCTGCCCGGTGCCACCAAAGGCCCTGAACGCAGAGACCCGCCGCCAGCTCTTGGGAGGTCAGCGAAGCGCTCACGGGCTGGTTGGTTTGAGCAAGGGAGATGAACATTGCCGAGGATCCACCTTTGCCCAGAAAGGCAAGGGGGGCTGAGCCCTGTTGATCCATCAAGGGGCTAACGCCTTGGCTGGCAATGGCTCACTGGAGAAGGGTTGGTTTATCGGTTCAGGATTCGGATGAGCCATTGCTTGGCCGGTTTGGGCTGGGGTGCTGATCTCCAGCCGCTGATGCTGGCGCTCCAAGCGCATCGGGCGGAACGCGGACCATGACAGCCAGCGCTCAGCCACCCTTCCGGACGGGATCAGGGAACAGGTCGTGATTGGCCGGCTCCTGTCTTTTGGAGTCAGACATCGCATGGACTTGGCACACGGTTTCCGGATTCTGTCGCGCCCTCAGGACCTGCCCAGAGGAGAGAGGCGAGCAGGCTGTGCCACAGCGGCGGCTCCGCTAGCGGCCCCTGCATTCAACCAAAGCCTGTGAAGGGGTGGTCGCTTTGCGCCCGTGTCGCCACGGATACCGCCATACAAAATTTCAGCCGATAGATGTAGTATGAGAATGTTCTCAGGGCCGATGATCGCGGATCTCATGGTCCAGTTGCCCGTCACGTGCTCACCGGCTTTCTCGGTCGCCGGCAAGACCACGCTCCTCACCACTTCACGCAAACCAGAAAGGGTGTGCGCAGTTGCTGTTATTAGTCAATGAATTCGGCGAGGTTGGCTCGACAACGAACTGGTGGTGACCACCAGCGACAAACATGGATGGAGCTCAGTAACGGCTGCAATTCTGTTGTTCAATCAACGGTGAGCTGCAAGAGGCGTTCAGCGACGTTCTGGAGCGCCCTTGATCCGCCGGATTTCATCGGTGTGGAGACCACCGGATTGGCCGATCGTACCGGTGGCCCCACCTTCATGCTGCCTGGTGAGTTTCGCGAATTTTTGCTCCGTTTGGATTCGATTTCATCACCTTGATCGATGCCGAAGCATTTTGATGGCGCTTTTGTGAAAGCCCGAATTGCCAGGCATCAAGTTGTGTTACGGCGAACATCCTTGTACTCAACAAAATTGTGACCTTGTCGATGCCGAACCGGCTAGTTGGGCCGCTGGGAGGCTCGCCTGAGGGAGATCAAGGGGGGGGGGGCCCGATGCCCGCATCCTGCATGCCAGCCATGGCATGTGGCCCCTGTCATGCTGCCTGAGTGATGGGCCTGTTTCGAAACGCGATTCTATTGGTGGGCGCTCCAAGACCAGGAAGCGCTCAGAAAGGATCACGACCACACCGTCCATCACGGCCAAACCACCCACACAAACACCGATCATCGCGACGACCATGTGCCACAACCACGCAGACGCCCACCACGGGCCTGAGCTGGAGGGATTCCGTTCAGTGTCTCTAGCGGCAGATGCCCCTTTGAATCTACGCCCGCTTTCAACACTTTTCTTCGAAACAAGCAGCTGGCGGCCAACGCTGTTTCGAGCAACGGGGTGCTTCTGGTTTCGCGAGAGCAACGCCCGCCACCTGTTTCACCCTGCGGCAAACGCTTCACGATGATGATTCGGACTGGCCGCAAGGGCAGCCCTCGGCACACCAAGGTGGTAGCATCGCAAAGACATTTGATCAGGGCCGGGCCTAAGCGCAGCTCGAGGCCTGTTCTGGGGCCGAACGTATGGAGCCAGATCCTGCTGATTCCGGGACCTCCAGGCTTGTGCCAAGACGCGCCTGGATCCTGAAAATTTTTCAGGCCACCTTGGGCCTTGCGGGCACTCCGCCTTCCCGGATTTGCGTGATGAAGGCCTGCAACACGCTGAGATGGCGCCTCGACCAGGCCTTTCTGTGCGATCAATGCCCGGAACTGATGGATCTCGCTGACCCAAGACGTCGCCTGCTCCCACGCCACCAATCTGCTGGGCCTGCCTTGAGATACCACCCAGTTTCCCACCAGCGGAGAGGCGGATTGGCCGGGATCGATCACGCTGACCCCAGCTGGCGGCCCTGCAGCTGGATGCCTCCAGTGTTCATCTGCATTTTGGCCGTCAGATAACGAATATGCCCCAAGCGGACACCCTCGAATTCAGCGCTCTTGAGCACCACAGGCCTGCCGCTCAATGGTGCCGGTGTGGGATCCAGACAGTCTGAGCAGCTTTTTCTGGTTTAGGCTGAGTGGAATGGGCCTACGGCGATATTTTCCGCGCCAAGGCCCATGTCAACCTGGCCGACGGCCGCGCTTTCTGTTCAAACTGGGATCGTGAGCCAGGAGGGGTCCCAATCTTTCTACCTTGCTGGAGCTGGATCACCGACATGACGTTCCAAAACGCGGTATGTCGCGAATTGGTCGTGCCAAGGAAGCACTTCAGTGAAAACCAGATACAAAACACGATCAAACGACTGACTGGCTCAGCGAACGCGGCTCTTGAGCTGCAGGCAGGGGGCCCTTTGCGCCCAACAGCAACAACTGCCGGACCCATCGCCTTTTGACACCCATGGCGGATCGCCGTTCTTCTCCTGCTTGGGCACTGCCAACCTGGCCGCCGTGGAGGCGTGTCTGGCCGACATTGATCAGTTGGTTCTTGACACCATCATCTGCCTGGGTGAGTCTGGTTGGCTATTGGCCCCAAGCCAATGAGGTGGTGGAGCTTGGTCGTGACGGGGCATTTCCCAGCTTGCCAGGGCTGCTGGGGATGAGGACATCATCGAGGGTCGATTGCCTGCGATTGCCAGCTATCCCTCCCAAACTGGCCGAACGACGGGGCAGCTGCACACCATTGGACAGGCGGTCCCCGCTCAAGCTTGAAAACCGAGACTTTCTGGGGCAGGCCTTCCTTTTTCGCTACGCCGTGGGCGCCTGTTGTTTGTTGCATGGCAAGCCCCAACAGTAAACGCACGGATATCTCCTTGCCTGACATTTGAATGCTTTCACGGGCCCTGGAGCGAGGTCGAATTCTGCGGAGGCCGACCACCTTGCTCTGTGGCCACAACCCATCGCCCCTTATGTGCGCAGGTGGTGAACCATGGCTCCATCGGGTGCGGGTTCAGAACCTGCTGGCGCCGCGCAACCTCAAGTTCCAATCTCGCGAGCAGCGAGCATTCAGCTCGATCTACCGCTTCGCCGCCTCATCAATGCGGGTCGGTAGGCGAACCACGGCACCGGCAGCACCCCAAGGCCACGTACATCACTGTCGACGAAGAAGACCATGACGCGTAGAGATCCGTAGAGTGAGCTACGGACGTGGAGCGCACACCTGCCAGGCCATCCTGAATGCGGGACTTCCGCCCATCTTCTCCTTGGCGGCTCGCCATGGATTCGAGTACGCCAGAGTCCGGGCCGACGACGCTGCTCACACGTTTGATGAGCGTTGATGGCGATCGTGGCACTTTTGAGTGGACTGGCGGAACCTTGAAGGCCTATGAGGCCGTTGCTCAGGGATTTCGGCAGTGAGCGAGTGAGCCACTCGTTGTTTATTCTGGCGATCTGGTTGGGCCCTGACCCAAGCTGTCATGCCCTGCTGGAACGACTCCGAACCACGGGACGGGGGGAGTTGCAACCCCAGTGTGTCGTCCGGCTGGTGGGATGAACAGCTCCTGGCGGGAAGTGGGGATACCGCGCGGGCGCAGCGCGCCCGATGGGTTGCGGGCGGCGCAAAGGGGGGCATTGCGTGGAATCACTGTGAACGCGGTGGATTCAAGCATATGGCTGGCTGGCCAACCTGGCCATTCGCTTTAGGAGCTTGACTGCGCCCTCCTGCCGGGAAGCTGCCGATGTGAAGCGGACAGCCTCTCCAGCGACAGGCTCACCACTGTGACTGCTCGATCGCCTCACACGGATGGATGTCAAATCGACTGCTTCACCGGCCGAAGCGGGGAGCAATTTGTGCTGAGAGCTTCCAGCGGCGCGCTCGATTCCAACCTCCAGCACCTCGCTGGCGTGGAGGAGCAATCACCCAATTCCGTACCGGCCGCAGGTGATCGGCGTGGGCGCGTGAACCCGGGCAACGGCAGGGCCAGCACTTCCTGCCTCTACAATCCGGATCGATCAGGTCTTTTCTCAGGCAGCAGGTCGTCGCTCAGCGAGTTTTTTGCATGAGCAGCAGCCTTGCTGGAGAGTTGAACGGCTTTACGTCTCATTTGGCGGGCACCAGCTCACCGTCGTGCTGCGAGCGCCGCGGACCAGCGAGCCCGGCACCCCTTTGGCGCTCCTAACCTGCCCTGAAGCACGGTTTCCGAGCCGAAAGCGAATGGCTGGAGTTGTAGAGCGCGTCGGGGATCAACGCCAGCTGGTGAGCTTTGAACCTGGCTCGGTTTCGGTGAGAGTGATCGGCCGCCGCATGGACTACGGGACGCATTCGCTGCAGCGCTTCGTGCTCCAAGCGTGTTGGGACCTCTCGCTAGGCACACTTCCAACCGGTCACGGTGGTGCTGCCGGAACACAGATGCCAGCCTGGCCCTCTCCTCGGCGGAGTGCTCGAAGTCGTGCGGCAAGGACTCATAGCGCATTGCAACCGGACCTGGCCGCGGCCCCTGCCCCACCATGGACTGGCTGGGTCACCCCAGAGCTTTGGCTGGTTGCGACAGCTGCTGGCCAGCGCCCTTGATGGACCAGCGCTCTACTGGCGCTCAATACCCAGCCCGACCCGTGCTGCAGGTTGATGCTGCGACGCCACGTGTGGATGAATCCTTGCGCTGCTTGACGCAGGCGCGAATATTTGAGGCAGCAGAGCATCGCCCGTTCAAACCGGTGCGCGCTTACGCGGAGGCTTGGCCGTTGTCAGCGGTGGACTGGATGCGCCCACACATGGCAGGTGGTGGCCGGCAACAGGCGACGTTGCTGAAGGCCCTCTTCATGTTTCGCTGCTTGAGGTGGTCTGCTTTTTGGACAGGCCCCATCGTTAAACCTCCTGAGGCGGGGCACTGCCTTGAAAAAGGGGCTCCAGCATGAGCCAAACGCCGTACCCACAAGCCCAGAGTTTCAAGGCCCAGAGTCGCCATCGGAGGCGATCAGGGCCGCAAGACGCTCCAGGAGATTGCCGCTGATCACGCGATCACCCGATCCAGGTGAGCCAGTGAAGGAAGCAGATGCTGGAGGCGCAGCGAATCTGTTCACCGACGGCAAGAAGAGCAACGCCAACGAGAAAGTACAGGCCCAAGGAGCGGAGCTGTTCAGCAGATCCGGTCGGCTCCAAGATGGAACTGGAGTGCTTTAAAAAAAAAAGGTCTCAGGCTGCTGTGATTGCCCGTGAACTGCGCAAGCTGGTCGACCCACGATTCACCCCTGAGATCAGCATCACCCGGCAGTGTGAGCTGCTGGGGCTGCCACGATCACGCTCTACTACCGGCCCACACCGGTGCGTGAATCGACGCTTGCGGATTCATGGCCAGGATCGATTCGCATGTATTTGGAGGATCCCTGCGCCGGCAGCCGGCCGGATGGTGGGACTACCTGGCCAGAGAAAGGGAATCCACGATCAGCCGTGGGACCCGTGTCCGAAACCCATGCGCCGCATGGGTTTACGGGCCAGTCTACAGAAGCCACGCACACAGTGCCAGTGAGGCCATCGGAGCGCCATTTCCATTGCCTGGTGGACCTCAAGGAGTCAAGGAAAGTGGATCCAGGTCTGGGAACGGATATCACCTCATATCCCGCTGCGGGGAAAGCTTTCGTGTCTACCTCGTGGCTGTTTTGGATCTGTTCTCCCAGGCACGTGCTCAGTTTGGAAGCTTTCAAACAGCCTTGACACGGATTTCTGCTGGAGGGCATTGGAGGATTGCGCTTACCGGTGGGCGAAAGCCACAGATGTTCCCACTCCGATCAGGGGTGGTCAGTTCACCTCCGGTTGGACTTCGTGGCAAGGCTCAAGGACAAGAGGAGATCAAGGATCAGCTGGTCTGTGGTAGAGGACGCCTGTTACGACACATTCCCTGGTGGAGAGACTATGGAGGACAAGTCAAATTATTTGAGGAGGTGTACCTTGGCGCGCCTTACAGCGATGGCTGGGAAGCTGGAAATCAGCTTGTCCCGATTCCTGTGGAGGGTACTTTGCCCATGTAAAAGACGCCCATAGGCTCATTGGATAGCAAAAACTTCCCCAATGAGGTCTTAACCAATTCCCAAATTGAAACCCTTTGGGTCCCTCCCGCCCGACGGTTAACGATGTCAGGGGGCCAGAAATCTGTCAAATTAAAAAAAGGCCATTCCCACCTCATGGCTGGCTGACGAAAGCACCCCCCCCTCCCCGCTCACGACTCCAGATTTTGCAGGGGGCCCTTGGCACGAAGGGGGACCGCCGACTCAAAGGTCCACCGGTCATCGTCCCGGGCCCGCTTGGGGCTTGCAAATTTCCCAGGAAGTTCGCGCGGTTTCTGCTGGCCCCCCAAAAAAAAACAAAAAGAACTTTGCTTGGGAGGACCACGGGGGCGGGGAACTGAGCTGAATTCCAAAAGCGCCAAGCAAAGGAAGCCGGCGGAAAAAACTTGCCCACGAAATTTTCCAAACCCACCCCCCAACAGGGGCCCAAGAGCGAAAATCCTTTCTTTTTTTCTTTTTCCCCCCTTTTTTTTTTTTTTTG
>Ga0163217_1071517_pt1 | contig 10430 bp, 10 predicted proteins | sample SynspAceP_FD_185933 | JGI IMG/M metagenome (GOLD analysis project Ga0163217, IMG submission 185933) | Saline lake microbial communities from Ace Lake in Antarctica - Synechococcus sp. Ace-P (PacBio error correction) | ecosystem: Environmental > Aquatic > Non-marine Saline and Alkaline > Saline ... | reverse complement strand
TGATGAGAAAGAAACGGTGTTAATAAGCCTTAAAAAAGTAGTTCAGGCTCAAAGATGAACAACTTTTTAAGCTAAACGCCATTTTTTAGTCCATTTCACACGAGGGATTTTGATTTATCCCGTACTTTGAAGTAGTGAAACCCACGCTAAAAGTCGGGGTTTGATTATCAAGCTATCAATGGTCTGAGGCGAATAAAGGCGAAATACTGCCAAGTATCAATGTTGCACTAGTAACAAGAGAGATAACAAAAAACTGCGGTAGCTAAACCGTAAAGTCAGGCTACTTTGGATTTGCGCAGAAACGCCAGCAAAAAAAACCACTACCACCGCAGCCGTTTGCTGCTGAGCTTGTTCATTTACGTCAGAAATCCGTTTCAACACTCTGTCTTCCCTGCCGTCGCCTCCAGTCAACAGGCGCATTCTCCATCGATACATCAGCTTTGGCAGTCTTGGTTATCGATGCATCTATGCTGTTTGCTCTTTAGCCTAGCTTCACTGCGCAGCCGATTGTTCTTTTTGTGTAGCAATCAGAGGCACTTTATAATCTTGCGCTGAAGGCTCTGCAGGTGCCTAATGCGGCAGCCTTTAACTTGTTGCATTTTACGGATTGTTTCCGGCTGGTGTATGTTTTCAGTTGAAACATGCTATTTGAAACTTCCCCACCAACCGCATGACGTTGCCGTTCTGGACCCGATTCATATTGCGTTATTTGAGGCTGCTTGCGGGCGTATGACCGCCAGTTGCCGGCATGGGCCCTGCTCGTTGCCCGCGCACTTCACGCTGCTCGTTCTTTTAATTCGTTAACTTTTTATCGTCAAGTGGGTATCGTCATTTGCTGTTGTTCTTCTTCGCATTCCGCGTTTCTTTACCCGCACTTTCGTCATCCGCAATGTTCTTTATTAGCGCCACCCATTTAAGTTGTTGGCAAAGGGCCTGACTAAAAACTGCTTGGACGATTCATAGGTAGGATTTTGGAATATGTTCGCTTGGTTAGCAGCTTTGATTACTGCGGTCGCCATTCACTAGCAAATACCTTTTTCTGCGGCGCTTCTCTCACCTGCGTGACTGACGGGATTCGCCTCACGCATTATATTATCGCGCGCGCAACCAGCATCCGTTCCTACACTATTGGTAGGGATAGCCAAGCTATGTGGGAATGACTGTTACAATAGACATTTTACTTTATATTCTCATCTTAATAAAACCTAACACGTGTGCAATTAAGCAAACGCGTTGTCATAATGGTACCAAGCATCCATCTGCAGTTTTAATACATTAGCCGGACGCTTCCGCTTTGCAAGTGCCGGATTTATTAATTCTTACCGGCACTTGGTTATATTTATTGGGCGGTTTCACCGATTCGGATGATTCGCTTGAAGGGACAAATCAACGGCCGGCCTGTCTAACTTGCTCAGCACCCTGATTATAACCTTGAACGCAGCGTAGAAAGCGCTTTGATAGCATTGCCTGTATTCAATACCATTTGTCATTTGCTTAGACCCGCGTTACTAACCATGGGCAGTGTCCAATATCCTGCTTTGTAAAATATATGAGGTGTTATAGTACTAAGCTTAAAAATTACTATATACCCTACCGTATCCATGGTATCGCCAGAGCTTTGAATTTCTTTAGTCATTATTTTAATATTTTTGTAAATTTATTTGTTGCTTCATATAATCAGTAGGCTTTTGAATGAAATAACATTGATAAAATCGACGATGTGTTGTTTTGAAAAACTCGCACTCGCGCTAGTTAAAAACGGTGCATGGAGGAAGGTGCTTTAAATATTATATGGCGACTGTCGGGGTGCAGTTGTTGGATTTTATTAATCGCTTGATAAGGTCTAAGCTATGCTAGTCTCCATAAGCTACGCAAAGTGGGAATTTTGATATCTTTGATGGACAGCCTAATATCTGCGTCCTGCAAGAATTTTTAACCCACATGAAGAGCGCAATAATATTCGCAATCTGGGTAGATGGTAATCGCATTGGTGTATTTCGTTAGATCAATGCTTTAGGATGTTTCAACACCCATCCATTGAATAGCGCCAAAAAAACCGACAATGTTTGTGATTGATTGTGCGTTTAATTGGCCCATAAACATATCTAATACCTCAGGGTTGGATTACCCGCGCCAATCATTCAAGCCATTTGAAACTTTGGCTTGTTGCAATAGTCATTAGTCCAATTAAAAATTGGATGTGGCTTTACTCGCTAAAGTAATTTGTGCAAACTAAGCCGCTCAGCGAACCAGCCAATTTAGATTCTGTTTTCTTTAACTTCCGGATGTAGTGAAGTTCGCAACCCCAGCTAAATCAAACCGACTAGGAATGAGCTCATGCTTTTCACCCATGCCGCCGGGTAGCTTTTACTGTTAGACATTGGAAGTTTAAGCGTGTACTATATCTCGCCTTTTAATGACATTTGAAGTATCTGGAATGAAGTTGTGGTGAATTGCGCCTGAATTCATCCCCACCCATGCCATAAATGCGATGTTAATTTACTTGTATTTTTTGATCAGGCTACTTGAGGTGCAGGGGCATGTTAGTCTTATATCACATTATTTACGAATATGTACAGAATCGGTATGGTGGACAGTATATGTGCCATCGTATTACACAACGTTGAGGTGCCTAAATAGTTTGTTACATTTAAAAATTATTCGCTTTTATACTTAAGCTAACACCGCAGTCAGCCGCGCTATTGCAGAGTATTTCGCAAACTGCGGCGTATATGCCGTGTTATCCATACTTAACTACATCTGTCTATTCCAATCTGAGATCTGACTACTGCTCGGGCAATTTATTTACACACATGAAAACCAGATTTTGATGCCATCAACATTGTTACTTATTGTCATCCAAACATATCTTCACGCTAATAGTTTCTGCCACTAGTTGCTTTGATACATTGCGTTGAAAAGAGGTTTTGGGAACAAACATCATTTGTCTAACCAATATTTTGCTGCGCAACTCCTCCGCTTTGAAAAACTTAGACACGCCAAATTACGATCAACCTATACGCTAATCGACGAATTACATTGCCTATAGACAAAACGGTGTTAGATATGAAGTTTGCTCGCAAGCCAATGCCGCCCGAGTATTAACATAATGTTCTATGCGATTTGCTATTTTTGGCCCTGCATCGCCTTTGCCGTAGCTTCAAGCTCCTCGCCTGGGCTAGTCGCATTTAGTTCCTAACGCTAAGATTGACCTTGCTGACCTACATTATGTGGTACTGGAAAATAAAGGAATATCCACCGCAACCTCTTAGTTCCCGGTCCCACTATCAAACAAAACCTCGGCTATTCGGCATCTCCGTACAATATAATCAGCTCAGTTTTGTAAATAGTGATTCAGTTAAGCAAAAGCCATCGGATATCCCCAACTTAAAGGCGATTGCTTCAACAGAATCCTTAAATGATACCTTGGGCTGGCAAAAACCCAATTTAGATTAAACAAGCGGCGCGGTATTTGAAAATGTCGACTCAAGCGTGTCAAATGTGGACGTCGTTTTAAAACTGCAAACATATGCGGTGATAGATCGATGTTAGTTACACCTGGTCGGGTGGTCACGGATTAATGCAGTTAGCCGAGCGTAATAAAAACACATAATCCCACTGTGAAGATTTCGGGTATGGACCCATGGCTATTACGTTTATTGAAATTAGAAAAAAGCACCCCTGATTACAAAACAATAATATGTCATTGCCCAAGGGTGCTAAGAGTATATGGTGTTTTAGGTTTTACTGAATTAACGGGACACTATACAAGCTATTCGCCATCAACTTGCTGGTTCCATCCCATAACCACGGAGAGTGAATATTGTCAACAAAACCAATCCACAACACCTTTACCCTTAATGCTTAGCGACAATTGCGCTGGTTTACAATAAGTTTTTGCAGGCTCGTCCAGCAGTTGTAACCAGGCTACGTCGGTACCAGATGGACTCGTGATACACCACGAGTTACCTTGATATGTGGGCAACTCATTGAAAGGGTCAGCTGGACGGTTTCATTACCATATTTGTGGTTTTAAAATAGAGGGTAAATTCATTGTCTTCAAACCAAACATCATGTTGGATGGCTTAGCGTCAACGTCAGGCAAGGGAAACTGAACCCGCAAATCAATTCTTAGCGGCAAGCGCATTCTTTATCGCCAAACCCTAGACCCTCAGTACTGAAAACTTCCGTCCACTTTACTGTGTTGCTATAACCTCGTTATCAATTCCACTTTGTACTAAACAACGTACCGCTGAACTTTTGACCAATCGGAGGTACGACCTTTTTCACCCACTCTTTTATACCAGCGGCCAGTCTCATCATTGACTGAAGTGTAAGACGGAAGCAAATACCAATATGCGTGTACTCAAGAAATATCTCTTTATCGTTCAAATCAGACAAATCCAATTAACGTTTTGCGGGCCAAACGCTAAGCGAGTATCAAAAATAATGCCAAATTTCGCCTACTTTCAATTGCGATGTTCCTTTGCGCCAATTAAATAATACTTTTGGCGCAAAGTGACTTGGTGCAAAACTGTCTGCTACGCTAAATCGATTCCTTTAGACGTTAAGACCTGATGCAACGTTATATAATTGATGTTAAGTTTTTTCGCTTGCGCCGACAAAACATCAACTCACCATGCTCGGATGTGCAATTGCATTGGCACAAACAATGCCCCTTCGAAAGTTTCGTGAAATTCATCGACCCTGCAACGGCCGATTTGAGTGGTTAAAATCAGCACGCGGACTCTCACTTGAACCTTATTTTTTAAACAAATACTGCAACAATGCTGGCGCTTTGTAATCGCTGCCACTCAAATGCAAAATGCATAAAACTATCTCATCTAATGCACGTTTGTGCCATTTTGCGGCTCAACGGTCTTTTTTGTAGATAGCTTTAACCATATGGATTGTGCTCAGCGGGCCGCATATTCCAAGTTAAATCTAAGGTTAAATTCCAATTAGAGGAACGTCATAAAAAGTTATTGTCTGTTAAAGCGCTGACGCTCAGAAAAACAAATGAGCGAATAAGACGATATTGCTGCTTGCGTCAGGCGGGCACAACTAAACGCATGTTAACCTGTAATTCTAAAAACCAACTAACGTTTGCATTTTTTGTTTCACAATAGAGAAATCATGTTCTGATTTGCGAAAGCCAAAATTTCCTTGGGCACGTTCAAATCTGCTTTGGTCTAGGTTACCCTTGAATTAACAAAAGCATTGATTTTTATCATCTGATCAGTTTTTTTGTATCTGCTATAAAATTGCTTGAAAGCCAAGATAGCTTCTATTGCCAGTGACCTTTGCCAAAAGTCGACAATTGATATATAGAACTTGATATCTGAATGCGCTGGTGCAGGGAAACTTAGTACACCGTTTAAAGGAGTCTTGTAAATGTCCGCACGATCTACTTGGCCTGCTCATATAGAATGCCAATACTGCCATGTCGCATCAGATAGTAGATCCTTTTCCATGTAAAAAAAATCGTCGAAACTTTCTTGTGTGAAATAAAGCTGTTTTTGGCCATCTAGTGCTTTGCATGAAAGTCACCTTAAAAGCGCCATGTTCAACGTCCACGTTTATCAAGGTGGTCAAGGGTTCTTACGATGAGGAAAGCCGGCTGGAAAAAAGAAAGTACTGTCGGTTTCCCAATTTCATGGAAAATCGGTTAATACATGAGGGACGCATTTGATGATTGGAGCAATTTTCGTTGCGCGACTTTCCGGTGTGAGTACAGTAATAACCAATCACGGTTTAATGTCAAACCAATAGGGTTAGTTCTGCCTGATGGCCAATGCTTTCCGGTAGTTCTCGTGTAGCGTTGTCGCAAAACTAAACGTTTCCCCTATGTCGTGAATTCGCCCATTGTGCAAAACGCGAGATGGCCATCAGGATTAACGAAGATCGAGTAAATATTTCATTTTTAACAGCTTCTGGACCAGCGCCGTATCGATGCAGCCAACGATGATATGCCACTAACATTGAGCGCATTTGGCCACCTTGATGGCCTCATTTTCCATGCCACCGCTATAACCCATATTAAATGTCATTAACGGCGCAATGGCAGGGGGATTGATCGCCAGCATCGATTCTGGCGTATGTGGTCTGTGCCCCGTAGGCCTTAATCCAATTTTGAGTGATTAGTCGGACTCGTATCGTAATTAGAAACAAAAGGACGCATGCCTCCGGTGAGGTACGGACCCAATTTCCCTTTTAATAAGTCACCCTGTTCGGATGCTTTAGCTAAAGCATTACATGTAGTTAAACCAATTTCACTCGAGCACGTGCCATGTGCCTACCGGATCAGCCAAGAACGTCGGTCCCGGGTAAACCGGTTATGCACTGTTGTAATTTTGATCCTTGGGAAGATAATTCAAGGTCGCTACTGGGTTTGCGAAAACTATGAGTGGGCGCAAAAAAATGGTGAAAAACATTTAGAAAAATTGTCGCTAATGAGCGTCGACATATAAAATGTTGCTGATTGAACATAATAGATTCCTTTGAGTGCTGTCTTATTTTATTTTATATTGGCAAACAATGCATTGATTTTCAAGGCCACAAACATTCTACCTTTATATCTATACCTTAAAGCGCCACTCGATAACTTCAAAGCTCACTATTGTATTCGATTAAACCTATTTTTTATAAAAATAGTTGTAAATTAATACTACATACCCGACTGTTTACTCAGGTATTTCTGCCTATTATTACAAGCCACAAATTTAATTTCAGCTGGGAGGTCATATATCAATATATCGAATCAGCACAACTCACTCTTGGTAGCTATTATCGCAACAAGGTGAAGCCACGAACATTCGAGTATTTGTGGATAAATCCAGGTACCTTCAATGCTTGAAGTGTGGCGTATCATTATTGCCCGCCAAGATGCGAGTAGAGAAACAGATGTCACACTTCCGGTTCAATTGGCTTTAATGCGTGTTGACTAGAAAAGTGCACCCGATCTTAGAAGAAGCAGAAATTGACTTCGTTACCGACCAAAATGGAGTTGCAGTAACGCTTAAAGCACAAACGCGAAAGCGAAAAAACTGAGCGATGATTGCAAGCTCCTCCGCGTTGAACGCATCAATTTATATGATCCGAACGATGTTAAGTTCCGGGGCTTGCAAGTCATGGTCGCGTAAAGTATCGTTAGGTTGAAATAACCGAAAACAGAACCGCTGTTTACAATGGTTGGTGCTGTAATGTTAGTTCTATGGTTGACGCTGACATTAAAAAGACGGTATCGAAAAACAAATGTTAGCGCAGTTTTGCAGGGTGAGGATAATGCGGTGGAAAAGACGCACTGAGCATGAAGCAGGTGAGCATTCTACTACTAACATAATAGATATTAGTAGCTATACGCAAAAACTTCATTAAAGCCTGCTATGGTTAATTTGAAGTTTATGCTTAAAGTAAGTAGGCGGATGCTAACCATGACCAATGGATAAATAAAATAAGCCCACTAACCACTTTCGACATGCAACGTTTCCTAAAAGGATTTTGCCATTTTCATGGTTGGTTGTTGCTTTATGGTATCAGGACTTAGGCTTAGTCTGATTTGCGGTCTTCAGATCGCAGCAGTGCACAGTACGTGCTCCATCAAAAGATTACGCTTTTAGCATCCTGAATTTTTGCGGCGCATTATATCGATCCACTGGCTATTACAAATACTGATTTTGCAGAGCTGCTGATCCTAGCCAAAGCTTAGACTAGCCGATTAACATTGTCAAGCTACTATTGTGCGTTCTTTACATAGAATAAGAGGTGCCCAACAGCTAATAGCGTCAACCACATTTACGCTACCGCCTCACATAACCTTCTCGGCGTTCACCTTTTGCGACTTTCATCCTCTCTCACGATTCTAAAATTATGCTAGTTCGCTGTTAAGATTTTTACTCATGTCGGGCTACCGCCAGGGTATACCCTTCCATTCGATTTTTCTCTGCCAAGACCGCATCTATTCTTGAATCGCGGTGGAGCTTTCTGTTAGTTTATTGATGCCCGGGGCTCTGAATAACATCTTTCGGCTTTTAACATCAAAAACCGCAGTATCTACAAAGTTTGAAACCCGAGTTATCATTGCTGGTATCAGGTACATTGCCAACATAATGTCAATATTAAATAATGCCACCTTTTTTCTCGAGAGACACTGAGTCACTTGGTCATATGAAACCAGCGCCCATTACGTCTACTCATAGAAGTCGAGACACTTGTTCTAATGGTGCTAAAACCCTCTCACCCTTTAGATTAGTCGCTTGGAATTAATTCAATCCTTATCAATGTAGTCATATTGCAAGAAGGCTTGGTGGACCTGCTGCAAAGTAATTCAACTTGGCTACTTCTGTTGATACCATTTTGTCCCCAATTTTTGGATTGGAACAAATGCCAGCCCGACTTTAAACCGTAATGAAAGAACTGGAATTTCAGCAGAGTGCTCGGTACGACTTACTCTCGTTTGGATACAAAAAATCTATGAAGACTACTGGAACGATCTTTTTATTAGTTTGGATAAAACATTGCACTGCATGCACTTAACGCAAGCAGGCTAACAAATACTATCGTTACTTTGAGTCGTCATTGGTATATCCTTATATTAGGTTAACTGTAATCTAGAAATTGTTTTTGGACCCTACACCGTTCACGCATACAAAATAGCATGCCTATAAATAATAATATATAAAGCTGTCGTAATTTAAAATGACTTTAACCTTGTCCAATCAGGACTAAATCGAGTTGCTAAATTAGTTCATTCATGCCCACGAGTCTTACAAGAAAACTGATTTGGTGTCCCATGGTTGCGCTAATTTCAAAAATACGTGTGTCCGGTTGGTTCTTTGCAGAAACCCTTATTATAGCTCGGCTAAAAGAGTTGTTAACACGCCTTATTATCAAAAAATACGCAGCTGCCGGTTTATTTAGTACAAAATACATACACGTGCCTAAATATAGCCCCCCTAAATGCCGAGAAAGCTAAGTAGCCTAGTGCCCGAAACCCATAAACCAATTATTCCCAAGTTCTGCGGACGAACCACCCAAGCAAGAAAAATAACCAAATAAGCGCTCAACATAAGCGGCATTTGATGTCCAGGCCAGGCCGACGTTTGCCTCTTACCCATTACTTAAGCCAAACAAATTACACCATCAAGATAAGAAACACCCACCATTGCGCAACAAGGGGCAAAAGGATCATTATGGCCGGAGCGATAGTTGACGCTGCTTTTTTGCCAACAGCACCTTTTGGTCGGTTCAGATAACCTGAATTTAATCTGCTGCCCCAAAACTTGTGCCAAATACAACGCATAAAACTAACGCCCAACAGCCTAGCACCACAGCAAGCCGACTTCAGCATGCATACGCAAAGCCATTACATTTTTTTGCCTTTTCTCCTCTCCAACTAAAGCCTTCAACTGCATTGCAACACGGTGCTGAGCCGAGAGCGGATTCAACCGCAAAAATGCATTAATATGCATTAGTTGCCTGCAACTTCTTGCTCCCATTACCCGCGCCTTTGAATATAATAAAAAGCAGGGTAAGTTGCAGTGCCACGTTACGTAAATAAGGATTCAGAATTAAGTGTCAATAAGCCGGCTCAGTGACACCATTTTAACCACGTTGTTTTGAATAAAGGTTATGTAATTAGGCTTTTAGTTAGCCAAGGAGTGAAACCCCCAAAAGTTGCCAATTCGGCCCCACCAACAGTAGCAGCCGCAAACGCCCTTAACACTTCAAATACAAAGACAAAAACCAAAAGACTAAAAAAATAATATTTAATGACATTAACCGGCTGAACCCTGAAGCATTACACTGTTTTAAGTGTTTTTGCTGACCTATTAACAACCGACTACCGGACTAAGGCCAGGTGTCGGAGAGCGGCGGGCGCACCCCATATTCTTTACGGTTAAAATAAGCCTGCGTGCTTTCGGCTAGAAGAGTTTGAGTTTGCGCGAAATACAAACCAGCATTTAAGATGCGGCGGATTGTAGTATATAAAAAACAGGGGGCCCAACACCATCCCCGAAAGAGACCCCGCTGAAACCAGTACTTTTGTTCGGACGCTCCTGTTCTTGAACTGCCAATTATTACTGCGACCAGCCTGAGCACTTTAAGCCTGTGGTCGGACATCTAAAGAAAAACCGCAAATCCATATAGTTGGGTCAAATTAGGGTACCAAAATAGAGGGCTCCCAGCCAAATAGTGCGTTAGGCATCCATATTGGCCGTAAAAATAGCAGTGTCCACTAATCCTTATAAGGGCGTAGTAATATTTTTGCTACGGATTTAAAGGGATTAGCTTAAAAAAAAAAGGAGAGTTGCCAGAAACATTTGCGGTTTAACCCCCGCTAGGATTTGTGTTTGTTTGCAAGCATTTTGCTTTTTAAATTTACCTTTTACGATATGCTTGAAGTATTGTAGCCATAAGATCTCTTCGGG
>Ga0163217_1028316_pt1 | contig 10430 bp, 13 predicted proteins | sample SynspAceP_FD_185933 | JGI IMG/M metagenome (GOLD analysis project Ga0163217, IMG submission 185933) | Saline lake microbial communities from Ace Lake in Antarctica - Synechococcus sp. Ace-P (PacBio error correction) | ecosystem: Environmental > Aquatic > Non-marine Saline and Alkaline > Saline ... | reverse complement strand
GCCGCCATTAATTTATCGTTAAATCCCCGTTTAGGATCGCGGATACCGGCATCTTCCGAATCTACCCTAATGAATCAAACAGGTGATTCGCCTTGTCCAGTGCTAAAAGTAATGAATTCGTTAAGGAATGAATTTTTGCCACGGTTTTTTGTCAGATTCGAGTCGAGATGAATCATTCGCCCATCCGAGGCCTTTGCGACGCATTGCCGCAAATTCACTGCAGCCAGAAACAAAAGAGCCCATGTTTCATCATGCCAGGGCAGAGATGAACATGGCTTGTAAATCAGCGACGTCTGATTTGTCAGTTGGCCAGCATCCGGTTCAACGATATCGCTGACATCAAGTGGAAAGTCTCCGGCTTCGACGCGATCGAAACCCAGGGCCATGGTCGCTGCCAGTTCCTGCCGGCCTGTTTCAGCGAACGCCAAGACCGCCAATGGCGGTCAAAAGGCGTGGGCAGTTGCGGGTTGCCGCTGTCGATATTCAACCACTTCCCGGGCAAGAGCCGGTTAACCTGAGCCATCGGCGGGCATGAACCCGGTCGGGTTGGCGGCCGAGAACGAGCCGATCACAGCCCGCATGCCGATTTGGTGCAGTCCGAGTCGAAATCAGCCGCTGGTTCGAGCATTTTCCTCGACACTGCAGCGCAGGTCTTGCGCCGGCGCCATGGCCTGTATCGCGTGCCATTTGTCTAGCGCCAGCGGATCGCCGCCAAACCGGGTCTTGAATGTCTGCCAGCGCGTTTGCGGTTTCGCTTGAACTGGGAATGTATGAACCAGAACCTGTAGCGCCTTGCGACATGACGGTCATGTTAGTCGCTCTTCGTAAGTTGCCTTGGCAGCGGCAGGCTGCCCTTCGGCGGTTGATGGCATACGCCATTGCGACACCGCAAGAGCCCGAAGGCCTGCTCTGCGCGTTGGGGCTTATATGGGCACTGTTGGCGCACCCTCGGCCAGTTTTGCGAATACTGCGAGCCGGTGCTGGCGACTTCCCGACAGCACAGCTTTCACGCCGCCGGCATGGATTGCATCGGGATCGATGTTGGAGCCGATCTCGCGGGCGATATCACTTTTCTGCGGGTAGCCAACAGCGCCTGAGCCGGAAGGCGGGACTTCAAGGCTTTCATCCGTGCCGTGGCGACGAGGAATTTCAGCCAGTTCTTTGGCCGACGGGCAGTTTGCCGCCCGTCACGGCAGTTTTGAGACATGACCACCAGATGCCGTGTTGCCCGCTCGTTTGAGAGCCGCCAGCGCGAAACGCCGTCGCTGTCATGTGCGCGCGATATGCGCCAGGTCAGAAGCGCCTCTGTTCCATGGCGATATTTGGACCGGGGAGCCGAAAAACCACGATTGATACGACATACCGGGACGACCGGGCACATTGGAGAATGTAAAGGTCTGTTGCGCCTTGCGTCAGATTGAAACACGCCGTTATTTTATCAGCGATCGCCCGCCTCGGGCTGGCCATCAAATTCCTGCACGTCGCGCAGGATTCAGCCCATTAGGCCAGCGCGAATTGCATTCAGCGCCTTCCGCGATTGGCCCGGCGTTGGATCTGCCAACGATTGCTCAAGCGTGACATCGAAGGTTTTTCGCGGCTTCGTTCCAGTCCGTCGAAAACCGATACATGGAAGGTGTCCCGGACTTGGCTGTACCACAGGGCCGAAACTGCCTTGGGAAGATCGCACCGCTGGCCTCAGCGAAGCAGGCGAGGAAAGTCCTTCAATCGTCGAAGCATCGCCATTCATGCCGTTCGAATTACAGGGTCCATGCCTTTGCGGAAATCATCCGCGCCGAGAATGGGTGCGAATTTCATGCGCACCACTTCGGATCCCTTTTTCATATTTACTGTTTAGCCGCTGTTAGAAATTGTGTGATTCCTTTGTATGCTTTCCGGGCGAACAGGGTGCGCCAACGGAACGCGAGTTCTCCGGAAACTGGTGCGCCTCAGAAGCCGGATTTCGGCAATCCGCTTGACTGCGGCGGACCGCTGTCTGCGGAAAAACGTTGGTTCGCTGATTAACCGTGAGCCCTTCCTTCAGGCACAACTGCGAACCAAGTCGCGGCAGGTTGATGCGGTTGCCGGTCCAGTTTGGAAAATATTTCGATGCGCGATGATGGCTTCGTGTTGGCGTAATCCGCCATCCGTTTGACCGTTCCGTGATCGGCCAGTTACATATTTGTTCATTGAAGGCGTTCGAGCCCCTTGTTTTCCATGGCCCATTGTTGAAATCCACACTGCGACGATCTGAAAGATGTCGAGAAGGTCGTATTCCCGGCCATAGACTTCCTCGTCCCCATTTCATCGAGGCGTTAGCGCGTCCATTGGCGTTTTTAGCCGCGCGCCTTTCATTGCCATGCTCGACATGATTCTTCAGCGCCACTTCGCGGCCGCTTCATGGTTTAGTGAAGCTGTCTTCGATCAAGCCGGACTCGCGCCCCAACAAGCGCGAAGGATTAGGAAGCTTGGGATGCGGATCGGAAACCAGGCCAGCGAAATCCCGGCCTTCGATCATAGTTGTCCGCCACCAAGGAAAATTTTGCCGTTACGACAGGAAGAACTTTGCGTCTTCCTTGCCGGCGATGATTGGTGACGGTATTAAACCCGCGAGCCACATCCGGCCTGTCATAGAAATAAGGTTGATGCGCCGGAAGCCTTCCGCCTCGAACTGGGTGCAGTAGACACAATTGCGTGCGGTAAAGCCCATCAGCTTGGTGTTGGTTTCCTGGTTGAAATCGTTGGTGTTGACGGTGACCTCGAACGGACCGCCTTTCCGGCATCCGCGGGATGGTCAGGCTTTCTGCGGCGACGTCATAGACGATGGCTCTTATGTTTTCATTGCCGTCAATCTGAAGGGCCGTTCGAGGGTCAGTTCTTCTCCGTCAACACACAGTTCAGCGGTTCTGGAGCGACGCCTTCGCGGCGATTGCGCAGGATCACGCCGTGAGACAATTTTTTCTGTCTCCTTTGGATCAAGCTACCAAATGTCAGGATCGATCCGCTCCACCACGAAGTCGGTGGTGTTTGTTAATCCTCTTTGAGCTTCTAGACGTGTCCCGTATCAGTCCGCCATATGTTTTGTTGTCCCTCCATTCCCATTTATGGGACGGGACGCTCATCACAGCGGATCCTGACATTCGGCGTTTTAAGAATTAAGCCCAGTATCATATTTGACGGGAGAATTATTCCGGCTGACGGCAGGAATGGTAGGAAAATTATGGTTATTTTGGTCTTAATATGCTCGAAATTCTGACTTTTATTGCTTGATGCTAGGCTCGTTCTTGCCATTTGACTTTCCATGCTCTGTCTGTTTTTATGTCGCATTCCAGGTGTCTGGATCCAGACCCGGACTTATTCCAGGAGACGGCAATATTTGTAGGATAGCTTCAAGTTGGCAGGAAAAACCATGTCACCATCTGGAACGAGTAACGGTTTTCCTATTATGGCAAAGAAAGTGAGAGCGCGGCTTGCTCAAACTCCGCACCCAAATCGACATATCAACGATGGCAAAGCTCGATCCTTGATCTGCCGATATTCAGGAATGGCAGGTGGGACTTGTGCTTGACTGCTTGAAAACCGGTTGAGCCTGCAGTTACCGCTTTTCCTTCATGAAGGACGGAGTATTCCTGGGACCGCACTGACATTCTGGCCCCTAGGCTAAATATTGGTGTCGGAATCGGCGCTGGCGATGACCAAATTAATCCATCATCTGGGATTCTGCCTATGAACATTTCGCGACACCTTTTAAATTCGGCGTGGCGCATCGGCGTTAGCGCAAGAGAAGACCGCAAACTGATCAGGGGCAGGCAGGGCGCAGTTTTACGACGGACGTCAGGCGAAGGAGAATTGCAACGGCTAGTGCCTGCGCTCACCTTATGCCGCGGCGCGTTTTTCTGTGATTGCGGATTCTGGAAGCAGGGACCGCCAGCTCGGAAGGTAGTGCATACTGGTCCTCACCGCCCAGGATGATGTCGCATCTCGGTCCGGTTAGTTTGCCAGACACCGCTCAAGCAGCCTTGACGGAACCCAGGCATGTGCTCAAGCCACACGGCTTTTTATGCGACGGCGAGGTCCGCCAGTTGGCCGATGCGGGGCCTTTATTGTCGCCGACACTCTAGTCCAGGCGCAGGAAGCCTCGGAAACTCATAGAGATCGACTGCCGGCATGAGGCAGGCACCACGCACACGATCTGAAAACTGCGCTGGACGAAGGCTGTCCACGGTCTGGCCTATCTCGGGACGAACCAGGCATTTCCTTATCGCATCGGAGATATAGGCCAAAACCGACCAGGCCTTCGCCCGAAGCCAGCCATGTAACCACAAATCGAATTCATCAACATCGGCTTGTGTCCAAACTACATGGGAAAACCCGAGACTGTACTGGCCGAATGGGATGCGTGGCACCCAGAAAAATTCACCCTCACCACTTGGCTCCCAGGGTGTGCATGCCATTCGCGACACTCGCCAATGATGCTGTTCCGGCAGGACCTCGGACGCCATTCAGGGTGGTCACGCGCGAACGATTGGTGGCGGCTTCAGGCACAAGTCCTTCAACTACGGGAATACCGCTGTCGCCCTGGAAAGCGGCGCGCCAGCTTGGCCGTACCGGTCAAGTGGGTGGCGACCGCACGAGGGCATTTCCTCGCTGTGACGCCCCATGGCCCGCGACCACGCCGTCACCGCATCGTGGCGATGAGCAAGGATGCACGCTATTACCGGTTTGAGATCGACATTCTCGCCAATATGGGCGGTTATCTCAGTCAGTTTCGGACCTTTACGTTCCGACATTCGGCGGCTCGATGGAACCGACCGGCGTCTATGACATCCAGAACCTCGATTTCAAATTGCGCGGCGCTATACCCACACCACCCCGGTGGATGCCCCTACCGCGGCGCCAGGAGGGGCCGTTTCCGGGGGGGAAGCCGACCGTGCAGTTCCTGATCGAGCGGCTTGATCGATTGCGGCAGCACGCGAACTTGAGATGCCGGTCGCGAGTGCCGGCGCCGGAATTTTTCATCCGCCCAGAGCGTTTCCTTATCACACGCAAGGCGGCCGCATATGGACGTGGGTGAGTTTTGACGGCCACATGACCCGCGCGCTGGAAAAGGCTGATGCGGCCGACTTTTTGATGACCTGGGTTAAGCATGCAGAGGCTGAAGGGCAAACTGCGGGGGTTCGGGACGGCGGTCATATGAGGCCTGTTGCCTTTCGCTGGCTCTGAAACCGGCCAGGCTGACGCTCGACGCCGATGGTGGATTACCCTTTAATATCGGCACCCAGACCAACGGGCAGGGCCACGCTACCGCCTACAGCCCAGTCGTGGCCGTCGAGATTGAGCATCGATTATTGGAGATCACTGTTGCCGACAGGGCGATACCGCAGAACTCGCCAAGGGCGGACGGAACGCGGTTCACGCTCGATTCCGCTTGGCGGCTTTCGGTGTCTGCCTTGCTTCGAAAGTGCTGGCGGACAAAGAGATGAAAGAAACTGGCCGCCGATTGAGCTCGAAGCCTCAGGCCGCTGATATCGCAGCTGGTTGATTGGTGCGCGCGCATTGTCGCACGACCGGGTGATTCAGTTTACGGGATATGGCAAAGCTTGCCAAGAGCCGATAAGACCGCCACCGGACTTGCCGATTGTAGGTGCCAGACGAGGCCCACTATCCCAATGGAACCCATGTTTGCGAAGTCGAGATCGATCCGGCAACCGGCCATGTGAAATTGTGCGCACACAATCGTCGACGATTTCGGCTGACAGATGAATCCGGTGTGCCTGCCTTGGCCAGCATCCATGGCGGCGTCGTCCAGGAGGACTAGGTCAATGCCTGAGCGAAGCGTTTGTCTATTCAGACGACGGTCAGTTGCTGACCGCGAAGTTCATTGGACTACGCCGTGCCGCGCGCTGACGACATGCCGTTCTTTGATTCTCGAACCACGCAACGTCCCATCCACCACAATGCCATGCGGCATTCAAGGGGGCAGGCAGAGGGCAGCCACAATCCGGGTCATTGTCCTGCGGTTGATGAACGCGCTTGTGGATGCGCTCGACCGCGCTGCGGCGGCGTCACATTGAAAGCCGGCCACACCGCAGCGAGTCTGGAGACCCTGAACGGTTGAGGTTCTCATCAGCGCAACGCGTGGCGCGTCATCAGGTTTTTGATCGGACGATAACCAATAGTCAGGTAGGGTCGCCGCCAAAGCGCCAAACCAACGATGTAGGAATTCTTGTTTCTGCAATTCGATTACGAAAGAAAGAAGTCAGGTGACCGAACGCCCACCAACCGTTCCCCGGCAAGCCGCAATGCCACAGTCTTGCCCATTGAGCCGAACAGGAATCGCCGATGATCGGATTGTCCTCAAAGTTGGCGTCTGTCAGGCGTGTTTCGTCACCATTGTCGACGCCCTTGATCAGGCTTCGGGCGACGGGGCAATTGCCGCCGGGACAGATTGTCTTCTTCCGCTCGGCCTTCGCCTTATCCCGATTTCTGGTTTTCCTGGCGCTGCGCGGAAAACTCGACACGGCTTGGCGCACCGCAAGTCCGCTGTCGCACGTAATGCGCGGCGCTGGTTGGGGTTTCAGCCATGACGTTGTCGTTTTACGGATTATGCGGCTGCCATTGCCCGACGCCATCGCCATCGGATTATGCAGATGCCGTTTGTTGACAGTGGTGTTCGCAGGCAACTTTTCTGGGTTGAAAAACAGTCCGTGTCTTTTCGCTGGTCGGCCGTAGCTGTAGGGCTGGGCGGCGTTCATGAATATCAGTGGCCCGGTTGAAGCCTGTTTGGCGATGGTTTCGGTCTGCTGAAACGCTTGGTGCCAGCTTGCGAATGCTGCTCGCCGCGCTCGGCGCCACCGCAATGATTTTGCGTTCGCAATTGGTGCTGACAGAAAAAACCCCGACGATCGTTCTGTATTTTTCGCTGACAGCGACGGTGATTGCTTTCGCTTGCGTCATTGCCGTTTGGCTGGATTCATGCCAGGATGGCAGACGCTTGCGTCTCTGGCGATGGCGTGGGGTTTTGCGGCGGGCTTGGTCAGATCCTGTGCTGAACCAGAGCTTACCGCCATGCCGAAGGTGTCAACGATCGCGCCGTTCGAATATACCTCGATCGTGCTCGGGATCCTCATCGGCTATTTATATTACGGCGAATGTTTCCCACTTGACCATGCTCACTGGCACCACCAATCGTGGTGGGAGCCGGCATTTTTGTCATTCTACGTGAGATTCTTCTCGCGTCTGCGAGCGCAAAGCCAGCGCAAATTGGTCACCCCGCAGGGCTTGACGCAATCGTTTTCCTATCAAGATGCTGTCTCGTGTCGTTTCCTCATCGTCATGCTCGCCCAGCCGGATCGGAGCGTGGATTCAAGCTCTGCCGACTGCGGCGTTCAGTCGGGCATCGCGCCATCGCGAGGAAGTCAGACCGCATCTCTTCTGGCGCCTGTTCACGTGCGGCTGATGCGCCAGCGGCGTTGCCCGGCATAGGCGGTCAAAGAAAACCGCAACAATCGCAAAAAGGGCTTTGCGGCCCGAAACGGTCCATTCGCAACGCCGGGTAACCAAGCCGGTCCGATAATGGTGCAACGCAATAGTGATTCATCAGGCCCGCTCGAACTTCAACGAAACTCGTCAGCATGGCATGGTCGTTGGCGTGGGCGACATTTGAAGCGAATTAGATCGAAGCAACACGGTTCCGAGGACGCATGCCTGCAAAGATTTGATCCTGTTTTCCACGCCGAACGGTAATTGTTATCGCGCAAGCCGCAACGCCGACGATGCCTGCAAAAATTCATCACCCGGCGGCGGTCCATCCGGTCTGAAACACGTTCCCAGCGGATACTGGAGATCGCCCCGCGATCATTGCGATGGCGAGCATGCGACGCCACCCTCGGCAGTTCGAAAGGCCCAGTTGCGTTGCAATTAAACCGGTCCGGAGCCACCCCACGCGCGGCGATTCAGGCCAGCTAGGCAACGTGCGGACCACCGCAGCCGGGGGGAACGCCGGTAGAGGCGCGGAAACATCGAATTTCACCTGGGTCAATGGGCTGTGGCGATTGGGCACTCGGACAACAAGGTCGCCATCACCGCCTTCGAACAGATCAGGCGCAGATGATGAACAATGTCGGGACCGAACGGATCGCGAGGGGCACATGTATTGCCCGACCATAACGGCTGACATGGAGACCATCATGTAAACTGAAAACAGAGTCGCCGCGGTTGCGGTTCTTTCATTGCTTGACTTTTCATGTGAGCCAGCTTCGATGATCATTAACCGCCGGCGATCGAAAACCCGAGCCATTGGCACGGGTCAGCACCCAGATGCGGGATGCCGAGCAGCGAATGCAACAGGTAGGACATTTGCCATGTGAGTGGTCAGGCGCCGCAACACCCGCACATGGCCAAACTTGAGAACGTCTCGGGGTTGATGATTTCAACTGGCAGTTAAAAGCGATGGCGTAGCGGTCGCCAATCAGCGAAATGGCGTGAAGGTCGAACCAGCCTTCGGCCATCGCCCTGATTTGGAATCAGGTAACCGGGAAGCCCCATCGCGGCCAGCAGGAAAAAAAGTCGAAAGCAGCAGCGACGCCACCGATCGAACGGACTGGATCATGGCGGCTCTCACTTTGCCAACGGAGCGCGGCCTGCCAAAGCCGGTTGTCTCCGGATCATGCAGACCTAGATTTGCAATTGCGATTCTTGGAAATGCCTTGTCATGTCCGGCTGCGACAGCAAGGCCGTTGCGCGCCGTGAAAACATTTTTCCGCCATCCATCCGGAATGCCCCCACAGGATTTGTCAGTCGCTTCTTGAGCTGTTTCAAGCCGGTCCTGCAGGGGACAGGAAATCCGACCATGCGAGACGTTTTGCGCAGGTTGCGAAGCAAGATTAGGCGGTGCAGAGCGGTATTGCGGTGTCTCGTTTCGCCGATGTCGTGCAGTCCATCCAGGTGCCACGAAGCGACAGGATTCCCTTGTCGTATCCAGCAGGGATTTGCTTGGCGATGTTCCGAGGCATCACCAGGATTTTTGGCTTAGCGCCAAGTGCCATGTGACGCTCGATAAAGGGACGGCACAGCTCGATCTCGTGGGCGGCAGGGCGTCCGCATGTTGCCGAGGTGGCCGCCACGGAATATGTTGGTGATGTGGGCTGTTTTCACGGTTCAGCCGATTGCGGCCAGCATCCGGTCAAGCAACTGCCCTGCGCGGGCCGACAAAATGGCGTGCCCTGAAGAGTCTACCTCGCGGCCCGGCCCTACCGAGAACATCACATCTGCCTCCGGATTTGCCATCTGGAACACCAGCGTCTTGGCGCTTGTGGCGCAGCGTTGCAGCCGAGTGAACCCGTCAAGCCGCTGCACGCAGTTCGCAATCGAATTGGCACTGGCAGCCAGCGCGCGTTGCATCCTCGAACGCGGCTTCACCGGGAATCGTCAGCTGCGAAGCCTGGGGTGCCGGCGTGATCGGTTGCGCTGCTGCCTTTTGTCCCTTGGCCGCGAAGTTGGCGTGGCTTGTTCACCGGGAGCACTCTGGCCCGCTGGCCGGCTGGCGCGGTTTTGACATTTTGTTTGTGGCTGCGGTTGGGCGCGCGACTGAAGGATCTCAGCGATTGCTGAACGGGTCGATGGGCGCATCTTTTCGCACCAGCTCCGCCATGCCGCTTTCGCATAGAAGTTGCAAAAGCGCCGCCTGTTTCAGCCTTGTCCATTTCCGCTGCCATGTTTGCCATTTGGATGGTCTATCCCAAGGGCAACAGGAGTGGGAAGAGGCGGAATCGGTCAGGCCCCATGTGTCAGGCTTGATCATTCTTACATTCTTTATGGAATTAAAGAATGGATGGAATACAAGCAATGCAGTCAAAGTTCTCTCGGTTCTGGCCACGAAAAGGCCGCGCTATCAGTGTTGCAAGCCACTGGTACGGGCAGGTCCACGCGGCGTCATTCCGCGTAAGCACTTTGACGGAGGCATCTCGCGACAAAACGTCAAAACCGTCTCTGCCACAGTTTGCAATGATGGCTGGATTGCACAAGCTTGTCGGCGTTCGGCGGTGAGGGCAAGCAGATGAATTTATTGTGCGCAATACGAAGGGACGCTTGGCGCTCTTCTTTTTCATTCATCCTGAATGATGCTGTTGGCGGACATGAGGACTTGCCGCCGGACTGTGCAGAGGGCCTGCACCATGCTAAGCCCTGTCTCAAAAACGCCTGCATGCTGCGGGACGACCGCCTGGTCGAAGACGATCAAACAGGTCTTGCCTTTGCATGCCGTTATGAAAAAGCTGAGGCGCGACCATTCCGGTGGCCAAAGCGGCAAGGCCGCGATCAACGAGAACTGAAACAAAAGGGCTGTTTCCATCGAACGTGTGTACGTCGTCCTCAGAAAGACCCTTCCTCTCATGCTGTCGTAATGCCTCGCGTGTCCTTATTATCCCCCGGCG
>Ga0163217_1021752_pt1 | contig 10430 bp, 7 predicted proteins | sample SynspAceP_FD_185933 | JGI IMG/M metagenome (GOLD analysis project Ga0163217, IMG submission 185933) | Saline lake microbial communities from Ace Lake in Antarctica - Synechococcus sp. Ace-P (PacBio error correction) | ecosystem: Environmental > Aquatic > Non-marine Saline and Alkaline > Saline ... | reverse complement strand
AAAGAGTTCTCAAAATGTAGTTCATAACTTTACTTGGCAATATCAGCTAAAGGCCATAGCGGGCTTTAATTCAGTGCTATGATCAACGCAACAAACAGTTATACGTTTTCATTATTTATTTTTAAATCTTCCTAAATTACAAACTGTGTTTTTTGGGCTGTAATTTTCAAAGAAAACAGGGACCTTTTCTTTAAGTGATTTCAAAGTATAAATACATATTCTGGCATAAAAAGCATGACAAAATATCATGAACTCTTGAAGTTTGTCTGGGGTTTAACAACAATAAAATTAAAAAAAAATGTCCAATCGGAACGAATTTTTTATTTAGGATAAATTTGTCGAAATAAAGAATAAGACTCATATTTGTAAACAATCTAATGTCAGAGTCGGATATGTTTTCCAAAAGCTTGCGTAATACGGAATGAAAGCCACTCATATATATAGCTCCCGCTAAAGCGTATTTACACGAAGGAACGTTAAGCTTAAAAAGAGATTGCGGAAGAGGTGGATTCACCCGTGGCATTTTACGGCAAAAAATATTACAGTCATGTGGCAAAAAGTGGCATTATTGAATTCCATAAGGGGTCCAACAGGTGGTTTCAAATTGGAGGAATCGAGAATAGATACTATCAAATTACACGATGATAGTACCATTGCAATTTGATGGTGACGAAATTTTTAATGGCTGTTGGTCTAGGGTTAAACAATGTTGATGCCAAACAAGCCTTTGTCCGGTCATCATAAATTGTATTGTGATTCGGGACAATCTAAAAATAATGCTGCTAAATAATACTAGCTGTATGAATTGGCCACAGTTCTGGAAATTGGACTAACCCATCTGAAAAGATAATATTTTTTTAAAATAATAAAGGATAAAAAGGTATTAAAAATCTTTATCATTAGGATCAACAGCAAATAACACTACCTCCATATTGGCTTCTGTTTTTTAATTGGATCGGATTTGTGGGCCATTAGCTTTATGGGAGCCTGGGGTTAAAATTTCAAAGTGCCTGCGCTTACGCTGCCTGTGACTGGAGATTGGAAAAATTAGTTTTCAATGCTCTTAAATAAGTAGAATTTAGTCTTGGCGGATTTCATTTTGCTAAATGCACAGTGCATCGGAGGGAATTTAGTTTAATGGAGGATGAATTCTCTTATTTTCTTATTCCCATTGGACCATTCAATTTCAGACCGTAAATTCTCCTTGCCCACCTGATGCAAAGGGCCATAGCGATTATCGAAATGAATCCATTACCGCTATGCAACAAGGCCACATAGCTATATTATGTGGTCTGGTAGAACGTCAGGTGAATTACCGATCACTATTCATACTTATTGCATAGATATTAATAATAACCTTAACCATGTGTTTGGACATATTCAGAAAATACAGAGAAATACCAATCCCATGGGAAAATCCTGAAACCTACCTTCAGGGCTGCTACATGCCAAAAACCAATCTAACCTATTGGGATTATGTTGAAGGGACCACGCTACTCTCCTTCAAAAACACGCACAATTTTAAGATGGAGTCCATTTCAATCATGTATCATCAGGCCAACCGAACTATTAAATTAATAAATGATGTGCTACATGGAGCTACAGCAAATAAAACAGACTGAACAACACCAACCTGGTTAATTCTTACAATAAACTGGGATACGCCTAATATAAATACACTCTATGCTTGATCACTTCCTTGATATTATGACGGTGGGCATGGACTATGATGTATTGTACCTAATACATTTCGGCGCTACCCTAAACCTGCCAGCGGTTTTCAATCGGCTGCAATTTAGGTTAATAGAAACTGCATTGTACTTCCTGACCCAACCTGATCAGCATTAGAAGAAAAGCCATCTATTCTGCTTATCCAGAGGTTCAAGGGAGTGTTTTGGAGAACAGTGATTATGTGAAAGAGCCGGGGACCAATCCCAAAACAGCTCAAAAAACATTGACGCTAGAATACTTGTTGAGGAAAAAATATTCCAAAGCGAGTTTTACAGAAAACCGCTTAAAAAAATTTAATGGGCAATACACCTTAGAGGACAAAAGCTTGCACAACTGCCTGATATAATTCCAGATGCCCTAAGAAGGGACGTTCCGCAACGTTTTGTACAAGCTTAGCTAAATATTGATATGGCCCTTGCGTCCATTTTACATGACCGCCGAACATTACTTAGATAAAAAAGGGCAGATAAAAACTTGCCTACAGGTGGTTCTGAATTTGGAAAAAATATTTACTTCCCCAAAAATATCAGCAACGTAAATTTGTTCCATGATTTATGGACGTGAAACAGAAAAACAAACTGGGGAGAACCAAATAATACAAATATCGAAATAAGTCATGGAAGTTTTGAAACAATAACCCGAAGTTGACTCCCTGGCAGGTAGGTGAAAATTTTATAAACTTAATTACTACAAATCAAGAGCCTTGCCCGGTATGGACATGCCTATGCATCACCAGCACCAAAGAAGCCGGTCATTGTGGTTGCCTAGAGGGTGAGGCTATCCTTTAAAACGAAAGCTGCTGATGTATTACTTTGAAGAAAGGATCTTTCAATGATCATTCGCAGCAGGACTGGAACACGTTAGCCGTACTTAAAGAGATTTTCAGGCTGTTGCCATTATGGCAAAAGATTTTCTATAAATTTTAGACATTGATAATATGGAAAATTTAATGACCAAAAACATGGGGAAATAGTAGCGGAAACTATCGCACCTGCCCAAATATTTAAGAAATCATAAACATAGATTTATTGTTTGCAAAGGCAACAGAAGCCAGTTCGTAGACGTGGCTGAACATAAAAATAAGCTGGATGTCAATCTCCTTCATAATGAATTGGAAAACTGTTACAGGATCAAAAGAACGACGAACAGATATTCGATTTTAAAACTTGGCCCTTAGGATCTTCTGCGGACGATTATAGAGAAAAAGCATCACCGTTATGTGGAAGTTGGCCCAATTGCCCATTTTAAATCAATATCTGGCCCAAACTATGCAGAGTCCACGGAGAGCAACATCCAGATACTGCTGGAAGATTTACCGCACATTCAACAAAATGTGCCGGAGAGCTTGCCATGCATATGAAAAAATAGGAACTGATTGTTCCCTGCCATTCGTAAAATGATCCAGAGTAAACAACACGGAAATCCATTGGCCGAACAACAATTTTTGGCACTATTCAGAATCCAATACAAATGATGATGGAGGAACAGGAGAAACGAAGGGCGATCGCTTTAGAAGCTTATATAGCAGAGTTACAGTGAAAAATTATCACCTCCCGGAAGGACGGGCTGGAATACCTACGTGGAACATTTTCCCTTCCTTACCAGGAATTCGAAAGGAAGAATCTTGCACCAGCATATTCATTTGGAGAATAACATTCTCTTCCATAAATGCTATAAGCCCTAGTAAAAATAGTTAACCATAGAAATGTGTTCCACTAAGGGACAATAGTTATGATTATGGACGAATTGGGCACAAACCAAATCGGCACGGGATTAAAGACTCTACTCATTCCCCCTGACGTGCCGTCTTGGTTCCTGTTAATATGAGGACGATACTTTAAACGCCCCTTCAATATAAAGTGGTCCGACGCAAGTAATTTAGATTCTAAAAATTGATAATATATGACTATGAAACAAAAACCTGTAATAGACACAGGCCTTTACAGCCTTTGAGCAGCGGAATCCATTCATCAAGGCTTACTATTATCTTTGGAAAAGTTAAGAACGGGTTGCAAGGGTACTCTATAGAACGCATAAAGAACTACAGTAGACTGGGTTTATAAAGACCCATTTAAGGTCCACAATTTAAGGTGGAGGAAAAATACATATTTCCCTTGTTGGGGTATGTAAGGTATTTTGGTCAAAAAAAGCCATTGCCCAACGACCGAAGGCTGCCACCGGTTATTTTAATAGCATTTGGAAAATAGAAAAGTCCTTAAATCGGTATAGAGGAGGATTGGAAACAAACATATACGGTTTGAAGGAAACGCGTGCTAATTTATGAAATTCAGGAAGGTAGGCTACCGACAACCAATTACAATTCATTATGGATCATCATAAACGAAAACCACGTTTTTGGACCACCACTGATTAAGTTTTGGGAATAAAAACGAAAAACCTATGAAAACATTTATGAAGTCTTTACAATTCAATGCTAAACGGAGTCTTAAAAGGGGAACAAACAGGATATTCCACCATTGCCTATATTGGCCAAAGTTGTATTGGATCTGTTGCTGCTATGGTTTCTTTTATGAACCAGTCTCCGTGATGATGCCCCACCATAATCAAATTAACGTTACTTTTTCCTAGTTTACCATTTTCGGTATGGCCTACAATTGTGCCGTTTGTGGCCAGGATGAGTGCCCAAAAATTAACCTTTAACTACTGTTTTAAGCGTATTTTTCAGTATCATAACCGTATTGGAAAACCTTTTTTAAAAATAAATGGAGCAGGAGACAGTATCATCCTTTACGCTATATCGACGAATTTGGGGAATAGTAATGATCCTTTGCCGATTTCAGACTAACGAATATCATAGGCCTAATGGAACTTCTTTTTGAAACAATCAATACCTACAGATATGGTTATGTAAAGGTAGGTGTCCTTGGTGCGGAACATGGTACATTCAAATTCTGAAGGCTCTTTTAGTTTCAAAAATGCAGCACATGAAAAACATACCTTGTACAAAACGGATTGGTCCTCTACAGAAGTAGAGTTGCATGTTCAGTAATTGGCCTGTCCCAATGCGGAGTTGCACATAATGGTTTTTTAAAATGAATAACAGAAAATGATTACGGGAACCAATTAATTAGTGGACCCACGAGAAGTAGAAATTGATAGTACTAAGAAACACCCGTTGCCATTTAAAAAAGAATTAAGTTATTCACAAACTAAATTCAAACAACTACTTTGTAATCTGCCCAAAGAACGTTAAGAATTTTAAACTGTATGTCATTAAAATCGGAAATAAAAGACAAGACAGGATGTAATCTTTAGGGTTATTTCTTTACGCAAAAATCAGATAAAAACACCCAACATTGGACCATTTTCAAGGCATATCAAGATTGGGACAAGTCACTTTGGAATTGCTCTTTACCTGATTTTTTGGGAGAGCCAATTATTTATTACAACGGAAAAATTACATGGGCAACGCCCATTGTAGCTTCCACAAAGAGGTGACCGGTGAGAAATGACAACAGACTATAACCCCCGAACATTTTGGACTTTGGTTAAACGAACCTTAGTTCGCCCACCATTGATGAACTTGTTTGAAGGAGCAAGTGAGGGGATAGCCAAAACAGGGCCCAAAAATGTCTCACCATGCTCTATATGCAGATATACGAGCATAGGCAAAGGAATAAGAGTATTAAAGCTTGGGACATTTTTGGAATGTCGCCCTTGGATTGCCAAAGTAAGCAGTATCAAAGGCAATAGGAATTAAAAAACTGCCTTATGGCCAAGAGTCTTAAGACCTTCAAATAATGGCCAACCCCCCCAAACCAGGGCTCCATCCCTTATAAAAAAATAAGCACCCTCCGTTATTGCAAAAGCCCATCAGAATAAAATATAATATCTGTATTCTGGAAGTTATCCAATCCAAAAGTTCCATAAGAAAGAACAGGCCTAAGGTTTATGACCCCCAAATGTCCAAGCAAATAGCCTATGGTAAATCCAAACGGTGAAGCCTAATTGGTCGAAGTAAGGCATTGCCGTGAGCTAATTGCAATTCATTTGACAATCAATAATGCGGCCCCCAATTTTAGAATGCCAAATTGGAAATAATTGGAAAAACAGCTTTGCAATTACCAAACCTGTTTCCATAACAGATTATTTTATCAAGATAACCCAAGCCGATCAATGTAAAAGATCACCCACTCTCCCCAAATTAATATAATTCAATTCTGGCCCTAGTCCATAGGGTAGACAGATAAAAGCTCTAATTACAATTCCTAAAACCGTTGTTCCAGAAAAAGTTCCCTTAAACAGCCCTGTGGGAAATAATAATTTGCTGTTGTTTCCAACAGATAAAAAAAAGGGAGTCCGGTCCAACGCCAGTATCATCATCCATTATATTGAAAGATGTAGGGTAAAAGTAGATGGCGCATCGTATTACCATATTAGATTCGGGTCCCAAACGGTCATAATGCCACCTAGGGCCCACGGTCCAAGCACTGGAACCTATCATAAACCAGGGCCGTCTTACACAGGCTTATAGGCTTTGGTATTCTTTATGAATTGGGAAGCATTTTTTTTAAAAAAATGCGGAAAAGCCAATGTAGGACGCTAATAAAATAAGGTCGAAGAAAAAACAATGTGAAAAACAAGGCATATCCTTGAAAGGAAAGGATAGCAACATTTACCCAACAAACATTATCTGTGGTGTAATGACCTATACAGGAATGCCTTCAGTTATGTCTCTTTTGGCCAACGAAGGCTCTCCTCCTTGTCTGTCAGATAATAAAGATCGAGTATTACAAGGTGTAGTCACTCTGCCCTATCATACCCAGCCCTAAAAGACGCTGATATGGAAATGTGGTAAGTGGACGTATGAAAACGCAGGTAGATTGACCGGTCAGTAGCGACTACCCAGGGAAGTGCGCAATAATCAACCCCAGTGAATGCGGCCAATAAAAAAAACAGCTTAGTGAGTACTTTAATATGGAACGCTAGTGTTAAGCACGCTTTATAGGGGTTCTTCCAAAGGTTACTATTAAAATCCTTCTTTAGCATACGATACTTATTTCGTCTCAATCGAGGCTTAACCTTATCTAACGGTCTGATCCGCAGTAAGCATACATCACGGGACATGACTAGAGATCCCATTATTTCAGTCGCCCTATAATATATGTCTAAAAAATAGCTACCTGGCGATATACTCCTCGCGACGAGCTGCATTAAGTGGAGTCCTAGTTTAGCAATATAAGTTTTGATACTCGCAGTGCAGCTTATTTTGTATTTAGCAGGGACAACATAGGTAGTGCGCAGCCATAATGGAAAATGAAGCTAGATCTGTTCCAGGGGGATATCTTCAAAAAACGTAGGTCAAAGACATAAAATAATCCTGTTCATATATCTACTGCCATAAAAACAACCAAGCTAATACCGGCTGATATCCAAAACCCTGTGATCCTATTTTCGTTAGGAATAGGGCGAATTAAAAGCAACCGCCGTAAAAGATCAAATGTTAAATAAATGCTGCCTGTAATCTCAACAACAATGATAAAAATCCCCAAATCGGGCATTACTCTCCAAACAAGCCGGTATTAAGGCAAAGGGAATCCTAGACCCAAGGACTAGGCTCCATAGTAAGCGCGCCTGCTACTCCTAAATACTTGCCCAAAAATTATGGACGACCTTTTTTATTGGCTGGTGCCAAAAAGAGCTCTGTAAATTCTCTTGGAGTCGATAATAGGATACATAACCCCAAATAATGGGTTCCTATTTTAGGTGGCCAACCAGTACGTATAATAACATTCATTTAAGGTAATAACGGCTTTGGACAGCTCTTGTTCAAAAACAACAATACTCAAAACCCCAAACAACAGATGAAAGGAAGATAAACATAACGTCCATCTGCTTCCGCATTGCTTAGGTCGTAAAAACTGGTATTTTAGTTCTTAATCATGGCTTATTGTGAGTTGATATTGCCGCAATGGCATGTTCAAATTGGTTTGTCCTGTTTTTGGTCTTAAGCTCGGCTATATTCCCTTTAAAGTAACATTTCACCTTTCAAGATTGGTAAAAAACAACCTCATCGGGAAAAACCTCCTCAACAAATTGCATTATATGGGAGGTAATTTAAAAAGGTTTTGCCTTTGGCCTTTTTCTTCAGCAATAATTTGCTTGAGGCGAATCAGTGCCATGGGATCTAGTTCCACTTGGTAGTTGCTATCAAAATAATCAAGGGACTATCAAACAATAAAAGGTTTAAGACAATATTTACCTTTTGTTTGGTTCGCTCCAGAAAGATTGCTTCTAGCATTTTTTATCCAAAAAAGTTTCCAATTCCAAATAGACTGACTAAGCTTTTGTCATCAGTGGGTTTTTGCCGATATTGTCCTTTTATCCATTGCTATTAATTCGCGTTAAACCTTTAAGTTTCTGGGAAATTGGGCAATTTTGGGGGAGCGTTAATTTTATATCCTGACGATACTTCCACTTATTTTTGATCTTTTGAAGCCATTACTGAAATAGTCCCTTGTTAGGGAATCACCATCTTCCCCAGGAATGGTCTTGATCAGCGTTGTTTTGTACCAGAAGCCATTGGGCCCAAGGATTTGGCGCAAAAATTTGCCGCCTTTGGTCGTATCGAGTTTCCAATCCGGGACAAGACTTTAGTTTTTTGTCCAATTTTCTTATATAAACTTTTCAACGTGTATCATTTAATTTTTTTCATTAAAAGTGGTTTTGCATCTGACTAAATTCATTTCTGTGGTGTAAATACTGGGATTACTTTCTCCGAAAAAGTCAATAATATCCATTAAATGAACTAGGCGTAACAGGAATAATAGTTTTCAGGGGTTCTGTGTTCGATATATGAAAAATTAACTTCTAGCAGGTCTATTAGGAAATGTCACCTGGTGCCATCCTGTCCAGGCATAACCCTGTTATAGTTTGCTCCAATAGTTTCTTCGAAATATTATCGTTCAAATACTGTTGTAGCCAGATCAAAGTGAGTTTACATAAAGTTATTATGGTTTAAAGGTGTTTGTTGTAACAGGCTCCCCGTACCTTAATGGCCCAACCATTTTTCTTATAAAAGTTATTTTTTTGAATAATTTATCCCTGTTAGGATCTTTCAATACTGATGCCTTATTTAGTATTCTCTTCAAAAGTATTGCTGAGATTTCTGGGCTATCATTTATTTCTTTTCACAACGATCTTTCCAACATGAGGCGGTACCACCAATTTTTCTTAAAGTATTGCCAACATTTTATTCTTTTGGAAAACATACCCGCAACTCCTTGCCCGTTATTTTCAAATAGCTATCCGCCTAATAAATGTCATCATTTTGGAAAACATAAAATGCAGGACCAATCGTAAGGTTTGTTTTGGAACTAAATATTATTTTCAATTGTTTATGTTGTCAGAGAACCCAAGTAGATTGCCATCCCGTACATGTTGAACTAATTGATTATCTTAACAACTTGTTCTTTTGGGAAATACCATAGCTGTATGCCATTGGCCTAGAATTGTATTCATCTACCAGCATCACCGTAACTTTGATTGTTTAATACTTTTCCGTTCTTGCACTTTTCCAGGTAAAAGCCGGAAAACAACTTCTTCCAGCACCACATTCTGATATTCAAAAAAATTTTCGCTCTTTCACTACCCTGTTATTGCGGCAGATCTGGCCGTGTTAACTGGGTACCGACGTTTAATAATTAAAACAATCCGTCTATGGTAATATTATTGAAACTATTAGTTATTGAATCTCCCCTGATCTTCGACCAGTTCAATGTACGGGATGAGTTTTCCCCCAATATGTCATAGGCACCTTCCCTATTTGAATTATTTGAATTCCGATAGGTTCTTTTTTTTAATTAGCAAGAGATCAAAATCTGCTGGCCGCAGCTACGCCCTCCTTTAATGGTCTTTACCTGTACAGTGATTATTACCAGACACGTTAGGTCTCTGCCCATAAATGATTAACTTAAGCGAGTAGCAATAAATATGAGCCGAAGGTAATACTTGCTTTTTTCCCATTATTCTAATTAATCAGAATTTGGGAGTCTTCTCGGCCAACACCAATGTGGCACTTCTTTGGGGAAATAAAGTGTTTGTCCTTTAATGGAATAGGATTACCATTATATGAAAGAGTTATTTCCCCTTTCCAAACAACGTATCATTGGCGCTATCAGTGGGAGCAATATTGTTCAGGAAAAATTCGTCCCCCTTTTCCAAACTGATTTTCGAAATATTTCCAAAAACCTCAGTTTTCACCCAATTTTATTTACCTAAGCTTATTGTATCCTGATTTTTTATCTGATCGCGTAAGACGACATAACTGTTGTTTTTATTTAGGCATTAATTTTTAAATCTGCTCAGGCGTCCTCGTGTAAAAATGAAACTTATCTAATGCCTGGTTCTGGATTACCCTTGCTTTTTATAATTTTTATTGGCAGCCATGCTTTACTGACCATGATAATTGATCTAAGTTTTAATTGTCCCAGGTCCATTAAGTTCCCCAAATCATAAGTCAATAGGTCAATCTTACTGCCGCCTTCTCCCGCTTTTAAAGGCTGTTATACAAAATTCACCCATCGACTTGGAATACGAGTTTATTTATTGAGATAGGTATGCACATGGTAGCATTCATTAATTCACCAGGAGCACGTAGTCGGACCAAAAAAGGTGATGATTTGTTTATTGCCATAATTCCAAGGAGAATATAACAACACACTAGTGGAACGAAACTT
>Ga0163217_1016730_pt1 | contig 10430 bp, 9 predicted proteins | sample SynspAceP_FD_185933 | JGI IMG/M metagenome (GOLD analysis project Ga0163217, IMG submission 185933) | Saline lake microbial communities from Ace Lake in Antarctica - Synechococcus sp. Ace-P (PacBio error correction) | ecosystem: Environmental > Aquatic > Non-marine Saline and Alkaline > Saline ... | reverse complement strand
CAAAAACACAGTTTGGATTCTTAACTTCTTGAAGTACTACGGTCTCATGTTCTTGTTTCTTGGTTGTTCATCCCTTGGTTTACTGGTAACAGGCATTTAGTATAAAACTCAACCACGAATTTTAAGCTGATCAGGCCGTTATAAAAAATGGAGCAAGTGTTCCAAAACTATCAAAAACTTAGTATTGGCCATTCTTCATCAAAGTGGCGTAGCGCACCATTGGCAAAAATGCCATTCATTTATTCATCATCAAAAAACCGGAATCATCATTCATGAAAACACCCAAACATCACAAAAAGCCATATGAGTTTAAAAGGTTTAATGATATTGCCTTTAATGGCATCTTACTTTACGTTTTTAGTACTAAAGAAATCCTTGAATTCAAAAAATAGAGACGTTCCAATTGGGGCAGACCACAAAAGGAAGGTATAGGAAAGGATACTGACCGGAAGCAATTTATATTCAAAATTCCAAAAAATTACAAATGGTTGGAAATTGTGATCGCCAATAGAAATGGACAGCATGTTTGGTCATGTTGATTTGGTTACACTGAAGATTAAAACCCACTTACTTAAATTACAACCCAGGGCCTTACGAAAGAACAAAGAATTCAGGAGTTAGGGCCATAATTAGGTGGAGAAAGAAACACTTGACCAATATCATAAAAATGTGGATGCTATTCTATGGGACTTATGGCGTGGCACAAATCAACGTTCGTTTGAAAATTACAATTACCTAAACACCAAAGGGGTGCCACAAGACCGAATTCAGGAATTAACACACTCTGCCAAAAAAAACAATTGCACAGCCCAAGAAAAAGGGTTGTTCTCTAAAAAGATTTAAACTTGGAACAGATTTATTGGTCGCATGACGGATACGAAATAAAGGAGGCACAGCCCATTTTCCAGAATGCTCCACCCCACCTACTCCAGATCCGGTTCAAAATAAAAAAAGGGAGCCAAGTCTATTCCTCTAAACCAACACCACCTAAACCGAAAAAAAAAGTTTGAACTGATAGAAGCGTTGAAGTACAATAATCATAACTCCAAAAAAAATGGGCGTTGAAATTCGGAAATACACCCTTGTAAAGCTCGATTTTCCTCCCCTCCTCCAACTATTGCAACCCACGTCAATACTTGAAAAATTTATTCCAAAGAACTGAAAATGCTATTGATCGGTATTTAAAAAAAAGCAATAGCTATAGGGTTGAAGTCTCCAGTACCACAACGAGCACAAGGGTAGTATTGATAAAATAAAAACCTATGGTTGAAGTATGCAATTATTTACAATGCATATAAAATTGGCATATAAGGAAAATAATTTATGTGCATCCGGTTCCATTATATAATTGACCCTAAAGGGAATTTGGGAAAACCAAATTCTACACTAAAAGTGGACAGAGATTAATATCCAAATCACCAACTTTAAAGTAGCCGCCAATCAAAAAATTAAAGGTAATAAAAGCCTTCTGTATATATGGACATTTGTTACACTGTACCTTACAAACCACCGCCTCAGAAAATCAGGATCCAGTGAATATATAAAGGAATTGGGCCGAAAAAAGGAGCGACTTTCTATATTGAACCCCATCTATAAGAACAGATGAGCAATCGAATTGAGTAGAAAGAGAAAAGACCCTAGCATTGATGTAAGCGATTACCTGTCGTAAATTGGGTGGCTGTTGACGACCACCATTCCAAAACAAAAAACTTAAGTAGTCCTTTCAGGCTTCAACAAACCTTGAGGACTTTAAACCCCAACCAAACCTTCTATATCTAAACAAAGGTTTGGCAACCTCCATGTTAGGATTAGACAAACTTACACTCGCCGCTCTCTCGTGACCTAACACATACTACAAGGTTAAAAACCTTGGCAGGATTGTTGCCAAAAAGGAATGTTACTGCAAAAGGCTAACGCTTTAAAATCTATTTAACCAATGGACGCCCTGTTTTGCAATACTTAATTAGGGTAGAATTAATTCTCCCAACATTGGGACATATATTCTTGATCGATTTTATCTGCCAAAGTGGCTTCCCCACCTGGGACAGAGAGGGGTGGATTCTTTTCCGAAAAACGAGTCGGGAAAGAAGATTGGGGCGGGTAGAAATTGAGTAATACTAAGGGGGTACCAAATAGCCACATTACAATAGCCTAAGGATGTAACACTACCCTTTTTCCAGCCATCCGAACAAAAGGTCGGGATGGCACCTTCCCCTACATGGGGAAGGAGCTTCCTTTACTACCACATCATTCGGTAGTCCTGCAAGGTTTCTAAACCTTGTTAGGACTTAAACCCAAAGCGAAAAGGAAGGCTACGATCAATACCCAAATACCATAAGTTTCAAAAAAAACTCTTGCAGGACATGGGAGATGAATTACCTACATGATTCTAAAACCTTTGTAGTATTGGACCAGACCGAATTACCAAAAAAGATACCGCTGCAATTAAAAACATTATCATTATAATCGATTTTGCCTTTGACTTCATCTTGGCAAAAGTGAGTTTTTTTGGTTCGCCTCCGGATGGCTTGTATTTTGATTTTGGTCATCATTGCCATTTTTTCCCACCGCAACGGGCATGGGGAGGCCTTAACTAACGGTTAGAATTTTTACCCTTATTGGGAACTTCTGGACACAAGGCATTTTAAGTTTTTACTGAAGAAAATAATCTAGCTTGGAGCAAGCTTTTTACAAACAGCAGTAACTTCCACTATTCACTTCCTTACCTCCTATAATAGGCTTTCCATTGGGGCGTTTTACTCTTCATAATTCCGGATTGACGAACTTTTTAATTTTATAATTATCGGGAAGCAGTTTAGCTTTGCGTTTAAATCCACTTGGCAACTAGGCTAAGGTTATGCCTCTATTTCTTTTTACCAGAACCGCAGGTCTGCTGGATAATTTTTTTTTCCCATTTATTCGTTTTATTGGGGATGTTGGATCTTCATTACATGGCCAAGGAAGCTTTTTGTTCATCCACATAGGTTTGGTACATGGCCAATGTGCCCTGGCATTTCCTTAGGCGCTTTTTGAGGGTCGGTTATGGCTGCCTCCAATCCTTAATCCCATCCCTCATTCTTGCAGTACAGCCTCATCCATTCTAGGAGGCTCTTGAACTAGGCTTACTGCGGCTCTTTTTCTTTTTGGTACTTTAACAATGAACTTCCTCGCTATTACCAATACTTTCCTTTATATACTCCACAGAGTTCTTTGCCGCACCTACCTTGTCTCCTTTCCACTATAGATTGTAACATCTTTCAATCTGGGAAGACTCATTGAAATTATTTCTTCACGTTTTCATATTCCGGTTCCAAAACTCCCAGTAAAATTGCCATTATATAATTTTGGGCATTCGCATGGTCCATTCCCAATTTGGCAATAATGTCCTCCCCTATTTTATAGGCTGATATCCTAACAGGCCTAGTATGGCCACTAGCCATAACCATGTTTTTTTTTCATTTCAAGTAAATTTATTAGTTAAATTCAATAAATTAACCGTTACTTCTTTTGAAAGAAACCCCCCAATTATTTGCATCTGCATTCCAACTCAATATTGGACGCAAATAACAATTTATACATTTGTAAAATTCCATATTAAACACCAATTTTGTACAATCCCCTAAAAACAGGATTTTTATCCTTTACTAAAAAATCATGGAAAAAAGGGATATAAGGTATCGGCCACTATGCTTACCTTTAATGGAGCAAATGTAAGCCTATGTCTGCATTATAACTATTGGGCAAAATTAATTGTTTGGTCGGCTTACTATACTTGGCCCATTTGCCAATTTGCCTTTGCCCAGACACTAAACTGGACAGGTATAGGGCGTCAAATAAAAAACAGCTCCCAATGATACTGTACTTTACTAAACCTGTAATTACCAATATGGCGAGGAATTGGCTAATTAATCTACCCGACTCTGGCCCTTTGTATTTCAATGGCCTGCAACAACAGCGTTCATTAGCGCAGATTTGGATAAAAGGTAAGCGGGCGGCATATGCAGTCACGCCATCCAAATTCTAACTCCAGGTTAAATATAGGGAAGCACTGACCTTATGTTAAAGAAGCACTGCCATTTATGAAACTATTGGAAGCAAAGAAAGACATTGCCGTGCTTTGATCAATATAGGCTGAGTTGAATGGCATTATCTATCAGATTTTCAATTGGCAAACGGGACACCTAATCTACGGGCCTTAAAAATTGCCGAAGAATTGGGAGACCGAGATTACAGAGGATTCTAAATAATAATTTGGCAATCTATTTTTTATCAATTCTTAAGGAATTACAAAAAGGGAAGGCATTATGCTTGAAAAATGCATTGACACTCGCCCATGGAACTTAAAAATGATTATGCTATCTCTTCATCCACATTTATATAGCAACAGCCGAGCTCTATTTTAACAGGAATACAACAATGCATTTGAAACACTATTCGCATTAAAAACCGAAATACGGTAAAGAACCGACGATTATATCGTCCTTTTGACGGATGGCTGGGTACAGACAGATGCTGTTCAATTGCAAAAAAACGACCCAAAGTCAGCCCTAAAATTACTGACACTGATTGTTAATTGCCCTATCAAAAGGAAAAAAGATGCCCAGGGAATATGAGATGTATGCTTATATGGGATTGGCAGATCTTGTACAAGAACCAAGGAACAATACCTAAATGCCAAAAATCCACATATACTAACAGAATATCCTTGGCACAAAAATTTTTAGAGTCCAAATACCGAACTTAAGGATTTGTACCTAAAAGCCTCTGAATTGGCCGAAGATAACAAACCAATTTCCGGAAATAGCCATTGGAATATAGGAAAGAAGTTTTGAAATTTTATGAATGATTCTGTTGTAGGGGATTAAAACCAAAACGAATATCAAACTTGGAAGCAAGTTCGATTCCGAAAAAAAAAGGGGAAAGCACAATCTCCAATTTGGAATAACAATAAAAAAATTCAGAGCTTACATAAACAAAAAAAACTATGAATTATTTGCTTTCGGGTGTAATAGCCACCTTCATGCTTTTTAAGTCTTATCTTCCGTATCGAAGCTATAGCCATAAACAAAACTTCCAATTGACAACCGTATTAATGAACTGGAGACCGAAAAAAAGAGCCTTGCAGCTATTTGAACTGTCCTTAAGCGGAGAAGAACAAGAAAGAACTAGACTTGCCAAAGACTACAATGACGGCTTGGAGGAATGCTTTCTGGGAATTAAATACTCCTTTGAGGGGGACTATTAAAGAAATATGGTTCAATGGAACGAATGAGAAATTCAAACAGGTTATTGAACGGGAGTGGAGTATGGATATTGCTGGACAGTTCTATTAAAGAAATGCGCAAGGGTGGCCCATTAATACTGATAGCCAAGAATCCCTCCTGGAAATTCGGGATGGATTACTGCACTTCAAATGATTTTGCAACCATATAAAACAAGAGTGGGGCATTCACAGATCAACATTCTCCATGGACTTGATGGGTGGCACTTGACTATTAAACCAAACGGTAGCCATTACAATCTATTAGAATTGTTCAGGAAAACTCATCAACAACAATTTAAAACATGCAAGGGCAGAAACTTGTCATTGTTGCAAATAACTAAAACGGAGCATTCAACTTGCCATTAACTGTAAGAGGATGATGGGCGACGGAATTCGATACTCTAATTTTAAAAAATCGAAAGGAATGGCGCCTGACCAATATTCAGCATAGGGTCGAATTTTAAAAGGAAATTTAAACGTTATTAGGACTCTGAAAATACCAAAAGGAACATCGACTACACAATTGAACTTTTAATATTTACATGACAACAAAAATATTTATTGTCGATGATCATTATACTGATAATCGACGGGCATTTAAGGTCACTGTTGCAAAATGAAAAGGGGATTGGAGTGGATAGGGACATGCCCATGGAACGGCAAACATTCCTGCCATGGCATTCCTGCAAAACCTAAACCAAAATATCCATTTTTATTGGACATAAACCACCGGATTATAACGGCATAGGACCTCTGTAAGGAAATTAAAATTGAAATTTCCCAAACTTGAATTTATAGGTTTAAGTTCATATAAATCAACAGAGCTACCTCAACAAAATAATGGATAAGGAGGCTTCCGGATTATGTGTTGAAAAATGGCAACCAAAGAAGAAAATTATTGGATGCCATTGCAAAACACAGTAATGGACGGTGAAAAATATTTAAGTGCAGCGAAGCCGCATTTGATTGTCAAAAAAAATGAGGGCTCAAAAATACCAATATTACAAGAAGAGAGAAAGGAAGTATTAATCCCTTATTTCCGATTGGCCCTTACAATTAACCAGATTGCAACCAAAACTTTTTATAAGTTATCACTACTGTGGACACATCATCGAAAAACTTGGGCAAAATTTGAAGCTAAATACGGGCCACCTTGATTAACGCTATGGCCAGCCATTCTTAGAATTTATCTGAGCCTTTGGGACAGCATATCTTTACAATAGTCAAAAGCGGTCTTAAAAAAATTACCCAATATTTATGATAATTTCTGCTAACAATCATTTGTTTCTACGTTCTCAACAACCTATAGGAAACATCAATCAAAATCAGAACATATGGTACAGCAATTTTTTATTCTCTGCTCTGGAGCAGATGCCCGATATTCTAAAAAACCTGCTTCCAAGGGAGAGCAAAACAAATATGCCGGAATGGCCGGCAACGGTATTCTTTACCAGCTGTTATGGCCTTTATCGCCCAGTGCCTTTACGGCCCTATCACTGTCTTCGACAATGTCTACTTTCCTCTGTTTTCTTTGCCTTATTTGGGGTCTGTTATTTTTAATCTCGAACCGCTTATTGTCTCCACCATTTAAAGGAAGAACCAATAGCTTCTTAAAAGTGAATTTCTACAGGCTACCCCTTAGAATAATTTTGGCGGTGATCATCCGCTATCTTATATCCAAACCCTTTGGAAATGAAAATTTTCGAAAAAGGAAATCAATCAAGTGCTCTTGAAGAAAAAATACCGATGACCACTTGTTAATTAAAGAGACAATTTCGCTACCCAATACACCCCAAAAACAGAAAAAAAGCTTTGAATTGCCGCTTTATTTTTGGGCCTAAGAAATAAATAGTTACTAAAGAGGCGAACCAACGCTCTGTACGATACCTATATTTCAGAAGCTGAAAGCACGGCTGGCACCAAATTATTTGGGAAAGGACCCTGTGTATAAGGAAAAACGGGATAAACAAACGACGCCGCCCAGACGGGAAACTTTCAATCACTAAACCAACCAAACGCTGTTAAAATCACAGCTCTGGAAACACAGGATAGCGGGGCTTGGATCTGGAATTTGCGATCAGATTACAACCACACAACCTATTATTGATGGTTTCGAATGGATTAATGGACGTATAAATGCCTTGGACAAACTACCCTGGATGCTTCCATTATTTTATTCTTTCTGTTTTATTCTTGGCTATAGAAAACTTCCACCCAAATCGCAAAGTTATTTATCACCAAAAGGCGCGTAATGATTATAAACTGGAGATTGAAGAAAAGTGCGTTAGGAACCTGGGTTAACCAAAAGTAATCAACGGGAAAAAAGTATTGGAAAACAGATACGCTAGTTAAATAATAAAATTTATGGTGAAAATAGTTGAGGAGGAGAAAATCTACAATTATAAAAAACAGAAGGCCGAGGAATTGGCTTAAGTTACAAGCCAATGCCTTTCACGGGTACAGGTGAAGAGTTTATAAGGGAATCATAATTTTTTGGATGAAATATAGATACATAACATATCAAACCCAACTTATGGACCCTATCAGCAATCTCTGGAAAAAGTCCAAGTAGGCAACTATTCAAGTTTTCCAAGTAGCAACCAAGTAAAACCAATGGGACATCAAGCCCAAAAATTACGGAAAAGTTCCGCAAAAGTTCCTCGGATCCCACCCACTGCAAAAGAATACAGAAGGCACTGTTAAATAAGTTAAATTCCTCCTGAAAAATTATGGATGATCTTGGGAAGTGGAAGGATCTTACTTGAAGTTCGGGTGCAGCCGGCATCACAGGGAAAAAATACCAACCCACTGATTGTAGCCATACCATAAAATAATTTCCTAGGGCCCCAGCAATCCCAACTGATCAATAGACTCTTTGCAAGGACCATTGGCGAAGAAAACGCCAAGACAGGACAATAAGAATTCCACTTGGGGATTATTGCACCCCATCTAAGAACAGCCCCATGACTCCGTTACTTGGGCATAGATCCACTTATCAATTGCGATTATGACTGTACACTCCAAAAGATGCCACCAATTACCCGACAGCTACTACAAAGAATATTTACCCGCAATACCGACCAAAAAAATTGATTGTGCTTTATTTTACAACTTTCTAGCATTTCCCTTATTTAAACTTTCAACATTTTAATTACACCCCCACATCCTTCCCCAAAAGACTAGGGAGTAATTTTTGGCATCGCGCTTCTTTTAGGAGTTCTTTCTACAATAGATCACCGTCCTTTGGAAGACAACTTATAATGAGGCAAAATTGTTGCTCAGGGCTCCAATACATCCTAGATTAGTCATATTAAAATAGCCTCGTCCATTCTTCTCAATGAAACCACCTTCCCGTTAATTTCTTGTGGATTACCTTTTCCTCAAGGCGTGCCCAATAATTCATGTTTTTAGGATATCTACTTGATTTCAATGGGGCTTATTATCAAAAAAAGAGTAGTTCCCAATTAGGTAAGCATCACTGCATCCCATTTGGCAGGACCATAGAATAGTATTAAATGGAGGACGGTCTCCATCCATGTCGTTATAGCTATTCCCTTGGGCAATCCCAGACTATCCGTTTATCTTTTAAAGGCAATTCCCTTAAAGCACAAGGTTCTCAGTCCCAAATAGCCACTGCTAACTATTCAACCCCATAGTATTATAACGTCCACGGGGAATGGCGAGTCGCGCTTTTGGTCAAGGGCCAATTATAAGAAACGCCAAAAGGGAGGGTGTATAAGGGATCAAGAACAAAAGATTTCTGAAAAGCCATCTAAAGGTCCAAAAGGCCCAAAACAAGTTTGAGTCACCCCAAGTAGTAAAGCATCCAAAAATGGGATGGCGTTACAAGGAGTCCCCAAAAATTAAACCAAAGACCAATCTTTACCAATGGCAGGTCCATACGCTCCAATTTAAAGAATCAGCCCAGTCCGAAGATAGGGCAAATATTACCGAAAAGAAAATAGAGTTGACTAACACCTCTTTGTGCCAATTCTATGGCGTTACACTATCCGTTAAAACTAATTGGCCAAAACGTCGAGATCTGGGAATGTCCCCCGCAATGGCTCCATAAGAAACAATAGCTTATTACCGACTTTCTTTCCTAATACGGCTTCTCCACCGCGGCACCCAATACGATCTGTGTATAGCGAATCCATTGTTGTTCTTTATTCCAAGGCGCTTAGCAAATATTACCTGACGGTTTTGTAAATACCTTTGCTCCCAAGCAGACATTTATTCCACTATTTTCCATCTTCTTCAACAAGAAAAAGGAAGCATTATATTTTTACAATACCTGTTTTGAAGAGTATAATTCAAAAATGAAGGTTCTTGTTTATTGATTCAGCTCAAAAAATAATAATTTTTAATTCTGTGGGCAAATCTTTGAAGCCTCGCACAAAACTAAGGTCATGGGGTGGCCTATAATTACCGTCGGACTTTTGAAGTCACTATCTTTTCAACAAACTTCCTGGGTCCAATTGCCTTGTTCCAAAAGGCTATTGTCCCTTTTAGGATCTCGTCCAAAACAATAAAATAATTTGTCGTTTTGAAAATGTTCATCCACAATAAAACTTTAAACCGCCTTTAGTTCCGAGAAGAATACCGATTCATCATCTGTAAGGGAATCGGTAGTGCGCATGCTGGTAATTAATTTTATCGGCGAATACTCGGCTGCAGATGCACACTACGGGCAAGGCCAATATTGGCCATGACAATCTGAAAGGGGAAAAACTGTCCTTAAGAATGATACGTTTTTCCCCGCCATTTATTGGCCCCTGTAACCAATAAGAAAAACTGTTCCTTAAGAATGTTTACTATCATTGGGAACTGCCTTTTTAGGATCCAACAAAGGATGTTGATGCCTTCACCGATTTCAGGGACAATCCGTTTTCACCAGCTTTGGGGATTTACGAATTAGGACGGGTGGTATGGGGCAAAAAAATTTCCCAAAAAACTATTATAGGCATCAAAAAATAGGCAATGGTATGGAACCAGGTTTCAAAACTTTTAATCCCATGTTTACCTATCCATTTGCTCTATCCTGTAATGGGCTTGGACGCCAAATCCCAAAGTAAAAAATATCCATTTCAAAGTTGTTAAGGGCGGAAAAAAAAACACCCCCATTTTTAATTGGGGAATTCTCTTCCTCCTTTTTTTTTGTGCGTTT